>Ga0210402_10003530_pt1 | contig 14588 bp, 20 predicted proteins | sample IncBWC7MmetaG_FD_161055 | JGI IMG/M metagenome (GOLD analysis project Ga0210402, IMG submission 161055) | Forest soil microbial communities from Barre Woods Harvard Forest LTER site, Petersham, Massachusetts, United States - Inc-BW-C-7-M | ecosystem: Environmental > Terrestrial > Soil >...
TTGTTATGAAGCGGGAGAAGGCCTACGAGATCGTCCAAAGCATGGAAGGCAAGCTCGAGAAGCCGCTGATCGGAGCTTTCAAGGAAGTGGCGTTGACGCGTTGACCATCGCTTCGCGCGCGCGACCCAATCTGGCCGAGGTTGGCAAGGCCGCGCATTACGATGCGGCAGCATCACGTTCGCTGATGCCGCTCGATGACATTGCCACCGTGGCGTGGCGTGCGCTCAGCGAACGCGCCATCGAGCCCAACGCCTATTATCTGCCTGACTGGGAATTGGCTGTGAACGCATCGGCGCCGGGCCGTACCGGCGCCTCGGCGCTGCCGGCTTACGATGAGGCGTCCGCGCGATTGATCGGCCTGCTGCCGGTCGTCTCGCTCTGGCACGCCTGCAAGATTCCGCTGCCCGCGCTCGTCACCGCACATCCCTATGGCACGTTTTGCACGCCGCATCTCGATCGCGAGGCCGCCGACGCCGCCGTGGCGCAATTGATCCGGGAAGCACGGCAGGCCGGCGCCCGCGCATTGATGCTGCGCGAGGTCTCGCTCGACGGGCCGGCGATGCGTGCCTTTGCGCAGAGGCTCGAAGGTGAACATCTTCATGCGCGCGTGCTGCAATCTCATGTCCGGGCCTGTCTCGACGCGACGCGCGATGGCGAGGAATTGTTGCGCGAGGCGCTTGGTAACAAGAAGCTGAAGGAGTTGCGCCGCCAGCGCCAGCGGCTGGCCGCGCATGGCGCGGTGCGCTTCGATGCGGCGCGATCGCCGGATCAGGTCGCGTCCGCGATCGAAGCCTTTCTCGCGCTGGAAGCAAGCGGTTGGAAAGGCCGGCGCGGCACCGCGCTGATCCAGGTCGAGGGCGATGCCACCTTCATTCGCCGCGCGACCAGGGCACTCGCCGCGACCGGCCAATGCGAGATCGTGACCTTGCGCGCGGGAGATACACCGGTCGCGGCGGGCATCGTGCTGCGTCATCAGAGCCGCGCGTTCTTCTTCAAGCTCGGCGTCGACGAGCGCTTTGCGAAATATTCCCCGGGCGTGCAGCTCACGCTCGAATTGACGCGGCATCTCTGCGCCGATCCAGAGATCGCAAGTGCCGACTCCACCGCCAGCCCCGATCATCCCATGATCAACCCGATCTGGCGCGGACGCTTCGCGATCGGCGATGTGCTGATCCCATTGCGGCGGAACGATCCAATGGTGGCAATGATCCACGCCGCACTGGCGTCGCGTCAGTTCGCGTTCGAGACCGCGCGCGCCACGGTCCGCTTCATCCGCAGACATCAGCGAAAATCGGCGTAGGGGCGCACTTGCTGTCCCGGCCAACTCACTTCAGTGGCGAGTGAGGCGCAGGCAGCATGATGGTCGAATGCATCTCGTCGAGCAGCGGCGGGCCCTTTTCGAGGAATGCCTGCCAAGCCGGGTCCTTAAGGGCATTCGCACGTGCTTCGCGACGCGCTTCCAAGCTTGGGTAGGCCCAGATATGGCAGACCTCGTTTGGCTGCCCCATTTAGGTCTGCCAAAGTCCAACGATCTTGGAATAGTTTTCACGCACCGGGAGGACCGCGGTGAAAGCATCGAGCCACTGCTTCACCGCACCGGCGGGCTTGGCGCGATAGTTCCGGAACTCGTAGACATTTCCCGTCGAGGCCGGCGCAACGGGCGGCCTGATCGCATTGAGCAGGCGGACATCCTGGCGCATTAGCAGAGGACGGATCAGCGGAAGATATTCGCCAGTCCAGCGCGCGTTCTTGGCAAGCTCGGCGCGCAATCTGGCCCGCTCGGCGAAATCGCTATAGCTCCACAAATGCATGACCTGATTGAGCGGACCGATCTCGGTCAACCAATAGCCTTCGAGCTTGCCGAAATCGTCCTTGCGAATGTCCCGTGACACCGTGCTGGCGGCCTTGACAACGTCGCCGATTGTGCCCGGCTTCACGGTGTAGGTTCTCAACTCGTAGATCATGGCGCTTCCCCGAATTTTTTCGCTGGTTTTCGAGCCCTATCATTGAGCCCGACAGAGATGAAAGCCGCAACGTTGCAGCCATGATCAAACGGCTGAGCGCCAATGCTGGTTTGGGGAGTCTTAGCGGCGCTTCTGCCATCGCAAGCGCACATCTCTACTCCGCCGCCTGCGCGTTCACTTCCGCCGAGACCTGGCGGATGGCGCGGGCGAGAAGCTCGGGCGCCTGCGCGCCGGACACCGCGTATTTCTGCGCGAACACGTAAGTAGGCACGCCGGAGATGCCCTTGTCGGAGGCTTCCTGCGCCTGGGCCGAGACCAGCGCGACATCCTCGTCGGTGGCAAGACGTTTGCGCACATCGTCGGCATCGAGGCCGACATCAGCCGCTGCCTCCACCAGCACCTCGGTATCGGTGAGATCGCCGCCGTCGCGGAAATACAACTCCATCAGCCGCTGCTTCATGTCGGCGGCCAGGCCTCGCGCGTCGGCCCAATGAATCAGACGATGGCAGTCGATCGTGTTGGGCTGACGCTTGACCAGATTGGGCCGGTAGATGAGCCCTTCCTCATTGGCAGCGGCGACGACGCGCCCCGCGATGCCGTTATAGGCATCGACCGAACCGAATTTCGTCGTCAGATATTCTTCCCGGCTGATGCCCTGGCGCGGCACCCATGGGTTGAGGAAGAACGGCCGCCAGCGCACCTCCACGGGAACATCTGGCACCAGCGCGAGCGCGTTCTCGATCCTCCGCTTGCCGATATAGCACCAGGGGCACACGACATCGGAGACGATGTCAATCGTCAGCGGTTTCAAACTGCCCATAGGCGTCCCCTCGGAGAGATCAATACCCTGAACATAAGCAGAACCGTCCCCAAAACAAGGCCTAATTCAGGCTGGCTGCGATCGCCCGCATCCGCGCCGCGGTCAGATCGTCGGCCGGAAAGAAGGTCTCAAGCGCCAGTTCCGACAGCGTGATATCGACCGGCGTGCCGAACACCATCGTCGTTGAGAAGAAGCTCAACACCACGCCATCGTGCCGCAGCTTGAAGGGGATCGCGACATTGTCCGGTGGCAGCGGCCCCGAGCGCGCCGGGATCGGATAGGACTTCAGATCCTGATAGAGCTTGATCAGCTCGGGATCGGCGGTCGCCTCGCACTGGCGGTGCAGCCGTTCGAGGAGATGTCCGCACCATTCGGCGAGATTGACTGTGCGCGGCGCCAGCGCCTCGGGATGGAAGGCCAGGCGCAGGATGTTGAAGGGCTGCCCGAGCAGCCGTTGCGGGATGCCTTCGAGCAGCGGCGCGACCATGCGGTTCGCCGACACCAGATTCCAATGCCGGTCATAGGCCAGCGCCGGATTTGGCTCATGCGCTTTCAGCACGAGATTGATGGCCTCGCGCGCCGCCTTCAGCGCGGGATCATCGAGCGGACGCTGCGGAAAGGCCGGCGCATAGCCTGCCGAGACCAGCAGCACGTTGCGTTCCCGAAGTGGCACGGCCAATCGCTCCGCCAGTTTGAGGACCATGTCGCGCGACGGCGCGGCGCGGCCGGTTTCGACAAAGCTCAAATGACGCGCCGAAATGTCGGCATCGACGGCCAGATCGAGCTGGCTGAGATGGCGGCGCTGACGCCATTCGCGCAAGTGCTCGCCGACATGGACGGGCTTGCTTCGCTCGGCGCGCGCCGTGGAGGTCTGTGCGTTCATGGTGGAAAACCTATCACGCGGATGTCAGCCGTTCCATTACGTCCGAAGTAATCGAATTGGGTCGCGGGCCGGATCATCTTGCGCACCACAGGAGATGACCATGAGCACGCTTCCCCGACCCGGCGCCGCCAGCGCGATCATTCAATGGCTGATCGGACTGGCGATCTGGTTTTTGGCCCGCTCTCTCAACATGCCCGAGCCGCTGGTGCACTCGACCGGTGTCCTCGTCGTCGCGCATGTGCAGGCAATCGAGACCAGGGCGGCGCGGACGCTCTGCCCGATCCGCCTGCTGCGTCAGCTCCGGTCGTTACTGCGCTGAACCGACACTCATCCACCTTGCAACCGAAGGAGACCTGTCATGATCCGTCCATCCCTGTTTCTGCGCCGCGCGCTTCTGGCCGACGCCATCTTCAGCGGCATCTCCGCGGTGCTGCTCACCGCCGGCGCCGGAGCGCTTGCGCCGCTGTTCGATCTGCCCGAGGCACTGCTGCGCGAAACCGGCCTGTTCCTGATCGCCTATGCCGCATTCGTTGGCTGGCTCGGAACGCGGCTATCACTGCCGAAGGCTCTGGTCATGATCGTGATCGCCGGCAACGCGGCGTGGACGGTCGGCAGCATCGCGCTGCTGTTTTCAAGCACCGTCACGCCGAACCTGCTCGGTGAAATCGTCGTCGCGGCTCAGGCGATGGCGACCGGCGCGTTCGCCGAGTTGCAGTATATCGGCCTACGCAAGAGCAGCAGCGAGGTTGCAGCACTTTAAGCCGCAATGACACGGTTTCGATCGGCCGTCGCAGGGCCCAAAGACGTTCGCGGCGGCCGTTTTCATCCGCGCTCACGACACCGCGGCTTGCTGCGCGCGTCTGAACCTTTCGCCGACGCCGAGCATGACGCCATTGGCGCTTGCGACACCCAGTTCGAGGCTTGTCGCGATCCGGCGCGCAAGTGCGACAAGATGCGCCGCCGCCTCCGGCGGGCAGATCTCACGCGACGTCGTCTCGAACAAGCCGAGCCAGCGATCGAAATGACCGGCATCGACGGGCAGCGGCGCGTGCTTCACCATCGGCGTGCCATGATAGCGGCCGGTCATCAGCGCGACCGATGACCAGAAGGCGCACATCTGGGCCAGATGCGGTTCCCAATCATGGATGCGCGCTTCGAACACCGGGGCGAGCACCTCATCGCTGCGAACCTTGGCGTAAAAGGCGTGCACCAGGCGCTCGATCATGGCCTCGCTGATCCCGGTCCGTGCGGCGATCTCGGCCGAGATCTGCTCCCGCCGGTCTGGTCCCGTCATTGCGGTTTCTCTGGAATTCAATTTTAAAATTGGTATTTTAAATACCTGTTTAGCGCGCTATGGTCGATGTGCAAAGCCACATTTTCGAGGGGCTCTCATGCGCCTGACCACGTTCACCGACTTCGCGCTGCGCACCCTGATGCGGCTTGCCGGCGAGCCGGCGCGCAGTTTTGCGACCCACGAGATCGCAACCGAGTTCAAGATTTCGGGTCATCATCTTGCCAAGGTCGTGCGCGACCTCGCCGACGGCGGTTTCATCACGACGCGGCGCGGCGTCGGCGGCGGGTTTGCACTGGCGCGGCCGCCGCAATCGATCACGCTGGGCGAGGTCGTGCGAACGCTGGAAGGCGAACAGGCGCTGGTCGAATGTTTCCGCGAGGACGGCGGCGCCTGCGTGCTAACGCCGCGCTGCCGGTTGAAAACGAAGCTCGCCGCCGCGCGCGAAGCCTTCCTGCGCGAGCTCGATGCGACCACGCTCGCCGAATGCGCCTACTCGGCGCGTCCAAGAGAAAAGTCAACAAGAGAAAAGTCAACAAGGGAAAAGTCAACAAGAGGCAAGTCAACAAAGGCCAAGCTCACGGCGGGGGCGGCATGAAACCGGTCGAATTCGAGGACGGTATCGTTCAGGTCGATGCGGCGGTCATCGCCGAAGGCCTTGGCATCGCGCTGCCGCTATTCCGAAAGGAACTGCAGGCCGGCAGGATCACCAGCGTTTTCGAACGAGGGATTGACGCGGATCGCGGCCGCCATCGCCTCACCTTCTTCTCCGCGCATCGGCGGTTTCGTCTCGTCGTCGACGATGCCGGCGCGATCGTTCAGCGCTCGACGCTCAATTTCGGGGATGCGCCGCTTCCGACTTCCGCGCGCAAGCAAGGAAGGTAGTCCGGCCGCAAGAGCAGCTCACGCGTTCAGCGTGGCGGGCACGCCGGTCCGCCTCTTCCCGCCGGCGGTCGTTTTGGCAGGCCTTGCGGGGCCATGTCCGTTCAGACTTTTGCCATTGGCCTTGCCGTTGAGCTTTTTCGCCTTCTCGTTGGCCTTTTCTTTCGCTTTGGCAAGCTTCTCGGCCTGCTTCTTCGCCTTGCGCTCGACCTTCTCCTTCAGGCGCTGGCGCTCCGCCCTCACCTCGGCCCGCTTCTTCCTGCGCTTCCTCTCGCAGGACTCGCATTTGCAGCCGATCGGCTTCAGATAGGCTTTGAAATAGTCGGTGCCGTAGTCGTAGTTGATCTCTTCGCCCGGCTCGATGTTCTTGATGGCGCGGATGAAGACCTTGCGCTTGCGCGGCTTGACGTCGGATTCCGCGTTCGGCCTGCAGGCGTGATTGATGTAGCGGGCGATGTTCTCGCGGACCGAGCCATCAATGGTCCAGCGATTATTGAGCTCGAAAAGGTATTTGTTCTCGATCTCATCCTGTTCTTTTTTCCGGGAATCCAGGATTGGTCCGAAATAGCGGATGATCTTGGTGCCCTTCTTGATCGGCCTGGTGGCGAAGAGGCCAAGGCCGGTCTTGGAGCGGCCGATGCGGTAGGGCTTGTTCTGCGAAATGGTCGGCATGGTCGGCGAAACGGGAACACTAAGATAAAGAGGGGCGATCACGAGGCCGCCGTTCTAGGACGATTCCGCGCGCCTGTCAGGTGTTACGTGCATCTTCCTTGAACGTTCCCCAGATTGCACAGATCGAACTTGTCGAAATTCCGATGACAGAAGTGCTACAATGAAACATGGCCGCGATTTTTTCGGGTCTTTCGGCGATTGGCCGTCCCGCTCATGGTGCCTATCCCATGCCTATCCCATGGGCTTGACCAAACTCGCCTTCAGCATCGCATCCAGCAGGATTTCCGCATCGGTGCCCTTGGGCGAGCGGCACAGAATATCCGACAGGCGGCCGTCGAGCAGCAGCATCGTGAAACCATGTACCGTCGACCAGGCGCGCGCGATGGCTGCCGCCTGATCAAGCGTCAACGCGCCGGCCAGGATCTGCTCGTGGCGGCTGGCGGCAATCGCGCTCGCAAGCCCCGCGAACGAGGCTTCGGCGGCCTCGTGCAGCGACGGCCGCGTGTAATCGAGACGCTCGGTGCGGAACATCAGTCCATACATGCCGGGATGCGCCTGAGCATAGGCGACATAGGCTTTCGCACGGGCCAGCCCCCTGACGGGATATGGCGTCTCCGGCGCGCAGGCGGCGGCCATCGCGGCGTTGAACTGGCGGAAGCCGATCGCCGCGAGCTCGCTGACAAGGCCGGTCAAATCACCGAAATGATGGGTCGGCGCGGCATGCGACACGCCGGCCTCACGCGCCACCGCGCGCAGCGTCAGCCCCGCAAGCCCGTCCCGCTCCAGCACGCGCTCGGCCGCCTGCAACAGCGCGTCGCGCAGCGCGCCATGATGATAGGGCGTGTCCTCCTTCGGACGCGACCGCCGGTTCCGGACCGGACGCGCGGACGCGGTGCGGCTTGCCGTTCGCCGGGCACGGGGCTGAGTTGAGGTCTGATCTGGCTTTCTCATCGCGGCGCCTTATAAAAGCTGATTTTTACACTGTAAAGATTTTGCTTGACCACAACCGATTGTCGTTTTATCCATATCTTTACGACGTAAAGATATGGAGGAACGCGCCATGCAGCAGGAGATGCCTGCAAGGACTGCCCGCACCAATCTCACGCCGATCCCCTTCGAATCCGACGCATCATTCCTAAAAGTGACCGGCGAGTTGCCGCGCGAACTCAACGGCACGCTCTATCGCAACGGCCCCAATCCGCAATTCGACCAGCCCGGCGCCCACTGGTTTGTCGGCGACGGCATGCTGCATGCCTTTCATCTCGAAAACGGCCGCGCCTCCTACCGCAACCGCTGGGTCCGCACCCCGAAATGGCAGGCCGAGCACGACGCCGGCCGCGCGCTGTTCACAGGCTTTGGCCGCAAGCTGCCGGACGCGCCTCCATCGATAACCGACGGCGGCGTCGCCAACACCAATATCGTATTCCATGCCGGAAAACTATTGGCGCTGGAGGAAGCGCATCTGCCGACCGAGATCGAGCCGGGTACGCTGAAAACCCGCGGCTACCAAGACTTTGGCGGCGGTCTCCATGGGCCCTTCACCGCGCATCCGAAGACCGATCCCGCAACTGGCGAGATGGTGTTCTTCGGCTATAACGCGTCAGGCCCGATGACCCCCACCCTCTCCCTCGGATCGATCAGCGCATCCGGCGCGGTGATACGCTTCGACCGGTTCGAGGCGCCCTATGCGAGCATGGTGCATGACTTCATCGTCACCGAAAATCATCTGCTGTTTCCGGTCCTGCCGATCTCGGGCAGCCTGACGCGCGCGATGCAGGGCGGGCCGGCTTACGCCTGGGAGCCAGAGAAAGGCGCCTATGTCGGCGTCATGAAGCGCAACGGCGCGGCGAAGGACATCACCTGGTTTCGCGGCGAGAACTGCTATGTCTTCCACGTGATGAACGCCTGGGAGGATGGCAGCCGCATCATTGCCGACGTGATGCAGTTCGAGGAAGCGCCGCTGTTTCCGCATCCCGATGGCTCGCCGACCGATCCGGCCAAGTCGCGGGCGCGGCTCTGCCGCTGGACGTTCGATCTCGCCGGCAATACCGACCGCTTCTCGCAGACCTATCTCGACGATCTGACCGGCGAATTTCCGCGCATCGACGACCGCCGCGCAGGCTTGAGAAGCAACCACGGCTGGTGCGCCTGCACCCGCCCGGATATGCCTGTGTTCGGCGGGCTCGCCGGCATCGCCCATGTCGATGGCAAGGGCGCTCGGCGCGGCGGCTATCTGCTGCCCGCCGGCGACACGATTTCCGAACCGGTGTTCGTCGCGCGCAGCGACGATGCAGCCGAAGGTGACGGCTGGCTGCTCGCCGTGGTCTGGCGCGCGCGGGACAATTGTAGCGACCTCGCCGTGTTCAGCGCCACCGATGTCACGGCAGGGCCGCTCGCTTTGGTGCATCTCGGTCACCGCGTGCCGGACGGCTTTCACGGCAACTGGGTGGCTGCGGCCTAGGCCACCGCCGTCATTCCGGGCGATGTCACCGGGGCCGCGCTTTGCGCGGACCTGTCGGACGGGCCGTGGAATGGCGGAGTGAATACATCCAGGCAAGTCATTACTTTTACTGCAAAATTTGTCTTAACTCACAATATGTTGACAATGTAAAGATTTTTCTTGACGTCGCCGTGGTCCGGCATTAAAAATCTTTACGGTGTAAAGATTGACCGGGAAGCGGTCCAATGACAATTTTCCTGATCCTTGCGCCCTATGGCGCCTTCGCTTTCCTGATGCTGGTGACGTCGGCCGCGGTCAGCCTGTTTGCAGCCGCGGGCGTCTGCGTCGCCGTGATCGCGCTCGATGCCGTGCGCGGCCGTTCGGTCAAGATCCTGGGCGCGGGTTCGGCCATCGTGTTCGTAGCCGTCGGCGGCTATCTTGTGGGGGTCAACCCTTCCTTGAGTCAGTCGGCAGTGAAATTCCTGGTCGATACCGGGATGTTCGTTGTTGCTGCGGGCTCGATGCTGCTCCGCCATCCCTTCACGCTGCAATATGCGGTGGAGGCGGTCCCCGCCGAGACCGCGGGGATGCCGGGTTTTCTGCGTGCCAACTACGTCATCACCAGCGTGTGGACCACGGCGATGCTGTTGATGATGCTCGGCAACGTCGCCATCCTCTATATTCCGGGCCTGCCGATCTGGACCGGCCTTGCGATTGCGTTTGCCGCGCGCAACAGCGCCGTCTATTTTACGAAATGGTACCCCGCGTACCGCAGGATGAAATACGGAACGCCGCCAGCCGACGCCCTGCCCAAGATGAACTGATGTCTATGAACTGAAGTCGATGAACTGAGATCCTTTTCCTCGAAGGGCCAAAGGCATGAAAGACGTCCTGATCAGGCTCGGAAGCGACTTCCTCTCGACGATCGTCTTTCTCGTGATCTATCTCGCCACCGACAATGTCGTGCTGGCGACATCGGTGGCGATTGCCGGCGCCATCGCGCAAGTCATCCACGCCCGCGTCAAGGGACGCGAATTGGGCTTCATGACCTGGGCGAGCCTGGCGCTGGTCATCGTGCTCGGGACCGTGACCATCCTGACCCGCGATCCCCGCTTTGTGCTGGCCAAGCCCTCGATCGCGCATTTCGCAATCGGCGCGATCATGCTCAAGCGCGGCTGGATGTTGCGCTACATGCCGCAGATCGCGGTTGACACCATTCCGGACTACATCACCATCGCAGGTTATGCCTGGGCCGCACTGATGTTCGTGCTCGGCGCCGGGACGATTGCGGTCGCCCTGACCGGTGACCTGAAGTTATGGGCATTCTATGTGTCGTTTGTCGCCATCGGCGCCAAGGTCCTGGCCTTTGCGATCCAGTATGTCGCCTTCCGCCTCCTGATCACCGGCCGCATTCGCGCGGCCCGCGTGGCCGCCGGCACCTGAGGCGCTTTCACGCAACAAAGCCGTTTGGGTTCGCATGGCAACATGCGCTATACACGCGCAGAACCGGGCGATCAGAACCGTTAGAGCATGATCCGGAAAAGTGTGTAGCGGTTTTCCGAAAAGATCATGCTCAAACAGAGAACTAGAGCGCGATGGGGTCCCACCGGATCCCATCGCGCTCTAGATTTTCGCCGACAACGCGAGCAAGGAGAGAATTGAAATGGCCGTCGACGGAAACTGGAATCTCACCATGAGCACGCCGATGGGCGAGCGCCAGGCGACGCTGAGCCTCAAGAGCTCGGGCGGCACGTTGACGGGCACGCAGGGCGCCGAGGGCAATTCGACCGAAATCTTCGATGGCACGGTGAGCGGCGACGACCTCGCCTGGAAGATCTCGATCACCAACCCGATGCCGCTGACGCTGAACTTCACCGGAAAGGTGTCCGGCGACAGCATCTCGGGCGATGTGGGCATCGGCCCGATGGGCAGCTTTCCATTTACGGGGACGCGGGCGTAGGCGTCCCCTGCCACGGCGAACGTGGCGGCTGCCCGCCTCGCCGATCAGGCGTCAGGCATCCAGTTGCCATGGAATCCCTGCGGCACGCGAACCGGAAGGCCGATGCGGGCGATCGGTTTTGCCTCGATCCTCTGGGCGTCGAGGATGACGAGATCGCTCGCGTGTCGTGCACGATCATACACGAAGCCGATCAGCCAGCCGTCGTCCTCGGCGCGGCCGTCCGCCGCAGGAACATAGGTGAACTCGCTCGGCAAGCCGGTCTCGAAATCGTGCCGAGCGGTCTTGCCTGATGTCAGATCATATTTGACCACGCTGCTGTAGCGCGCGGCCGCGATGTCGTCGTTGGTCTCGACCGCGTAGACCACCGCATGCGGCGAACCGGCGAGCTGGTCGTTGACGCGCGGAAACTCGATCGATCGGTCATCGAGAAATTGTTCTTCCGCCCTGCTCGCGCCCGGCGCGACGCGCCAGCGCTTCAGCACCGCATTGTCGAAACTGGTCGAGGAAGGGCCGCCGCGCCAGTGCTCGCGGTACCAGGCGACATCGAGCACGATGGTGCCGTCCGCCTCCTCGAATGCATTCGCAACATGATAGACGTAGCATGGCTCGACCTCGACCCAACGCAACGCCTCGACGCCCGCCCCGCGCGGCAGGACGCCCAGTCTCGCGCCATAATCATCGCTCCAGGCAAACGGCATCGTGCCACGCTGCGCGCTCGCTTTGTCGAACACCACCGGCAGGTCCATGAGCACGATGTGGCCCGAGGTGATCGCGAAATCATGCACCATCGTCGGTCCCTTCACCGGGATCGGCTGGCTGCGCATCAGCCTACCCGACGCATCCACGGCGTGATAGGTGAGATATGGCGGCTGATGGCCGTAGCCGAAGAAATGCAATTCGCCGGTGAGCGGACAGATTTTCGGGTGGGCCGTGAAAGCGGTGTTGAGCTTGCCGTCATAGTCGTCGAAGCCCAGCGTTTCCAGTTCGCGGCTCATCAGCATCGGCAGCGCGACCTCAACCAGCGCCATGATGCGTCCGGCATGCGCAATAACGTTGGTATTTGCGGTGCCGCTGCGAATATCCCCGGGCTTTCTCGGCGCGCCGGCAAAGCGTGGCGTGCGGACCCAGCGATTGCGATACCATTCCGCGCGGCCATCGCGCAGCGACACGCCGTGCACCATGCCGTCGCCCATGAACCAGTGGCCGGCATGGCCTTGGCGAGGATTGGCGCCGTTGCGTGCATAGAGCCCGCGAAGTTCGGGCGGGATCGCGCCCTCAACCGGCAGATCGAAGGCCGTGATTTCCTCTTGGACCGGCGCGAGATTGCCCTGTTCCCAGAATGGTGCAGCTTCGGATTGGCTCATGGCGTGCGTCCTCCGTTCGGTTTTCCCACGGGCGATATGAACATCGATCACATTGCAGCATCCGGCTTTACAGCCGCCGGCGGATAAAGTAAACAGTGTTCATATGAAACCGAGAAAGAAAGAGGCCTATCATCACGGCGATTTGCGCAGCGCGCTGGTCAAGCTGGCGCTCGAGCGCGTCCGCCGCGAAGGCGCGGAGAATTTCCGGCTGCGCGAGGCGGCACGCGACGTCGGCGTCACGTCGGGCGCGGCCTACAACCATTTTGCCGACAAAGACCAGTTGCTTGCGGCCGTTGCTCTGGAGGCGCGAACGCTTCTGGCCAAGCGCACGCTAAAGGCGACGGCGGGCCTGAGCGGCGCCAAGCGCCTCGAAGCCGTCGGTCGTGCCTACATCGATTTCGCGTCCGCCGAACCGCGGCTGTTCCGCCTCGTCTTCAGCCGCCTCGGCGCGGCAGCCGGCCCGGACGCCGCGGCCATTCCCAGCTCCTACGAGCAATTGCGCATGGCCGTGAAAGAGGTTCAACCCGACGGCGGGAAGCCGGTGGACGAAGACGTGCTGGCGCTGGCCTGGAGCGTCGCGCATGGCGCGGCGTCGCTGATCAGCGACGGCGTGTGGAAGAGAGACGACCCGCGCGCCGACGCGGCGCTGCGGCTTGCCATCGAATTGATGGCGACGCGAGGCTAACCCAGCGCCTCACGGGCGTACCGGCGAATTAGAACCATATCTGCATCGGCAGGCCGTGCGCGTCTCGCGGCGGCAATCCTTCGGGAACGGAGCCTGCGGGATCGCGCGCCACGATCGCGACGGCGCAGGCATCCAGCACGTCATCCGGCTTCGCGCCCGTGCCGATGCGCGCCTCGGTCAGCCAGCGGTCGATATCTTCAAACCCGTTGCACTGAAGCAGCCTCCGGCGAAGAGCAATCCCCTCCTCGGATTTCTTCGACGGCAAGGGCTTGCCATCGGTCAATCGCAGAAAGGCAAGCTCGGGGTGAGCCTCCCGAATGTCCATCGCGGGATGCGCGCGCACGAAGGCATCGACTTGCATGATCTTCGATCCGAGATGCCAGAGCTGGCGCGAGACCCGCTTTTGCCCGCGTCGCTGCGCTTCCGCATTGGCGTGGTCGGGATCGTCGAACTCATCCCAAAGCCAGCGCCGCGCGCCGGTGAAAACGCGTGAGCGGTGCGGATGCAGCCGCTCGCGGGCGAGCCGGTCGCACAGCCGCTCGCCGTCGTCAGTCATCCCGATCGGGATGTCGATCGCGGCCCGGTCGAAAGGCTTCGCCAGCGCGGCTGCAATGTTGTCAGGAAAGGCGATGTCGGCCCCGCTGCCGTCAAGCGAGACCATCACCCAACCGTTGCGGAAGCCGTCGAGCCCGAGGACTCTCAATCCAAACTCAATTGCTTCAAGACGTGGTTTCGATTGCCGAGCGCGCCGATGATCACGACAGGAAAAACGAGCCGGTTGCCATCAGCGCGTCATGACGGCTTGCGGGGCACAATAGCGATCGGATTGAACGTGTAAACGGCCTCGCCATCTTGATTGTAGAGAGTCCATTTGACGCGGACGATGCCCTGCGGCTTCGTTCGCGACGGGTTCAGCTCAACCACTTCTCCCTCAAGGTGAAGGGTGTCACCCGGCCTGACCGGTTTCATCCAGCGCAGGTCATCGACGCCTGCTCCCAAAAGCGGATGCGGCCCGAACGGGCGGACCTTCACGGCAAGGTTCATCGCGATCGCCGCGGTGTGCCATCCCGAGGCGGCAAGGCCCTTGAACACGGTCTGCTCGGCCGCCTCTTCATCCGTGTGAAACGGCTGCGGATCGAATTCGGCGGCGAACCGCTTGATGTCTTCCTTTGACACCGTGACCTCGCCGCTCTTGAACCGCATCCCGACCTTGAGGTCGTCGAACCATTCAATCATGCTGCGCGCCGCCCCGACCTGGGCTTATCCCAGGTTCAGCTCCTTGAAGAAGTCGTTGCCCTTGTCGTCGATGATGATGAAGGCCGGGAAATCCACCACCTCGATTCGCCAGATCGCTTCCATGCCGAGCTCGGGATATTCCACCACCTCGACCTTCTTGATGCAGTGCTCGGCGAGGTTTGCCGCCGCCCCGCCGATCGAGCCGAGATAGAAGCCGCCGTGCTTCTTGCAGGATTCGCGCACGACAGGCGCGCGGTTGCCCTTTGCCAACATCACCATCGAGCCGCCAGCGGCCTGGAATTGGTCGACAAAGGAATCCATGCGGCCCGCGGTGGTCGGTCCGAACGCGCCCGAGGCGTAACCCTCCGGCGTCTTGGCAGGCCCTGCGTAA
>Ga0210402_10003531_pt1 | contig 14588 bp, 14 predicted proteins | sample IncBWC7MmetaG_FD_161055 | JGI IMG/M metagenome (GOLD analysis project Ga0210402, IMG submission 161055) | Forest soil microbial communities from Barre Woods Harvard Forest LTER site, Petersham, Massachusetts, United States - Inc-BW-C-7-M | ecosystem: Environmental > Terrestrial > Soil >...
CGCGCCGGGCAATCAGCAGGTACACAAGCACCCCGATCGCCCATAGGAAGGCGATGGAGTGCGCGCTGTAGGCCAGCGCGAGTAATGGAATGGCGAGCAAGCGAAACCTGGGATTGTTCTGCCAAACCAGCGCAATGGCCCACGTGCAGATTCCCACCGCAAGGTAGAAATTGAAAAATCCCATACGGAAAACGGCGCCATACGCAGCGATCGCCAGGAAGGGCGCCGCAGACCAGGCCGGACGATCCGCCGTCACGGAAGCCAGCCGGAAGCATCCCCAAAAGAAAACCTCGACGGCCAACAATACCGCCACCTTCTCGGCAATCAGGGCGCTCCCATGCCTCATCAAGAAGCTGAGCAGGTGATCGAAAAGGACGTTGGTGAACTGCGGAACAGTATAGAGACCGGGCAACTGGCCGGCTGAGACTTGGTTTACCAGCCAGGCGTTATACAGGTGGCTGGAGAGATCACCCGCCTGAATGTGCGGCTGCCAGACGCACGGAATCCCGATCAGCAGGGAGACAAGAGCGTACGTCCGGCGCATCCGGCATCTAGCGAAGCGTTCTGCGTTTCCGGCGCCTGATGAGATACAGCACCAGGATTACAAAGGCCGCAATCCACAGGATTGCCGAGATCGTTGTGTTACTCATCCAAGTCTCCTCTCGCTAACACAATGGCTAGCGTCTTGGCTAACCACGAAATTGACGCATCATCGGGAACAGGTACTTGAACACCTGCAACAACCCGGGTCCCGCGGCCACCAGCAACATGGCGGGCATGATAAAGAAAAAGATCGGGAAGACAAGTTTAACACCAACCTTGCCCGCCCGTTCTTCCGCTTGCTGGCGGCGGCGCACGCGCAGGAAGTCGGAGTGGACGCGAAGGGACTCGGCCATGCTGGTTCCAAACTTGTCGGTTTGGATCAGAATAGCAATTAACTTGCGAAGCTCGGGCTCGCCGGTACGATCCGCCAGATTTCTCAGCGCGTCCGCGCGCCGCTTGCCCGCACGCATTTCCAGATGCAGAAGTCCAAACTCCTCACTCAAGTCTTTGTGCGTGACAGCAAGTTCACGGGCGACATATTGGATGGCTTGATCGAGGCCCAGTCCCGCCTCGACGCTGACCACCATCATATCGAGCGCATCCGGCAAGGAATAGCGCAGCTCCTCACGGCGCTTATCCACCATGCGTTCCAGATAGAGGAACGGCCCAAAAAATCCAGCCAGACCCGCTGCAATCACGATGACAACCCGCAGCACTGGATTGGCTGTGATCTCGGTGCGTAGGATGAACGCCAAAATCACCAACGTGGCAAACAGCAGGATTCGGATGCCATAGAGGGTGTCCACCGCGCCATCCCAGCGAATACCGGCGGCCACCAGTTCGTGCTTGGTGTCGCCCGCATCCTGCGGGGAAATGGGAACCTTCTCGCCGATGTGCCGCATCAGGCTTACCAAGAACCCGGGAGCATCTTCGCCGGCCTCACCCAGCAAAGGGTCACCGGCGACCGGCCCGCCAAGTTGCTCGTAGACTCTGCCCGGTTTTGCATAGCGGCGATATCCGAATATGGAGATCGCGGTCATCAGCGCTACGAAGAGCCCAAGAGAAATGAGTTCAGCCATGAGATTTTCCTAAATCTTGATCCGAATGATTTTCCGGATGAAGTAATAGCCGAGCAACTGGGAAAGGATCGCGGCCAGAATCATGTACTTCCCGTCCGGATCGCGCACCATTCCCTGTAGGTAACCGGGAGCAACGAACAACAAGGCCATCACCATCACGATGGGCATCACGGTGAGGATGCCCGCTGTCAGCCGGCCGTGGGCGCTGATGGCGCGCACCTGGCCTTTCAAGCGGACACGCTCGCGGATCACGTAGGCCAAACGCAGCAGGATCTCGCTCAAGTTGCCGCCGGTCTGCTTCTGCAGCATCACCGAAGACACGAAGAAACGCACGTCCACTAAAGGAAATCGGCGCAGCATGTTCTCGAAAGCCACTTCCAGAGGCGCGCCGAGATTCTGTTCATTGAAAAGCGTGCGGAACTCCTGTCCCAGAGGCTCGGGCGATTCCGACCCCAGCATTTCCAAACTCACCGAGAAGGCATGCCCGGCGCGCATGGAACGCGCCAGAAAATCCAACGCCTCCGGAAACTGTTCCTCGAACGCCGCCATTCGCCGCTGCCGCTTGAACCGGACATAAGCGTAGGGAAGAGAACCCACCGCCGCACCGAAAACCAGGCAGCTCAACGGCCAGAACAGAAAGATATTCAGCCACAATCCCAGAATCACGCCCAGCACCGCTGCGATTCCCATCCCGGTCATCAACTCGTTCACGGACCAAGTCAGTCCCGATTGCAGCAGGCTGCTCTCCAGAGTCTGGGTTAGGTTGAGATTGGCGGCCAGGCGCTGCAACAGATTATCCGGATTGGGCGGATCCAGCAGGATGTTGCTTTCTTCTTCCTCCCGCGGCTTGCCTTCCAAAGTGCGGAGAATGCCGGTGACTTGTTTCTTCCGCTGCGATTCCAGGACGTGGAGACCAAAAGCTGTCGCAACCAGCACAATCGCCAGGATACAGAAGAACAGAAAAAACAGTAAAGGCGGCATGGAGCTTCCTTATACGATGTCCACCAAAGTTTGAAAGGCCGAGGGAGACACGTGCAGGCCGGCAGCTTTCAAGCGATCGGAAAACTTGGGACGAATTCCAGTGGCGCGGAATCTCCCGGTGACTTTCCCAGATTCATTGACCCCCGTTTTTTCAAATACAAAAATATCCTGCATGGTGATCTGTTCGCCTTCCATGCCCACGCATTCCGTGAAAGCGCTGATACGGCGGCTGCCATCGCTGAAGCGGGCAATCTGGACGAAGACGTCGATGGCGGAACTCACTTGCTGGCGGATGGATCGCACGCCCATGTTCGAATTCGCCATGCCGACCATTACTTCCAAACGGCTGACAGCGTCGCGCGGAGAATTGGCGTGAATGGTGGTGAGCGATCCATCATGACCAGTGTTCATGGCCTGCAACATATCCAGCGCTTCTTCGCCACGAACCTCGCCCACGATGATGCGGTCCGGACGCATACGCAAAGCATTGATCACCAACTGACGAATCCGGATGGCGCCCGCGCCTTCGATGTTGGGCGGACGCGTTTCCATGCGAGCTACGTGGATCTGGTCGAGCTTCAACTCGGCCGCGTCCTCAATGGTGACGATACGCTCGTCTTCCGGGATGAAGGCGGACAGGGCGTTCAACAGCGTCGTCTTGCCGGCGCCGGTTCCTCCGGAAATCAAAATGTTCAAGCGTGCCTTGACGCAGGCTTCGAGCAACTGCAGGATTCCTGGCGTCAGAGTGAGATTGTTGACCAGATCCTGGCCGCGCAACGGATCGCGGCCAAAGCGGCGGATAGAGAGCAGAGGCCCATCCACAGCCACTGGAGGAATGGCCGCGTTGACGCGCGAACCATCCGGCAGGCGGGCGTCGACGAGAGGCGATGATTCATCCACGCGGCGTCCGACGCGCGAGACAATTTTTTCGATGATGCGAAGAAGGTGCGCGTTGTCCTTGAACTCGACGGGCGTGCGATAGAGTTTGCCCGCGCGCTCCACAAACACCAACGCGGGAGTGGTGACCAAAATATCGGAGATGGTGGGGTCGGCCAGGAGCGGCTCCAGCGGACCCAGGCCGAAAACTTCATCCAGAACTTCCTCGATAACGCGGTCTTTCTCCGTGATGCTGAGCGGCGCACGTTCTTCTTCCACCAAGCGCGCCACCGCGGTGCGTACTTCATTGCGGACGCGTTCACTCGCTACCGAGGACAACGCTTCCAGATTGATCCGATCCAGCAGCTTGCGATGCAGGGCAAACTTCAGCTCCTGGTATTCGGGCGTGTACGATTGAGGGTCAAAAAGCCGGCCTACCCAGCCCGACTCTTGACGCATCAACTGCACGGTTCTTGCTGTTGCCATAATTATTTATTTATCCAAACATCGAGAATTTTTTCTTCGGATCACTTACGCCCGCAATCGTCATTGCGAGGCGCGTAAAATGTTTGCCCAGCCCGCTCCCGCGGCTGAGCAGCTTGCCTTCCGAGTAGCTTTCATTCAGGGCAAGATAGTCGTTGGGGATCGAGGTATAAACTGGCGCGCCAAGCATGCTTTCAAGCTCCGCCAGCGTTACGTCAAAACGCTTGGGGGCGCGATTCAGCAACAGGTGCAGGCGATTCCTGCCGTATCCGCTGTCCAGAAGTTTTTGCACGATCAGCTTGGCCTGATGCAGCGCAGGCACTTCCAGCGTGGTGACCAGAAAAAGATCGTCCACTTCATCAATGGCGGGCGTGGAGGAGGCGCTGAGACTGCGGCCCAGATCCAGCACGATCCAATCGTATTGAGTACGCACGAAGCTGATGACAAAGCGAAGTTGTTCGGGCTTGAGCGCCTGCCGCGACGACGGCGTAGGCGCGCTGATGATTTCGAGTCCGCTGATCCCATTCGAAACTAGAGCCTTCCAGTAACTTTCATCCAAACGCTGCGTGTTCCGGACGGCGTCCGAGATGGAATAGGGCGACTTCGTCTTTAGAAGGAATCCAACCATGCCGGCATCGAAATCGAGATCCGCCAGCAGCACTTTGCCCTTGCTCTGGGCGGGCAATTCCACCGCGGTGTGGCAGGCGATGGTGGTGGCGCCGCAGCCGCCTTTGGCGGACATGAATCCCAGGGTGTGGCCGCCGCGGCGGACGGATTGGGTAGCATTCCGGCGCTCATTTCCGATCCGTTCCAGCGCGGCACGCAGCGGCTCGGCGAAGGGCGGATACAAATATTCCGCAGCTCCGGCACGCATGGCGTTCAGAATTACGTCGGTCCCAGCTACCGTGTTCAGCGTCAGGACGAACGGCGCTGACGCGGTGGCGCGAATGCCGCGAATTACTTGATCCAGCGGCTCGCGCAAGCCCGAGATGTCGACGAAAATCACTTCCGGACGCATGCGGTCGATCTTTTCGAGCAATACGCTCAATTGGCCGACTTCAGATTGTTCCAGCACCACGCGGACCGGCAGTTCCTGCAGATGGGAATGCAGTTCGTCCCAGAGTTCCTTGGTTTGGACGACGATACCGGCTGTTAGCGGATACACAGCGCGCTCCTTGGAACTGGGAGTTGGCAGGCGGAAGCGCCTGCCCCACAGGAAACCAGTGAATTCAGGTTTCCTGACGGATCCCCGTGGGGCAGGCGCTTTCGCCTGCCAACAGCCTGGTTTCTCACTGGTTCGCTCCCGATTGCGATGAAGACACCGGTGGCACCGTAGGTTGAGACGGCTGCGTCGCGGGCGGCGTTGCCGGGGTCGTGGTGGGCGGCGTAAGCATCGGCACGAACTGGATCACCGGCGCCGACTGAGTATTCGTCGGCTGCGGCGCCCGCTGTAGTTGAATTAATTGCTCCACCGGAATCGTATCCTGCGGCGGATGGACCGGCACTGGACCGGTGGTCTCCATGCCCGGCGTGCGCGTAGGAGTTCCAGCGGTATTCGGCTCCATGAATTTCTTGGGGAACTTGAGATCCGGCATGGGCTGGCCAGCCGGCAGCGGACGCACGATCTCCGGCGTCACGATGACCAACAGTTCCGAGTTGGTCTTCTGCAAATTGCGCGAGCGGAACAGGCGTCCGAAGAACGGAATGTCGCCCAGCCCCGGGATTTTACTAAGCTGCTCGGTGACGCGATTGTCTAACAATCCGCCGATGGCAAAGCTTTGTCCGGATTCCAATTCGATTTCAGTTTGCACGCGACGTGTGGAGAGTCCGGGAATCGTGGTGCCCTGGAACGTCAGGCCATTGGCGAAATCGAGCGAACTTACTTCGGGGGTCACATTCAGCCGGATGGTCCCGCGCGGCGTTACGGTTGGAGTGAAGTTGATGCGAACACCAAATTCGCGGAATTGGATGGTGACCGCGCCTAATCCCGCGCCTCCACCTTGCAGAGTTGGAAATGGAAACTCGCCGCCGGCCAGAAAACTCGCCGTGTGGTTGTTCAACGTCAGGACGTTCGGCTCGGCCAGAATCTGCAGCCAGCTTTGCGCCTGCAGCGCTTCAATGGTGGCGCCCAAATCCAAATCAGGCCGGAAGAAGAAAATGTTCAGAGCATTCGTCAGGCTGAAGGTGGATTGGCCGGCCGTGCTGGTAGTCCCATTGCTGTTAGTGCCGCCGATGCTATTCGACTGCGGCTGGGGCGGGCTGAACTGTCCGGTAGTCACTGAACCGATGGTGCGCGCCGCGCCGTTCGAGAAGAAATTCAAGCCCAACTGTTGGGAATAAGTGCGATCCACATCGGCGAAGCGAACTTTGATCAGGATTTGCGCTTCCACCGGCGGCACTTTGACGCGCAACAGATTCACCGGTTTGCCGAGTGCGCTCGCGATCAGCACGGCCCGGTCCGCGCTCATTAGATCGTTCACGGTTCCACGCAGGAACGGCACGCCGTCCTCCATGGAAATCGCCACTTTCTGCTCGCCCATCTCGGTGCGGAGTTCGCGATTCACGTTATCCAGACGAGTGGAGCTGGCTTGCACGATGAGATCGAAGATCAGGCGATTTCCATTCTGCTGCCAAACGATCAAGCTGGTTTCCCCAGCCGTTTTTCCGTTGACTAAAACTTCCCGCGGCGTGGTGGCGATGGCTTCGGCGACAGTGCCATTGGCGACGGAGACGCGCTGGATGATGGTGGGGCTATCCACCAAAAGCGACTTCCCGACCGTGACGTACAGCTCGCGCGCGGCTGTGGGCGGGGCAGGAGCAGCGGGCTGGTCCGCCGGATTCTGAGCCTGCAGCAACAGCAGCGCCGCGAAGAATGAGAATGGCCTGGTCAGCGAATTAGTCACTGTTTTTTACCTTCGTCGGGCTTGAACTTGGTTTCCGCGCGAGTGGTGCCGGTGATCACTTCGACAGTGAGCGGGACAACCACTTTGGGTGGTTCCACAACTTGCGGCACTACGGGCTTGGGCGGCGCTTTCGTCGCCGCTCTCACGACAGGCTTGGGCGCCGGCCTGGATTGCTGCGGCAATCCAGTTTCCCCAGTAAACAGATTCGAAACAGCCGTGCCGGGAGTAGTGACTGTTTGGGTATCTAACGGATTGCGCAGCACCAATTGAATATGCATTTCGTTGCTGGCCAGGCTCAAGGTCTCGGCCTGCTCAGGAGTCACCAGCAAATTCACCACGGGAACGCTGACGGGTTTGCCTTCGGCGTCTTTTTGCATGTCCTGACCGGCCGAGAGCACTTCCATATTCTGCAGCAGCGTTTTTGTAACAGTGCCGAGAACATTGGAATCACCGGGCGGGTGGCCGGCGATCAGCACGTCCACGCGTGCGCCTGGCCGTACGAAACCGGATACACCGCCGACATCATTCACGCGAATACTGACGGCGCGCATGCCCGGAGGAATGGTCGCAGCCAGACCCCCACCTGCGCCTTTGGCTGCCAGACGAGTCTCGAGAATAGGCTCACCTTCGTAGATAGTGGCGACAACTCCTCGGCCGACTACATCGGTATTCGCGCCCAAAGCGCCTTTCGGTTCGGGACCGTTCCAATCCACAAGCTTGACGTCGGAATCCTTCACGATGGTCCCGATTTCCAGGTTGCGGCTCGCCACCACCACCTGCGCGATGGCCGGTTTCGCGCTGGCTGCCAGCTTGGTCACAATCAAACGATAGAGAACCCAGCTCGCGACCGCCGAAATGACGAGCGCGAAGGCGAGCACGGACAAAAGACGCTTGTTCACTTGATTAACTCCCTGAATTAGCCGCCGCCAACCGGTTGTTCGCAGCCGACCAAATGCTGTTTACGTTGGCGCTCATGCCAATAAACGCAGCCGCTCCCGCCAGCGAGATAAACGCCAGCAGCAGCGCGTACTCCACCAGATCCTGGCCGGACTCATCGTTCATGAACCGGCCGGCACGCTCAAACATCGTTACAATACGCGGCATAATACTTAAACCACCTACCGGCACTCATCCCCAGCGCTCTCGCAGACATTCCCGGCTCGCCGCCGGCTTCGCAGCGGGGTTCATGCAAACCGTCAGATGCCCGGTCTAACCGCGCTGGTATTCCACCATCCGGGCGGCTCTATGGCGCCGAGTTCGCGGCATTGGCAGCTTTGTTCAACTGATTGTTGGCGATCTGCCAAATGGTGCTGATGCTACCGCCGGCATTGATAAACAGTGCTGCGGATGCCAACGCCACGAAGGCCAGAAGCAACGTATACTCAATCAGGTCCTGGCCTTGATCGTCTCTGAAAAACTGTTTCAGAATGGTCACGCGTCATACTCCTTTCGATTGTTTTACCACCACGATCTTTCGATCGTGGGTCGCTACTTTCGTGATCTCAGGATCACGATCCTTCCCACCGGTTGACCCGGCGGAAACCTGTTGACTCTCCGCCGTCCGCTCGGGGACCGCCCGGAAAACGATGGCGACGGTGTCGTCATAAACTGTGCGCCAATGGCTGGACTGCTTGATTGCGCCAGCCAGCGCGGTCTTAGTGGGTAACACGATAGTGTCCACTCGATACTTTGCGAGAGACTGCTCCCAATCATATTGGACGCTCATCACATCCAAGTACTTTTGCTCAAAATCCTGTCCGTAGAAGTCGTCGCGGCCGTCGACAAAAACCTTGTGGCCGGGATAGAGATTGTAGAGCAGATAGTCGCCCCATTCGTCATCGGTGAATATTTTGGAGCTTGGGTCAGCCCGCAACACGCTTAACGCCTTGGACGGGTATCTTTGGGGATCGTACTCAGGCTTCAACTTCCCGGAGGCGTTCGGGTTGACGATCAACAGAACCAGCACAAGCGCAGCCGCTACGCTCACTTCGTGGAGTCTCCAATGCCGATCGATTTCCGAGAACTCGGCCCCTACATTCCGGAACCCGCCGACGGCGCGCTGGAACCACCTCGCGGCTGGGGCATACTCCAGGCCCAGCAGTGTTTCATACGCGGCCTGCGCAACGAACGGGGCTGCGACGATGGCAAACAGCGGGATATTGCGGGCAGCGAACAACGCCAAGTGAGCCCATCCGGCAATCAGAACCAGAGGGACGAAATCTCGGCGCTTAATAACAAACCATGCCGCCGTAAAGGCGCCGAACAAAAGCAGCGTCTCCAGATACAGAGCCGCGGGGGAATGGAAACTGACTGATTGATATTCCGCAATATTTTGCAGGTGATAAGGTTCGGAAAAGAACTGATAGATGTGCGCGTGCAGATGGTACGTGTACGGGTTCACGATGGTGACAGCCGCGCAAACCAACGCGATTTCCGCATAGCGTACGGCCGATTGGAACGCAGCGCGCCGCTCACCGGAACTCGACGTGAACAGCGCACGCGCCGCTTCACCCGCGACAAATCCGCCAAGAATGATCAGACCGACAAAGAATCCGCCGTGCAGGTTCGTCCAGAGGATGAAAAACAGGGGCAGCGCCCAAAGCCACCGCGTACGTCGCGTCCGATCGCGATCCAGCGCCGTCAGCAGCAGCACGGTGAATAGCATCGTCACCAAGTGGGGCCGCGCCAGCCAATGTATGGCGGAAGCGGCGCAGGCGAGAAAAGTAAATGCGATCGCCACGAACGGATTTTCACAATGCCGGCGCACCAGCCGGAACAGCAGCGCGAACGTCAGGCACAGAATCAGGATATTCACCGCGACCACGATGCCTAAGCCCCCGCGCTCATAGAGCCAGGCGAACGAGGCATCCCACAACCACTCCCACGCGTACCAGGGCTGGCCTGCCTTGGTGTAGGAGAAAATATCCACTTGCGGCACTCGGCCATTGGCCAGAATCCACTGCCCGGTGCGGATGTGCCAACCGGTATCGCCATCCCCCAGCATGGTCTTGGCGCCATCCAGGCGGGTGAACAGGAACAAAATCGGCATCAGGAATGCCAGATCCGTCATGGACGGCAGCACCCGGACAACTGGGTTCGTTTTGTTCTGCATCACATCACTGCTCATCACATTACTGCCAGGGAATCCTCGGGCATAATGGCGGGTTTCGCGGTGGCAAACTGCACGCGTTCAAACCGCAATGCCACAACCCAGCCTTCCTGGTCCTCGCTGATGCGTACTGCGATCGCCTTCGAAGCCAGGCAACGCTGCTTGAACTGCCGATGCTCCGGGAGCGGGACTTCCGCCCATAAAGCGTCCCCCGGCTTCGGTACCAAAGCCGGATGACCGTTCGGAACCACCCGGATCAGCGCCCCGGAGCGGCTCAAGTTCAACGTCAAACCTTCGATAAAGTGCTGACCGCCAACGGGTTGCACGCGACATCTCAGACGGATATCGAACCGCAGATCGCGCCTTCGTTCCATTTTGGTACTGTAGTACCTGACTGTACCACCCTGGATTACCCAAAAAAGCTGAATTTGGATAACATGGTACTGTTAACGAACGATATGGCCCGGGGAAGCAGACTCCCGGCGCTTGATTGACTGACATGACCTAGGTAAAATACCTTAGAACAAGTGTACGGTCGAATGTTCGCGCGATCAAGTGAGAATGAGTGCTCAAGAGTGACGGCCCAAAGAAGTTAGGTGGCAAGCTTTGATTTCCCTCACCGTTTACACAAGTGAGCCCTTGCAGGCGATGGCGCTGGAGGTTTTGCTCCGGCCCTCGGACGACATTTCCCTGTTACCCGTCGTTTCCGGTGTGGACACGTTGCTGCATCTGTGACATCCTCGAAGCCACAAGTGCTGTTGCTCGCGGTGGACACCAGCGTGGATTGGGGATTGCTCAATCAGCTGCGGCGTGAGAGTCCGGAGACGAAGGTGGTGATGTGGCTGCACGAGATCACGCCGGAGCTGGCATATCAGGCCATTGAATGCGGCGTGCGCGGAATCCTGCGCAAGAGCCTGCCGCCGGAAATGATCGCGAAATGCGTGCGCAAGGTACAGGCTGGCGAGCTTTGGTTCGAGAAAGCACTGACTCAGACCTTCCTCAGCGGGCGTAGCGTCAAAGTCTCGAAGCGCGAAGGCGAGTTGATCACGCTGGTGACGCAAGGGCTGAAGAACAAGGAAATCGCCAGCGTGATGGGGATCACGGAGGGCACGGTAAAAGTTTATCTTTCCCGCCTGTTCGGGAAGATTGGAGCCAGAGATCGTTTCGAGCTGGCGCTCATTGGGCTGCGCAACGCACCGAGCGGCATGGATTTAGGCAGCGCGCCCATGCGGACCTTAACGGGGCTTCCCGAAGCCGGCCAAACCGCCATCCTACCCAAAGACGCGACGCCCAAGAAGGGGCAATCGCAATCCACACGCTATTTCTTCGCGCGCGCCGCGCATTAAGCGGTAAGTCGCGTGCGCGTCCGGCTTAGATGGAACGACGGGCAGCCAACCGAGGATCTGCTCTTCCAAGGCATTCCGCAAAAAGGTCTGTGGGCGCCCTTTTCCTTCTCGATGTGCATGCAGGCAGTGGTGGTGGGACTAGGAGTTTCCTACCTGCACTTTATTGCGCTGTTGCCGCCGGATTCGGTGCTTGAAATTCGCCGGGACCGGGTGCTGGATCTGAGCAGCGATCCGATGGAGCCGCGTCCCCTTACCGCGCCCAATCTCACGGCCGATCGTGCCGCCGCTCAGACTGTCCGCGCACAAGCTTCCACCGGCCCCCGCGCAACATTGACTACTCCCGCACTTCCGGCGCAGGAATTCCGGATGCCCCCGATGCGCGCCCCGAAGCCTGTGCAGCAGACGCTGGTGCAAATGGATTTGCCTCCCACGATGGACCTGCATCCGCAGCTCCGTGTTCCGACCGTCGTGCTGCTAGCATCCACGCCGCGGCGCGTTGCGAGACCATTTGTCGCGCCGCCGCAGCGCAAGAACACCATGGAAGTGCCGAGCCACGTCGCGCTCGAGTTGCGGACGCCGGTTCTGGATGTCCGTACTGGCTATGCCAAGACTCCCGAGGTTCTGAAGGATCTGGCTCCCCGTCTGCCGGCGCCCGTGGGTGCGGTTGCGCCGGTGGCCAGCAATCGCGAGCCGGTGGAGACCAAGGCGGCCGCCGCCACAGTGACTGGAAGCGGCGCGACAGAGCCATCGAATATTATTTCACTGCCGGACCGGCCGATTCCGGCGGCGTCCGCCATCGTGCTGCCTCCGTTGAATCAGGTTGCATCGCGAGAAGGCGCGGCGGGATCGGGTGGCGCGGGTGAAGGTGCGGCGCCATCTACCGTACAGAAGGAAACTCCAGGAGGGAGCGGGGCATCGAAGTCGCCTGCCGGAGCGAGCGCTACCACGGCCAGCAACGGTACGGCTTCGGGCAGTGCAGCGGCGAATCACGGACCGGCGGGCGGCGCTGCGGCATCCGCTGGCACGGGCAACGGAGCAGTGGCGAAGACCGCCGCTACCGCCGGACCCACGCGATTGATCCGTCCGCCGACCGGAACCTATGAGGTTGCGATTGTTCAATCGTCCGGCGTGGTGCCGGGCTCGCGCGGGCTGCTGAAGGGCAAACCGGTTTACAGCGTATACATCCCGGTGGGAACGGGTAAAGAGTGGATCCTGCAATACTGCCTGCCGGAGGAAGACGCGCATCCAGCCGCGCGGTCGCAGGTGGTGCAGCTCGGGACGATCACACCGATCACGGCGCCGTATGCGTTCTCGATCATCGGTCCGGCGATTCAGTTTCGGGAGGGCGCGCGCTACGCGTTTATCCATGGATTTGTGAATGCGTCCGGACGGTTCGAACATTTGGAGGAAGCGAGCGACCGGGAGATAGAAAACATCGCGGCGGTGCTGGAAAGCCTGGGGCAATGGGAGTTCCGTCCGGCGACGAAAGACGGAGTGCCGGCGGTGGTGGAAATTCTGCTGTGCATTCCAAACGCGGCGTGAGCGCTATAATGAACCAAAGTATGGTGCCAGCAAGTCCCTCAAAACGGCGCCGATCGGGAAACTCCATCATCGAGTTGACGTTCATGATGCCGTGGCTGCTGTTTTTGTTCGTGGGCGTGTTCGATTTTGGATTTTATGCGTATGCGTTGATCGCGACGCAGAACGCGGCGCGGGCGGCGGCGGTGCATAATTCGATGAGCAGCATGGCCGCCAGCGACCTGGACAATTCTGGTTGTCGTATAGTGGTCGCGGAATTACAATCGACATCCAACGGTAGAAACTTGCAGTGCCCGGATTCCGGCCCGTTGACCGGGCCCCCTGTGTGGATAACATCGACATTGGTAACAGGATCAAGTAGCCCTGACGGCAATGACGCCGCACAAGTAGTCGTCACCTATCAACCCGACCTCCTCATCCCGATCCCCGGTCTGCTGCAACTACAACCCAAAATCACCAGAAAGGTTTGGATGCGGATAAACTCATCGGCAGATTTTCCGTCCGGAGGCTCCGACTGAGATGCCTTCTTCGCCGCGGCGTTCCCCTGGGAACGCCACAATCGAATTCACTCTTGTAGGGATTCCGCTCGTCTTCGTTTTGATTTCGACCATGGAGATGGCGCGAGGAATGTGGATCTACCACACGCTCGCCCACGCGATCAAAGAAGGCACCCGTTACGCAGCCGCCCGAGGCGAGAACACGCTTACACCGGCTAGTTATCGTAGCGTTTGCAAGGTAATTGTGAATGCCGGCACGGGTTTGCTCCCGAGCGATCTCATTCTGACGTTTTCCTCGGCAGGCAATCTGGTGGGTACCAGAATGATCGCCGCCGATTGCCTCGCGAATGGCGAGCGATGGCCTCAAGGGTACAATGTCACTGACCCATGGCCGCCATTAGCCAATCCGGTACCGGTGGACAATCAACCAGGACAGACCATTAGTATCTCCGGGTTGTATCCGTTCGTTTCCGCGATCTCGATGTTTTGGCCGGGAGCCGGCGCCGGATCGGGTTTCCAACCACTCACTTGCAAGGCCGCGGGAACGTTGTGCCTACCGGCGTCTTCACAGGATGTAATGCAGTTCTAGAATGGCCTCAATGAAAAGATTCAGCAACTCGCGACGCGGGCAGGCACTCCTACTCGTAACTTTGTCGCTGTTCGCCATGTGCGGATTACTCGGACTTGCGGTAGACCTCGGATGGTCCTACTTTGTGAAGAAATCGGCACAAAATGCGGTGGATGCTGCCGCGCTGGCAGCGGCATATAGAGCGGTAGAACTGGTCGGAGAGACCACCCCATTTCCTTCCACTTACGCTCATGCATCCAGTCCTTGCCCTTCTGGTGCAGATGAACTCGGAAAAGGATGTTTGTATGCGAATCAGAATGGGCTCGGTTTCTCTACCGGAGGAGATGGGGGCCGGCAGAACGTGTTGATTGAATCCGGAGTGAACTCCACACCCGCTGATTGCGCGCTTCCCTTCCCGACGGCTCCCTGCATCGTGTCCGATTATTGGGTAACTGTAAGAGCGGCGGAATCGATTCCTCAGTTGTTTTCCGCGGTGCTGGGAAATACGACAAGCCTTTCAAGTTCACGTGCGACTGCCGCTGCGATTCAAACAGTCGTGAACGGTTCTGTTATTACACTCAACCGCAAGTTCGACCCTGGACCCAATGGCACAACCGGTATCGACATCGCGACCGCGCCGATCAATACGCCGTTTGGGATTGTG
>Ga0210402_10003532_pt1 | contig 14587 bp, 18 predicted proteins | sample IncBWC7MmetaG_FD_161055 | JGI IMG/M metagenome (GOLD analysis project Ga0210402, IMG submission 161055) | Forest soil microbial communities from Barre Woods Harvard Forest LTER site, Petersham, Massachusetts, United States - Inc-BW-C-7-M | ecosystem: Environmental > Terrestrial > Soil >...
TTTGGAAACCTGGATTTTACGTCGGCCTCGTTGCAGGATCGCAAAACGGCATGGTGGGCCAACGTGGGCTATATGGCATGGCCCTATATCGGAATTGACGCCTCGTATTTGCACCTGGGCGAGATGTACAACCAGGTCAACGGCACTTTTACAGCCAATGACGGAACCATCAACAACGTGGGCGCGGCGACACGGGTGTCGTCCAAGGGACCTGCACTGGGATTGCTGTTCCGGCTACCCTTGGCCGAGAGCTTGGATATCAACTTGCGCGTTGCGGACTATTACGCTCGCACCACCCTGACCAATATATTGAACGCGGCCTCTTATTCAACGACGATCCAAACCAAGAATAAATCAACCTTGCTCGCGGGGCTGGGCGTTTCTTATGTCTTCCTAGGGCACTGGTCGGCACGGCTCGACTACCTGAGAATAGAACACGCCGGAGACAACACCACCGGCAAGTACAACGCCGGCATCCTGGCCGCTGGTGCGAGCTACACCTTTTAGCGGCGGCCAATCCGGCGAGTCGTTTCCGGTAATCGAAATAAGCTTGGCCGAAGAGTCTTCTCTATTCGAAGGCGGGCAGGCTGGCGACTTCCCCGGGCGGCACGGCCTCAATAGGCAGTCCCGCCTTCACCCAGGCGCGAAGACCACCCTGAATTACGGTCACCCGCACCGCTTTCCCCAGGAGCATTTTCTGCAGTTCGCGCGCCACCCGGGTGCTGGTTGCCTGCCTTACGCAAGTACAGTAGACGAGCACAATTCCCTCTGCCGGCAATTCCGCGCCGGACTGGTGCAGCGCGTTGGGATCCAGCCGCCGGGACCCTTGAATGCGCATCGCCTTGGGGTCGAAATAACCGTGGCTGCGGACATCGTACACAGGCGCGCCGGACGCCAACTCGCGCGCCGCCTCTTCGGGATTCGCGAACGGCACGGCGCTCAAGGCCCGCCCTTTCGCCCACAGCCAGATGCGAAACAATAAATAGCCGATCACGAGCGCGACGACGATCCAGCCGACGACGCGGCCCGCGGAATCGTAGCCGCGCGTTACCGCCTCCAACGCGCCGCTGAAAATGAAACCGACCAAAAGATAGGAACCGGCGTAGAGCAACGCACCCGCCAGATCCAAGCGCAAAAACGTGAGGGGACGCATGTTCATGCTGCCCGCGAGCGGCGGCGCCATCGTATTGATCCCGGGAATGAACTTGGCAATGACCAACAGCGTGCGGCCGCGACGATAGAAGGAATCCGCCGATCGCAATATGCACGCCTCGGGATTGAGCGAAATGCGGCAGAGCAGCCCCAACAGCCACCAGCCCGTGTAGCGGCCCAGAAGAAACATCAGCGTGTCGCCGGCAAGCATCGCGAACAGCGCGATACCGAGCACGTACTGCGCCTGCAATACACCGCGGGCCACGGCGCCGCCCGCAATCAGCAACGCCACCGCGGCCGGTACCGGTACGCCGATCGCCTCCAGAAAAACGATGACGCCCAGAATGGCATAGCCGTGTTGCATCAGCGCGGTGTTCAAGGATCCCATGGCGGCTCAGTTCTTCCCGAAGTCATAGGTTTTTTCGTATGCGTGGTACCAATCCTGAGTCTGTTTGTCCGCGGGGAGCCGATCGGTCAGGAACTTGAACTCGGCCAGCATCTTTTCGGCGCGCGACGTGTTCAGGTACAGATCGACCAAGCGCCAGCGGTAGGTTAACTCTTCCGGCGCCAGCGCAGCGGCCTTTTCGTAGAGTTCGAGCGCGCGTGTCTGCCAATTCATCTCGAACAGATATAAATCCGCCAACTCGGCATAGTTGGCAGGAACCGCGGGCGCCGCGAGGATCTTCTGCTCGCCGGACTCGGCGGCATCGCTGAGAGAAAAAGGATACGCAGGCAAGGTCGGCGTGCGCACATGAGCATAGATGGCAGTCTGCATATTCGGCACATGCTGCAACTGAAGCGCGCTTAGGAATGGGTTATCGGCGTACTTGACGAAGAAATTGACGCTGTCCTCGAAGCGATGAAAATAGGTCCACGCCTTGGCTTCGTCCACATACCAGAGGTTATCCGATCCCCGGCGCAGCACGATGGGCAGGTTGGATTTTCCAGCGCCCGGCACGGCGAGACCAAGACCGCCCGCATACAGCATCCGATACACGCCCGCGCTTTCAAACGATTCGTGGATTCGCAGCTGCTGTTCTTCGTTGCGCGGCACGATAATTCGAAAAATCCGGCTGCCCTCGGTCAGCAGCGGCAACCGCGGATCGCCGATCCCTGAAGCCAGCGACGCGAGGTAGCGTCGCAGCGACTCCTCGGCATCCGGCGATGGCGCAAACTTCAGCAAATCCGCTGCCGGCATGTTGCGAATGGCGCCCTGATAGTCCGCCAGGGTGCGGCGGTATCCTCGAGCGAGGGCACCGGCGCCGCCGGACAGAAACTCACCGCTCAGCCAGCGAGGCGCGGCGCTGCCGCCCAGGTTCTTGGATCCCATGCCGCCTAGATTCGTCGTGATGATGAGTTCGGAGATGAAGTCCTGGGGAATTTCGGAGAGCATGTAGGTCTTCGCGGCCTCCTCCAGCCGACGGCAGTACGCGTCCGGAATTTCGCCTTCGAGGGCGTAGGAGACTTCGATCTTTAAAAGATTTTCCTTGGCGGAATATAGATACAGAATGCCGCGGCCATTGCGCCGCGCGCCGATGTGCATCCCTTGAAAAATATCTGCCGCGGCCTCTTCAATGCTCTTTGACGGCGGTAAGGTCTTCATCAGCACCAGGGCATTTTCGATGCCCGACTTTGCCTCCGCGAGCTTCAAGCTCATGCGGAATGCGAGATCGAAATCGTGCTGGTCGGTGTCGTTGATCATCACGTATTGCGGGCGCTTGGGAACATAAGCGCGGTGCCCCACGAATGCCGCGCCCAGCGCGATGAGGATCGCGCCGCACGTCAGGATGAGGGATCTCGTCACGGGCCTTCAGAAGCTGCCGAACACGGCGGTTTTTTTGCGATCCGAGGAGTAGTTGACCAAGAACGGTTCGGTCGAGGCGGGGTTCAACCCCAAGATCGAACGGTCGGCGCCCTTGTTTTTGAGCACCACCACCGGCGTCTCCTGGCCGCCAAACAGGCGGAAGATGCCTGCCGCTTCATTGTGCGTGTCATTCAGCACGACGAAGGGATATTCGCTTTCGGCCGGAGAGTACAGCCCCAGCACCAAGCGGTTCCGGCCTTTTGAATCGTAGAAGAACAGACCCGGTCCGCCATCAGGCGAGATCGCCAATTCGGCGCGCGTCCGGCCGGTCGCATCAACCATGCGAATTCTGGCCGCGGAAATCATCTCCTGCGTTCCGGCCGCCGATGCCGGCGATATCAAGGGGCCCAGGTGACCGAGCACGAACGCTCCCATCATGCCGCCGAGAAATCCCGACATCAGGCCTGCAACGTATGTCTTGCTCATGGGAGACGCGCCCTCTAAGGTGTTTCAGTCCGGATCGAAATTGGCCTCCTTGAGAGGCACGAGACGCGTCTTGTTCCAGAATTTATGGCCGAGGTACAAGACGATGACAATCGGAATAATGAGGTAGTCGGTCACGAAATCGAACCAGGAAAATTCCGCGGTCTGGAAGACGCCGATGTTCGCGCCGAACAATACGATCAGAAACAAAACCAATGCGAGCCAGGGACCGTATGGGTAGAACTTGGACTTGAATTTCAGGTCATCCAAGCTGCGGCCCTGCGCGATCCACGCCTTGCGAAACCGCAAATGGCAAACCGCGATCCCGAGCCAGATGATAAATCCGCTCAAGCTCGAGGCATTGTAGAGCAGTTGATAGATTTTCTTGTCGCCCACCAGCGTGGAGAAAAACGCCATGGCGCTCACCGAGCCTGTCGCCAGCAGCGCCAGCACCGGCACGCCGCGTTCATTGAGCGTGGCGAACATTTTGGGCGCCTTGCGGCTATGGGCCATCGCGTGCAGCATGCGCGATGCCACATACATGGATGAGTTTCCGCAAGACAAGACCGAAGACAGTATGACCGCGTTCATGAGATTGGCCGCGTAATAACCCACCGTCGGCAGCTGCTGCAGCACGATGGTGAAGGGTGAATACGCGATATGGCTTTCGTCCGCGTTGAGCAAATTCGGATCCGTGAACGGAATCAAGGTGCCCGCGACGAAAATGGCGCCGATGTAAAACAGCAAAATGCGCCAGAACACGGTACGGATTGCTTTCGGCACGTTCTTGACCGGATCAGCGGTTTCGGCGGCGGCAAGACCCACGCCCTCCGTGCCCTGGAAGGAAAAACCTGCAACCAGAAACACCGTCAGCATGGCGGTAAAGCCGCCCACGAAGGGCGCATGCGTGCCGGCCTTGGGGTCGCTCAAGGTCCAGTTATGAAATCCGCCGCCCTGATTGCCGATGATGCCGGCGATCATGAGCAAGCCGACCGCCACGAAGATGATCACCGTGACGACTTTGATGCCCGCGAACCAATACTCGGCTTCCGCATACACCTTCACCGACAAAAGATTCAAACCCAGCAGCACCACGAAGAATCCCATGGCCCAGATCGAGGTATTCGAATGCGGGAACCAAAACTGGACGATGAGGGCGCCGGCCACGAGTTCCGCCGCCAAGGTGATGGCCCAGCTGAACCAATAATTCCAACCCACTGCGAAGGCCAGCGACGGATCGACGAAGCGCTCCGCATAGGCTTCGAACGAGCCGGGAATCGGCAATTGCGTTGCCATCTCGCCCAAGGACTGCATCATGCAATAAACCGCGAGACCCATGGTCGCATACGCGAGCAGCGCCCCGCCGGGGCCGGCTTGGGCGATGGCGGCGCCGCTGGCAAAGAACAAGCCGGTGCCGATCGCGCCGCCGATGGCAATCATGCTGAGTTGCCGATTGCCGATACTGCGCTTGAGTTCGCGCCCCTCACCTAAGGTCATGCGGAGATTTCCTTGTTTGGCGGAGAGTTTGCGGCATGGCGCGCATTTTGGCTCAACTATCGTGGGGCATAGGCACGGTCAGTCTGTCGCACCCACGAAAGACACGTGTCCATTCGGACGGCGCGCATCGGCTGCCGCATCCACGATCGCGGCGGCAAACTCTTGCACCGTGGGAAGCGCGCCGGCTTGGCCGCGACGGGATTCAATCAGGCCCCGCTGCGTGCGTTCGAGCAGCTTGGGCGTAATGGTCCCATCGATCATGTCGCCGCTGACGATCGCCAATCGCACGCCGCGGGCTTCGAATTCCGGTATTCGGGAACGCAGCGCATCCTCGCCGGCCTTCTTGCTTGCCGCAATATTTTCGTAAGCAGCATAGACCGGCTTGCGCCCGTAAAAATGCGCCAGATGACTGGTGACGAAGACGATGCATCCCCCGCTCGGCAGCAGCGGCAGAGCCGCCTCCAGCATGCGCACTTGAGCGGTCAAGTTAAGTTCCAAGGCATACGAGGTGGGCTTGTCCTTCTCGAGGCCGCCGCTGGCGTTCAGCACCAGAATATCAAGCCGACCAAAGGCGTGCTGAACGGCGCGGGTCATGGCCTCCACCCCGATGGCATCAGTCAGGTCGGCTTGTGCCAATAAGGCGCGCCGGCCCAACGCTTCGACTTGCCGGGCGATCTTCTCGGCTCGGGAGCCCTTGGTGCGAAAGTTGACGGCGACATCGGCCCCCTGCTCTGCCAGCAGCAGCGTTACGGCCGCGCCGATGCCGCGCGATGCACCCGTTACCAAGGCCGTTCTACCCAGAAGTCTTTTCAATCGCGTGCGTCACTCGGCATGGGACAATACTCGCATAATGTGATCCCGAGCTTCGAGTACACCGGTGGAAAATCTATCACCCAGCAGGACCGCACTTGCCACGGCGCTGATGCGTGCGGCGCACACGCGGCTTGACCCGCAACCCTTGATCAATGATCCCTGGGGCGATCGTCTCGTGCCCGAATCCACGCGCAAAGAAATCAAGGATGAAGCGCTGCTGCGCAGCCGCGCCTATCCCAACGTCATCACTCGCACGCGGTATGCGGAGGACGCACTGCAGGCCGCGGTATCCCGGGGAATTCGGCAATATGTTTTGATCGGCGCGGGCTTCGACAGTTTCGCACTGCGCCGTCCGGCGTATTCCGCTGATCTGCAGATTTTTGAGATCGACTTTCCTGCCACACAGATGCTCAAGATGCAGCGAATCAAAGAGTGCGGCATATCGTTGCCCGACTCCGTGCACTTCATCGCCGCGGATCTGTCCCGGGAGAGCGTGGCCGCGGCGCTGGCACGCTCGTCATTTGAACGCGACCGCTTGACGTTTTTCTCCTGGCTGGGGGTGACGATGTATCTCACCCGCGAAGCCAATCTCGCGACCATGCGATCGATCGCCTCCTGCGCGCCTGTGCTAAGCGAGTTGGTATTTACCTACTTCGATGCGCGTCTGTTTCAAGCGCAGTCGGAATCGTTTCGGGAGTTGGAACAGCGCGTGGCTGCCGCCGGCGAACCGTTCCTGTCGGGATTTGATCCCGCCACGCTCGCGGCCGCGCTCGCGGACTGCGGCCTTGATCTGGTTGAGGACCTCAACGGCGCCGAGGCCGCGGCACGATATGATCGCGACGGCGCGCACGGCCTCGGCCAATCCGGCTTCTCGCATATCGCGCTGGCGCGCGTGACTTAATACTAGAAACCGAGATACAAGGAACACGGCCATGCCGAGCCGGGAACGGGTCGAAGCCTTCATCGCGGCGGTGGTCGCCGGCGATCATGTGCGCGCCATCGCGGACTTCTACCATGAAGACGCCTCAATGCAGGAGAACCTGCTGCCGCCTCGCCGCGGACGGGCCTTACTCATGGCGCATGAGGCCAAGGTGCTGCAGCGAGTGAAAATGCACACGCATCCAGATCCTCATTTTCTCGTCGATGGAGACCACGTCGTCATCAAATGGACCTTCGATGCGACGGGCAAGGACGGGATCACCCGGCGCCTCAATGAATTGGCGCTGCAACGCTGGGCGGGCGATCGCATCGCCGAGGAAAGATTCGTCTACGACACGGCCTCAGCCTGGACGGTCGTGGACGGTTAGGGCATTGCGCACACTTATCGTATGATCCGTTCATGTCCAGCACGGCCCCAGACACCGCGATCGACGAGAATGCCCGCTATAAGCGGGTGATGCGCACGGCCGAGGAACTGTTCAAAAGGGTGGGATTTCGAGCCGTCACCATGGAATTGGTCGCCCGCGAAGCCAATGTAGCCAAGGCGACGCTGTACAGCTACTTCAAGAACAAGGATGAGCTGTACGTCGCCGTCTGCGCGCGCATGGCCCGCATCTTGCGCGGTTCCGTTGAGCAGGCATTGACGAAGCCGGATACCGCATTGGATGAGCGGTTGGCCGACGCCGTCATCGCCAAGCACCGCCCTGTGTTCACGTTGGTGCGCGCATCGCCGCACGCGGCGGAATTGTTGACCTACACCCATAGCATGGCCGGTGAGATCTTCGCCAATCTCGATTTGGAAATGCTGGACATGTTCCGCGCCGCCATGGCCGATGATCCGGAACTGGGGCGCAATGCCGAGCAGCTCGCCCGCGCGCTGTATTTTGGCAGCGCACCGCTTGCCAACCGCAGCGAAACCACCGCCCAAATGGAGCAGGAAGTCGGCGCCTTTGCCCGCGCGTATATCGCTGGAGCCCGAGTTCTCGCCAAGTCCGCATAGCGGTCGTCCACTAAGAAGATCCACCGCCGGCCGGCCCAAAACCGGCTCGTTTGACTTATTTCCATTGACAAACCATACGATAGGGGTACGATTCGTTCATATCGTATGGTCATCAAGTGGAGATAGCCATGAACCTCGCCCGCATCGCCTTGTTAGCTGCTGTGTGTTTTGCCGACGGAGTTCTGCTGCTTCGAGCCGCTCCGGCAATGGCCGCCGAGATCATCACCAACGTGGCACCACCTCCGCCGCGTACCGAGAACATGGGCCACCCGCGCGACGGCTATGTGTGGGCAGCCGGACATTGGGAATGGAATGGGCAAGCCTACCGATGGGTATCGGGCAGTTGGATCGTGGAGCACGGCAAGGCGCGTTGGGTCGCCGATCAGTGGGAACCGATGGGCACGCAGTGGCGCTACCTGCCGGGTCATTGGGAACGCTAGCGTCATGGGCGGCGCCACCGAAACCGATACGCCGAGAAAGCGCTTGGAATACATCTTCGGCGAAACCTCCAAAGGCAATGGCCAACCCTTTCTCGATGCATTGGCCGCGGATGCCGAGTGGACCGTCATCGGCAGCACCGGCTGGTCGAAGACCTATCGCGGCAAGGCGCAGATCGTGAGCGATTTGATCGCACCCCTGCGGCGCGTGCTGGCCCCTCCTCGCAAAAGCCATGCGCTCTACATGATTGCCGAGGGCAACATGGTCGCGGTCCAAGGACAGGGCGAGAACGTGACGCGCGATGGGCGCAGATACGACAATACCTATTGCTGGATTTTTGCCTTTCGCGATGGTCAGGTCCGGGCCGTAACGGAGTACGCCGATACGGAGCTCATGAGATCGGTGCTGGGAGAGCCGCCGATGCAAACGGCTGCGGACGCGTCGCGCGGCGCAACTCCTTGAATCAGGTCCGTTATTTGGCTCGAGCCCTTGCCGCAGAGTACCGACCCTGGTATAAAGCCCGGCTCTCCTAAAGCTTCTATTTCAAAGGTTTAGCCATGTCGCGAGTCTGCCAAGTCACGGGCAAAGGCCCCAAAACGGGTAACACGGTTTCGCATGCGAACAATCGCAAGCGCCGCCGCTTTCTGCCCAATTTGCATAGCCACCGATTTTGGTCGGAATCCGAGAAGCGTTTCATAAGCCTGCGCGTATCCACCCGCGGATTGCGGACCATTGAGAAGCGCGGCGTGGACGTGGTGGTCGCGGATTTGCGATCCAAAGGCATCAAGGTTTAAGGGGCCGTCATGCGCGACAAGATCAAATTGGTTTCCTCCGCCGGCACCGGTCACTACTACACGACCACCAAAAATAAGCGCTTGCATCCGGACAAGCTCGAGACGAAGAAATTCGATCCCGTGGTGCGCAAGCACGTCGCCTACAAAGAATCGAAGATCAAATAATACTACCTCGCCTTGGGCGAGATGTTCTAAGCGATTCGCCTCGGCGCAGCGGTGCCAGAGCTCCCTGAAGTAGAAACGACCAGACGCGGCATCGCTCCCGCGCTTGTTGGCTCTCGCGTCATCGACATGGTCGTGCGCGATCGGCGTTTGCGCTGGCCCATTGCCGCGAAACTCGAAGCGGCCGTTCGCGGCCGACGTGTCGTTGCAGTCGATCGGCGCGCGAAATACCTGCTCATCCGACTCGAAAACGGTTCGCTCATAGTGCATCTCGGAATGTCCGGAAGCCTGCGCCTCATCGGCGCCGGGACGCTGCCAAAGGCGCATGACCATTGGGATCTGGTCCTCGACAGCGGCCTAGCCCTAAGATTTCACGATCCGCGCCGCTTCGGCAGCCTGCATTGGACGCAGGATGATCCGGCACTGCATCCGCTGCTCAAGAAATTGGCGCCGGAACCATTGAGCAGCGCGTTCAACGGCGAGTACCTGTTCCGCGTCACGCGCAATCGCGCGGTGGCGATCAAGCAGCTCATCATGAATTCACAGCTGGTCGTGGGCGTGGGGAACATTTACGCGAGCGAGGCCTTGTTCCGAGCGGGAATTTCGCCGCGGCGCGCAGCGGGCCGGATCACGAAGGAGCAGGCGCAGAAATTGTCCCGCGCCATCAAGGCGGTCCTCACCGCCGCCATCAAAATCGGCGGCACGACATTGCGCGACTACGTCAATGCCGACGGCGAGGCCGGCTATTTTCGGCAAAAATTATTCGTCTATGAACGAGCGGGATCGCGCTGCCGCGTGTGCCGATCGGTCGTCAAGCAATTCACCCAGGGCCAGCGATCGACTTACTGGTGCGCAGTCTGCCAACGCTAGCCAGATGGACCAGAGCTCCTAGTAAACGAGTCCCTCGCCCTCGCCGCGCGGATCCGACGCCGCCTCGACTTTCCCAGTGGCGAAATCCCAGGTGATGACTTGCATGTTGCCCCACTGCCGGTTCGAGAGCCGCAGCTTGTGGCCCATGGCCTGGAGTTTTTCAATTTCGCTGTCAGTCAGCGCGCCCGGTTCATAGGCGATTTCGTCGGGTGTGTACTGATGATGGTAGTGCGGATACTTGACGATGTCCGCCGCGTTCATGCCGTCCACATAGTTCAAGGTTCCGAGCAGCACCTGGCTGATGATGGTGCTTCCGCCGGGCGAGCCGATGACCATCATGCCCTTCGGCGTCTGCACGAACGTCGGAGACATGCTCGACAAACTGCGCTTGTTGGGTGCAATCGAGTTGGCGGTGTTGCCGATGAGTCCGAAGACGTTGGGTCTGCCGGGTTTGGTGGAAAAATCATCCATTTCGTTGTTGAGCAGCACGCCGGTCCCCGCCGGCATGTAGCCGTTGCCGAAGAACAGATTCACCGTGATGGTGACGGCCGCACGGTTTCCCGCGGCGTCGAGCACGGAAAAATGCGTCGTGTTCATGCCCTTTGGCTCCGACTCGATGCCCGGCAACAAGTCGGAGGGCATGGCCTTGTCGGCGCGAATGCTGCTGCGCTGACCCGCTGCGTAGTCGACACTCATCAACTGCTGCAGCGGCATCTTGATGAAATCCGGATCACCCAGGAAAATTGCGCGGTCGCGATAGGCACGGCGCATGGCCTCGACGATGAGATGCTTGCGCGTGGCCGAATCCACGTCATGGAAATCGAATCCCGCCAGGATATTGAGCGAATCCAGCACCGCGATGCCGCCCGATGACGGCGGCGGCGCCGTGACGATGCGCGCGCCATGATATTCGCCGACCAGCGGCTTGCGTTCGACGACCCGGTAATTTTTGAGATCCTCGAGCGTCCAAATGCCGCCGCCCGCGCGCACGCCGGCGACGAGATTCTGGGCTACGCGGCCTTCATAAAACCCTCTCGCGCCTTGGGCTGCGATTGCCTCGAGGGTGTTGGCCAGTTCCGGCTGCTTGATAACGGCGCCGATCTCAGGCACGTTGCCGTCGGCCGTCAAAAAGACCTTCGCCGCGTCCGGCGAGCGCAACAAAATATCGCGTTTCGCCTTGATGCCGAATTGCAGCCGCGCATACAACGGAAACCCGTCGCGCGCCAGGCGAATCGCCGGCTGCAAGCTTTGCTTTAACGGCAACTTGCCGTATTTGCGCGCCAGATACTCGAATGCCGCAGGCTCGCCGGGAATCGCCGAGGAAATCGGTCCGTTGGTGGAGGCGTTCGGTATTTCGTTGCCCGCCTTGTCCAAGTACATGTCGCGCGATGCGGCGCCCGGCGCTTTCTCGCGCGCATCAATCATGGTCTCGAACCCGTCGGCCTGCCGATGCAAGAGGAAAAAACCACCGCCGCCCAACCCTGAGCTGGTCGGTTCCACCACGGCGAGCGCGGCGGCCACGGCCACCGCGGCATCGAAGGCATTGCCTCCCTGGCTCAATATTTCCTGTCCCGCCTGGCTCGCGAGCGGATAGGCGCTGGCGATGGCGCCCTTGTGCGCAACGGCCTGACGGGACGCGTCGGCTGGACGAACCGCGTCGGCTCTGGCCGGCGATGCGATCCAGACGGCGATCGCGAGGATCGACCACAAAAACACGGTGGCTCGCCGCGCGCGAGCTGTCGCTTGGGCGATCAAAGCTTGCGATGCCGCTTCAGTTCGATTTCCACAATGGGATGCACGAACTCGGAGACATTGCCCCCCAGCACGGCAATCTCTCGCACCAACGTCGATGATATGAATGTGTACTGCTCTTGAGGGGTCATGAATACCGATTCGATTTCGGGCGTGAGGTGTCGGCTCATATTAGCCAATTGAAATTCAAATTCGAAGTCGGACACGGCGCGCAGGCCGCGCACAATGACCGACAGGCCATTTTGCCGGGCGAAATCCGTGGTCAAGCCGGCATAGCCTTTCACTTCCACGTTGTGGACATCGGCGAGGACACGACGCGACATGTCGACCCGCTCCTCCAGAGTGAACATCGGTGCTTTGTTGGGATTGGCCGCGATCGCCACCACGACTCGATCGAAGATCGTGGCGGCGCGCCGCACCAAGTCCGTATGGCCGTTGGTGATCGGATCGAAAGTCCCGGGGTAGACGGCATTTCTTTTGTGCATTGCTATTTCCGTCCGTTGACGCGCGCCAAATGATACCCCACCTCGCCCGCCGACTTCGATTTGAGCAATTCCCAGTGATCCGGGAGCACCGGCACGCCTGCAACCCGCTCATTCTCCAGGTAAACGAGGCCGCCGACCTTGAGCCAGTTGCCGGTATCGAGCAGCGGAATGTACTCGGCCAAGGCATTCGTGCCGAAGGGCGGATCGAGAAACGCCAGGTCGAACGGCTCGCCGGGCGCGCGCAAGAAGCGGGCCGCGCCCATTTCCATGATGCGGCCTTTGGCAGCGGCGCCAAAACTCCCCAATTGCTCCTGCAATGCGCGCGCGGCAGCCGGGAATTGCTCGACAAACACCGCTTCCCGGGCACCCCGCGACAACGCCTCTAGCCCCAAGGCGCCGGAGCCGGCGAACAAATCCAACACCCGCGTGTCGGCAATGGAATGCTGCAGCCAATTGAACACTGTCTCGCGGACTCGATCCGGCGTCGGCCGCAGGGCCGGCATGTCGGGAAAATGCACCCGTCGACCGCGCCACTTGCCGGCAATGATGCGCACCGAATTGCGGCCGGCCGGTGCCGGTAATTCCGTCTTGGAGTTAGCCACTGCCCGGTATCATACCTGCCATGACGAACGAAGATGAACGCCCAGGCGTGCGCGGATTTTTCAAGCGCCTGCGCGCCAAGTTGAATCAGGGCCCCGCATGGCTGACGACCGATATTTCGGAACTGCTGCCGGGGCGCAAGATCGACGCCGAGATTCTGGATGATCTCGAGACTCGCCTGATCACCGCCGATGTGGGGGTCGAAGCCACGTCGAGAATTCTCGAAGAGCTGCGCAAGCGCGTCGCGCGAAAAGAACTCAACGATGTCGATGCGCTGCTCAAGGCGCTGAATGATGCGATGTCGCAAATTTTGGCGCCGGTGGAACAGGCGCTCGTGATCGATCCCGCCGCCAAGCCCTTCGTGATCTTGGTGGTGGGGATCAATGGCGCGGGCAAAACCACCACCATCGGCAAACTGAGCGCGCGGCTCCTGGCCGAAGGCAAGACCGTCATGCTAGCGGCCGGGGATACCTTTCGCGCGGCGGCGCGCGAGCAATTGGAAATCTGGGCCGCACGCAACAACGTGCCCATCATCGCTCAGCAATCGGGCTCCGAACCGGCTGCCGTGATCTTCGACGCCTTGAATGCGGCGCGCGCGCGCCACATCGATGTCCTCATCGCCGACACCGCGGGGCGCCTGCACACGCAGACCCACCTGATGGACGAATTGAAGAAGGTCAAGCGCGTGCTCGCCCGCCTGGACCCGACCGCGCCCCACGAGGTGCTGCTGGTCCTCGACGGCACCATTGGCCAAAACGCCGTGGCGCAGGCCGAAGAATTCAACAAGGGACTGGGCGTCACGGGTTTGGTCATTACCAAATTGGACGGCACCGCCAAGGGGGGCGTGGTGCTGGCCATCGCCCAGCGCCTGAAGATTCCCATTCGCTTCATCGGCGTCGGCGAGCAGTCCGAGGACTTCGGCGTCTTTAGTGCCTCGGAATTCGTTTCGGCGCTGTTAAAATCGGAACCCCGCGACGCGGCCGCATGATTCGCTTCGACCAAGTTTTCAAGCGCTATCCCAATGGCCGCGAGGCTCTGTCCGGCGTGTCATTTCATATCGAAAGCGGCGCGCTGACATTTTTGACGGGACATTCGGGTGCAGGCAAAAGCAGCATCCTCAAGCTGATCGCGCTGATCGAGCGTCCCACCCGCGGTCAGGTCATCGTCAACAGCCAGAACACCTCAGGCGTGAAAGCGCGCGGCATTCCGCGGTTTCGCCGCCAGATCGGCGTGGTCTTTCAGGATCACAAATTGCTGCATGACCGGCCGATCGCCGACAACGTCGCGCTACCCCTGGTCATCGCGGGTTTCCCTAGGCGCGAGATCGACAAGCGCGTGCGGGCAGCGCTGGATCAGGTCGGCCTGCTCGGCAGGGAGAAGAGTCGCCCGTTGGAACTCTCGACAGGCGAGCAGCAGCGGGTAGGCATCGCCAGAGCCGTGGTTGCGAAGCCCGCGCTGCTCATCGCCGATGAACCCACCGGAAATTTGGATCCCGACCTCGCGCTCGAAGTCATGAAGTTGTTCAAGCGCTTCAGCGAGGTCGGCGTCACGGTGGTTATCGCCAGCCACGATGTTCATCTCATCGAGCAGGTCGGCGCGAGACGCATCGTACTGCGCGCCGGGCGCGTTGTCGGCGAGGAAGGCGAGTGAGCATTCGCGCGTATTTCTCGCGCCACGCGCAGGTTCTGATCGGCTCGCTGGGGCGCATCGTGCAGCATCCCTTTGCGGCCTTGATGACGATGGGCGTGATCGCGGTGGCACTGGCCCTGCCCCTCTTCTTGACCTTGCTCCTGCAGAA
>Ga0210402_10003533_pt1 | contig 14586 bp, 12 predicted proteins | sample IncBWC7MmetaG_FD_161055 | JGI IMG/M metagenome (GOLD analysis project Ga0210402, IMG submission 161055) | Forest soil microbial communities from Barre Woods Harvard Forest LTER site, Petersham, Massachusetts, United States - Inc-BW-C-7-M | ecosystem: Environmental > Terrestrial > Soil >...
CACCAAGCGCTATGGTGAAACCGTCGTGGTCGACGCCCTCGACTTCGACATCCTCAAGGGCGAGACCTTCGGCCTCTTGGGGCCGAACGGGGCCGGGAAGACCACCACCATCCTGATGATGCTGGGCTTGACCGACGTGTCGGCCGGCACCGTGACAGTCGCAGGTCATGATCCGGTGCGCCAGCCATTAGAAGTCAAGCGACGTGTCGGCTACCTGCCTGACTCGGTGGGCTTTTACGACAACATGACGGCTGTCGAGAACCTCACCTACACGGCGCGGCTGATGGGTTTTGCCCGCAATGTCCGTGAGGCGCGCATCGCCGATGCGCTTGCGCGCGTGCGCTTGTCCGAAGTCGCCCACAAGGCTGCGGGAACGTTCTCGCGCGGCATGCGCCAGCGGCTCGGCCTTGCCGAACTCATCATGAAGCACGCCGAGATTGCGATTCTGGACGAGCCGACCTCGGGCCTCGATCCGCAATCGACTCACGAGTTTCTCGACATGATCGGCGAACTTAAGCGCGAGGGTGTCACGGTTCTGATCACCTCCCACCTGCTCGATCAGGTGCAGCGGCTATGCGACCGCGTAGCGCTGTTCCGCGGCGGCAAAATCCTGGTGATGGGAACGGTTCCGGAACTCGCGCGCCAGGTTCTCGGCGCGGGCTTCGTGGTGGATGTGGAAGCGGCTGCCGCACCCGGGAAGGATCTGGCGGCTCGGCTCGGCGCCATTCCGGGCGTTCTCGCGGTGCAACAGGCCGCGGAGGCGACCTACCGCCTCACTGCCGATCACGACGTGCGCGCCGAGGCGGCGCGGGCCGTCGTCGCGGCAGATGGGGCGCTGACCCGCCTTTCGGTCGACAATCCGAGCCTTGATGCGATCTACACCCGATTCTTCGAAAAACAGACCGCAACTGACGGGGAGATTCGCGATGCGGCGTGAAGGCTCGCCCTGGCAAGGGCTCGGCACGGTGCTGCTGAAGGAACTTGCCGATCACTTCGACAGCGCCCGTATGCTGTTGCTCGCGCTGCTGATGGTGCTTGCGGCTGCAGTACCGCTCTACAGCGCCATCGAGCAACTGCGAACCACCACTTCGGAAGACCCCTTCCTGCTCCTCAAATTGTTCAATCCGGGCGGCCAGACGCTATCGGTCGTAGCGATACTCGGGTTCGTGATCCCCGTCATGGCGATCGGTCTCGGGTTCGATGCAGTCAACGGCGAGCATAACCGGCGTACCCTGTCGCGCATCTTGGCCCAACCGATCTACCGGGACGCCCTGCTGGCAGGAAAATTCCTGGCGGCCATTACGGTCCTTGCAGTCAATCTCACATCCCTGTGGCTTCTGGTGGTCGGGCTCGGAGTGTTGCAACTCGGGGTGCCGCCGAGCGGCGATGAATTCACCCGCTCGCTGGTATTCCTTCTCATCGCGATTGCGTATGCCGGAGCATGGCTCGGCGTGGCGATGTTGTTTTCAGTGCTGTTCCGCTCGCCGGCGACCGCCGCGCTGCTGGCGCTCGGCGTCTGGTTGTTCATGACGCTGCTGTGGCCCATGATCTCGCCGTTCATCGCGCAACTGATCTACCCGCCCGATATCCGCTACCAGCTTCTCGGAATTTTGGATCCGCAAACGGCGGTGTGGCAACAGGCGTTGTCGCGGATCTCGCCCTATCTGCTGTTCGAGGAAGCCACGCGGACGATCCTGACGCCGACGACGCCGTCGCTCGGTCCTCTCCTGGATCAGGTCCGCCAACTGCGCGGCGAAGTGGTCGGAGCCGCATTGCCGTTGCGCGAAAGCCTTTTGATCGCGTGGCCGCAGGCAGTCGGCCTCATTGCCGGCGCGATCGTGCTTTTCGTGGCGACATATGTGGTGTTCCAACGGCAGGAAGTTCGGGCCTAACGCGACAAATTGTAGGGCGGGTTCTCTTTAACCCGCCTTCCCGCCGTGGAATGGCGGGTTAAAGGGAACCCGCCCTACGTAACGTTTGAATACACCCTCAGAAAATTGCCGGATACCGATCGACGCCATAATTCCATGTCGTCAGCGCGTGACCGGCATGGTCGGTCATTTTTACATGAGTGTTCTTACCGAGCGCGCCGAGCTTGCGGGCTGCATCAATGGCGAAGAACATTGCTTCGCGGGAATTCTTGTAAGGACCGTAGCGGTCGCCGCCGTGCTCGATCAACCAGGTATTGTCGCTCGGACGCACGATATATTCGACGCGGTCTACTGCGGCGGGAGGCGCGTTGGACGGAACTGAATTGTAATCACCGGACGGCGGCATTGTCGACACCCTTGCTGAGAATCACGTGGATTCTACATCCTCATTGCAGGATGGCGACACGGCGAATTGATAGCGACAGAATAGCGAAAAGGCGAATTGATCGCGGCCGAAATCGCTGCATGCACCGTCCTCGATCGGGATTCGATCGCGCAGCATATCGTTTCGATGCCGGCGTGGTGCGGCACGGGGTTGAACAGGTTCCAAATTCTTTCAACGACGGCGGGCCTGGTTGCGATTCGCAATTGTAGCCTGCAAGTTCGATGCATGTCGCAAGCTTGATTGCGGCTCACCCATTGTTTGAAGCTTGCCTGGATGGCGCAATCGGTGCAATCTGACACCCCTCGCACGCCAATCGTCCCTGCGGAACTGCGGCTTTTCATGGCCCCCGCATTGGCCGGGCCAGCGGTGCGGCACCGACCCGGTTGGGTCGCGTTATCATAAGTTGCGTTGTACGAGCGTCACGTAGCGGACACTGGTTCATCCGAAACCGCGGCGATCCGTAAACAACGGACAAGGGAGGAAATCATGAGCGAGCACGATGAGGGTCGCCGCGCATTTATTGTCGGTGCGGTCGGAGCGGGAGCGGTCGCCGGCACTACGCTTGTGCAGACCGCCTATGCCAAGACGCAGAAAGCCAAGACTCCGACACCCGCGGAAGCCCCTGCCGCCAATCGCGCGGTCGAGGCCTTCGACGGCCATGGCGTATTTTTCAATGACGAACATGCCGCGACCGTGGCGGCGTTCGCGGAACGGCTCATGCCGGGCGCGCCCGGCAAGCCCGGTGCGCACGACGCCAACGTGCTCAATTACATCGATCTCGCCCTTGCGGGCGCCTATGCGGACCAGCAGGATTTCTATCGGCGCGGTCTCGCTCAGCTCGATGCTCATTGCCGCAAGGCCTACAACCAGCCGTTCGTGAAGCTCAGCGCCGCCCAGCAGGACGAGATAATCGGCGCGCTGGAACAAGGCAAGGCGAACGAGTTCGAGTTCCCGACCGCGCAGGCGTTCTTCAACACGCTGCGCACCCATACCATGGAAGGCATGTTCGCCGACCCGGTTTACGGTGGCAACAGGGACTTCACCGGCTGGAAGCTGGTCGGCTTTCCGGGGGCGCAGCTCTTCTACACGCAGGCCGATCTTGCCAGCAAACAGCCTTTCGTGCGCGCGCCCATCACCGGGCTGCAGGCGCAGGCCAAGGCCAACTCCAAGGGAGCATGAACCATGGCTATCGAAAAGACGGATGTTGTCATCGTCGGCATGGGCGCCGTGGGCGGAGTGATGGCGGCGGAACTCGGCAAAGCCGGTCTGAAGGTGATCGGCCTGGAGCGCGGCCCGCGACTCAAGACGGCGGACTTTCAGCTTGATGAGTTGCGCTACTTCCAGCGCAAGGATCTGCGGCCGAGCCCCAAGACCCAGCCCGTGACGTGGCGGCCCAACGCGAACGCCCCGGCCATGCGGCTGCCGCAGATGGATTACGGCAATCAGGCCGGCGGCGGCACCGTGCACTATGGCGCCGTATCGTGGCGTCTGCACGAGGACGATTTTAACGCCCGCACCCAGACCGTCGAGCGGTATGGCTTTTCGGCGATCCCGCAGGATTCATCGCTTGCCGATTGGCCGCTGAACTATGCGGAGCTGGAACTTTTCTACGACAGGGCCGAATACGATATCGGCGTTGCGGGCAAGGCCGGAAATCTCCAGGGCCGCAAGATCGAAGGCGGCAATCCGTTCGAGGCGCCGCGCCAGCGGGAATATCCGCTGCCGCCGTTGACCAAGGATCAGCCCAGCATCTTGTTCGAAGCCGGCGCGCAGAAGCTCGGCTATCATCCGTTCTCGACGCCGCATGCGATCCTGTCGCAACCATACAAGGGACGCCCGGCCTGCACGTACTGCACCTACTGCCAGGCGTTCGGCTGCTACATCGGGGCGAAGTCGAGCATCCTGGTGACGAAGCTGCCGGAGGCTGACGCCACCGGCAATGTCACCGTCAAGACCGGGGCAATGTGCTACCGCATCAACAGCAGCGGCAAGCGGGTCACCGGCGTGTCCTATTACGGGCCGGACGGCTCCGACAGCACGATCGAGGCCGAGATCGTCGTGCTGGGAACGTTCATCTACGACAACACGCGCCTGCTGCTGCTCTCGAACACGGACGCGTTCCCGAACGGTCTTGCCAATTCGAGCGGCCAGGTCGGCAAGCATCTGATGGCCCACATGATGCCGAACGTGTTCGTCGGCTTCGAGGATCGGCACGTCAACACCTTCATGGGGCCGAGCGCGCAGAAGTACACGGTCGACGACTTCAACGCCGACAATTTCGACCACGGCGGCGCGGGCTTCATTCGAGGCGCGCAAATTTCGGTGGGGACGCCCAATCTCGAAGGCGGGCCGATCAGCTTCTCCACCACCGCGCCACCGCCCGGTACGCCGCGATGGGGCGCAGCCTATCGCGACTACCTGGCGAAATACTTCACGCGATTTGCCGTGATGGTGGCGCAGACCGAGAATCTACCCTATGGCGACCAGACCATCGATCTCGATCCCACAGTGCGCGATCAGTGGGGGCTGCCGGCGCCGCGGCTCACTTACGACTGGCGGCGGCCCAACGAGACTGCGCGGGTCGAGTACATGATGAAGAAGATGGAGGAGATCGGGCGCGCCATGGGCGGCAACACGGTTTGGCGCGGGCCGCTGTCCCCCGGCCTGCCCGGCGCTCATCACGAAGGCGGCACTCGGATGGGGAATGATCCGAACACCTCGGTGGTCAACAAATACGGCCAGAGCTGGGATATCTCCAACCTGTTCATCGTCGGCAGCTCAACCTTCCCGTCGATGAGCGGGTTCAATCCGACGCTGACGATCGAGGCGCTCGCCTACATGAGCGCCGATGCGATCGCGAACAAGTACAAGAAGAACCCGGGCGCACTGCTGTAGGGGGTGCTATAGGGGCTCACGAGACTCGATTGCCCGCTACGCTGTCATCGTCCGGTTTGGCCGGGCGATCGAGTAACACCGACCCCGGTATACTGGATTGCCCGGCCACGCCGTGCAAGGTGAGCAAAGGCGACGGCGTGGCCGCGCTGCGGCCGGTCTGTCGCGCCGTGCCCACCACAACGCCGGGCCCCGTTTCCGGGGCCCGGCGAAGCTTCAACCGAGACAGCCGTTGACGATCGCTACTTCGCTTGCGCCTTGAGGCCCGCAATCTCGGCCTCGCTGCGCAGCGTCATCACGCCCATCTTGCTGTCGCGATAGATCGGGACCGTCACCTTGGTCACGCCGTTCTGTTCGAGCAGCGAGATGTGGCGGATTTCCGTGCCGCGCGTCGGCAGGTCGAACATCGTCCACTCGCCCTTGGCCGGATCGTATTTGGCGATGCGATCCGCAGTCCAGAGGTTGCCCCACACGTTGTGGTTCTGATCGACCGCGATGTGATACGGCTGGTAGGCCGGATCCGGGAACGGGATGATGGTCGTCTGCATCGTCTTGGTGTCGATACGAGCGAGGCTCGAGCCCCAGGAATTGCCGACCCACAGAACATCTGCGTTCTTATCTGTGCCCATGCGGCGCGGTCCCTGCGACCACGGGAGAGGCGTGTTGAAGGACAGTTCATTGTAGCCTTCGTAGAACTCGCGCGCCTTCGGGGACACGCGGTCCATCTGTTCCTTCATCGACGGCAACGACACTTCGGTCGCCTTGCCGGTAGCGATGTCGCCGCGGCCGATGGTATCGAGCGCCATCTGGGCCCACCAGCCGTTACCGTCGCGGTCCCCGGCGGCTCCGTAGGTCATGCCGGTGCCCTTCGGGGAATTGTAGGGCTTGACCGACTTGAAGTCGGTGAACTGCTCGGTCACGGGATCGAAGCGCACGGCGCCATCCGGAGCCGAAGCCCAGATCTTGCCCTTGCCGTCGACGTCCATGGTCACGGCGCCGCCGAGGGGCGACATGGTCGACGGCGTCTGATAGACGCTGATCTTCTCGGTCTTGGTTTCGAGCTTGCCGAGCGCGCGGCGGCCCGGGTTCACGTCGAACCAGAAATCGCCATTACCGTCCCGCACCAGGCCGTGCGCATTGGCGGCAAGACCGTCAGTGCGATCGACCTTCAACCACTTCACTTCGCCGGTCTTGGCGTTGACCTTGCCGACGGTGGCAAGCTTGTTCGGGTTGTTGTTGGTGAAATAGACGTTGCCTTCCAGGTCCATGCCGCCGTCATGGGGCATCTGGCCAAGCTTGGAGGTGACGCCCATGCTCCAATCGGAGCCGTCATTGTCGGTGTACCTGGCGAGCGTGCCTGGCCCGGCGTCCGGATTGAGCGGCAGGTCATAGGTCGTCCACACGACGCGAGCAGCTTCGCCGGTCGGGCGCGGCCGGTCCTTGAACTTCATCGAGGTTTCGCCAGGGCCGCGGGCGCGGGCCAGATAGGCCGCGAGTTCCTTGCGATTATATTCGATGATCTGGCTGACCTTGGCGTTCGCGCCTGGATATACGCCGGAGCCCGGAACCACCTTCATCAGGTTGATGATCTTGTTCCAGCCGGCCTCGTCGAACTTGAACTGCAGCGGATAGCCGGGCGTGTGGCAGCCGGTGCACTCGTTGGTGAAGATCTTCTTGATGTTGGCGTCTTCAGGCGTCGCATCCGGCAAGGCCGCGACCATCATTTCCGGCGGCAGCTGGCGATAACGCTCCTCAGGGTCCGTAATCGCGGCGAGCTTGAAGTCCTCGTGCCTGGTGGCGGAAAGCTCGACTGCGCCCTTAATGGTGTGGAAGCCCAAGGCCTGCGCCCATACCTGATATTTGCCGTCGGCCATCGGCGGGAAGACATAGTCGCCGTTCTGATCCGTATAGACGCTCGTCGTGATCGTCGAGCCTTCCTTCTTGGCGGATACCTGCACGCCATCGAGCTTCTGGCCGGAGGCCGAGGTGATCGAGCCGGTCAGCAGCTGGTCGGCCGAAGCTCCGCTCGCCGCGAATCCGACGACGAGACCCGCAACGCTCGCTAATAACTTGCCTCGTATTTGTGTCATGGTGCGTCTCTCCTTCAGGTTTATGCGAAACTATTCGCCGCCGCCGTCACCGCCGACGCGGCGCGCCGGTCCGGTGGCCGCAGCCTGGACCGGTACGGTTCGCATATATGAAATGATGGCTTCGATCTGATCCGCCTTCAGATAATGCTTGAAGGCGGGCATGCGTGGCGTGCCATTGGTGATGAACTCGCGCATGACTTCGTCATCGCCGCCGCCGGCCTCTTTATTGAGCTGCGGGCCGTAGGTCTTGGCGCCAAGCGAGGGCGGCAAGTGGCAGACCCCGCAAGACTGGGCGAACACCTGCCGCCCCATTTTCTGTTGATCGCTGAGATTGTCGCCGGCCTGCTGCGCGGTTGCACCCTGCGCCGAAGCTGCGAACACGAACAGACCAAACAAAGCTACGTTTTTCATTAGAGCTTTCCCCCGTTTACGGTTTGTTTTGCGGGATCATACGCTGTGAACGCCCAGAAGGGAAGGGCAATTGATAACGGTTCCAAACTCTAAGGGCGGGAATTCAGACCGAGAATACCGAAGGCTTTCACGGGTCGGCTGAAGCCCTTGAGGACGACTTCTCCTCGCGCTTCCACATCCGCCAGATTTTCGACCGCCCTGTGGACATTGACGTCGACCAAGATCTGACCATTACCTGCCTCGTCGCATAGCCTTGAGGCGAGATTCGCAACCTTCCCGGTCACCGAGTACTGAAATCGTCCCTCGAACCCGACGCATCCAAGAGTTGCAAACCCATGCGCAATGCCGATCCCGAAGCCGAGTTCGTAACCGAATTGGCGCCATTTTATTGCAAGCTTCGCAACCTCATCGCGCATTTCGACTGCCATTTGCACGGCCCTTTCCGACGGATTGGGGCAGGGCAGAGGATCGTTAAACAACACCAGCAGTCCGTCGCCGGCAAAGCGCTCGACGGTGCCCTCAAACTGGTCAATGAGAACGCCCAGGGCAGTATGATATTCGCGCAGGACCTCCAAAACCTCCTCGGGTTCGGCGATCTCGGCAAAGGCCGTAAAGCCGCGAAGGTCGCAGAATAGCACCGTGATCTCGCGACGGTGGCTTTCCAAGATGCTTTCATCGTGCGAGGAAACGATGAGTTGGGCGAGTTGCGAGGGAAGAAAACGCTTCAATCGTCCGACGCGCTCGATCTCGGCAACCTGTTCGGCCACCCGCTGCTCGAGACTGCGATTCCACTTCGCAAGGTCGTCCGCCTGCGCCTGCACGCGGTCGTGCAACTCCTTCAGGCGCAGAACCGACCTCACCCTGGCGACCAGTGCTGCGTGATCTACAGGCTTTGTCAGATACTCGTCCGCGCCGGCATCGAGGCCGGCCACTACGTCTTTCGTGTCCGTTCTGGCCGTCAAAAGGATGATCGGCGTGAACGGGCGATTGCTGTCGCTCTTGAGACGGCGACAGACCTCGATGCCGTCGAGTTTCGGCATCGCTACATCCAGCAGGATCAGGTCGGGAGCGAATTCGCTGACTGCAGCCAAACCTTGTTCGCCGTCGGCGGCCTCCGCCGTCTCGTAACCATGGGCGCGCAGTCGCGTCACGATGATGTCGCGATTGGCATCGCTATCGTCCACGACGAGAATGCGTGGCGGATCATTCATCGTAGCCGTTGCATCGGGACGCCAGGACGTGCGGTGAATTCGAATCAGTTCTCTTCGGCGCCAGCTCTGAGCTGGATCGCCCGGATTGACCGGGCGATCCAGCATCCGCTGTTCATTGGATCGCCCTGTAAACACCCAGAGTAGATTGTACCGCGCGAATCGGGAACGCGCTACGGGACATACTCCCGGATCTTCGCAAGGAGCTGTCGGGTGCTATATGGCTTGCTGACATACGCATTGCAGCCGGCCGCTCGCGCTTTGCTTTCGTCGCCGCTCAGGGCATAGGAGGTGACGACGATGATCGGAATGGCGCGCAACACCGGATCGGCCTTGAGGCGCCGAGTCACTTCGTACCCATCAAGCACTGGAATTTGGACGTCCATCAAGATGAGATCCGGTCGCTGGTGCTCCGCCATCGCGAGCGCCTTCTCGCCATCTTCGGCTTCGACCAATTCGTATCCGCTGCTTGTCAGCAGGTCGCGGAGGATGCGTCGATTGTCTTCCTGATCTTCGACCACGAGAATGCATCTGTTCATGACTGTTGCGTCTTTTTCTCTTTGGAAGTTGGCAGCGTGAATGAAAAAGTCGAACCTTCGCCTAACGCCGACTCCACCCAGATGCATCCCCCGTGCATTTCGATGATCCGCTTGGCGATCGATAATCCCAGTCCGGTCCCTCCTTTGCGCCGAATTGACGAACTGTCGGCTTGCTGAAATTCATTAAAAATCCTGCCTTGATCGGCCTCGGAGATGCCCGAACCGGTATCGCGGACGGCGACCAACAACGACTGGTCTACCGTAGATGCCCGGACCGATACCTCGCCGGCATCGGTGAACTTTATCGCGTTGCCGACAAGATTGAGCAGAACCTGCGCGAGGCGCCGCTCGTCCCCCCATCCGAGCGGAAGATCCGGGGATGTTTCGCCTCGCAGCGTGATCCGCTTTTCACCGGCGAGCGGTTCGACGCCGCCGAGCACGCCTTCCACCAGATCTTTCACTGAGTATTTGGCCATTTCGAGCGTCAATTGACCGGCCTCGATCTTGGCCAGATCAAGCACATCGTTGATGAGCCCCAGAAGATGGTGGCCGTTGACCTGAACGCGCTCCATGACGCCGCGCATGCGATCCGGGATATCGCCGTAAATGCGGTCGAGCACGAGTTCGGTGTAGCCGAGGATGGCGTTCAATGGGGTCCGGAGCTCATGGCTCATGTTGGCAAGGAACTGCGATTTGTGTCGGCTCTCGATCTCGACCTGGCGGCTTTTCTCATGAAGCTCGCTGAAAAGCCGGGCGTTTTGAATCGCCTGAACCGACTGCGCCGCGAATGTCTTGAGCAGATCGACCGTGGTCCTCGGAAATGCTCCCGGCTCCTTGCGCCGCACGACCAGAAGGCCCGCAATCCCCTCCTGCCAGAGCAACGGCGCGATGAGGATGGCCCGGTAGCCGGAACCCAGAATGAAGTCTTTGATGAAACTTGGCGGCTCCTCGCGAAAGTCAGGAACCTGCACGGGTTCCTGCCGTGTCAGCGCCATCCCGATGTAGCGGTCGCCGATGTCGACCTGGTGTCCGGCAAACACTGCAATTGTGGCGGGATCCATGCCGTAGGTTGCGCGCAGGTCGAATTTCTGCCGTAGCTCGTCGAAAACGTAGATCGATCCGGCTGCAGTGCTGGAGAGCTGAACGGCTTTGGCCACAATGGTGGCCAGCACGTTCTCCAGATTGAGGGTCGAATTAACTGCTTGGCTGACCTCGCCGAGAGCACGAAGCTCGAGAACCGATTGCGCGAGCTCGCGAGTGCGGACCGCGACCTGCGCTTCCAGATTGCCGTGAGAGTCTTCGAGCTTGCCGGCCATCTCGTTGAACTGATCGGCGAGCAATTCGAGTTCGTCACCGGTTTTGATCGAGATGCGTTGGCGGAGATCGCCGCTGCCGATACGCGCAGCGCCGGCGCGCAGCTGTTCGATTGGTACCACCATTTTGCGTACCAGGAGCATGCCGCCAAGCAATGCCAAGCCGAGGGCGGCAAGCAATAACAGCACGGTTCGCGTAATGGTCGCGCGGAGCGGCTCGTAGGCCTCATCGATCGGGAGTTCGACGAACACCAGCCAACCGAGCGGAGCGATCTCGGCATAGGAGGTCAGAACCTCACGGCCTTGCAGATTGTGGGCCGCTTGCACAGATTCGGGTGTTTTCCCGGAGAGGGCCGCGCGGGCCGCCTGCACCTGGGGAAGCCCGGAGAAGTCCGTGTTCCTCAGCACCAGGCTGATGTCGGGATGGGCAATCAGGCGGCCCAGAGCGTCGACGACGTAGGCTTGACCGTGCTCGCCCACCTTGATCATCGATACCACATCCCAGATGAACGTCAGGTTGACCTCGGCGACACTGACGCCAGCGTCGCGAGCGCCCGAGAGCGCAAGCGTCATGTAGGGCTCTGACTTCTGCCGAAAGTAGATCGGGCCGTAGTAACTCGTGTGCGCCAAGGCATCGCGGAACTTGGGTTCGCGAGAGACGTCGATCCCGGGCCCGATCACGTCCGGGTTTGTCCGCGAGACACGGATTTGCGCGAGGCCTGCCGGGTCGACCTGTTCAAGCTCGGAAATCGCCGGCACCTGGCGAAGCAGACGCCAAGCGTCGATCCGTCGCTGCGCAAGTGTGTTCTCGCCCCAGGGCAGTTGCACGGTCCAGCCGAGCTGGGCCTCGATGCTTTTGACAAACTGGCCGATCTTGGCCGCGGCGCCTTCGGCCTGCAATCGCTGAATGCGAATGAGGTGGGCTTTGTTCTCACGGTAGAAGAACCAAGTCTCCAACCCGCCGTTGGTAAGCAGGGCCACCGAGACCAGCGCGACGACCAGCGTGACGTACTTCACGAAGAGGCGGCTGCGAATTCGCAATATCGGTACCGCGGCCGGAACAGCAAACTGTCGCAATGCTGCAAGTATCCGGGCCGCGGCACCGCCAACTCGTGTGGGCAGGGCTTGCTGGGTCATCGATCAGCTCGCCTAGCCGGACGCTCGAAAAATGTGTTGCTGGCGCATGTTGTAAGTGTCAGGTCGACTGGTTGTACTCGCACTAGAGCTTGGGATAGTACGGTGCTCGGTATTCCCAATCCGAAAATCCCATGGGACATCGCCGAAAATTAGCCAGGGAATCCGTTTGGCCTGTGTGAGCTAGCTCACACAGTGCGCACTAATCGTCACGTAAAGTCGTAGTGTGTCGTGAGCCCGGGGCGTCTGTGCTACCTGAAACCACCACTTTACCTAGGAGCCTGTCCGAGTATTCGCGATCGTCGATTCTGACGAGAATTCGATTCCGTGAAAGTCGCCATCAGGAGTCGAGCTTTTCGTTTGGGGCATCAAAGGGACCACAGATGAGAATTCCATTTCCCGAGACCCGGCGATTTACGAATTCTCGGACACGCTCCTAGCACTTGGAAACTGACAGGAACTGCCGGTCAGTTCTACACCGGCTTGAAGCGCTAGCCGTTCCGCTCGCCTGAGGGCCGACTTCAGAGTGCACCCGTAAAGAGTGCACCCGCAACCAATTGATGACTTCAGCAGGGGAGAGTAGCGATGAAATTACCAAAACCGCCGGTGGGGCCGAAGTTGACGCGCAAGCATTTGCAAGAGTTGACCGATTTGACTGCCTGGGACGGCCGCAAGTACCATGACGATCTTCCGGCGACATGGGACAACGCAGAGTGGGTATCGAAGAACCTCGGCAATATAACTCCCGACCCAGGCTTTCCCAGTGGGCATAAGCAGAACCTGGCTCTGAAGCAGGCGATTGCGGATGTCTTTGTCCAAATCAAGGACATCGATCGAAACGACCCGAACGGATCGCCGTGGTTCCTGGCGTGGCGGATGTACCCGAATGCGGACCATCCTATGTGGAAGGAGCAAGAGGGGCACGAGGATTGCGGCTGCAATTGCGGCTGTTTTGTTCCCCGCTGACTCTGTTTTGATCTCAGGTTGTGCACGCTAGGCTGCCACAGACTGGACGCCAACATGACGCCGGGCGGAATTTTGCCTGCAGTCGGCATCGGGTATCGTGCCGTGATCGACCGTTGGACGCGGGATAATCTTGATCGTTTCGATGCTCTCGAAATTACGGTCGATCACTGTATTAGTACCAGCAAGACGTTGCGGTCGGCCATATTCGACTTGGTTGGTCGCATTCCCCTCACCGCGCACGGGGTCGGGCTGTCGCTCGGCACCGATGCGCCGCTTGATCTGGCGTATCTCGATAGGGTGGCCGAGGTGGTCGAGCGCCTCCGCGCCCCAGCCTATAGCGAGCACCTTGCCTTCACGCGGGTTCCGGGTCGTGAAACGGCTGCCTTGATGCCCCTGCCGAAGACCGAGGCCGTCGCCGAGGCGATCATCGCAAAGGTGCAGACGGTGCAATCGCGCGTGCCGTTTCCGTTCCTGCTCGAAAACATCACCTATGTGTTCGAGTGGCCGGACTCGAAATTGTCCGACGCGGAGTTTCTCAATCTGATCTGTCTCGAGTCCGGGGCCGGACTCTTGCTCGATGTCGAGAATGTCTATTTGAATGCGACCAACCACGGGTTCGATCCGTATGCCTTCATCGATGCGCTGCGTCCGGGCCTCGTGAAGGAGGTGCACATGGCGGGCGGCGTCACCATCCGTGACGAGTCGCTCGCCAAGCCGCTCCTTGCCGATTCGCACAGTCACCCGGTTCCCGATGCGGCCCTCGATCTCCTGGAATACACGCTTGCGCGGCAGGCCCCCTCCGTCATCATCCTGGAGCGCGACGATCGGCTCGAGGCGGGCGACGAAATCCTCAACGATGTTGCACGCATTCGTGCGCGCTTGGCCGCCACCCGATCAAGGAAAACTCATGGCGAAGCCCTTGTTGGAACGGCAGGCTAGTCTCATCGAATATATGACGAGCAGCGCCGCTATTTTCGGCCGGGGAGGGGACCTGTCCCTGGTTCAGGCGATTGAGGGCATCGACGGCCCGCTGTTGCGGATCGAAGCGCAGTTCTCCTACGCGAAGCGTATGGAGAAAATCACCGCTGTGTTGCCCAGGACGTTCGAATTGCTGGGAAATGCCGAAGCGGAGCTCGTCCGTGCATTCGTTGAAAGCTGTCCGCCGACGACCATCAACCGCCTCGAGAATGCGCGTCAATTTCATCGGTTTCTATCGTCTCACTGGATGCGCGAATCGCCAAATCCGCCCTACTTGTGCGATGTGGCTGCCTGCGAGATTGCGTTCGCCGAGGTCGATGCTCATGCTGCGCAGCCTGACGCCGCTCACACTCCCCGGATCGGGATTCGCCGCTCGCTGGCGGTGGTTCTGCTGCGCTGTGCTTACGATGTTCGGCCGATTTTCGAAAAGGGGTTGAAACAAGGCGCACCGATCAAGCTGGAAACGTCGCTGGTTATCGCCTTGCCGCTTGGCACAGACCGCGCACAGGTGTTCGAGGTCGTTCCGGCGATCTTCGATCTTCTGGCCTCATTGGACGATTGGACCGATCCGAAGGGACCGGGAGCCGAGCCGCAACTCGCCAAGCTCCTCACGGACCTGGCGGCGCGTGGTCTGGTCGAGGTGAGTCAGTGAGAATTTGCCTTATCGGCAAGTTTCCCCCGATCCAGGGCGGCGTCAGCATGCGCACTTACTGGGCCGCCCATGCCCTGGCGGCACGCG
>Ga0210402_10003534_pt1 | contig 14586 bp, 15 predicted proteins | sample IncBWC7MmetaG_FD_161055 | JGI IMG/M metagenome (GOLD analysis project Ga0210402, IMG submission 161055) | Forest soil microbial communities from Barre Woods Harvard Forest LTER site, Petersham, Massachusetts, United States - Inc-BW-C-7-M | ecosystem: Environmental > Terrestrial > Soil >...
AAGTCAATTCCCCGGAGTTGCCGCAGGCCGAGGTGATTCCGCTGCAACATTCTTGATGGCCGAAGCGACAGCATCTTTCACGACGACCTCATTCCGGCCGTGATCCGTGATGGAATCGTATAGCAGCTGCGTCGGACCCGGGTTTAATTCCTTGTTGTATTCGTCCGCAATTTCGGTGGCGATTTGCTGGAGCGCCTTGTTCGACTCTGCTTCCAGATCCGTGCCGCTGATTTCAACTACCTGGCTCATATATTCGTCGGCAATTCGCTCGGCGAGTTGGTCGGCGGTCTGATAGTAGAATTCGGCAATCTGGTGATGACCTTCTTCATGCTCGATGACGTGCGCAGTTTCATTGGCGGGCGCCCAGATGGTGACGTTGAGCTGCAGAGTCACGTTGATCTGCTTGATGGTAACAAAAGCATGCGTGGCATCCGTTTTTTGAGTCTGCCCCGCAACGTTGGCGGCGGACAAGAAATTGGAATCGCACTCCGCCTCTTCTCCCGTGCCAAGGGGCGGCATTTCGGATGGAGGGCTGTTGGGATCAAATGTCCGGCTGGCAAAGTTAACCGGCTGCTTCGTAACCGTTGCCCTCGGCGTTTTGCCGGATGCCCCGAGCGGTGATCGCCCGCGCCAGAAGAGCCATCCCGATAGCAACCCTCCAAGCAGCACACAAAGGAGAATAAGCCTCCGCGCAGACAATAGGGCCTCCAGTTCTCATTCTCCGGCAAGAAAGCAACTGGTCCATGAATTTGTGGACAACCGATGATGCGAAAGGCACTGCCGAACGCGAAACACTTCCCATCCCTCTCGGTGACAGCAATCACCGTTGGATGGGAGCACGACGCCATGGTAGATTCTTCGCAAGCCGAAACCGGTAGGCAAACCAGACCAAGCGAGAATCGAGGAGGGGCGTCGGTGCGGAGTCACGTGATCTTATCAGCCGCGGCTGCTGTGGCGATGTTCGCGCTCTTACCTGCGGCGCGCGGCCAAGACGCCGCTCACCAAGGTTCAGTTCCGGATCTTTCCGGCGTCTGGCAGGTCACAAAGTATCAACCTCGCATGTTTCCGAACGGCGGCGCGCCCCTAGCGCCTTGGGGAGAGGCCAAATTCAAGACGGCTAACGCCGAGACCAACGATCCCAATCTCGGTTGTTTGCCAACCGGGGTCCCGCGGCTCATGTTCGTGCCTCTCCCGCTGGAGATCGTTCAGACGCCCACGCGTGTGGTCATTATTCACGAGGGCGTACAGGCCTTGCGCGAAATCTACCTGAATCGCCAGCACCCCAAGGATTTGGACCCCACCTATTCGGGCGACTCGGTCGGCAAATGGGAAGGCGACACGCTCGTTCTGGATACGATCGGGTTCAACGATAAGACGTGGCTGGACGCCGTCGGCCTCCCCCATAGCGACGCCATGCACGTAACCGAACGCATCCGGCGCACCGACCACGATACGCTCGTCGACGATGTGACTATCGATGACTCAAAGGCTTACACCAAGCCCTTCACCGTTCAGCAGGTCTACAAATTGAAGCCGGGCTGGGAGATCCAGGAATACGTCTGCGAAGAAAATAACAAGTACACCTACCAGGGAAAATGAACGCGCAAAAACAGAGGAGCGACCCCGATGAGGAATAAGATGAGGAATAATTCGTTAACTCTTACCCTGTCCGCCGTTCTTCTGCTGATTTCGGTCGGAGTGTCTGCCTACGCGCATCACGCTACGGCGTCGTTCGATATGACCAAATCTATGACCGTAAAGGGCACCGTCACCGGCTTCGACTGGACCAATCCCCATGTCTACATCTACGTCGACGTTAAAGACGAGAAGGGCGCCGCCGAAAAGTGGAGCGTCGAAATGGCGAGCACGGGCATGCTAGCGCGCGCTGGCTGGAGGAGAGATACCGTTAAAGCGGGCGACGAAATCACCATCATCGGCAATCGCGCCAAGGATGGCAGGCCGTTCTTGCACCTCAGCAAGGTCGTCTTCGCCAACGGCCAGGAGCTTGCTCAGAACGCGCAGAACTGAACTCAGGCGCGCTCAACCTCCGCCGCCCATCACCATCCGAATTACCTACTTCGAGGGAAAATACTCATCGTCGGCATCCCCGCGATCGGCGGATATGGCGGCGTGCGGCTTGAATTCATAATCATGGCGAACCAACTGTAATAACCGTTGACACTAATCATGTCGACCACGCCCTGTTCGCCGAATTTGTCGAGCGCTTTGGCGTAAGTGGCATCACTCACACTGTGATTGCGGTGAAGTTCGTCGCAAAAGTCGTAGACGGCCTGCTCGCCCTCGTCCATCCCAGACGGGCGCTGCCCTGCAGCAAGCGCCGTCGCGATTTCAGGACTGATTCCGGCTTTTTCGGCAATGGCGACGTGCGAGTTCCATTCCGTATCTTGCGTCCACTGCCGCGCTGTGATGAGAATCACGAATTCACGGAGCTTCGCCGGCAGCACGGTCTTGAACTGCAGATATTCCCCCAGGACTTCGGCAGGCGTCATCACGTCGGGGCTGCGTAGGAGCGCCAAAAAAGGTCCGCGCACGAGCGGCCCGCCTCGTTTTGAAATGAATTGATCCAACGCCTTCTTTTGGGCATCGGTCAATTTATCCGCCGGGATTTCCGGCATCCGATTCTGTGCAAATGCGGGGACGCAGAGGACCACGGCAAGGCAAAGCAGGGCGAAAAATTTCATATCTGGCGCTCCTTCGTTGGGACGCTGCAAGTGCGAGAGCACGCCCACAGGGCGGCTCTCTAGGTGAAGCGAATGTAGTCTTCGTAGGCTAGGCTGTCAACGACTGGCCGGTCGTCGGCAGATCAGCCCTTGATCTTAAGCAAACGAGCGAGGGTGCCGTTGAAAACGGCTAGCCGGTCCGTGTCACTCAATCCTGGAATGGCAAGGATGCGGTCGACAGGAGTGCGATTCCACAGCGCGGGATAATCAGTTCCCAGCACGACCTGGCTGACGCCAACCACCGCGATCAGATGCCGCATGTCCTCCGGCGTAAAGAGCACGGAATCGTAATAAAGCTGCTTCAGATACTCGCTGGGGAGTTTCTTCAAGGGCTTGCAGTCTTTGGGAAAAGCTTTGAGGCATTCATCGTTTCGGCCCGAATACGACGGCAGGTACCCGCCGCCGTGCGCGGCGCAAACCTTCAGCTTCGGGAAAAGATCAAGTGTGCCGTCCTGAATCAGGTGCGTGAGCGCGAGGGTGGTCTCCAGCGGATGCCCGATTACGTTATCCAGATTGCCGTTCCCCTGCAGTCTGTGTTCGTCTATCGGCGTTCCGGAAACTTGCGGATGTATAAAGATCAGCGCTTCGAGTTCCTCGGCCTTGGCCCAAACCGGATTAAACTTGGCCGCGGAAAGATCGTCTCCATTCACGCTGCCGCCGATCGCGAACCCTCGCATCCCTAGTTTCTTCACACCTTCTTCGATTTGCTCGACGGCTAGCGAGGGGTGTTGCAAAGCCACGCTGCCCAAACCCACGAAGCGGTCCGGGTGAGCGGCGCAAAGCTCCGCAATTTTCTCGTTCTGAATCTGGATGATCTTGCGTGCCAGGTCCTCGTCCGCCCAATACCACCAGGGATTTACGGAGACGGCTTGCACATCAATTCCCATCACATCCAAATCCGCCAGCCGCTTATCGACGTTGCGAATGTTGCCCAGGTTATCCGGGTTGGCCTGCGCGGCGTCGCCATAGTGGCCGTCGCGGCCAATGCGATCTTTGACGAATTCCCACGCCTCCGGCACGCGAACGTGTGAGTGAACGTCAACTACGACTGCGCGTCGGCCATTGATGATCACCGGAGCGTGCTTGGAGCCACCCGGTGGCCCCGCGACACCTTGCTGCGCGCCGCGCGCAAAACCGAAAGCAGAATCGGCGCAACAACAGCCGGTGAAAACAATTCCAGCGCAAGCGCCGGAAACATTTCTCAAGAACTCTCTGCGTGTCGGCATATTTCGCTTCCTATGTTGCTGGGGTGCGGTCGTGAAATTGTGTGGACGACATATACCACGGCCGCACGCTACAGCAAAGACGCGAGTACAGCTCTTCCTTTGCGCACCGGGGAGACCCGCTCTTTATGATCCGCAGAAGGGGTGATAATGTCCGCACAACGCGCTGCTCTCAGCAGGGGGAAACATGATCAAACCCGATGAAACGAAACGGCGGGGTCGTCGTGATTTTCTGAAAGCGGCTGGAGGCATGGCAATCGCGGTAGCTGCCGCGAAGAGCGCCAGCGCACAAGGCCCAAATGCCAAAGCTGCGGCGCGCCTGAACAATCGTCGCAACGGCCCGACCGACAGAGCTCTTTGGATTACCTGGTACGACCTGCCGGACTCCGGCCGCGATGATTATTTCGCCTGGTTGCATCAAACGTATCTCCCCAATCTGTTAAACCGGCCCGGCTATCTATGGGCGGCGCACTACGCCACGCGCACGAGCGGCGGCTCTTCTCAGATTCATCACACGGAAGATCCCAAGGTTCCCACCGGCTTTCACTACATTCTTTTGATCGGTGTCATGGATGCTCTGGTGTTAGGCAGTCCCGCTCCAAGTGCGATTAACGCGGCGCTGCCTGAGCAAGGCCGGAAAATGCTTGCGATGCGCACCGGCGAGCGCGTGAACCTGATGACCGAAGCTGGCCGCTGCGAGGGCCATGGGAGCGTCGCCTATAAGGAAGGAATGACAGGCGCTCCTTACATTCAAATTGGCAGCTTCAATTGCCCGGTGGAATACGAAGAGGAGATGCACGCGGGATACGTTCAGAAGCGCCTGCCCGCGATGTGCGAGACATCTTCCTGTATCAGAACCCGCGAGCTGAATTCCGTTGCCGGATGGGCCAAGCACGGGATTCTTTACGAGTTCGCTTCGCAGGAAGGCTTCGAGCGCGATTACGAGGCCGCGAATGCGAAATCGCCTCTCGGCACAAACGGACATTCCGTGGTTCCCATGCTCGTCCACGCACCGAGCGGACCCAATAGCGCGCTCAGAATCTGGCCGCCCATACCGAAAGCTTAAGGTAACGCCTGGGAAGGACCGTGCTGGAACGGAACGCACCGCGCCGCTCTTGCTACCTGAGGTTCTCGTATACCAGCTTCTCGAAATCGCGCAGCGTGCGAATCGCGCCGTCGTCGTAAAAGGGCAGCATCTGCATCATCTGAACTCCGCCGATGTGCTTGACTGGATCGATCCAAAATTCAGTGTTGTAAATGCCCGCCCAGCTCATGCTGCCCGCGCTACGATATTCCGCGTACTCCGGATTCTTCGAGGCAATCTGAAAACCAAGTCCGAATTTGTCGCGCCCGGCGCCAAGCGGAAACGGTTTGGTGCGCTGCTTATCGGCATCTGGCTGCAGTTCCACAAAGATCGGCCCGATTTGATTCTCGCCCATCATCTTCACCGAACTCTCGTTCAGGATTGTCGTAGACCCAAGATGGCCGCCATTAAGCATCATCTGCACGAACTTGGCGTAATCCTGTACGGTTGAATAGAGTCCGCCATCGCCTCGAAATGGGGCCGTGGGAGTAGATGGGATGGGCGTTCGCGGAGGTTCCTGCAGCACGCCGTTTACACGGCTGTACTGTATCGGCACACGCGACTGTTTGTCGGCAGGCACTGCGTACGACGTATCCACCATCCCCAGTGGCTTGAAGATCCGCTCTTGGTAGTAAGCTTCGAGCGATTTACCGGTGATCTTCTCGACGACCATGCCGAGAACCCGCGTGCTGGCGCTGTAGTGCCACTCCGCGCCGGGATCGCTCAGGAGCGGCAACTCCCACTCGTTCTTCTTTGTTGCTTGCGTCAGCTGGAACTCGATCGGATTTGTAAATGCGTACCCGATGCCCGAGGTGTGCGTCAGCAGATGCCGGATCGTCATCGGCCGCTTCGCGGGTCGCGTTTTGTAAGTTGCATCGCTTTCGTTGAACTTGGTAATGACCTGCAGGTGATCGAAGCCTGGCAGATATTTCGACACCGGATCGTCGAGCTTGAGCTTGCCCTCTTCGTACAACATCAGGACGGCAACCGAAGTCACCGGCTTCGTCATCGAAGCGATCGCAAAGATCGCGTCCACGGGCATCGCTATGTTGTGGGCGACGTCCAGCTTCCCGGCTGCGCCTTCGTAGAGCACGTTGTCGCGGTCCACGATCAGTGCCACGACGCCCGGTGTGTCGCCGCGATTGACCGCATCGCTCAACTGCCTCGATAGCGCAACCTTGCCGGCATCGGAAAGCCCATGTGACTCTGCGTGATCGCCCCTGCGAGCGAGTTGTTCGTTAGTCTGCGCCGAAGCGGCACGTACCAGCCACCCAGCAGATGCTACGAACAGCGTTATCGCAAAGGCGGTCGTGCGCAATTTCATGGCCGCCAATTCTACACCTGAGTGAGATGGAAATGGGTGGAAGCAGCGTTGAAATCCTGGGCATCGCCAAAGAGTGAAGGCCCAAACCGCCTAGGTCGTGACGACGCGCTCCTTGGGAACGAAGTAGATTTCTTGCTTGATGTGTTCTTTGGCCCAGCCGCGGCGCGCCAAAATCCCGTTGCCATTCTCGATCATTTTGGGATGACCGCACAGATAGGCGAAAGTTGTCTCCGGAGTTAGCTTCCACAGATCGGTGTATTTGCGGATCAGGTCCTCCACGCGGCCCACTTCTCCGGCCCAATTGCGATCCTCCCAGGGGCGGCTCACTGTACGGACGTATTCGAGCCATGGGACTTCATCCGCAATGCGCCTGAGCTCTTCGCCATATCCGAACTCCCAAGAGCGGCTGGCGGCTTCTAAAAGGAAAAGCCGGTGGCCCTCCGGGAATTTATTTTGCTGTGCGTCGGTATGGAGGGTCCGTATAAAGCTGACAAAGGGAGCCACGCCGGTAACTGTGCAGAGAAGCAAATGATTCTTATGGACCGCGCGATCGAGCGTGAAGCGGCCTTTGGCGGCTTTGCGAATCGTAAGTTCGTCGCCGACTTGAAGCTTGTACAGCGCCGGAGTCAACTCTCCTCGCGGGACGAGTTCAAAAAAGAACTCGAGCTCCGCTTCATAAGGAGAGGAAACAATCGAGTAGGCTCGCTCGATATGTTTGTGCGGCGCTAGGACTCCGAGAGTGGCGTATTGCCCTGGCAGAAAGGGGATTTCTGCTGGCGGACGCACGCGAATGGACCACAAATCTTCGGCGATGTCTCTGCGCTGCACGATTCGCGCGCCGTAGAATTTCTGGCTGGCAAGATCCTTTTGATTTAGATTCTCCAAGAGTTCTCCCTGAAGGTCGTTCTTAGACCGTTCTTAAATGTCGGACGCTATTCATAAGCGAGAGCAGCGATTGGATCGCTCTGCGCGGCGCGAATTGCCGGATATGCGGCGCCCGCAAGCGCCCCCGCAATCGCGACCAAAATGGAACGGAAGATCCAGTCCGCCGTGATTTGAATCTGCAGCGTCGGCGAGATGCGATGAAGCAGCATCGTTGTTCCATAGGTGCCGGCCAGACCCACGACCACACCCAGAGCCACCAACAACAGAGCTTCCGCGACGATTAGCCAGCAAATCTCCAGGCGCGACGAGCCTATGGCTTTCAAAATGCCGATTTCACGGCGCCGCTCCAGCACTAGAGTGTACATCGTCAGCAGAACCACCAAAAAACTGATCACCACTCCAAGTCCCACGAAAGAGCGCAGAAAAGGCCGTAGCTCGGGAAGGCTGGAAGAGGTCATCAGAGACATATATTCAGCCATCGATCGAATACGGTAACCGGGCAGAAGCCGAATGAGTTCAGTCCGTACCGCCTCGGTGTTGCCGGTGCTGCGAACGTAGATCATCGAAACGCGCTTCGCGGCGCCGGCAATCTCTTGCGCAGTCTCCATGGGCACAAAAAAGCGAGCGCCCTTTCCGTGCACGACGATTCCGCTCACTCGAAAGTTCCGGTTCATCAGGGAAACATTGGAGCCGACGCTCAGCTTGCGCGCTTGCGCCGCCAGGTCGTCTGCGATGACGTCATCTGGACCGGTAAAGGCGCCGCCTGAAACGAAAGTGAAGCCCGCGCTCAATCCATTAAATCGCGCATAATCAATCCCATAAATGACGCCGAGCGTCGTTGTATCCACCACAACGACGACCGGCGCAACTTCATCGATTCCACGAAGCTTCTCGATCCGAGCCACTTGTGATTGCGGGATGACCGCGCTCGAGAATGAAAAAAATATCGAAGAGTTCGGCGGCTGCACAATGATATCTGCGCCAACGCCTTCGGCTCGGGTCCGCCAGTCGCTCAAAATTCCCGACGTCAAACCAACAATCAGAAGAATCAAGAAGACTTGCAGACCGATCGCGGCCGCGCTGAAAGCGGTGCGCAAAGGATGGACTGCCAGGTTGCGCCACAACAGATTGGCGTAAACGAATCTGGCGGGATGAATCTGCGCTGGGCTTTGTTCAGGGGCCAAGGTTCGTAGGTTCCGTGGGGAAATTACTCTAACATTCGGACGCTAGCAGCGTCAAAAAAAGCGCGGCGAAAATGATTTACTGCTAAATGGCGAGCGCGCAGCAGCGAACGGGAAAAGTTTTTCTTTTTTCGATCCGAAAAACTGTCCGTCATTCGGGAACCCTCTACGATCGGCAGCTGTTTCGGTCGAAACTTTTCAACAAAAATGTTGAAAAGTTTGTGGAAAAGCCGTCGCGGACAAGCGTAACCGTGCGTACAGCAAATACTTGACCCTCTTTGCACCGGACTAGGGCATTCGCGCCAACAAGGGCCGTCGATTTGCTAGGTGATCGCCAAAACCAAAATAACCTGTGACAAATTTCAAACAGCGACTCGACCACGCACATTGACTTAGTCGTGGGAGGCGCCGCGAAGGACTTCGACGGCGTGAGGCAGGAGATCGGCTACCGCATCGAGTGACTCCACGGCGCCGCCCGGACTGCCCGGCAGATTCACAATCAGCGCTCGGTTGCAAACTCCCGCGACCGCTCGAGAAAGCACCGCACGAGGATTCTTTTCGCGCCCCTTCTCTCTCATGAGTTCGCCGAGCCCGGGGAGAATCCTTTGGCAGATCGCCGCAGTTGCTTCCGGAGTGGAATCGCGAGGCCCGATTCCTGTACCGCCCGTCGTGAGAATTAAATCCACGGAAGTAGAATCCGCAATCGCTGTAAGCCGTTTCTCAAGTCCTTCTCGATCATCCGAAACTGCTTCGCAGGAAGTGACTTGCCAGCCGAGCGCCCGGCAACGCTCCGCCACTCCTGGCCCCGAACGATCCTGGCGCTCGCCGCGCGAGACGGAATCGCTAACGGTGAGCACTGCGACGCGCATTGCCGCTCAGCTTTTCACGCCGTTGGTGTTGGCTTCGTCCATCAGACGCATGGCTTCCATGAGCAGTCCGGTGGTAGAACGCGTGGTAGTGGTTCGATCTGAAACAGCAGAGAAATCGATCTCAAATTCGCCGTCGGTCCAATTGACCGCTTCGAAGAAGGCCGCGTCGCCTTCGAGTTTGCCCAGCCGCGCGTCCTTGCACTGCCCACCCGAAAAATACAATTCGCAGGTCTGATTGCTGCGGTGCAGAGCCAGCCGGCACGACTTCTGGCCCATTTCGAGCGATTGCATCAGTTCCGTGACGCCCATCTCTTCCAGGCGCCCTTGAATGACACCGGGGCGCGAGGCGCGCTGCTGCAGCTTCTCTAGATGTAAGCGATCGACAAATTTTCTGGCCACGCGCACCAGGTCGGCGACAAAAAAAGGCTTGGTGACAAAATCTTCGGCGGCCACCAGCGGGCGGAGCTTCTCCTCAATGTCGCCTTGGCTCGCCACGAAAATGAAAGGCGTGTTGCGCGTGCCCTCGCGCTGGCGGAGCCTTTCATAAAGCTGTCGCCCATCGAGGCCCGGCATTTTGAAGTCGGTGATGATCAGATCGGGAGGAGCGTCTACTGCTTTGAGAAGAGCGTCGGCGCCATCGGAGGCAATGATCACCTTGCACACGGGATCGAGCGCCTGTGCCATGAGCTCGCGGATCAGTGGATTATCGTCCACGATCAGGACATTGACGCTCTTGGAGGAAGGATTCATCAGGGCCGTTGCGCTTTGGCTCCCGTTTTCCGGCGATAGTCGCCGCTCTTGCCTCCGGTCTTCTCGAGCAAATAGATATCCATGATTTCGATCGACTTATCGAGGGCCTTGCACATGTCGTAGACGGTGAGCGCTGCGGCGGCAACCGCAACAAGCGCTTCCATTTCCACGCCGGTCTGTGCCGCGGCCGAGACCCGTGAGGTGATTTCCACGCCATTCTGGCACAGCCGTGCAGTCACATCAATGTGCGTGATAGGCAAAGGATGACAAAGAGGTATCCACTCGGAAGTGCGCTTGGCAGCGGCGATTCCAGCGATGCGGGCGATTTCCAGCGGGTCGCCCTTGGGAGTTTTGCGTTGGCGGACCTGGTCGAGCGCAGCACGGCCAATGCGCACAAATCCATACGCGGACGCTTTGCGCACAGTCGTAGCCTTGGCGCTGACGTCAACCATGGCTACTTCCGCGCCTTTGCCGAAATGGGAAAGACGTTTCATAGCACGCCGCGCCGAGGCAGAACCATGGCCATTTCGCCTGCCTCCCAATTGAGTTTTTCGGGAGAGACAATCACAAACGCATTTGACTCCGCCATAGTCACGACATCGCCCGAACCCTGCCACGGCAGAACGGCAACTTCAGGCTCTCCTCGCACCGTTTGAACACGAGCCGGAAGAAAATGGGTCAATTCACTCTTTTCGCGCAGCGCCTGAGCGAGCCGCGCGCGGAAGATGGGCAGCGGCCGCGGCTCAGCACCACTGAGGATGTCAATCGCGGGAACCACGAACAACTCGAACGTGACCATCGTAGATACCGGATTGCCCGGTAACCCGAAGACAGGCTTGCCGCGGCAGACCCCGAAAACGGCGGGCCTGCCGGGCCGGATAGCCACGGAATCGTAGACGAACTGAGTGCCCAACTCGCCAAGGACCATCTCCACAAGATCGTACTTGCCCATGGAGACGCCGCCCGAAATGATTAGCAGGTTTGCTTCCAGGCCGCGTTCGATGCGGTGACGCAGTTCTTTTTTTTCGTCGGGAGCATTTCCCAACAATTCGCTTTCAGCTCCTGTAAGTACGGCAAGCGTCTCCAAGGCGATGCTATTGCCGTTGCGAACCTGTAAAGGCCCCGGAGTGACGGAGACGTCCACCACTTCGTCCCCAGTCGAGAGAATGGTGGCGCGCGGACGCTTGAAGACGCTCAAATGATGCCCGCCAACTTGGCCCGCCAGCGCCATCTCCGCGTACCCCAGGCGAGTGCCCGCTGGGAGTAGTTGCTGACCGGCACGCGCTTCCTTGCCGCGCGCGACGATGCTTTGGCCGCGGGTCGCCGGGCGGCTGAGCATGATGCGCTCGCCGTCGATGGAGACGTGCTCGATCATAACCACGGCATCGGCGCCTGGCGGCACAGACGCTCCGGTCATGATCTGCACGCATTCGCCGGGACCAACTACTCCATCGAAACCGCTGCCGGCCTTGATTTCGCCAATGCACCGGAGCGTGGCGCCGGGCACGGCGTCATCAGCGCGCAGGGCAAACCCGTCACGAATCGAGCGGTCGAACGGAGGATAGTCGCGATCCGCTGTGATGGGCTGCGCCAACACGCGACCACAGGCTCGCGAGAGCTCGACGGTTTCCGTAGCCAGCGGGCCGCGCAGGGCGCGAACCGAGGCGATAACCTTTTCGCGAGCTTGCTCGTAGGAGAGCATTTTCCCTTCTTACAGCCAGGAGGCGAACTGCGTTCCGGAAGCGATGATCGTCGCGTCGCGTTCCGGTCCGGTGGAGATCATCCCGATTTCGACCTCGAGTTGATCGGAAATGAATTTCAGGTAGTCGAGAGCAGTCTCGGGCAGGTCTTTAGCATCTCGAACGCCTTCAGTCGAGGCTTGCCAGCCCGGGAGCGTGCGGTATTCCGGGCGAATTTGATCGAAGTCTTCGACGGCTGCGGGCATTTCGTGAATCGGCGTCCCTTTGTAGCAGTAGCCCACACAGACCTGGATTTCGCGTTGCGTATCGAAGACGTCGAGCTTGGTGACGATAAGCGAAGTGATTCCATTCAGCATCACGGCATAGCGCAGCATGGCCAGGTCCAGCCAGCCGCAGCGGCGCGGGCGGCCGGTGACCGCTCCATACTCTTTGCCGCGGTCGCGGAGTTCGCGCGCGTCGAGATCGGGCATTTCCGTGGGGAACGGGCCACTGCCCACACGAGTCGTGTAGGCCTTGGTGACGCCAGCGACTCCGGAAATACGAGTGGGCGCAACGCCCAAGCCAGTACACGCGCCGCCGGCAGTTGCATTCGACGAGGTCACGAAGGGATAGGTACCGTAATCGATATCCAGCATGGTGCCTTGAGCGCCCTCAAAAAGCACCGAGCGCCCTTCGTCCAGCGCGCGGTTCACAAGCGAGGAGGCGTCGACAACCAGAGGCCGCAGCCGCTCTGCATATTCGAGATACTTTTCAGCCAGACCCTCGACTTCGAGCGGCACTCCATAGGTCGCGCGGCAGATGGCATCCTTCTCCGCAACGACGTGCGCCAGCTTTTCACGGAAGCGCGCCGGCTCCAGCAAATCACAAACACGTAACCCGCTGCGCGCCATCTTGTCTTCGTAGGCGGGGCCGATGCCACGGGAAGTCGTTCCGATTTTGGCTGCGCCGCGCGCCGCTTCCGCGGCCTTTTCCATCTGGCGATGATAGGGAAAAATCAGATGCGCGCGAGTGGCAAGGTGCAGCCTGCCGCTCACGTCGATACCAGCGCGGCTGAGGTTATCGAGCTCGGCGACCAAAGCAGCCGGATCTACCACTACGCCTGCACCGATGACGGCGTGCTTGCCGGGCCGGAGGATTCCGCACGGAATCAATTGCAGGACAAAACGGTTGCCATTGAAAATGACGGTATGTCCCGCATTGTGGCCGCCCGCACAGCGGGCAATGTAGTCAAAGGAAGCCGCCATGTAATCGACGACTTTCCCTTTGCCCTCGTCACCCCACTGCGCGCCCACTACAACGATCGATTTCATTCCCGCTCGACTTCCCTTTCGTTTACCGGTATTTGGGCCGCACTCTGCCTGGCCAGAACCCGACCGCGGTTGAGCTGCGGCAGGTCCGGAGAGATCCTTCGCTTCCGTTGGTCGCTCGGGACGGCGATCCTGATGGGATCGCCGCTTTCTCGAGGCTTGCGGCGGAGGAATATCGTACTCGCCGGGCGACGCGAAAGGCAAGGACGACCGTCCGACGACGGGGGTGCCCCCCGCCTATTTTTGTGCAAGTGTTCATTCCAGGATGGTTAGACTCTTCCCGTTTGCGCGTTGATCTCGTGGCCGGAAGACGCATCCTAGATCGGACCGATGGCGTTAACTTCTTCGCGGGCAGGCTGAGGCACAGCAGCTCAGACTGTTTGCCAGTGCCCAACGTGGGTCCTATAAGACGCGACGAGGAAAGGAAAGAAAGCGGTTTCCACCCCATTCGAATGAGTGGTGCCTGGAAATTCAGATGGTCTAGGAAGCTTAATTTTTCAGCGAGCGACAAAGCCGTCAGGATGCCACCCACACGTTCAATCTAGATATATTTTACAACACAGTAAAGGACGTCTGAGAGAGATCCCTCGCTTCCGTTGGTCGCTCGCGACGCTGATCCTGATCGGATCAGCGTTTTACCGCGGGTGTAAAGGACTAAAACTCGCGCCCTTAAAAGCGACCCTTCGCCAACTCAGAGGGTGCGGCACCCGCCTAACAGCTCACGGTGAAAGCGCACCGGCGGGTTAATTCAGGTGACGGTCGACGATCTTGGAGATTTGTTCTTTGGGGACGGCGCCCACGATCTGGTCGGCCACCTGGCCGCCCTTGAAGATCAATAGCGTGGGGATGCCTCGGATATTGTAGCGTCCGGCGGAATTGACGTTTTCGTCGACGTTCAACTTGACCACTTTGAGCTTACCCGCATAAGTAGCGGCTATCTCAGCCACGGTCGGCGCCAGCATATGGCACGGGCGGCACCAATCCGCCCAGAAATCGACCATCACGGGCTGCGCATTGCTAGCGTCGATAACCTCGGACTGGAAGCTAACGTCCGTAACACTTGAAATAGTATCTGCCATATCTCCCTTTCAACTAGGCTTTCGCTTGGGTGCTTTCGCTTGCGTGCTAAGCGCTGCCAATTACCTGATGTTTAGATGATACCGCAACCGTTCGGATTCTTGCTTTTCGAGCCACATCATACAACCTGCCATACTCGAGCGCCGAGGCATTCCATGAGAAATCCTTGGCCATGCCGTTGGCCTGCAAGCGCCGCCAAGCCGCTTTGTCACCGTAAGCGACCAGCGCTTCGCGTAAGGCCGCCAGCAGGGAAGGGCCCGTATAGTCGGAAAACTTAAAGCCGGTACCGCGCCCGTTAACGGGATCGAAAGGCTCGATTGTATCGTCGAGGCCACCCGTGGCCCTCACCACGGGCACCGTACCATAGCGCAAGCTATAGATCTGATTCAACCCGCAGGGCTCGTAACGCGACGGCATGAGAAACATGTCGGCGCCGGCTTCGATT
>Ga0210402_10003535_pt1 | contig 14584 bp, 19 predicted proteins | sample IncBWC7MmetaG_FD_161055 | JGI IMG/M metagenome (GOLD analysis project Ga0210402, IMG submission 161055) | Forest soil microbial communities from Barre Woods Harvard Forest LTER site, Petersham, Massachusetts, United States - Inc-BW-C-7-M | ecosystem: Environmental > Terrestrial > Soil >...
CTTACGTCTGTTTTGATCGTGATGCCAGGCCCAGGATTTCCGAGGTTAGGATCGTTACTGGAGACAATTGCGAAGCGTTCTCCCTTGGGTTCCCATGAAAAGTCTGTTACAGTGTCTGAAGTAGAAGATATCAGTGGCCCATCGATGGACATATTGATGTGTCCTTGCCTTTGAGTTCGACGACCTCCACAGGGTAGTCCTTTTCACGGACACGGAAAATTTCAAGATTACAGAAAATAGATTTCTTGGTCTTTGTATGGCGATCGACTTTGACACAAAGAAAGTCGCCTTGGTTTTGCCAATAAAGTTTACACTGATGGAGAAAAGCTATCAGGATTCAAATCACACCCTCGCAAGACAAAAACGGCATACCTCAGTGACATTGAAGAGATTCTTCTGCCGCAAAATTGTCCGACTGGGGAAACTGAGCAAAGTGACTCGTGCAGGCTGATTGGCAACTTCAGGCGTCCAATAGACCAGCATATTTTCCCTGGCTTTCTTGGCGCTTTTGCTTCCAATCCCGTTGATGGCTCCTATAACATCTTTCTCGGCGTCTTCTCTATCTTTTTCGCCCTGTGGGCACCATTCAAAGTCGACAACACCTTCTATCTTCAGACTTTTTTTCCCGTGCAAGTACATGCTGGGAAGTTCGTGTACGCTGATCATCTGGCCAGGTGATATGCGGGCGACAAATTTGTCGTCGGGGCTCCATTTCAGGGCGGGCCATGGCATCTGTTTTTTTGGGGCGGCATTTTCACTTTCATTGTTCGTGGAGAAAGTGCGTAGGAGGTCCCCAGATTTGATGTCCCACACGGCCATGTTGTTGCCTTCGTCATCTGGTGAGAGATATTGAGGTCCCTGTGGTGCGCCTTCCGGAACAACAATAGGTTCATTTGACCATGTAACGATATATTGTTCACATGGGGAAAAGTCGATGAGTTTGACCAGGGGGTGAGCGAAGCGTTGCTGAGGTTTCCAAGATGGCCCTCCCCAGAGCCGTACACCTTGTCGGTGCAGAGTGGCGATGTATGTACCAAGAGGCGACCAGGCCACATATAGAAATTCTTTCCAATCCTAAACGAAGCCCATCAACTTCTGGGATCATTAATGGATGCCCACGACTCACAGGTTTATGGGCTAGTTCACACTGCGATGGCTTTCCGTGCCAGTGTATCTCAACGTCCTCGCCGCGATAAGTCACATACTCGTCACGGCCTTGCGGGTCAGCAAGCCATGCTCGAAGATGTTCCTGCCCGGCGCTGTCAAACAATGTATTTTGCAATAAAATAATGAACATACCCTTGGACTGTATTCTTCCAATTCGGGTTCAACGTAGGTTTCATCCAAATTTGCGTATCGCTCAATTTCGGTAAACCGATTAACTTTGAATTGATGTTTGGCGTCAAAGGGATGGTTATGCAAAGCTGTCAGCGCCAACGAAGCATCATCGGCGTTGCGGAATTCGACGAAGATGAACCTACCAGAGAGTCAAAATTTATGCAGTTTCGGTCGTGAGGTTGACATACCCTTTACTTTTGCCAGTTAAGTCATCCCATGGCATATAGATATCATCGGCCTTAATTGAAACTCCTTTCCTCGTGAATTCTTTCGAGATTTTGGCAAGTAATTTCTCCAGTTTCGATCTGTCAATTATGGGAACCCCGTCCACCACCAAAATGTTGTCGAAGCCATCCTCGTACTGAACCTGGTATCTGTTGACGATGAATTACTATTGTCAGTTCCATTATGACGGAAGAAACGCACTTTTCTTCAATGTCAGAATAATCGATATCGTCAGTGACTTCACGTGTAGTTCCAGGCATTTTATGGAGAAAATTTGACTTGAAGTCTGGCACTGGCAGCGGCCGAGTCCGAGAAAAAATATTTCGCACGTGGCTGGCTGAACTTAAATATGTTTTGGAATTGAGACTTACCGATTAAATTTTGTGGAACTTCGTAACGAACGAAGACCGAATGTCGGCATTCGTGCTGCGACCTAGGTTCAAACGGTCACTGTGTCCCTCTTGTCTTCACTTTCCGAGTCCTCGTTCTTATGTGTCTGCAGCTCTTGTTTGTCCCCTTCCTCGACCATCAACACACGATGCTCATAGCCCAGAGCCTCATCCTGTTGCTGGTCCCAGTTGTGGGGTATCTCTGACTCTGCCAGAAACTACTCTCCCAAATGGAAAGATGCTTCAGTGGTCCATTGATCCTGATACGCCTGCCTCTGCGGATGGCAGGAAGCGTCGGAAAGCGAGCAATGTCCAAATACCCAACGATCTTGATACCGACGAACAGCCTCAAAAACTCAAAAAGCGCAAAAAGGTTCCACTGCTGCGCAGAAACCTCCTTGATCCAACTAAGGTGGAAGAATACCTTGCATTTGTCAAGGCTACGAAGACATCTGTTACACTAGAAGACATCGAGCGATGCCAGCCTCGGACACACGGTCCTCCGGGCTCTCAAAAATATGAGACGGACTACAATGCGCTTCTTAACACCCTCGTTCGGTCCTTCAGCACGAAGCAGCTGCGTACATTTGTACGGCTATACAGTCTTCAACCACATTTGACGCATTCGAAGCGAACAAAATGGGATTACGCAGTAGCCATTATGGAACAACAATGGAATTGGCCTTCCTTGACCGAGATTCAGAAAGAACAGAGGGACTGGACTGAGGTGACATGTAAAAGTATGTGTTATGTTGCTACATATCCTGAGACACCCATTCACGTCTATTAGCCTTTCCCCTTAATCCGCGCCAGTCGTTTTTAATTCTGGGGCCAGGTTTGTTCTCTTAAAACAGAATTATTCATATATTCAAGCTGCTTTGCCAGATGGAGCTGATCTGCTCTCACTGTCGATCCAATACGATGTCCACATAACGTTCTCGTCCAATCCACTTTCCATGAAAGTTGAAGGGGTTCGGGGCAAGATAGACAAGCTCAGTGACCACATAGAAGAGCTAAAAAATGTTGGTGTCTTCTCCAGTAGACTGTTTGTTCCGACCAGCCAATGTTCTACGTCGTCCAGGAAATTCAGGAAGAGACCTTCAAACTACCCAGAGAAGGACTCATCAGAAAAGATTTATTACAACGGATATCACGTCTAGCTGGTGCATTCACAGAGAACTTCGGAAATGACATAGTAAGCTCACAATCTGTGTTCCTTCTTGTAAATACCAATAACAGTGTCATCTACAGGTGCGCATATCGTTTAAACGCAGAGATCCTCGTACGCTTCTCATCGCAAAACGGCTTGTTACTCGTGCCGTTTGTGAAGTTTGTCTCGGATCTCATTTCTTCACGCATTGGCCTGACACATTACAAGGTGCAGGAATTTACGGCCATTCCCATTCTGTCTTACATCCCTCCTGTGATTCCGGATTCTACGCCAGTGCCAACATCTATATTTCCGCACACTTACTCCCTATATCCGTTTCTATCGCCGCGATCTTTACCTTGGTCAATGAACACGAGTGGAACATTTAGAATCCGACGGGTAGGCGAATGGCTCGGGGGAAACACAACTGAAGATGTACAGAAAACGGGAGGTCTTTCAGAAGGCAGAGGTCGCGTCGTGACGATGGATAGGTGGGCCATCCTTTTCTATTCCTAATCGACTCTAATGCTTCTTACAGGAAACCCGGTGATATAAAAGCGGTATTGTTGAGGCACTTTCCTGAACCAGCAACCAATTTGATCGGGTCAAACAGAGTCGCTACTGCCTCGTAAGTCGTACATTTTGTTAGGCAGAATCTGAACTTTGAAGTCTCCCAGGTTGGGTCACATTTTATTGACATCCCCACCTGCTCAACGAGCGACCATTGTCCCGCCTCTTAAGGGGTATTGGCAACTTCCCAAAATTTTGAAGTGGATCCACGATCATCCAATCAAACAAGTTTTTACTCCAAGGTGAGCACTTTCATAAATCATAATTTGGAATGCCTGAATGTTATTTGCCAGTTTACCAGCGCCCCTCCTCGATTCCCCACCAATGCAGCAGCGTATATTACACCGACTCGTCTATCACGCTATCCCAATGTCTGCTATCGATGCAACGGATGACAATCAGCCCTCAACGCGGCCTATAAAGGTCATCAAATTCGAAATAATACTTTCCCCTCCTAAACATCCAACTCGCCGAAATATAAGGGATGAGTCGAATCTAATGGACGGAAACAGGCTCGCACCTGGCACTGTTCCAAATGTGGTCGAAGAGCAGACAGAATGGGATCACCTTGCTCCTGGGAATGAAGTAGAGGATCCCAGCGAAGGCCTACTATCTGAAGAAGCACCGTTTGAAGGCATTTCCACTGACGGTCTGAACATCCGATTGGCACATAGATGCTGGTCTGGATCGGAAGCAACTTTAGATCTCATGATACCTGATCGGTTAGTGAAGGAACATGGCTCATTGCGCCACAGCTAATGTCCTCGAATTTTCCTTCAATAGCCCAATGGATATTCGTTTTTCGGTCTTCGACTCGGTAGTCATGCCTATTGAACAATGGCCTACGGGACTTCAGAAATATCTCAGTGACCTCCAATTTTTGTGTGTAAGAACAGTTATTCCATGATATAATACTGAAATTCCTCTTCTAGCATGTCATACACAGACCACGACGCAACTCAACCAGATACTCCGTTAACTCTGATTCACCAAAATGTGACCTTTGTTCTCCATTCTAGTTCAAGCGTTCGTCAAAGTGTCGAGAAAGTGTCGATCTACCCTGCCATCTACAACCCCAGAAAACCCATTCAGGTTATAACCGAAAGTATACTGGACCTTGAAGGAAATCAGAAATCAGCTGTTTGTCAGGTACCTTGGCTCCCTCGACCATTCCATCATTTTTACTGAATCCATTCTCTGTAGGTAAAATGTGATGATCTTGCATCTGAGGCTAGTTGGAGGTCGTTTCTCAACAGTTGTGATTGGTTGACTACAATGAAATATCGGCCCGTGAGTAGCTCTGTTGCAGGATCGATCCATCATGAAACAGATCTCAGCGGGCCCAGTATTTAATACTGCAATACGACACGATAATGAAAATTGTCTATGAACGTTTGTGTGTCTTGTTCGCCTTCTCTTTCCGCTTTTTCGCTCGAACCTGAGACGAAAGGTTTGGGAGCTGGTGTCAGAGTCCGATCGAAATAAAGGGTTGCTGGACAAACCTCCTTCTTCATCCTGGAGTCAACCATAGTATAACGTCCCTTGACACCTTTCGGTCGTCCCTTGAGGCCTTTGTGAGCACCCTTCGCGACCACGACTTTTATCTCCTTCTTTGCCTTTTGACCCGATGACATACCCTTGCGCATGAGCTTTTCGATCTGCTGTGCTTTCTCCCGTTCTGACATGTCAGACGTCGCATTAACTCCCTCAGCCTTCTTCATCGCCTTCTCGAGCCGTTGTGAAGCCTTATATTTTTTTCGTGCCTTGGCTTCTGCAACTTTCTTGATCGGTCGTGCGTCCAAGGCCCGTTGTTTGGCTCTGAGAGCGGCAACGGCCTCTTTTGTTATGGGCAAGTTAGGCTTGTAGTACTTCGACTCATCATCCAGGAACCATGATGGGAGGCCTTCCTTGGAGTTCAACGAATGACGATTGAAACCCTCATTAATTAGGTGGGTTCGAGTCTTCTTGCGGTTAACCAGTTGCTGAGCTAGCGTAACGGCCTCAGGCGTAACGAGGCCCAGCTCTGAGAAATGTGGTCAGGACAGGAGAAAAATACAATATAGAAAGAGAGTTAGTTATACTTTTGATTTTGGCCCGCTTAACATCATCCTCGTTCTCATTTTCGGCGTTCCACGTGTCGACATCATCGACGTCTCGAGAAACCACTTCAAACCCGTCCTCTGTGCCATTCGAAGAAGTCTAGAGTGCCATCATCAAATCATCATTACATTCCGATGTCTTAAGTAGATATGTTGCTCACCGTATCCTCCCAGTTATTGTGTAAGTCGTTCTCTTCCAATGCATCCATATTCATTTCTTCGTCACCACCTTCGCCATCTTCGTTATCACCTAAGACCCCGAAACCGGTAAAGACATCCTGGCTAAACCAGACTTGAGCAGCCTGGGTGATGGTGATGTTTGTTTTTGGTTCTTCAAGCTTCGTGACAAGCCGCAGCCGTTTCGAAGGCTTGAATGAGTGATCCGGAACTTCGGTATGTCGCCGTTTACGCCCCTCGGCAATCCGTTCTACCCTCTCGTCGTCGTCGCTTTCATCGGACGAAGACCCTCCAATGTTCTTCTTCACCTGTTCCATCTTGTCCCAACCGCCTTCTTCGTTACTTTCGTCCTCCATATCATCACTGTTTGTTTCCTGGATGCCATGCCACTCCTCTCGCTCTGCGTTTTTCTTCCTGGATTCGTTCACCCTGAATTTCATATCCCTTTCTCGCAACCTGTCCTGGTAAGCATCGTACAAGCCGTCCAATTCAGCCTCTAAAAGCTCCATCTTCTTTTCCCTCTCCTCCTCAGACTCTAGCACTTCGTCGCTCTCTTCCCCTTGTATTTCCTCGTCTTCCTCGTCACTGTCCACAAGGATATCCCTATCTTCCCCAATTAATCTCGAGATGCCGCCTTGTTTTCGCAACCCAGTCTCGGCTCCTCCCAAGTCAAAGATATCATCTTGACCAAGGCCAAGAGATGCATCATGCTGGTCCAGGCCGATGTCCAAAGGTGCTGTCATCTGCAGCTGCATTCGCTGAATGGTTCGAGTCTTGACTTCGTTGGCACGTCTTCGTTCGCGTTTCGTGCGCGCTGCAGCCTCAGCGTTCAGACGTTCGAGCTGTTGGCAAATATTTAACAAAACCATTCAAACAAGAAACAAAACAAAACAAAAAAACCTCCTCTTGTATTTGCTGTTCCTCGTCGACATCTTTCGTTAACTCAACAGTTTCGGTCAACTCTTCGGAGTCTTTCGTGTTGACATCCATTCCGAGCTGAAATGAATTAATTCCCAGGTAGAAGCGAGGGTAAACATCAGGTGAGACCGACCTCTTCCCGGAGGGCTAACCGCCATTTGAGCAATGCTTTGAAGTCACCTTTACCGAGCACTTTCAAGTCGTCGCAATTGGCTTTGACGTCCGAGCTGGTGGTGTCCAGATGTAACCACCTGCGCATTGGTATCAGCAAACCGTAATCATAACAGAAACAGTCAACATACTCTTTTTCTTCGTTCGTCTCGAAGCTGATCTTATTCACAGTACCAAGGAGAGAAATTGGATCTGGGCCTCTTACAAAGGCTCCCGCTGGAATCATTTTGAACAGAGTGTAGTCCCCGTCGTCATACCCATCACGCCTACGTCGCTTCTTCTCTGGCTGGAAGACATTGGCTTGTGCGTTATTGGCCGACGTTCCCTTGTCAGTTCCTAAAGGTGCGGAAGCAGCAAGATCTTTGAACACGTGTTTGGGATCAAGAAATTTGGGGTCGATGTGCTTCGGTGCAAGAAAGTCTCGACAGACAACAAATATTTCAGCAGAAACATTCCTGATGGGCAATAAGATAATAAAAACCGCGGAGCTGTAAAACGTACCTGGATGAAGGAGGCTTGGTAGCCTCTACTTTTCCAAACAGCTGATTAAATACCCACATAAGATTGTTATAATCCACACTCCGGAAAACCTTCGTTACAAACGTCCCACCCTTGATGAGGAACTCGACGGCGAGCTTTAAACTCATCAAAACAAGTTCGGATTGGCTGTATGCATCTTGAATCCAGGCAGTACCAACGTTCGGAGCACCATCATGAAGGACGACATCGGCCTTCCAGTCTTTAAGCTCACTGCGGATGAGATTGCGACATTGAGGTGTTGTAATATCCGAAGCAAATGTAACGACACGAGGCATGGGTTTTATCGGTACCAAGTCAACGCCTGCTGGCGCTGTCAGAACAAGGCAGAACGAAGAAATTGCAATACTTACCCACGATAACACTGTTTACCGGCATGTATTTGCTTGCTACTTGAAGCCAGCCTCCGGGCGCAGCGCAAAGATCGATGCAGCATCGTGAAGACTCGAGAAAAGCGAACTTTTTGTTCAGCTGAATCAACTTGAACGCCGAACGAGCTCGGTATCCCTGTTCTCTGGCAAACAAACTGGATTAATTCATTTAATTCCATGCCAGGTTCAGAGACGTACTTCGCAAGTTTGTAATATTTATCAAGCCGACCCTTTCCTGTCTTTTTCGAAGCCTTTCCCATTCGCGGAATATAGCTGTCGAAGAATTTGTTGCGAAGAATTGCAGGTCTCGGAACTCGGAAGCAGAAAATTATATGATGGCTTTATTTGGCTCAAGTTGTAGTACTCACCTGCAGCTTGATCACATTCACACTTGAAGCGTTATTCAGCCATGTCAAGCTCGTCATCCTCGACCCCTCTGCTACCTCGAAGTCACGGCATTGGCCTATTTACTGGATCAACCTTTTTGTGGAGGTCTGGAGCCATCATTGGTCAGAGCGGCTTGCTGTTGGCCTGTCGAAACATTGATGACTGACTGACTTTGTCTCACTGTCTACGCTTCTCCCGTCACCGTACCATCTTGCTCACCACAAACGAAACACACTACTCTAAACTGCCACTTGCATTAAACTTGAAATAGCTGCGGCAGGAGTTATCGCAGGTGCATTTGGTGCCCATGGGCTTAAACGAAGAGCGGGCATAACAGCTGAAAGTATCCATGCCTGGGAGGCAGCATCCAACTATGCTGTATGTTCATGGGTCCCAAGGGTAACTTCCATCTTACGAATTGCCTGCAGGTGTTCAATGGACTTGCATTACTTCTTATATCGCTGCATCCGCGTTTCTCATCTCACAAATTTGCGGGGCCCGCCATTGGTACAGGAGGGTTGATCTTTTCGGGAAGCATCATGGCTTTGGTCCTGAATCGTGATCGGTAAGTTTCGTAACCTCGCGGCCTAGGTGATATTTATGAATACTACCATGTGGTGGAAGCTTCAGATTCTTAGGTCCAATCACCCCCCTGGGTGGAATAGTAATGATCGCAGGGTGAGTTGTCTTCCCCCTACAGAATGGGATGCACTTGCATACTTGGACAGATACATCTCCCTGGCTCTTTAGCAAGGAAAGTTTGGACTTGATCGTCTATGGTATATATTGCCATGTAAATTAATTGTATTAGAACTGGTGTCACGTGACTGGATGCGTCGCGTCGCGTCGAGTCGTGTCAACTCCGAAACTCCGCTTGCAAAACACAAAGGGATTCTTATTTACGTGTGCCTGCCTCCTCCTCTCGAGCTCCCACTTCCCTGCCACGCCTTGTCTTTCCATCTTGGATATCTTCATTCTATCTCCTCACTATCCCTATCTCCTCTAGCATAGATACTCTCTGTTAGTCCTTGTTCTTTTTCGTCATTCAATTTCGTCATCATTTTGACTTGATTATTATTAAACTCCACGCGTCAAACAGCCTCCGACAGTGTCCAAATCGCCGCTGTATCGAATTACCCAAATTATCCCATTCATTGAAGCGATGTCGGATGCGCGTTCCCCGCTGACCCAATCTCTCTCCTTTGCTGGCTCTTCCTCTGCAAATGCCACCTCAAGGCCGCTGAAGCGTCGTCTCACATCCACCCAAGAACTTGACTTCTTCACTCCCGCTGCTACCTCCTTCAAGCCTCGACCTTATACTCCCAATACTGCGACAACATGTGTGCCTCAGACCAAACTTCCTCATGTCCCACGAAATCACCTGCGCTCCCTTGAGGCACACGCGCTACCATCCGCTGGCATGGATCCATTTCCTTCGGAACCTAACGTTTTCTTTATACATCCGCCCTTCAGCTCCTTCCCCGATTCCGATATGCATCCGGATGGTTTGTCGTATGCCCTGATGGCAGAAAACCCCGAATGGTTTCTTGATGCGGCCGATTTCTTCTCCACAAATTCTAATAATCCCCAAGCGATATCCTATCCGCCCTACCTTGAACCTCCCAGAGGTTGGTGTCCTGCAAAGAAAAGGGACCTCAAAGAACGAGGTTCCGAAGGATGGCCGGAAGGGGAAGAGCCGAGGTTGAGGTGCACATTTTGCAGAAGGACATACGCTGGGGTGAACGCGAAGAGTATGTGGAGGCGACATGTCTTTGAAAAACACAAAATTGCAATGTCAAACCGACGTGATGGCAACGACCGCCCTCGTGGTCGTGGATCGAACAGTGCGTCCCGGTTCTGAAATCGTAATCTACTCAAATAACATATTGTCTTATCGGACAGAGGAGAATAGGCAGTTACTGTCGGGCAGAACCAAGGACGAGACTCATGACAGTCTCGTCAATATGGATGTCGCACCCCAGAGTTACGCTGATGCCCGCAACACCTCCCATAAATCCAGATTTCGCTCTCTCCATCCAGCTGAAGAAACTTGTCGCAGAGAGCGGAGGAATGACTTTCCCGTTCCCTCCGCACCTCTCACTGCCCAAAAAGAATTTCCCATGTCTTTGGAAGATGACAACATGGCTCGTCCTCATCCACTCTCTCAATCTTCTCTACCTCCCCTCAGTCCTCCACTTACTCCACAATCCCCCCATTCCTCCGATGCTGCTAACAGTTCATTCCAAAGCTCTGATGGGCTGCTTGCCATATCTCCCGCTCTTGCCCGCTCCGTCATACCACCTTCACCCTATAATCCCCTTCTCACACCGACCTTTCGTCATTCTCCGCCACGCCTCCCATCTGATCAACCATGGCGTTTCCCAAGTCCGAGTCATCCTTTGCATTCGCGAACGCGCGAGCTATTCTTGAGTACATTAGCTCGAGATACAAGTAGTCCAGGCACCAAAGGGCCCTCTGTTATCGAAATGAACCCTGCTCAGGTCACCCCACTTCTCAGTCGCCGCATCGTCGGCTTTGAAAAGGGAAAAGTAGGTGTCCTTGACTTAGAGACCCCCGAAAGTCTGGCGAAACTGCCTAGACCATCGCCCCGAGCATTGTTTTCCAAAGACCGATTGCCTCTGCCCGTCGTCGATCGCATGCATTCCGGGGGGATTCATCAGGTCGAGGAGTCTCCTCTCAGCCGCAATTCGCGCAAGAATATGCGAAACCATAAGAAGATGCTTTCGGAAGTCACAGATGATTGGCTTTCAGACGGACCGCTCATTTCACCTGCACCTCTCGCTCTCGGTTGTGGAGGCCTCCTGACAGCCCATGATCCCTTCGTTGCCATGTACAGTTCATGGGGAGATATCGGTACCGGAAATGAAGACTCCCGGCACCGACATACGCCTCCCATGTCCGCTCCGGAATCAGAGAGTCCCGTCTTAAGGAGTAACACGCTGCCCACTGGCATTGACTCGAGTGGTGTCCCTATAGCGGGTTTAGGGCTCGGACTTCTTGAGCCCTTCCCATTCCCTAATGATGGGATGGTTCCTGTCGAGCTCGAATGTGAATTCGATGGAAGGTTGATATATCCCCCCATCACAGAGGAAGAAGGTGATGAAGCCGAGGTAGAAGTTGTTTTGACGGCGTCCAACAACTTGAAAGGCAACGCAGGACGACCCTCCGAACACCTGTACCACGAGATGACTCCGCCGTCGAAAAAAAGGAGAACCGTCGGTCACATTTGAACGTTTGAACAACGATACTCCCGTTCTATTTGAATCTTGATTCTCTTCCTTATCATTTTCGTATCGCTATGCCTCACTGTCATATGTTCTTTTCGATTCGTTATCGCGGCTAGATTTATGACACTACCTCGCTTTTCTCAGTCCTCCTTCGATTCCTATATGCTCTCTTGCTGTCAACATCTCGATTTCTTTGATAGTTTTCGAATTCGCATCCTTCGTTTTTATTGGCCAGCCCGTATTTCTTTACCTATGCCCGGTATTTTCATTCCTGATACCTGTAATATGTTGTACGATATACATGTCCAGTGTTCATTGTACTTGGAGTCGCTGGGGCACGATAGCATCAGAATCATTGCCACACCCCTTCCAGAGCGTGAGAAATTAGATCAAATTTGGCACTTCGCATCACATTCAACTCATCCTTCGACCACATAAATCGATATCCTCGCTCTCTCGGATACCTGGTTCTTCACTCCCTTGTGTTTACGCTTCTTAGGGTTGTGTCAAAGGTGCACCTCCTTCTGCCTCAATGCAAATCACAATAATTGCTCATTATTTTACCCTTGGGACATTCCATCTTTACCGTTTTCAACATCATCTCCGTTTCCAGGAACCCTGCATCCGTCTCTTTGCTCTGAATCAAATAAACGACACGTACCCGCTCGATTTCCATACACAGTTCATTCCGAGTACCTTAGAAGTCATCGCAGATAAACAGAATGCAGGCCATCAAATGTCGGTGCTACCCCTTGAATTCGGAGACCCAGCTGACGATCATGCAGGTGTTGTTGTAGGAGACGGTGCTGTAGGGAAGGTCAGTACCACACGACAATCATCATGACATTCGGAACTTAGTCTCTTATCGAAACCTTTCCAGACATGTCTCCTTATTTCTTACACGACGAATGCCTTCCCCGTATGCCCTTCGTTTTATGTCTTCTAAATGTATTCACTGATTGACCGCCTCAGGGAGAGTACATTCCCACTGGTAAGCCAACTCACCTGCTCTTTGATGTCGATCTAATGCTGATTCGTTCATATTTTTACAGTATTTGATAACTATTCGGCAAACGTAATGGTGGACGGGAAGACCATTTCCCTGGGTCTATGGGATACTGCCGGCCAAGAAGATTACGACCGACTCCGCCCACTCTCCTACCCTCAAACCGATGTCTTCTTGATTTGCTTTTCTCTCGTCAGTCCCCCAAGTTACGAAAACGTCAGAACCAAAGTGAGTCGCCATCATTGGCTCCACGTAACAGCTCTGACATATTTACTCCTTGATAGTGGTACCCCGAAATTTCCCATCATGCACCACAAACGTCTGTTGTCCTAGTTGGCACCAAGCTTGATTTGCGTGAAGACCAAGCAACAATCGAGAAACTGCGAGACCGGTAGGGAATCCAATTCCCATTGGAGATCCAGGTTCTTCGTTTAACACTGTTCAACAGTCGCATGGCCCCTATCCAGTACTCGCAAGGTGTCGCCATGTCCAAGGATATTGGAGCCGTAAAATACCTCGAATGCTCAGCCCTCACACAGAAAGGGCTGAAGACCGTTTTTGATGAAGCCATCCGAGCCGTTTGTGAGTGTCTTATCCTTGCGATGGTAACGTTAAATTGATTAACACCATCACAGTAAATCCTCCTCCGAAAGAGAGGACCAACCGCAATAAAGGCAGGTGCATCATTGCATGAGAACAGACTACAATCGTTGAGATGGATTTTCACCATACCATATATATCACGCCATTTATGTTCTGCTCACTTTACGACTCGTATGCCTGCTTTTGAATTTGGTTCACTTTTCACATATATGGATGCTAAGAGATTCTTGTTTTTTACACCCCTGATATGTTCTGCCTTATAAACCTCTGCGATGTAGCAAAATTGAATCATGACCATGGGGAAGTGTTATGTCACTTACCAAGCTAGTCTGAGTAACCTGAGCCTTACCGCTGGGTCAAATGTATGCACTGATGACCAGGAACAAAGATGGCCACCTGTGCCCTGTCATGATCAGCTATTCCGGGTCGTTTCCCTCTCCTCTTTCATTCCTTCAGGTAGATAGTTCCTTCATCGTGGGTTTCCCATTTGAAACCAAAGTAGAACAACCCGACTATTGCTGTCCGTCGTTCTCAGTGCACAATGCAATAGGAGCCTTTGGATAGCAACTGTTAGCCATCCCGTACGTATCATGGACCATTCTGGACCATTTAGTGACTGAACGTCAACCGTAGTCATGTCTCAGCTTCGGCGGATCGAAGAGAGGCCTTTACCACGTACTCCCAGACACATTCCTGGAGCTTCTCAAGACACGAATGCGTCAGGCATCGCCGACAGTACGATCAGTTTTGGCACTCTTATTACCGGAGAGTCTCTTCGCCTCTCTCAGTTTCCCAATCCCCCCTCCCAACTACCGCTCTCTCCAATCCAGTCTGAATTCGGCACACCATCGCCCAGCAGAAGTACATTTAGCAGTGTACCGTACAGGAAAGCGGTCACGGCTGCTTCGGTGGGAACATTTCAAGTGTCCACGTCAAATGGCGAAACCATTCGGCCAACTGTTTCGACGGAGTCCGACTCTCATGCACCCTCCTTTGATACCCAAAGAAGAGATACTTCGCCTCTTCCGCCTTCTTCGCGTGATATCTCCCCGTATGACTGGGATGAAGGTGCATCCAGGATCGATGTCGATGCTACAGAAGACCGATTGCTCTCCACATCATTTATTACTTCATTGCTCCAAGAAAACGCTGGCCTTTATTCACGACGAGGTCAGCGTGCTTCTACTGGCAGCGATGGTTTGAGCGGTTATTCCGAAATGACCTACCCTCCGCCTTCCCGCTACTTGGAGGCATTTTCTCCTGGTTATCATGCATACCTTCCTCAATCTCAATCTGCCACACCATTGACGCGAAGTCAGCCGTCTCATCGCCCTTACGGTGACAGACCACCCCCAAGTGCATTTGTGCCAGTATCAAATACCTCCCGCCGCATGT
>Ga0210402_10003536_pt1 | contig 14582 bp, 11 predicted proteins | sample IncBWC7MmetaG_FD_161055 | JGI IMG/M metagenome (GOLD analysis project Ga0210402, IMG submission 161055) | Forest soil microbial communities from Barre Woods Harvard Forest LTER site, Petersham, Massachusetts, United States - Inc-BW-C-7-M | ecosystem: Environmental > Terrestrial > Soil >...
TGGTCTTCGACTGACGGCCTACGCGCTCGTAGTTACATCCCGGATCTCCAACGTTGTTGCACGCGCTGGTGGCTTTGCGACGATCATACCAAGAGGCCGTGACGTTGCCATCCGAGGTGGCGGACAACGAAGGCATCCATTGCGTCTTGTTGGGAGCGTCCTTGTCGGTGTTGAGCTTGATTGCTTTAGACCAGGTCTTGCCATTGTTGATCGAACGTTGGTAGAAGATGTCACCATGGTCGCCGTTCGTCCCTGCCCCGGAATAGACGTAGTGGACCACGCCATTGGGGCCAACTGCCGGTTCCCCCCAACCCATGTGTCGGATGATGGGATTGACTTGGTAAAAGTATCCGCAGCTCTGATCACCGACCGGGTTGTAACGCGGACCCATCGTCACTTGAGTCCAGGTTTTGCCGCCGTCGGTTGAGCGGAACATAAGATTCTGGCGGGTAGCGTTCCCACCACCACCCTCATCCATGCTGGCGATGAATACCGTGCTGTTCTTCCCCACCAACTTGGCGCCGCGTGGTGAGCCGGTGACCTGCACATTGCGGTAGAAGATGCCATTATTGTTGAGTTGCAATGGTGTGCTCCACTTCACACCATCGTCCGAGTAGGTGACGAAAAGACATCCGCCCGCCCCGCAGCTGGTAGTGTAGTCATTGTAGGAGATATACATGCGGCCATAGGTTCCGCTGGTCGGCTCGTTGTCTGCCCACATGGACTCGCGGTCGTCGAAGCTGCCGTTATGGGCGCAAGCTCCAACCGTCCAGGTTTTGCCATCCTTAGAGCTCCACAAGCCGACTCCCTGACCACCGCATCCAGTCACCAGGTCGCCGCCAAAGAATTTGCCCAACTTGGAGTTGAACACGACGATCGGATCCGAAACACTTGTGCCATGAGAGCCGTCGTCAAAGGTGAAAATTTCCTTAAAGGTCGCTCCGCCGTCGTTTGAATAGGAGGTAGCAATGTAGTTTCCGCCGTTGAAAGACCCGTTAGCGTTATAGACGACCACGATGGTCTGGCCTTTATCCGCGGTGCTGACCGCTACCATGCTTTCGCTCCCACACAAGTCACCGGAGGAGTTACAACCTGCTGCATTGCTAACGCGGATGTTGGGAGGAGCGGTCGCCTTGCGAGCCACGCCGGCCGCCGTCGGCTGTCCCCCTTGCACGATGCCGCATTCAATCAGGATTCGGCCGGCGCGCATGTTGTCCTGCATCATGAGCGACGGAACGTTGATCTGGGCGCAGTCGACACCCATCGAAGTCATTTGGGCGCTGGCCAGCGACGGTTGAAAAACGCACGCCGCCAGTAACGACACTGAAAGCGCAAGGTAACAGAAGCTTCTACTTCTGCCGTTCATCTTCATTGTTTCCCCCTTTTTTAGCTGATTCTTGAAGCTCCGACGGTGGGACAGAAACACGCTGCTGCGCGCCCGGGACAGGAGCCACCCCAGTCCCAAAATACTGTTGGTCCATCCAGATTCCGGCTTTCTTTTTCAGATCGTCCAACAACGCTTGCATCTTTTCGCCCTGCAGATTCTTTTCGATACGCTCCGACACCCGCCCAAGCTGTTGACGGTCGCGCTTGACCAGTTGAATGAGAAGAAGGCGCGCTGGAGTGTCTTCAACCTCGGACCACTCGCCCTCCTTGAGGGTGAACGCAGCCTTCTCCAATTGCGGCGGCAACTCTCCACGCGGAAACGTGAGCGGCTCAGGATCAAGCATGCCCTCGCCCGACCTCCTGACATCTTCTGACAGTTTCTTCACGTCTGTTCCTGATGCATACTCCTTACGAATCTGGTCGGCGTTGGCCCTGGCAGCCTGTGAACTCAAAACTGGCGCAGTCTTGGAATTGTCTCGCTGTTTCCAAATGAACAGCCTGCGAATCTGCACCTCGTCATAGTCGGCCAAATGCGCAGAATAATATTGGGTGATCTCTTCTGAACTGGGAGTAGCCTGACGCATGAGGCTGGCGAATTCGGCGTCAGACAGCACCTGCATGCGAGCGATGGCTAACTGCTGACTAACCTCTGGCGAAGAGTCGAGATGATTGGCCACGGCCTGTTGCGAGAGCATCAACACAGAAGCGTAGTCATCGCCCAACTTTCTTCGGTCCTTCTCCGTGGCACCTTCCTTATCGGGGTCGGCTTGCGGTTCGATCGCGGCGATCCTGGACTCGAACTCTGCCTCGGTGACCTGCACATCCCCAACTTTGAGCACCACTCGGTCCGCTCCCGCCGAAGTCTTCTTTGCAGATATGGGCGTTGAGTTCCCTGAGGAGCTCGCGGGGGTTGGGCTGCGGGATTCTTGCGCGTGGCCGAGTGGCGCAAGGAGAACCGCCAATAGAATGTAGGGAGATATTCGCGCGCTGATAAAGTCCACTTAGTTACCTTGACGAGCCGGCCAAACTTGATTCGCTAAATTCCCAGGCTGTAAGGCCAGCAGGCTCAGAACTAATCGGACCCGGTTGGAGCAAAAGTTAAAAACGATGCCCGGTAGTAGAGCGTCCGCAACTTTAGAGCACAAGTGTGGGGCCTGTCAACGTGCAAACTTCTGCACATGGACCGCGAAATACAATGCCGATGCCATGGCCGTTCTTCAAACTGCAGTTTCGGTCATTTCTTCGAACGCACCTTCCGGTTTTTCCCCCAGCATGAAGGCTAGAACCTCTTGCGGCACGGGATTATTCCAGACCGGAGCGAACGACTGGCGATGCAGAGGACACGGTCCGTGCTGGCGCAAGGCGGCGAGGTGGTGAGGCGTGCTGTATCCCTTGTTCGAAGCCAGACCGTACACGGGGAAGATCGGATCCCATTCGCGGACCATGCGATCACGTTCCACCTTGGCAAGAATCGAGGCGGCAGCAATGGAGGCCGAGAGCGCGTCGCCATGGATGATCGCTCGCTGAGGCAGCTCGCAATCGAGGCGCATGGCGTCGATCAGTAAATGGTCTGGGCCGGGTTGCAGACGAATAACCGCCTCGCGCATAGCGACTCGCGAAGCCTGATAAATATTGATCTGATCGATGCGCGCGGCATCGACGGCTGCAATCGCCCAGGCAACGGCGTGTTCGCGGATGCGTTCGGCTAGCACTTCGCGTCGCTCGGCGAGCAGCAGTTTGGAGTCGCGTAGGCCTCGAATGCGATAACCGGGGTCGAGTATGACGGCGGCGGCAACGACCGGTCCGAACAGGGAACCGCGTCCGACTTCGTCCACGCCCGCGATCATGCGTGCGCCCGCTTGCCAGGCCTGCTTCTCAAATTTCATGGTGCAATGCAGGCGCTTGAGCAGACGAAGCTTGGCAGCGGAAGCTGAGATCGTTTTCTCGGAAGCGAGTTTGAGCTTGGCCGACACGCAGACGACAAGATCGAGATAATTGCATCTTCGCCGACGTCGGCCCTGTGGAGCAAGTTGAAAAACAGTTCCGTCGAGCAGTGCCCGAGTCCAAGGTTGCTCCAATTTGCAGTCCAGCGAGCTTCGTTCTTGGCGTCAGCTAGAATGACCACGCCGTACAGGAGGGAACATGCCGGACACGAGCAGCAGCATCTCGCGTCGAGTGAACCGGCGAGTGTTGGTCCATTCGGCTCGAACCGCGGTGGCAGCGCTGGTCTCGCTGGCGGTTGCCCGCGCTCTCGGGCTTCCAGAAGCCTATTGGGCCACGATCACGACTCTGATCATTATGCAGTCGACCTTCGGAGCAGCGCTTACCGTCTCCGAACAGCGCTTCGCTGGGACCGCTTTGGGTGCCGTGATGGGCGCGCTGCTGACGACCTATTTCGGGTCGAACCCGATCGTGTTCGGCTTAGGCGTATTCGCAATTGGATTGATCTGCGCGGCTGTGCGTGGCCGACGGATGAACCAAGGGCAAATCTCGTGCCCCCTGATTCCCCTACGGTGTAGGACTCAGTCGACTATTTCGCCGGTGCTGCCGCGGCCGCGTGCTCGCGGTCGACATCCTTGAGACGGGCAGCTTTGCCGCGCAGAGCGCGCAAGTAGTACAGCTTGGCGCGGCGAACCTTGGAGGAGCGCACCAACTCTACTTTGTCGATCACGCGGGAGTTCTCGGGAAAGATACGCTCGACCCCTTGACCGAAACTGATCTTACGCACGGTAAAGCTGGCCTGAGGGCCGCGCGAACGCGAGATCACTACGCCTTCGAAGGCCTGCAGACGTTCCTTGTCGCCTTCCTTAATCTTGACGTGTACGCGGACGGAATCGCCTGGAACGAATTTGGGAAGGTCGGTGCGCTTGGTTTTGGCCAGTAGTTTTTCAATGATGAGGTTCGACATAATCTTGTCCTCTGTTCTATAAGTTCTTGCCCGTGATCTGGGCCAGCAATTTCTGGTCTTCGTCGCTGAGCGCGGCCTTCTCCAAAAGATCGGGGCGGTTGCGCAGCGTTTTCTCAAGTGCTGTTCGCCGTCGCCAGCGTCGTATCTGGTCATGATTGCCCGACGCCAGCACTTCCGGAACTCCCATGCCTCGGAAATCCGCGGGACGCGTATAGTGCGGGTAATCCAGCAATCCGCCCGAGGTGCACGTCGAACTCGGGCCATCCCCACTTTCCGTCTGCGAGAACGTGGTGAACGATTCCTGCTGCGTCGATGCCTGATTGCCCACCGCGCCGGGAATCAGCCGCGTGACGCAATCCACAATCACCGCCGCGCCCAGTTCGCCTCCGCTTAGCACGTAGTCTCCGATGGACAACTCGCGGTCCGCCAAATAGTGGCCCACCCGCTCATCGACGCCTTCGTATCGGCCGCAGATCAGGACGATCCGTTCCAGCGCTGCGAGTTCATTGGCCACGCTCTGATCGAATCGCTTGCCCTGCGCCGAAAGCAAAACAACCGTTTGGCGCACATCGTGGCGTCCCTCTCGGGATGCGACATTCAGCGCTTCGATACATTCAAAGATCGGTTCCGGCTTCAGCACCATGCCTTCGCCGCCGCCGAATGGGCGGTCATCCACGGTCTTATGGCGATCATGCGCAAACGCCCGCAGGTCGTGGACTTCGATTGCCGCGAGACCAGCTTCCTGAGCCCGGCGGATAATTCCGTGATCCAGCGGCCCGCGAAAGAAGTCGGGAAAGATCGTTACAATGTCGATCTTCATCGCAGGACCAGATCAAAATCAAAGCTTAAGAGCGCTAACCACAAAGGGCACGAAGGTACACAAAGAAAATCATTTTTTTGTGCTTCTCCTCCCACCCGCTTGTTGCTCTTTTTCCTCGGCCGTCAGCGGCGCGTTCAGTTCGAGCATTCCCTCGGGCAGTTGCATTTGTATCTGCTTGCGCTCGAGGTCTACGCTCTGAAGATACGCCTCGGCGTAGGGGATCTCGTATCGTTTGCTTCCTGTGCCGCCCCCGGAAACGACGATCAGGAGCGGCGCTTCTCCCGCGCCAAATTGAACGTCTTCAATCCTGCCAATCTCGCGACCTGAATCGAAGACCACGCATCCCACTAAGTCACTGACGTAATTCCATCCCGATTCAAGCTGCGCCCGCTGGCTGCGCGGAACCTGTAATTCGCAGCCGATCAGAAGTTCCGCATCCGAAATGGAATCGACTCCCGCGAACTTCAGAACCAGGAGCGCTTTGTGAGGCCAAAGTTCTTCGACCCGTAACTCGCGCCGGCTGTTGTCCTGCAGGAGAGCGAACAGCTTCAAGCCAACTCTGAACCGGTCGGGAACATCCGTGTGCAACTCCACCGCGACTTCGCCATGGCGGCCTTGCGTTTTTCGCACGCGCGCCAGGGTGATGAAGTCGCCGGCGATTCCTGACTCTCCTATTCCAATATCTCCAGCGTGAAACGCTTGTGCAGTCGAACTCCGGCTGCGTCGATCAAGGAACGCAAGGCGCGCGCCACCCGGCCCTTGTTTCCAATCACTTTGCCCACGTCGTTCGGGGCGACCTTGAGTTCAAGCACATCGCCTTCGAGTTGGCTCACCGAGACTTGTTCGGGTTCGTCGACGAGCGACTTCGCGATCTGCTCGATCAAAGCTCGCACGTCCCCGCTTTGCACGTTCATATGCGATTCCTAATCGGTGGGCTGGAAAATTCCTACTGACACGCACGCCAAAATCAGGCGGCAGGAACGGCGCTGGGAGCGGGCTTGGCCACAATCTTGCCAACCCGGTCCGACATTTTGGCGCCCTTGGACACCCAGTAATCAATGCGCTCCCGCTTGAGTTCGATGCTGGCAGGGTTGGTGCGGGGATTGTACGTTCCCACCACCTCGACCGGCCGACCATTGCGGGCGCGTTCCTTTTCAATTACGACCACGCGATACTGCGGTTGTTTACGCGCACCGGTGCGCGACAGACGAATCATTAACACAGAACTTTGGTTCCTTTCCTAGTTCTACTGGTAGGGGTTGGACAAACAGTTATTTTTGCAGAAGTTGGCGGGATTAGCAAGGCGCTGTTGGGATTGGCTGCGCGGAGACCCGATCCACAAAACCTCGACTTGGTTGGTTTTCGTCTGCGCTCGGTCGTTGACCTCGCGCTTATGTTTACTATTTAGTACTGGGTATATACCGAAAAAACACGTTTTCCTGCCAGATCTATGAAAACAAAGGTGCTGTTTTCGAGATACCCTCGTAAAATATCCCTTCTAAAGGACTTATGGACGGGGGATATCCTAAACTTTCCTGCTTTGTAAGTTGTTGAAAACAGGAAGTAAGTTGGGGATGCGCTCTAAAATATCTCTTTTAAACGACTTAGCGGGTGGCCTTTTGGGCTGCAAGTTGGCGTTCTTTCGAGGCGGACGCGCCTGCGCGGGGAATACTTCAAATTGTCAAAGAGCCGGAATCGCTCACTGCTGTTATCGAACAGCTAATGTATTCTCCTATATGTTATCCAAATAGAAATGCCGGGTCAAGCTCAAAGAAGGTGGCCGGTCGCGGCGAGGATGGAGTGGAACTCATGACTGGGGATTCGCCTCGCCAGCAGCATCAACCGTGCCAGCACCCGCCCCTTGCAAAAAACGCAAGGAGCGGGGCACCCAGAACAAATTCCAAGGCTCGCTTCGAGGTAGATTTCAGTTAAGGGTGGGCCACCTGCCCAATGGGTAGTCCTTAAGGCTGCCCCGGTTACTCACTGACCTTGTTGTTGCGTTGAGCTGCTTGCAGTTTCTGAATATCCGCCGGGGTCAACTGCGGCCGGTCGATAGTCAGGGTCAGTTTGACGAGCTTGCCGTTGAATTCGAAGGGCACCTGGTAGTCCTCATCATCAACGGGCGTACCCGTGTCGGCACCCACATCGAAGTTTTCGTCCCACTGTAGGATGAACGGAATGGAGTGTTCCATTGATTGCGTGGCAACCGCTTTGCCGTCCACCTTCAGAACGCCCTTGCCGCCGCGACCGATGCCGCTGGGGCTGCCAAAGGCGAGCGTGCCCATGCCGAGTCCTTCGTATTTGAAATCAAACTCGACCGTGTGCTTGCCTGGGGTAAGTACCTCGGGGCTTTCCCAGCGGATGCGCTTGAGGTCCACCAGGTTCCAGAGGAAGATGGGCTTACCCTTCAGAAGGTAGAAGCCGTATCCGCCGAAGCGCCCGCCTTGTGTGACGAGCATGCCGTTGCCACCGCCATCCGGTACCTCGATTTCGGCTTTGAAGTTGTAAGACGAGTTGAGAATGCTCGGAGCATCGCCGTTCGGCGTGCCCGTCACCACGCCGGAGTAGGTGAATACCGTGCGACCCGCGCTCAAGCTGGGCTTTGGGATGATGAGGCGAGCAACTACAGAATTGTCCAGCGGCAGGACCTGATATTTTTCGGCTTCCTGCCAGAACATCCCCTCAAGCTCTTTCAGTTTCGCAGGATTCTTGTCCACGACGTTGTCGAACTGCGTCCAGTCTTTGGTCACGTCGTAGAGTTCCCACGGGTAGTCGGCCGGGCTTTCCGCGACAATCTTACCGGTCTCCCACGGGGGCCGCATGACCTTGGTGCTGGCAATCCAGCCGTCGTGATAAAGCGCATGATCGCCCATCATTTCGAAGTACTGAGTGTGATGAGTGGAAGGTGCGTTGGCATTGGCCTTCTTGAAGGTGTACATCATGCTGACGCCTTCGATGGGCTTCTGCTTGATTCCATCCACATAGTCAGGAGCCTGAATTTGAGCAGCTTCGAGGACGGTAGGCACGATATCAATCATGTGGTGGAACTGATTGCGAATGCCGCCAGGATCGTCGATATGTCCGGGCCAGGAAATGGCCATCCCCTGTCGCACGCCGCCGAAGTGCGAGGCGATCTGTTTGGTCCAGGAAAATGGCGTGTCGAACGCCCACGCCCACGGCACAGCCATGTGGTTGTAGGTCTTGTCTGTTCCCCAAACGTCATAGAAATACTTCAGTTGAGCCTCGACCGGTACGTTGACCTGATTGAACATAGCCACTTCGTTCGGAGTGCCATCCAGAGTCCCTTCGGAACTCGTGCCATTGTCGCCTTCGATGTAGATAATCAGCGTGTTATCGAGCTTGCCCTCGTCTTCAACCTCCTGAATGACGCGTCCGATTTCGTTGTCGGTGTAAGCCGCGTACGCAGCGAACACGTCGACCTGGCGAAGGAACATTTTCTGCTCGTCGGGAGTGAGTTGGTTCCAGTGCTTGAGCAGATCTGACGGCCAGGGTGTCATCTTTGCGTCCGGTGGAATCACGCCCAGTTTTTTCTGGTTGGCGAAGATCTGTTCGCGCAGGTCGTCCCAGCCCTTATCGAACAAATGCATGTCGCTGATCTTCTTAGTCCATTCCGGCGTGGGGTGATGCGGTGCATGGGTTCCGCCCGGCACATAGTAGATAAAGAACGGTTGCTCTGGGCTCACCGCGTTGACGCGCCTCATGTATTCGATAGCGTCATCGGCCATGGCTGTGGTCAGGTTCCATCCGGGATGGCCAACATACGGATATATCTCGGAAGTGTTGCGAAATAGGTTTGGCTGCCACTGATTGGCATCGCCTCCGACGAATCCGTAGAAATAGTCGAAGCCCATGCCAGACGGCCACTGATCGAACGGTCCAGCCTGGCTGGCGGCGAAAGCCGGAGTGTTGTGGTCTTTGCCGAACCACGATGTGGAGTAGCCGTTGTCTTTCAGAATCCGCCCAATCGTCACTTTATCTTTGGGAATGATGCTGTTGTAGCCGGGATAACCAGTGGCCTGTTCCGAAATAACGCCGAATCCCACAGAGTGGTGGTTACGGCCCGTGATCAAAGCGGCGCGAGTGGGCGAACAAAGCGCCGTGGAATTGAAGTTGGTATAGCGCAGACCATTCTTGGCGATGCGGTCGAGTGCCGGCGTGGGAATGACCCCACCAAAAGTGCTGGATACACCAAAGCCCGCATCGTCGGTCATGATCAGCAAAACGTTAGGTGCGCCCTTTGGCGGAACGATTCGGGGAGCCCAGCACGGTTTCGATTCGCGTGCGTCGCGCTTGATGACTCCGCCGAATGGCGTGGGCGCTGGCGGCAACTGCTTCTCCGACTGAAGGGAAGCTGTACCTGCCGGTGAGCACGATTCGGAAGGAGGTTGCTGCGCGAAAGCCCCTGCAGCCGCGAACGTAGTCAACGAAAACGCCGTCAGCGCGATTCGGCGTACACGCGCCGTACACCGATTTCTTGCGCTAGAGAATGAAAAATACCTTTTCCCCATCGCAGCTAACTCCTCTTGTTTATCGATTAGCCCGCGAAGATAGGCCCGGGTCGCAACTTTCACTACTAGCAAAAGTAATAGTGTCGGCGGATAAGGCGGTGGTGGGGCGAAGATCGAGTGGCGTCGGAAAAGTGCGGAGATCGCAGAAATGGGCCGATCTCGCACCCCAACGGTTGCCATAACGGGTCCCAAGTCCATGAATATTACCAGTTGGTCACTACTGAGGACGGACTTCGAACGCTCAACCTCCTACCCCCCTATTGCATTGACTTGCAGTAGCTCGGACCCTAAGATGGTCGCGCACGGAGCGGGCTTTATTCGTTGATCGCCAAACGATGATCGGACAGACCATATCGCACTACCGCGTGATCGAAAAGGTGGGCGGCGGTGGCATGGGGGTTGTCTATAAGGCCGAGGACATTCGGCTGCATCGTTTTGTTGCTCTCAAGTTCCTGCCCGACGACGTCGCCAAAGATCCTCAGGCCCTCAGCCGTTTTCAGCGCGAGGCGCAGGCGGCTTCTGCTCTCAACCATCCGAACATTTGCACCATCTACGACATTGGGCAGGAGAATGGCAAAGCGTTTATTGCCATGGAGTATCTGGATGGCCGGACCTTGAAGCACATGATTGAAGGGCGTCCGCTGAAGATTGCGCAGTTGCTTGAGCTGGGGATTCAGATTTCGGATGCTCTCGATGCAGCTCACTCGGGCGGGATCGTTCATCGCGACATCAAGCCTGCGAATATCTTTGTCACGCAAAGAGGTCAGGCCAAGATACTTGATTTTGGGTTGGCGAAACTTACTCCGCAAGGCAGCAACGTTGTGGATGGTTCGGTGCCAACCGTGGGGGCCGCGACCGCAGTCAGTGCTGACCAACTCACTACTCCGGGCACGGCGATGGGAACCATTGGTTACATGTCTCCCGAGCAGGCGCGCGGCGAGACGCTGGATCATCGCACCGATCTGTTTTCTTTTGGCGTAGTGCTCTACGAAATGGCAACTGGGCGGCAGCCGTTCTCGGGAGCGACCTCGGCCATCATCTTTGAAGCGATTCTGAACAAGGTTCCGGCTCCGCCGATCCAATTGAATCCGGGATTGCCGGTGCAGATGGAAGTTGTCCTGAACAAGGCGCTGGAAAAAGATCGGGAGCTGCGCTGCCAAAGCGCGGCGGAGATTCGCGCGGACCTGAAGCGGCTGAAACGGGATACCGATTCTTCCCGTGCGGGAGTGAAAGCGGTGGCTCCGGCAGCTTTGAACAGCGGCGCGGTGGAGGTTCGAAGCGAGGCACGGCGGCGGAGTCCTCTTCTGCCGGTGCTGTTCTGCATCGGTTTTCTGACTGCTCTTGCGGCTGGGTTAATCGCGGGCAAGCGCCTATGGGGATCGGCAGGAGCAAGCGCGCCGCTATACCACGAGATCACTTTCCGCCGAGGCGAGATTCGTTCGGCTCGATTTGCACCGGATGGGCAGACGATCCTGTACAGTGCGGCTTGGCAAGGGAACCCCGGGGAAATATTCGCTGCGCGGCAGGGGACGGTCGAATCTCGCTCGCTGGGATTGGGCCGCGCCGAGCTTCTGGCGGTGTCGTCGACGGGCGAAATGGCGCTTTCGCTGGACAGCCGCCCCGTAGGAACCTGGGTCAACATGGGTACACTCGCTCGAGCGCCGCTGGCGGGTGGGGCACCCCGTCCGGTACTCGAGAATGTGGAATGGGCGGATTGGTCTCCGGACGGAAATAGTTTGGCTGTTGTACGCAATGTGGGTGGCCGCGACCGGTTGGAATTTCCCATCGGCAAGGTTCTCTACGAGACCAGCGGCGGGTGGATCAGTTATCCGCGCGTTTCGCCGAAGGGCGATTACGTGGCATTCATTGACCATCCTAACCAGGGGGACGACGGCGGGGCTGTGGCTGTGGTGGATCTGTCCGGCAAAAAGAAAATGCTGACTCGCGACTGGTACGGTACGCAGGGTCTTGCCTGGTCGCCCGCGGGAGAAATCTGGTTCACCGCTAGCGAATTGGGCGTCGATCACTACCTCTCTGCAATCAGCATTGACGGGAAAGAGCGGTTGGTGACGCGGATACCTGGCACGCTGGTTGTGTTCGATATCTGGCGGGACGGGCGAGTGCTCCTGGCCCGCGCTGGACGACGACGCGAAGTCATGACTCTATCTGAAGGCGCGACGAAAGAACGAGATCTTTCCTGGCTCGACTACTCCTATCCTGCGGATCTTTCCGCCGATGGCAAGACCGTTCTCTTTGATGAGGAGGGCGTTGGCGGCGGCGTGCAGTACGGCAACGCGCAAGAGCTGACTTACGCGGTTTACATTCGTGATACCGACGGCTCTCCGGCCATTCGACTCGGCGAAGGCGCAGCCAATGGGATTTCTCCCGACCAGAAATGGGTGATCGTGCAGACTCCGGGTTCGCCGGAACAACTTCGCCTGTTACCGACCGGGGCGGGTGAAACCCAGCCGCTGACCAACGATTCGATTAACCATCAGTGGGCGCGCTGGTTCCCGGATGGCAAGCGCTTTGCCTTCTCGGGCAATGAACCGGGGCATGGGGTTCGGCTGTACGCGCAAGATATTTCCGGAGGCAAGCCGAAGGCGATTTCCCCGGAAGGAGTCGATGCCGTGGCATTCGCGGTTTCGCCGGATGGCGAGTCGGTCCTGGGGATTGGCCCTGATCAAAAAGGATACTTCTATCCATCGGCTGGCGGCGAGCCTCGCGTGGTGAATGGACTGGAGCCGGGAGACATACCGATCCGTTGGAACCAGGACGGGCGCTCCATCTATCTTTACCGGACCGGCGAGGTGCCGGCCAAGGTGTATCAGTTGGAGCTCGCTTCGGGAAAGAAAACGCTCTGGAAGCAGATTGTTCCGGTCGATCCTACAGGTGTTTCAACGATCGGACCGATTTTAGTCACACCCGACGGGAAGACCTATGTTTACGGGTTCCATCGAACCCTGGGAGACCTCTATCTGGTGGAAGGCCTGAAGTAGATGTGCTGAGTGGTGCCCCACTCTTTCGCCTTCCTTGTGCGAGGAGCTAATCCGCGGCGAGTTGGCTGAGAATTTCAGCCGGTTCGGGGCGCTCGGTGTAGTCAGCGTTGACCGACGAAAACAACACTGAACCGTTGCGGTTGAGAATGTAGGTCGCTGGAACCGGGAGCTCCCAACTTTCGTCCCCATTGGTGAAGGGCAGGTTAATAAAAACCCGCCGATACACCGCCTGCTGATAATCGGGAACGCGGTACACGAGCCCAAACTGACGAGCCACGTGGTTCTCCGGATCGCTGAGCAGTGGAAACCGTAGCTTGTGTTGGTCCGCCATGAAGAAGGATTGCGACACGGTCTGCGGGGAAACCGCGATCAATGAGGCTCCAGCACGTTGAATCTCCGGCAGGATTAGATTCATGGCTTCCAGTTGACCGACGCAGAAAGGGCACCAGCGACCGCGAATAAAGCAGATGACAAGATGGCCTTTTGCCAGGAGGTCGGCGGAGGACACCGGTTTCGCGTTTTGATCTTGAAGTTGAAAAACTGGGGCTTTCGAGGCGACAGAAAGACTGTTGCCGGCAATTTTCTTTTCGTTCGGTTCCGCGATTGCACGAGAATGGATGGCCTGAATTTCAGCAGGAACGTATTTCGCGATGAGGTCTTTGCACTCCGCGAAAATCTCGCGCAAGGGCCGGACGTCAGGGCCGGCAGCCGATTCTTCGAGGGACCGCCATTTCATGGGAGCGGCTTTCAGCTATCAGGCTTGAGCTTTACATCCCCGGCAATTTCATCCCGGCCAATTTGCGCGCAAAGCTTGCCTTGCCCATTTGCTTGAACATTTTGCGCATCTGGGCATATTGGCGCAACAGGTTGTTGACCTCTTGTACGCTCGTGCCCGAACCGCGCGAGATGCGCTTGCGCCGGCTGCCGTTGATCACCTCGTGGTGCAGGCGTTCGTGGACCGTCATCGAATTGATGATGGCCTCCACGCGATTGATTTGTTTTTCGTCGATCTTGTCGGCGTGCTTTTGCAGTCCGGCGAACGGACCGATGCTGGGCAACATGCCCATGATGCTCTGCAGGGATCCCATCTTTTTCACTTGACGCAGTTGATCGCGGAAATCCTCCAGCGAGAAACCGTCGCCGGACAGGGCACGGCTGGCCATCTCCTGCGCCTTTTTCTTGTCGACATTCTGTTCGGCCTTTTCGATCAGTGAAAGGATGTCGCCCATGCCGAGAATGCGGGACACGATGCGATCGGGATGGAAGGGCTCGAGCGCATCATACTTTTCGCCCACGCCGATGAACTTGATGGGCTGGCCCGTGACCTGGCGGATGGAAAGCGCGGCGCCACCACGAGCATCGCCGTCCATCTTGGTGAGCACGACGCCGGTCAGCGAGAGCTTTTTGTGGAATTCATCGGCGGAATTGACTGCGTCCTGGCCGGTCATCGCGTCGGCAACGAACAGGATCTCCTGCGGATTGAGCAACCGCTTGAGCGATTGCATCTCCTCCATGAGTTGGTCGTCGATGTGAAGGCGGCCAGCGGTGTCAACGATGAGCACATCGGAGCCGGTATTGATAGCTTCGCGACGGGCTTCTTTCGCCAGACGCTCGACGGTTGCGGTGTTGGCTTCGACGTTCGCACCTTCGTAGATGTTCGCCTTGATCGCCTGCGCTACAACCTTAAGCTGTTCGCGGGCGGCGGGCCGGTAAACGTCGACCGAAACCAGTAGCGGCCGGTGCCCGCCATTCTTAAGCCAATTTGCAAGTTTGCCCGAAGTGGTAGTTTTGCCGGAGCCCTGCAGTCCGGCCATCAGCACGACGGTTGGAGGTTGTGAAGCAAACTTCAGGCGTGCTGTATCGCGGCCGAGGGTTTCGATCAGCTCGTCACGCAAGATTTTGATGACCTGCTCGCCCGGTGAAAGCGCCGTAGCCACCTG
>Ga0210402_10003537_pt1 | contig 14576 bp, 12 predicted proteins | sample IncBWC7MmetaG_FD_161055 | JGI IMG/M metagenome (GOLD analysis project Ga0210402, IMG submission 161055) | Forest soil microbial communities from Barre Woods Harvard Forest LTER site, Petersham, Massachusetts, United States - Inc-BW-C-7-M | ecosystem: Environmental > Terrestrial > Soil >...
CCGCACGCTCTCGACCACCGTTAACTTTCCGTGGCGATTCACTTGATATCTCCCGGCAATGATGCCTGAACAATTTGGACTTGCTGGCCGGCAACAAGAGAATCGGGCGGATTAATGACGACCTGATCGTCCGGCTTAAGGCCGGAAACAATCTCGATCTGACTGCCGAAATCGTGCCCGGGAGTCACGGCCGAGAGCACTATTTTCCCGTCTCTTACGATGCCGACTTGCAGGCCCTCCGAGCGGAATAGCAGCGTATTGACTGGAAGCAGGAAGGTGGAAGCCTGCGAGGGAACCGCCAAGTGGACTTCTGCATAAGAGCCGGTGAGCAGCGTGCCAGTCGGATTGTCTACATCGATTTCAACCAGCAACGTACGGGTCGTAACATTGATCGCATCCGCGGTACGCACCAGTTTTCCTTGAAACTTGCGGTCCGGAAACTCGGCCAGATGGAGATCTGCGGTCATACCGACTTTGGTCCCTCGCGAATACTCCTCCGGGACGTTTACGTAGACACGCAATTTCCCGGGTTGAACGATGTGGAAGAGATCGGTTTTCACTCCGCTGCCGCTGCCGGAGTTAATCAGGTCGCCGATATCCGTGTTCCGAGCGGTGATCACGCCATCGAACGGAGCGTAGACCTTCTCAAAAGACACCAACGCGGTGTACTGGTCCACGGCCGCCTGGTCCGCATCGACAATCGCTTTGTTCGCGTTGTAAGTACCAACGGCATTGTCGACGTCCTGCTGGGCTACAGCGTTGCTTTTCAAGAGGCCCTGATAGCGGGATTTGGTGATCGCGGCAAGCTCAAGGTTTGCTCGCGCCGTGAGCAGGTTGCTGCGGGCCTGCTGGAGCTGCTGGTCGACTTCTGGAGTTTCGATAACGGCAAGCAGCTGGCCTTGCTTGACGCGTCCCCCAATGTCGACGTACCACTTCCGCAAATAGCCGTTCGTCCGCGCATAAATCGGCGAAGTGATAAACGGTTGTACATTTCCAGGAAGGATGATCTCCTGGGCGGGCGCGGCTTGTTTTGGCGAAACAATCGACACCGCAGTGAGCGCGACTTGCGCCGTTTCTGCTTTCAGCACTGTACGGGCCCTGACGCGGGACAAGATGCCCGAGGCCAACAGAGCGGCGACGACGATCAATGCGACCGCTAGACTCATCCATCGCCTGTGCGGACTCTGCAATCTTCCCGCATCGTTCGGTGGGACCGTTTGTAAGCCGACATCTTTTTTCTCTTCAGCTTGTTGCGACATTTTGACTCTCCCTAAATTCTCGTCTAGTACTGGTATTCCGCTTGGGCTGCACGCCGGCGTGAACCTCGCAGAACGCTAAAAAATGCCGGGACGAAGAACAGCGTGGAAACCGTAGCGAAGATGAGTCCGCCGATGACCGCGCGGCCGAGGGGCGCATTTTGTTCGCCGCCGTCTCCGAGTCCTAGAGCCATGGGCACCATGCCGATGATCATGGCCAGAGCAGTCATCAGCACTGGGCGAAAGCGGGTGAAGCCTGCCTCCAGTGCGGCGCCGATGGCATCACTTCCTTCCTGCATTTTTTCCGTGGCAAAACTCACGACCAGGATGCTGTTGGAGGTGGCTACTCCCATGCACATGATGGCCCCCATGAGTGCCGGTACGCTGAGGGTGGTGTGGGTAATAAACAAAAACCAGGCTATCCCGGCCAGCGCCGCGGGTAGCGCGGAAATCATGATGAAAGGATCCAGCCAGGACTGAAAGTTGACGACGATCAGCAGGTACACGAGCACGATCGAGAACACCAGCCCGCTTAGAAGGCCGATGTAGGAGGCTCGCATCGTCTGAACCTGTCCGCGGACGACGACGCGAGAACCGCGCGGTAATTGCTGGCGCGTGTCTTCGATGATTTTGTTGATGTCGCCGGCTACGCCGCCGAGGTCTCGTCCGGACGCGGCGCCGAAGATGTCAATTACGGGCGCCACGTTGTAATGAGAAACCACAGCCATTCCTGCGCCCCGCTGTGTTGATACCAGGCTAGCCATCAGCGACGGGGGCGCGGTTGGATCCGTGCCGGTGATCGGAATGTTCTCAACACCCTGCAATGTGTCGGTGCGATATTGCGGCGTCTGCGTGGCGATTTGATAGCTGACACGATTCTTGGGGTCAACCCAGAAAGTTGGTGAGGTCTGGAAGCTGCCACTTAGCGACACCAGAAGGTTTTGCGCGATATCGTGGGCTGTGAAACCAAGTTGCTCTGCTTTCGTGCGCTCAACCCTCAGGCGGAGATAAGGCTGATCGAATGGCTGCTGGATTCGCAGATCCGCAGTCCCTGTGACGTATTTCAATTTGCCGAACAGCGCATCTGCATATCGCTGGTTTCCCTCGAGGTCGTTTCCCACGATTTGGACATCGATCGGAGCCGGCAAGCCAAAGTTCAAGATTTGGCTGACCATGTCGGCGGGCAGGAACGCGAAGGTTGCTCCCGGAAACTGCTTTGGCAGCGTCAGACGAAGCTGGCGAATGTAGTCATCCGTAGGATGGTGCTTGGCGGAAAGCGTAACAAGAATGTCAGCATCGGACGATCCGACCGGAGCCGAATTACTGTAAGAAAGATTGATGCCGCTGTAGGGCAGCCCTATGTTGTCAATGACGTTGTGGACTTCGCTTGCAGGAATCTGCTGTCGAATCGACTGTTCGACTTGATCGCAAAGGTTGGCGGTTTCCTCGATGCGCATTCCGGTGGGTGCGCGCAAATGAAGCTTGAAGGATCCGCTATCAACGCTGGGAAAGAAGTCCCGGCCTAGCCAAGGTATCAGAATCGCGAGAGATCCGAGGCAGGTCGCGAAGAACGCAATCAAGAAAACCGCCCGTTGACGGAGGCAAACCTCCAGCAGACCGCGATAGCTGTGACGGAAGCTCTCGAAGGCCATTTCAAAACGCCTCTGAAGGCGCACGAAGGGATTGCGGCTCGTTGCAGCGGCCTCGTGTTTATCTCCTCGCAGCAAGTACTTGGCCATGGTTGGGACGATGGTCCGTGACAGGAAATAGGACGCCAACATAGCGAAAACGACCGCTTCTGCGAGAGGCACAAAGAGATAGCGTGCGACTCCAGACAGCAAGAACATTGGAGCAAACACAATGCAAATCGAAAGTGTGGACACGAAGGCAGGTGTGGCGATTTGGGAGGCGCTCTCGAGGACGACTTCATCCATGTCCTTGTCTGGTTCCGCCTCGCGGTTGCGATTGATGTTCTCGACTTCAACGGTCGCGTCGTCTACCAGAATGCCGACCGCGAGAGCGAGTCCGCCAAGGGTCATAATATTGATCGTTTCCCCGATCGCGCTAAGCACAATGATGGAAGTCAGGATTGCGAGCGGGATTGAAGTCGCGATGATGATGGTGCTTCGCCAGCTACCTAGAAAAACAAGAATCATGAAAGCGGTCAGACACGCGGCGATCAGCGTCTCCCGGACGACACCACTGATCGCGCCTCGAACAAAGACGGATTGATCAGCCAGCGGAGCGATATCGAGCTGTGGTGGGACCGTGGTCTTGATTTGCGGTATGAGTGCCTTGATGCCGGCGATTACGTCCAGGGTTGACGCATTGCCCGCCTTTTGGATGGTCAACAATACGGAGCGCTGTCCGTTGACACGTACGATATTCGTCTGCGGGGGAAAGCCGTCGCGCACCCAGGCAACATCCTTGATGTAGATCGTTGTGCCGCCAATCGTTTTAATTGGGATTCGATTCAGGTCGGCAATCGTCTGGGGTGCTGCGTTAAGAATGGAAACATCGTATTCCTTAGACCCGATCTTCGACGTTCCTGTGGGGAGAATTAGGTTTTGCACGCTGATTGCATTAACGACATCCAGCGCGGACAGGCCTTTCGACTGCAACGCAGTGGTATTCAGATCCACTTGCACTTGGCGTTGTTTGCCGCCATATGGATAAGGCACAGATGCGCCAGGCACGGTGATGAGCTGCGTTCGAATGAAATTTAGGCCGTAGTCGTTGAGCTGTTGCTCTGACAGGTTTTGCCCCGACAGGGCCAACTGGAGAACCGGCACACTCGATGCGCTGTAGGCAAGAATGAGAGGCGGAGTTGTTCCCGCAGGCAACTGCCTGAGTTGAGTTTGTGAAACCGCCGTAATTTGCGCAATGCCTTGTTGAATGTTCGCGGACGGCTGCAGAAAGACTTTGACGACGGCAACTCCATACAGCGATTGCGATTCGACGTGCTCGATGTTATCGACAGTAGTAGTCAGCGCGCGCTCGGTGACGCTGACGATGCGATCGCTCATGTCTTCAGGTATTAGGCCGTTGTAGTTCCAGATGATGCTGACAACGGGAATGTTGATGTTCGGGAAGATGTCGGTTGGCGTCCGAACAATCGCAAGCCCACCCATGATCAGGATGAGTATCGAGACCACCACAAACGTATAAGGGCGCCGCAATGCTAGTCGTACTATCCACATAATCTCTGGCTCTAATCTTTCTGCCCGGCATCGCCGGACTGCATTCACTAATTTGGCGCTACGGCCGGTGCCTCGGGGTTCTTGCATCCAGGGTCGAAATCAGTTGTTCCGCTGCTGGGGGCACGGGGACCTTTCCGGAGAGAACGATGTCTCTCGCCGGAATTTTCCTGCCATAGACGCGTCGGTTGTCGCTATTGTCGGGACGGATTGTGGAGCCTTCTAGGGAGACTCCGGCAAACAAGCCACGCGCTCTTGAGTAGCTCAAGATTTCGGAACGCAATGTCGCGTCCGTTTCGGCCGACGAATCGCGACCGACGGGGCCTGCAGCCACGGAGGCGTCGCCTCCCAGCTTGACCTTGCTGGCGAGGATGCCTCGCGCGCCGCTTTCATTCATGACCAGCAAGACAAAATCGGTAGCTTGTCCACCGACCTGAAGGCCAAAGCTGCCGCCTTCCAAAGCCATCATCGTAGGAGCGCCCCAGGGGCCGCGAAAGTCTTCGCCCTTGCGGCACGACATGGAGCCTCGACCGTAGCTTCCGCCAACGATGAAGGCAGCCTTTAGGACCGAAGGAAAGACGACGACACAATCAGCTTTGTCGAGGAGGTCCTGCGGAATGTCATCAGGAACGTCGAGAATTTCCTTCAGGACCGCTCCACAATTTCTTAGCCGATCGTCATCTTTGGTTTGGTCCGCTGCGCTTGCCATCTCAGCGAAGAGTGGTGCAACTACAAATAGAATGCTGCTCAGACAGGTCAGAAGCGTTCGCATTTGATTTCCCTCGAGTAATTTTTCTTGCTTCGAATACTAGGAATGCAGCCCGAATGCCACTGTAAGAAGCGAATAGGAGCGTCGGGAAGTGGTTGAAACAACGACGCTTAGGAAAGGATGAATCGAAAACTATGCACGGGGACGAAGGGCGAGGAGTCCAGCGCATTGGATGTTTGTCAGCACACTGACAGCGCCTCTTTCAGTACGGAGGGCGGTTGCCGGTCGAAGGCGATACACATGTAAACTGAGGGTATCCTCGAGACTAAGCTCCCGCAGGGATTTATGTGCCCACTCAAGGAAAGATTTATGAACCAGGATTCGAGGCGCGGTCGAAGCTGCATTTGACAACGAGAATAGTCATATCATCGTTGAAGTCATCGCCGCAGAAATCTGCTGCAGCGTTATAGATGTTGTCGCTCAGTTCCTCGGCGGACAGCGAAGAACTCTGGAGCACCGTCGCGGAAAGGCGCTCCATTCCGAATTCTTCGCCACGCCGGTTCTCTGCTTCAGTGACCCCATCGGTATAGAAAACCAACACATCGCCGGCCACTAGGTCTTCCGAACTAAGTTCGCAGAATTCTTCTGGAGATAACCCTATGGGTGGACAAGACGAGTTCAAGCGAGTTAGCGTGCCCGTCTTTGCTCGAAACAGAAGCGCCGGATTGTGCCCACAGTTCACGTAGTGGATGGTTCGTTTGGCCGTGTCGATTTCTCCAACTAGCAACGTTACGTACTGTTCGGCGTCTGAGACGGCGCCGATCTCGGTATTCAACCTTTCGATTTGTTGCAGCATGTTTCGATCGCGGTTCGCCTCGAGCCGCAGGGCTGCTGCCGTGGCGGACATCAAGAGGGCTGCGGGAACACCTTTTCCAGAAACGTCGGCAACGATGACCTGCGTGGTGTGCGCATCGATGGGGAAATAGTCGTAATAATCGCCACCCACGCCCCTCGCCGGGTGCATCATCCCCGCTATGTCGAGTCCAGGGATGGCGGGTTTGCCCGAAGGAAGAAACAAGCGCTGGACCTGCGCGGCTAACTCGACCTCCTTGAGAAGGCTATCACGCTGGTGCTGCACGGTATTTATAAGCAATTGCTGCCGCTCGATATAACGCTGGAGCACATAGACAACAACGGTGAGACAGAACAGTGCTGAGAGATCGTGGAAGATGCGGAGTCCTAAGTGGATGTGCCGCGGGGAATCAAAATAGTGGAAAAAATAATGGAATAAGATACATGCCACGATAAGGCCGTAGCTGACATCCTTGCGCAAGAAAATCGCGCCAACAATAAGGGGCAGAGTATATAGGTAAACAAGCGAGGGCGAAACCACGAGATGGTCTGCATACGCCACCACGCCGATCGCCGCCAAAACTAATAAGAGCGGCAGCCACGAAGGTCCCTGGGAAGCTACATCGTTCCGCAGAAGAGACAACAACGGAATTCTTTCGCGAAGACCGGGCAGTTCCGCACGCCGCGATTCTCGGAGGACGGGATGTACCAAGTCGCTCATTGGAAGAGAATCTTCGCCATCATCCCCTTGTCTTCGTGATTGAGGAGGTGGCAGTGAAAAACGGACATCCCCCTGATTACGGGGTCGGTGAAGTCCATGACGACGTCGACGGTGCCGCCATACGGAACGTTGACAGTGTCCAGCCACACTGGATTGGCAACCGGCTTGTCGTTTTCGGCGTAGGCCAGGAAATGGACTTGATGGATGTGCATGGGATGCAATTCACCCGTAGCATTTACAACCCGCCAATGCTGAAACGATCCAACTTTTGCCCGCACCATCGGAGCGTCGTCGGGTGTGAACTTTTTTCCGTTGATGTAGAACCCCTTTTTGTCCTCCGTGAAGGTCACCGTGAATCGAGGGGGAACCTGTTCTTCCGCCGCAAGGTCGAGCGTTTTGAATTCAGGTTTGAGCGAACTCTTTGCAGCCTTAACAAGCGAGTTTGCCGGAGACCGCGGAACAATGTCAGCCAGCACCATCGCCGGATTGGGATCGCCATCTGGCCCGGTGTCGACACAGCGGGAAACCAGGCGCCGGGGCTTATCCGCGGTTGGTCCGGTCACAATTGCTTCCAGGCGGCCGGCGGGCGGCAGCAAGACTCGATCGGCAAATCGAGTTCGATGACCCGGATCGCGCTGGGCAATCGGGACTCCGTCCATCGCGACGATTTCAAAGGTTTGTCCCTCTAGTTGCAGGTCCAGGTAACGATCAGGCGAGGCATTCACCAACCGCCAGAATTGGCGTTCGCCCGGGGCAATCTCGACCTGCGGCCGCACGGCCTCGTTCACCGTAAATATTTCTTCTGGCGCTTCAGCTTCGCCACCACAACCACTCGGATTAAGTGCGACGCGTTGCTTCAAGTCGGTGGATTGAGGGTCCTTGACAATGGAACGGCCACGGACAATCAATACACGCTCGGGCAGGCCAATCAACTCCGGGAAATACGATTCCATTCCTTCGATCACCAGCGCCCCGGACATGCCGTCGAGCACTTGCTGGTAGCTCTCGCCGTGAGGGTGGGTGTGGTACCAATACAGTCCGGGCGGATGGTCTTTTGGAATCTGCACGTTGTAATGGAGTGTTTTTCCAGGCATGGCCATCATGTCCAAGACGTCGTCCTGAGGAGCGTCTGGAGAAACCGCCAGGCCGTGAAAATGTAGATTCGTCATATCCGCACACGGACCGATCAAACAGTTCTCGCGCAGCTCACTCGGAAGATCATTGACGTAGGCAATCTTCAGTTGATCTCCCGGTGAGACTCGCAAGGTTGGAGCGTTTGGTTGTCCTTCGAAGTAGAACGAGCTTTTTCCATCCTCCGTAATGCCGGCGTGCAGCGTGACGGAGAGTGCATGGTCTTTCGCGCGAAGGTCCGGAGGGTTCGGAAGCTGGCTAGACGGATTTCCCGAGAGTTCAAGCGAGCAGAAAACCGCAGCCGCCGCGATAGCGACTACAGCGATTCGTGGAACGGATGCGAGACGCGTCATGGAATGCTTTCGAGCCACGGTTCAATCCACCTTGTGCCAGCTGGAATCCGGGTCATAAACGGTCATTGCTCGGGCAAGCTTTGTTGTGTCGGGGCCAAGATCCTTTTCGTAGATTGTTCCGGACTTATCGACCATAAAAGTCATTACGCCGGAGGAACGATATTCGACAGGGTAGGCGACGAAGGCGAATCCTCTGCTCATCACGCCATCGACGATGTAGTTCTTGGCTCCGCCCGGACTATGTGGTCCTTGGCTCGTGAGGATCCGGAACATATAGCCATTGAACGGAATATGCTCGCCAACTTGGTCCCTTGGAAGATTCTGGCGCGCATAGGCGATGAGAGGGTTGATCGGGCTATCGAACTCATCGCTGGCACCGTGCCAGTACAGACCATTGTGTCGGCCTTCGTCGCTGACCAGTTTCTGCGCGAATTGTTCGGGGAGATTAGCCGGCGGGTGCGCAAAATATTGGTTTTGCGCCGCGCCTAACTCGCGCAGCGCATCCATAGCGGAGAGCTCATTTTTACCGATGCGGCGGAAGAGAATCTCCTCTTTGCCGGCGGGAGTGTCGAAATACCACGACGAGCCATCATTCTTCACCAGGGGAATCGGAAAGGGCCAGTTTTCGGCTCCGACAATCAGGGTTACACTTCCGTTCGGTTCGGTGACGAACCGATGCATCTCCTGATATTTGACAACGAAACTTACGCGAGCATCCGAATCTTCCACGGGGTCGCCAGACGAGACGACATCCTTTGCGGCTGGTCCGAGGATGCTCAAAGGAGCTTGCTCGTATTGTTGCTGCATTGCGGCAAAGAGAGCACCACTGGCCTCCTCGGCGGATGCAAAGGTCCGCTGTCCGGGCTCCTGCGCGAACAGCGGGGCAAACGAGCATCCCAACGAGAGTGCCACTAAAACGGCCATCGCAAATTGCGCGAACCTCTGGCGCTCGCCGTGGACAAGATTCGAAATTCTCTGCAGTAACATATTTTTCTCCATTCCTAGATTCTTAATGAATTCCCCTACAACCGATCACCTAGCGCCGTCCGCCACCGCCGCGGCCGCCATGGAAACCACCACCGTGCGAACCACCGCCAAAACTCGACCGTCCACGAGACGAAAAGCCCCGGACATTGCCGCCATGATCAAAGCCGCTGAACGCACCGGAGCGCGTTCCTGATTGCGCATGAAAGCTGGAACCTCCGTGAGAGCCCGAGCCACCGTGAAAACCGGAAGACCCATGGAATCCGCCGCCGTGGGCGCCACCGTGGCCAAAATCACCATGATGGAACCCCTCATGTCCAAACTCATGGCTATGAGACACGAAGGCGTGATGGTCGAAGAACGCTCGGCGGCCATGCCAGTCATAGCCCCAGTGACCCCAGCCCCACCCAAATCCGCCGAAGAAACCGATACCAAACCCAATTCCAAAACTAAGACCGATGCCACCCCAAAAAATCCCCGGCACGGGATACCAGCCTGGATAGGCGATGATCGGGTAGCCGTACACGAGCCAAGGATCATAGGCTGGGACGTAAACCACTTCTGGATCGGCAGGTTCGATGACGAGGCTGCTGCCGTGCGTGGTCACCTTCTCCTGTTCGTTGCTGTTTAGATGGCCAGCGTTATGGGCTTGCTGACGTAGGGTTTGCACCGCCTCTGTGACATCCTGTGGCTGGTTCATATACGCTTCGCCGAGCGATGAAGTCCAAGAGAGATTTTTGTCCATATTTTCGAGAACCGAGGGAAATTGCGCCACGGCCTTTACGCTCGGATCCCAGTCCTGCTTGTCGACTTCTTTGGCTAGCTCCTGACCTTTGAGGCTGGAATGGCTTTGCATCCAGCGGTCTGCCTCGACGATCTGAGTCGGGTACGTCGAAGCGGCCAGAATTTGCGCCACCAAAGCGTCCGGGTATAAGGCGACCGGCGCGACGAGTTGCTGCAATTCCTGATGGGGCTGCTTCACAGGCGAAGCCGGTGGCTGGTCGTTCGATTGGCCGATGGACCCGTACGCGTCCGGCTGCGCTGTGAATTCCACAAGTAACCCGCAGAGAAGCAGGACTAATGCCTGCTTAAGAAAGTTGACAATGCTCATTGCAAATTCTCCAGTAATAAAGTTGAGGTCAAAGGAATGTTCACAGTTCTAGCTCAACGGGCTGAGCGGCTCATTGCCCGCGCAGTGTGCCTGGCTCGATGTCGTTGCGGCGGGCCAGGTCTTCCAGGGCATCGAGTTCCGATTGTGTTTGGCTCACACGCTGCCGCAGGATTTCAATTCCGGCTTCGGGAGTAATGGCAAAGCTCTCGTCAACTAGATCTATGCCTGAGGTTGATTGGTTCAGACTTCGCGCGTCGTCAAGTGCTTGCTGGTAATTGCGAAGCTGCGCCTGGCGGTATTCAAGTTCATCGCGCAGTTTTGCTGCCTGCTCCGAATACCATTCTGCGTCCCGGGTCTTCTGGTACTCCGCGAGCATTGGCACCAGAGCTGGCTTTTCGTCGTCTCGGCCGACGATGGAAATCAGGTCGAGATTGTGGAGCTTATCGAGGTCGTCATTGGTCCAGACTACCTTAGTGTTGCCGTCTGCCCCTGCGTGCGGCCGATTAGCCGCACGCATTGGAGTAGCCGCCGAAACGAGCGCCAGACAGCAGCAGATGCAGAAGTGGCGAATCATCGAAGCGCCCGTTACTTCTTCGAAGAGCCTGGAGGGAAGTGCTTGAACATTTTGTCCACGCCCTTATCCAGATTCTTGATATTTTTCTCAGAGTTGTTGGAGAGTGTGTCGCTCGAGGCGCCTCTCCAAATCAATTGCTTGGTCTTGCTATCGAAGAGATCGACGACCACCGTGCCCACCTTGTACGTCTCAGTGGTGGTGGTTGCCTCGCCAAACCCTCCGGCACCAAAGCGTCTCCAACCCCAGCCTCCTCCAAAGCCATCGTAGAATGTATTCAACGTCTGCTGATTGTGTGTGATCTCCATGGCCACGATGGAAACATCGCCACCGGACTCCACCAGCGTCCAGCCTTTTGCTGACAAGGCCGCATTGACGGCGGCTTTGATTCGATCAACGTCCAGGGCATCTCGCGTCTTAACTTGCTCCCACGAGTAGGTCTTGTATTGCGTGAAGTTGGCGCTGCGATCGTAATCGGTCTTCACCTGCTGTGCCGACGAATTGGCAGCGACCAGCAACATCATTCCCAACAAAACGAACAGTGCTCTCTTATGTTTCACAATTCCTCCTTTTCGACTCGTCACGATGATTCCGTGCATCCCGTGACATGACTGAAGAGGGCAAGGGGGTTGCCAAACATGTTGATTGCCTAAGTGACTGAAAGTAGGGCCCCGCGCAGGCATGAGCGCCGTACGCGATGCCAGCCCGCTATACACGGCGTCCGCGATGCCGACAGGCGCAGTGACGTTACCTATTTGTTGAATTTCAAACAGCTTCAGACTTAGGTCATCTGCCGAGGAAAGTGCTGATGCATGGTAGCTGCTGCGTGGACGGGTCTATCGATTGGATGACCGATTCCCGGATGCCAACGATTCCACTACGAAATGGGATTCTTATTGCTGCGTGATATCCCGAGCTTTTGCATCCGAAAGTAAAGGGTAGACCTCTTGATCCCCAAGCGCACGGCCGCACCACTGGGACCGGATACTACCCACCGGGTTTGCTCGAGAGTCTTGAGAATGTGGTCGCGCTCCGCGTCCTCCAGGGTTATGGCCCCGATCGATTCCGCCGGGGCGGCGCTGTTCAAACTCGTTAGAGGGGAGTGCAGCACGTCGCCCGAAGTAACGATAACGCTTCGCTCGATAAAATTCTGAAGCTCCCGAATGTTTCCAGGCCATTGATACGAGGTTAGCTCGGACATAGTGTCTGGAGGAATATGGTCGATCTGCTTACCCATCCGGCGAGCATAAAGCTCCATGAAATGTGTGACTAGCGCCGGAATGTCTTCACGCCGCTCCCGCAGGGGTGGCAGCGAGATGGGAAACACATTCAATCGGTAGTAGAGGTCGCTGCGAAATTCGTTGCGCTTCACCATGTCCGCCAAATTCCGGTTTGTCGCAGCTACCAGGCGAACGTCCACTCGATGGGTGCGAGTGCTGCCCAAGCGTTCGAACTCTTGTTCCTGCAGAACACGCAGCAGCTTGGGCTGCAGGCCCGGCGGAATATCTCCTACCTCATCCAGGAAGAGCGTCCCTTTGTCGGCCAACTCGAAACGGCCAATCTTTTGCGCTATGGCTCCAGTGAATGCGCCGCGCTCGTGACCGAAAAGCTCACTTTCCAGTAGATCGAACGGAATGGCAGCGCAATTCAGCTTGATGAACGGCCGCGCGAACCGTGAACTGGAGTCGTGAACAGCCCGCGCGATCAGCTCCTTGCCGGTGCCAGTTTCTCCCTGAATGAGAACAGTAGAATCCGTGGGGGCGACTTGTTCGACTAGATCGAGCACAGATTCCAGAGCACGACTCCTGCCTATGATCTGCTCGAATCTGCGCGAATCGACGTCCTTATCGGCGGATCCGAATCTTACAACAGCTGCCACGTAAGGCCTCCTAGCGCAACCCGATGCACACCTCTACTTGCGGGCTTAGCTTTCCAGAGCGGCTCGAACACCATCGAGCAAGACTTCGTTGTCGAACGGTTTTGACAGGAACTCCACAGCGCCTTCTCTGCGCGCCTGGAGGCGCATTTTTTCGTCGCCATGCGCCGTAATGAAGATGATCGGAATTCTGCAGCGTGCGGCGTTCAACTGCGCTTGCAGATCGAGGCCGGACATTCCCGGCATGCGGATATCCGTGATCAGGCACGCAGTCTCGTGCTGTTTGCCGGAGCTGAGGAATTCCTCGGCGGACGCAAAGCCTGTTGCTGGCAACCCAACTGCCTCCAGCAAGTCCTGTACTGCGCTGCGCATCGAGTCATCGTCATCGACAATCACGACTAACTTGGTTGTATTCTGATTGACCATGACAGAAACCTACCAGCTTCGCCGAAAGTTGCGCAATCACACGTTGGTATTATGGTTTTTTTTGCTAGATGGGACCCCCAATGTCCCTGCCATTTTCACCAATTCCGCCAAAGAACCAGCTTTCATCTTCTTCATCACGCGACCGCGCTGGATCTTCACAGTAACTTCGCTGTTCCCCAGCTCACCAGCGATTTGCTTATTGAGCATGCCCGACACCACCAAGCCCATGACCTCGCGCTCGCGTGTGGTCAGTGTGGCGTAGCGTTCTCGCAATTCGGCAAGGTTGCTCTGCTGTCGGCGCGTGGCCAGATCGCGCTCCAAAGCCTGGTGGATCGCAGCTAGCAAGTCGTGGTCTAGGAAGGGCTTGGTCAGGAACTCTACCGCACCGGATTTCATCGCCTTCACCGTCATCGGAATGTCTCCGTGACCGGTAATGAAGATAATGGGAATCTGGAAACCTGCGTCAGCCAATCGACGCTGAAAGTCGAGCCCGTTGACTCCGGGAAGCCTGACGTCCAGGACCAGGCAACTTGGCCCGTCCGAATGTTTGCTTCGTAGGAACTCTTCCGCTGTCCCAAAGGATTCGGAACGCAACCCGCACGACTCCAGCAGGTCTTGAATGGATAAACGTACGGCGGCATCGTCATCAATGATGAACACCGTGGGGGCGCCTGCGGAGGTCATTCAAGCGGCTCGACTTTGGCGGGTAGGCTGACGTAGAAGTTCGCGCCCCGCGGAGAGTTGTCGGCAGCCCACAAACGACCGCCATGCGACTCAACGATCGAGCGGCAGATCCGCAGTCCCATCCCGGTGCCGTGTGGTTTGGTCGTAAAAAACGCCTCGAAGATCTGCTCCGCCTGCTGCGGGGGCAACCCCACTCCGGTATCGCTGACGGACACCAGAAGTTGTTCATTTTCCCCTCGCAGCGACTTGACGGATAGCTCCCGAGTGCCGTCCACACTTTTCATCGCATCGATGCTGTTCATCATGAGGTTCATCATGACTTGCTGCAATTGCACGCGGTCGCCCATGATCGTAGGAAGATCTGCCGCCAGTTCCGTCCGAACTGAAATTGCGTTTCGCGTTGTTTCGCCGCGCAGCAGCACGATCATCTCTTCAATGACTTCATTTAAGTCAATTTTTTCCAACTGCAGAATACCTTTTTGAAAAAGGAGGCGAATCCGGCTAATGATTTCCGCGGCTCGGGTTCCGTCTTTCACGATCCTCGCGGCGGCCGCGCGGGCCTTGTCGAGATTTGGGACCTCGGACGCCAGCCAGTGGAGACAGCTATTGGCGCTGGTCACGGCAGCGGCAATAGGCTGATTCACTTCGTGGGCCAGGGAAGCAGTCAGCTCTCCCATCATGGTTACCCGGTTCACGCGCGCGAGG
>Ga0210402_10003538_pt1 | contig 14576 bp, 12 predicted proteins | sample IncBWC7MmetaG_FD_161055 | JGI IMG/M metagenome (GOLD analysis project Ga0210402, IMG submission 161055) | Forest soil microbial communities from Barre Woods Harvard Forest LTER site, Petersham, Massachusetts, United States - Inc-BW-C-7-M | ecosystem: Environmental > Terrestrial > Soil >...
CCCTTCCTCATTCGCCGCCGACGTGGAAGCTGAAAAAGCCTCGTTCATGGCCAACTCGCAAGTCCCCTGGGGCGTCGAAGCACTCAGCGGCACGGTCAGCAAGGCGGCATGGAGAACCAAGCCGAGTTGGTATTTGATTGCCACCGACGACAAAATGATTCCACCACCAGCCCAGCGATTCATGTCCAAGCGCGCGGGTTCGACAGTCGTCGAGGTTGTAGGCAGCCATGCGATCTATGTGTCGCAGCCAAACGCCGTTGCAACGCTGATTAAAGCCGCCTCCAAAGGAGTAAACAAAAAGACCGGTCCCTAGGATGGACGCGCTTAAAATCCTGCTGGTCGCTCTGTTGCTGATGTCAGGTGACTACGCCCAGGCGAGCGAGCTGCCGGCGGTGCATCCGTCGTTCAGCAAAGATTTGCCCCGGGTGGATCCTCTGCACTACTGGTTCAGCCACCCCGGGTCCTGGCTGGCGATTTTCTCGAACGACGCCTCCACGCTACGATTGTATTATAGCTATTTGTCGGGCGGGTGGGACAACGCGCAATGGATGAACATCCGGTTTCTTCGCGACGGCAAAGCGATCGAAACCCGTTGCTCAGCCTCTCCGGTGTCGCTTGATGTTGAAGACAAATCAGCGGGGCAGGACGAGGCGCGGCTGATTTTATCGGGCGAGCGGGACGTGCTGATTGCGGCCTCCGGTTTGGGGATTCAACTCAGTCCGGTGCAGAAGGAATATAACTTTGAGAAACTGGTGCGAGACGATGAGCGCACCTGGAGCACCCATTGGGGGGAATGGACAGTGCAACTCGTGATCGTGGAAGGTCGCTTTGCCGGTTTGGAAGATGGGCGTTGGGGCGTCATTCCGGAACGCGGCAAGTGCCGGGTGGCCATTCGCATTTTCAAAAACGCGCCAACGGCTTTGCCGGAAGATTGGAAAAAAGTGGAAGCGGCTACTTTGAAAGACTGGCGGCAATTCAGCCGCAAAATGCCCGGCGTGCCCCGGCGACATGAAATTGCGGCCGGACAAGCCTGGCTCAACACCTGGTATGCGACTGCTCCGGCGACACCGCCAAATTTCCCGACCGATCCGGTATTGATGGCCAAGGCTTACATGAATTCCGTGTGGCCCTGGGATTGTTGTTTTAACGCACTGGCCCTGGGTGTCACCGATTTGGATGCGGGTCTCGATCAGTTGATGTTGCCCTTCGCCCTTCAGCAAGCGGACGGCCAGCTACCGGATAAAACCGGCCCAGAGGACACCTTCCTGGGTTGCACCAAGCCACCCATTCAAGGCTGGGCGCTCGGCAAATTGATGGACATGCACCGGATTCCCAATGCCAGACTGAAAATGATCTACCCGAAGCTGGTCAAATGGACGGACTTTTGGTTCACGAAACGCGATCACAATACCAACGGCATCCCGGGATTTTCCGGTGTCAACGCCGGCTGGGATTCCGGCTGGGACAATTCCACGGTGAGCGGAGGCGAAAGCGACAACGAAGCGCCGGAGTTGCAGGCCTATCTGATTCTGCAAATGAAAACCCTCGCTCGCATCGCCACTCAACTCGGGCGAAAGGACGAGGCCGCTCAGTGGAGCGATCGGGCTGCGGCCCATTTGAAATTACTCCGGCAGACATTCTGGCTGGAAGGCCGGCTCGTGACCCGGCTCGACGGTGGAAAACGAATCATTCGTCAACCCACGTCACTTGAACCGATGATGAGCCTGCTGCTCGGCGAGAATCTCGATGCAGAAATGTTTAACCGCCTGGTGAAGCAACTCGACGATTTCCTGACACCGTATGGGCTCGCCTCGGAAATGCCATCGAGTCCGCTTTACCGTTCCGACCCTGACGCCTACTGGAGCGGTCCCATCTGGGCGCCCTCCATGTATCTCGTGATCGACGGCTTGAACCGCGGCGGACGCCGGGATCTCGCGATTGATCTGGCGCAACGTTTTGATCGGCTGATTCACCAGGCGGGAGGCTATTACGAAAATTTCGATGCCAAAACCGGGAAAGGTCTCAAGACCAAGGCTTATACCTGGACCTCTTCCGTGCATCTGCTCCTGTTGCACGAGTATGGAGCGGAATTCAAATCACCTTAAGCACTCGCACTCCTCGCACCCGTCGCTTGCAGCACCGCAGGTGCGAAATAGTTGTAGAAACCAAACCAAAAAAGACTTTCTAGCTCCGTTATCTTTGGAATTGACGCATTGTCGCTTGCAGCACCGTAGGTGCGACATCTTTGTAGAACTCAAACAAAAAAGATTTTCAAGCTCCGTCAGGAGCGGCATCTTCGGCGCATGGCCAATACCTACACGCAGATCTATATCCATGTCGTGTTCGCCGTCGAAGGCCGGCAAAACCTCATCAAGGCGGAACACAACGACGAACTTCAAAAATACATCACGGGCATCGTCTCCGGTCAGAAACAAAAGCTGATCGCGATAAACAATATGCCGGATCATCTGCATTTGCTCGTCGGCATCAAGCCGGACATTGCCCTTTCCGATTTGGTGCGCGACGTGAAAGCGGGGTCTTCAAAATTCATCAAAGAGAAACGATGGGTGGCTGGAAGGTTTTCGTGGCAGGAAGGGTTCGGCGCATTTTCCTATTCTCGTTCGCAGTTGGCAACGGTCATCCGTTACATTGAGAACCAGCAAAAACATCACGCAAAGAAATCTTTCCGTGACGAATATATCGAATTGCTGGAGAAGTTCGGCGTGGATTACGACCCGCGCTACCTTTTCAAAACCAGCGAGGAATGATTTTATTCCGCCAGCCCCGTCAGGGGCGAAATCGTTGTAGCAACGTGGGGTTGTTTTATATCTAGCTCCGTCAGGAGCGGCATCTTCCCCGCCGAATATGCCGCCCCTACGGGGCTGAAATTCCTTTTGGGTCTGGGTTTCTACAAAGATGTCGCACCTACGGTGCTGGGCTTCAGCTCTGGAAAATTTCTTCCCGGTGAAAACGTAAGAACTCCGCGTCCGGCTCGGCCAGCTTTTCCGGCAAGCGAATCGGCTGACCTGCGAATGGACCGAAGTTCTGCTCCAACGCTGGCCATTCGACGCGCAACATCAGCGACCGACCGCAACTTAACTCCCTCTCCTCGCCCAACGAGGAGAGGGAGAATTATTTTTGGGGACGCATCCTAGGGTAACTCTCGCTTCGCGCGGGCGGTATTCGCGAAAAGGAATAATTACTTGGCGTTCGCTTTCGCCCACGTGCGTAATTGTTCGATCGCGTCGTATAAAACTCCAGCTTCACCGCGAAAATCGCCCGAACCTTTTGGCTCGCCGGTTTTCACGTCATACCATTCAAAGAAGCCGTTGTTTTTTAGAACACGATCAATCATCGGACTGATTTCCGTGTAAGCCTGCGCAACAAACCCATTTTCAGTCAACGCCTGCGCCATCCGCCCACCGAACCACGTCCAGTCGCCTCCGTTTTGATACGTGTAAGGCGGCACGTTGGGAAATGCCACCAGCGGATACGGTGGATAAACGGTCATGCCGATGGTTGCGAATTTTTCCTTCTTCGTCATCGCCATGAATTGCCGGTTGATTTCTAAAATCTCTTTTTTGCTGTGCAGGCCGGCCAGAATCGCGCAGGCCGTCCCGCCGGTGTATAAAATTTCGCGCTCGTCAAAATCCGATGCGAACGGACTGCCGTTCAGATATAGATGCGGAATATATTTCTGCGCTTTCGCGTCCCAAAGATATTTGCGGATGTTTTTCTTGAGCAGCTTCGCTGTCTTTTTCCAATCGGTCTCCGAATGATAATCTTCCGGCATCAGTGAAATAAAATCGTTGATGGCCATCAAAAACATCGCGTTGTCGTAAATATCAATCGCCCATTTCGTCTGGTCGTTGATGGCCACGCCCCAGCCGTTTTGCGCCTGCATGTCACCCCAGTCAACCGTCGTCGCGCCGATGACCAGGCCGTATTTTTCCGACCAACGATGCGTCAAAACGTATTGCAATGCTGCGTCCAGCCGCGCCAGAACCGTTTTTCCGCCGATGCTTTCCGCAAGAATGGTTTTGTCGCCGGTCGCCGCCACATATTTTTTTACCGCTTGAACTAACGACGATTCTTGATCCGTCTCGACCGTGTTTTTATGCGCCGCCCAGCCGGGTGCGAGTTCGGAGTAAATGTATTTGTAACCGACGTTGGCCTGGTCGGATTTGACCGCGCCATCCGGCACATTGCCGTCCGCACCCTGGATCTTGAAAAACAACAACAATTTTTCTTTGACGCTCTCCTTGTCGTGGACGCGCAGTGAACCATCAATGAAAGTGTTAAAGTCGCGAATCCAGATTTCGCCATAGGAAGTTCCCGCATTGAAACCGCTCAACAATTTCAGCGCCATTGCTTCGACCTGGTCAAGTCGTTTGTCCGCCAAAATTTGTTTCGCCAGTTCGGCATTTGAATTTGTGCCACTAGCAGCCAGGCATTTCTGATTCAAAAAAATTGAACTTAAAAGGGTGAGGGCGACGAATGGTGCGGCTTGCGGGAAAAATTTCATCGGTGGCGAGTGATATCACAACAAGAAATTTAATCAACAAACAATGCCGTCAATGCTCGCCAATCTTTTATCACTAATAGGGCAGCAACCACCTCAACTTTCGTTTGCCACAGAATTGGTGAGCGTGCCGATCTTCTCGATTTCGATGCGCACGGAATCGCCTGGCTTGAGCCAGCGCGGCGGTTTCTGCGCCATGCCCACGCCATGCGGTGTGCCGGTCAAAATCACCGTGCCGGGCAGCAACGTCGTGCTGCCGCTCAAAAATTCGATCAGCGTCGGCACGTCAAAGATCATGTCGTTCGTGTTCCAATCTTGCATCACCTGCTCGTTCAGCACCGTACGGATCTTCAGCTCGTTCGGGTTGGGAATTTCATCGGGTGTCACCAGCGCCGGCCCAAGCGGGCTGAACGTATCGAAACTTTTGCCGCGACACCATTGGCCACCGCCGCGTTTGATCTGCCAGTCGCGCGCGCTCACGTCATTGCAGCAAGTGTAGCCAAGCACATGATCAAACGCGTTCGCGCGTGAAATGTTTTTCCCCGCGCGCCCGATGACCACGGCCAATTCACATTCGTAATCCACCTCGTCGCTTCTCAAATGCGTCGGCAGTAAAATCGGTTCGCCGGGATTCAGCAGCGTATTGCTGCCTTTAAAAAAAATGATCGGAAACTCCGGGATTTTTGCGCCGGTTTCCTGCGCATGACGGCGATAGTTCAAGCCGATGCAAATGATGGAACTCGGTTGGATCGGTGCCAGCAGTTTGACGACATCCGCCTTTTTGCCGGTAAGCACGTGTGAATGGTAAATGTCACCGGCAAGTTCCAATGCCATGCCGTCAGGCTGTTGCGCGGCGTAGCCGACTTTGCCCAGCGAGTCTTGATATCGAATGATTTTCATGGTTATTTCCCCGCGCTCCAGCCGCCATCCAGCATCAACGAGCTGCCGGTGACCATCGCGCTTTCGTCAGCAGCAAGATACAGTGCGGCGGCGGCGACTTCTTCCGGTCTGGCCATGCGGCCGTTCAACTGTGTCGAAGCCATGTCGCGATAGGCAGCCTGCGGGTCGGGATATTCCGCAAGCCGTGCGAGCACAAACGGCGTTTCCACGCGGCCGGGACAAATGCAATTGAAACGAACGCCCGTGTGCGAATGGTCAAGCGCAAGCGCTTTCGTCAAACCGACGACGGCAAATTTCGTCGTTGTGTAAGCAAGCCGTTCGCGCACGGCGACGATTCCGCCAATCGAAGCCATGTTGATGACGCTGCCGGATTTTCGTTCCAGCATCGCGGGGGCAAACGCCTTGCAGCAATTGAACACCCCGCGCACGTTCACGGCGTAAAGTTTGTCCAGATCCACGGATGATGTGTTGAGCAGCGTGCCGACGTGGCCAATGCCGGCAACATTCGCCAGAACATCCAGTGTGCCGACGGTTTGCGCCGCTTGCGCGCAATCCGTTTCACTCGCTACATCAAGTGAAATGAATGTTCCGCCGATACGCTTGGCAACAGCACGACCGTCTGTTTCATTTCGATCGGCAATCCAAACGGTTGCACCAGCTTGGGTAAAAGTATCTGCAATCGCCGCACCGATGCCCGACGCGCCGCCGGTAACAAGAGCCGTTTTATTTTTGAGGTTAAACACGATAAATCCTTTCCGCATTGGTCTGGAACAACTTGATTTGGTCAGTTTCTATGGCAAACGAAAAATAGTTCTGCACGGTTTCAAGCCAGCGAACGTAACTTGTCGCCAGCGTCGCCACCGGCCAATCGCCGCCGAACAGAACACGGTCGAAGCCAAAACATTCCAGAGCGCGCTCAAAATAAACTTTCAAATCGGCGGGCTGCCAGTTTTTCCAATCCGCTTCGGTCGCGAGGCCGGAAATTTTGCAGACGACATTCGGCAATGTCGCGAGCATTTTTAAATCAGCCGCCCACGACTCGGTTTTTTTGCCGCGCACGTCCGGTTTTCCGAAGTGATCCAACACAAAACTGACTTGAGGAACGCGGCGCACAAGTTCGGCGGCGGCGCGCAATTGGTCGTGCCGGATGCACAAATCAAAAGTAAATCCAAATTCCGCGAGCAGTTTTATCCCGGCGACAAATTTCGGTTGCAAACAAAATTCCAAATCACGTTCGCCCTGCAAATTTCGCCGAATGCCTTTCACGAGCGGATTTGCGGCCAGTTTTGCCAAATCGGAGCGGACGGCTTCGTCTTTTTCCAAATCGGCATGCGCGACGATGCCTTTCAGGCGCGGTTCGGTTTTCGCCAAACTGGAAATCCAATTTACTTCAGCGAGGCTTTGCACCGGTTCGCAGCCGCATTCGGTAAAAATTATTTTGGACACGTTTGTATTTACGCTGGCCGCCGCAAAATCCGCCGGCAGAAAGGCGCGATTCAAAGCCGGCAATCCGTCGAGCCACGCATAACGAAGCTGCGCGGGATTCCACAAATGAACGTGCGAATCAACGATGGGCAACGCATTCATGAGCTAGTTCGGTTTCAAATCGCAGCCCGTGCCGGCTTCCTGCGGAGTTTGGTAAACGCCGCCTTCGACTTTGCACGGATGGACAAAGTGTTCGCGCAAGTGCGGGATATGTTCGAGAAAAATGGCCTCGTGGCCAAGTGCGATGTGGTTGAACAAAACCAGATGCTGATGCAGTTGGCCCATGTCGCCGACGTGCGGCACGACGGGAATGCCAAACTTGCGCGAAAGCAAACTGACGGCGAGAAATTCACTCACGCCGGCCACGCGCACGGCATCCACTTGAATGTATCCGACGCATTTCGCCTGCAAATAATTTTTGAAAACGACGCGATTGGGGACATGTTCACCAAGCGCAAGTTTTGTCGGCGCGATGGCATCCGCGAGCGTTTTGTGACCGAGCACGTCGTCGGGATGCGTCGGCTCTTCGATCCAAAACGGATTGATGGCGCGCAGTCGCTGGCAGATGTCGAGCGCTTGCGGCAAGGTCCATTGCTGGTTTGCGTCCACCATCACACGCGCGTGGTCGCCGGCGACTTCGCGGACGATTTTTGCGCGGCGCAAATCGCGTTCGGGATCGCGCGAGCCGACCTTCAATTTCATCGCGGTAAAACCGGCGGCGACGGCGCGTTTGCAGTTTTCACGGACTTGCGCGTCATCGTAATTGAACCAGCCGACGGACGTGTCGTAGCCGGGATAACCGGTTTTCAAAATGCTTTCGCGCGAGTTCCGCGTCGGCAGTTGCCCGTGGAGTATTTTCGATGCGAACGATCCCATGAGTTCGTCTTCAAGATACGAAAGGTCGAGCGTGGCGACGATCTGTTCGGGTGTGAGGTCGAGAAGCAGTTTCCACAGCGGCACACCGCGTGTTTTAGCCCACAAATCCCAGCAGGCATTCGTGACAGACGCGAGCGCGAGTTGCACGACACCTTTGTGCGGTCCCAGCCAGCGGAATTGCTGCTCGTCGGCCAGCGTGTGTTGCAGCGCGCCAAAATCGGCCATGATTTCCTCGATGGATTTTCCAACGAGACGCTGTGCATAAAATTTCGCAGCTTCACAGACCAGTTGATTGCCTTCGCCGAGCGTGAAGGCGAGGCCGACGCCAGCGCGGCCCTTGTCATCATGCAGTTGCGTGACAGCATAGGAATAAACCGGGTCGCGATGAATCGCGTCGCTGCCGTGGCCATGACCGATGGGATAACGCGCGTCGCGAGTTGAAATTTTTTGGATCATCGGTTTAAAGCGCCCGGCGATACCCAAGCTCCGCCCCGCCGCTCACATGCATGAGGTGTCCGGTGACGAAACGCGCCTTGTCCGAAAGCAAAAAGACGCACGCGTCCGCAATCGCGTCGCCTTCGGGACAATAACCCAGCGGATGTATTTCATTCAGGTAACGCTCGGTGGACGCGGGGTCGGGTTGTTCGGCGCACCATTGGCGGAGCATCGGCGTCCACACGCCGGCGGGATCAACGGCGTTCACGCGGATGCCGTGTTTGGCGTAATCAAGCGCCATGGATTTTGTGAGCGTGTTCAGGCCGCCTTTCGTCGCCGCGTAAACCGCGTGATTTTCCTGACCGATGACACCGACAAGGCTGGATGTGTTCAGGATGCAGCCTTTGTTCGCCGCCAAAGCCGCAAACGCATGGCGCGTCGTGTGCAAAACGCCCTTCAAATTCACGTCGAACAGTGCGTTCCATTCAGCATCGGTGGTTTCGTGAATTGGCTTTGACGGCGTGGAAATGCCAGCGTTGTTATGAACGGCGTCCAGTTTTCCGTAACGCGACAAGGCTTTTTCAATCGCAGCCTTTACCTCGCCGTCGCGCGTCACGTCGCAAACGATGCCAAGATGATCCGTGCCAAGTTCAGCCAGGGTTTCTTCGACGCCATCCTTGTCACGGGCGACAACAACCACTTTCGCCCCTTCAGCGGCGTAGGCTTTGGCGCAATAGCGTCCGATACCGCACGAACCGCCGGTGAGAAAAATAATTTTATCTTTGAGCAGTAAATTCATTTTAGGAAATAAACCTCCTTCGTGTCCGACCAGATTTTTCCTTTCGCCGCCGCGTCCGGTAACGGCGCCTGGCACGGATCCGTTTCCTTCCACCAGCGCTGGGTTTCGGGATCGGCGGCCAGGCGCTTCATGTCGGCGTCAAAATTAGTGCCGGTGTATTCGAGATAAGCGAAAAGATAAAGCTGGCCGTTGATCTCGCGCTCGTGGATGGAAAAATTCTGGATGTGACAGGACTCGATCATTTTGTTCACACCCGGCCAGACATGTGCGTGCAAATCTTCGTAGCGCGCGGCCTTGTCCGGTTTGAGGCCGGTGACCCAGGCATAGCGCTGCGGCGGCTTTTGCGTGACGCAGCCGGCCAGCAAAGTAATACAGAGCAGAGCGAAAATTGCTTTCATAATTTGAACATTCATTTGTCAGCGAAAAATAAAATAAAGTGCGACGAACACCACCAAAATTAAAACCGTCAGCACGCGATAATTGCCAAGACCACGACCACCGGCTTCGCCGCGCAATGGTTCGCGCCAGTTTTCCCAGACGAGTAATTTTGCCTCGGCCTTGAACGGTTCGGGAAACATAAAAGTGGTCACGACCATGATGACGATGCAAATGACCAGCAGCACGAACGCCACCAGCATGAAATCCTTCAACGCGATATTGTAGATAAAATTCAGCAATGGCGAGGCGGCAATGCTTTCGGCAGTCGCACCCGCGCCGACAATCTTGGCCTTGAAGAAATCGAGGACGAATGTCACTGCGCCCAGCCCCATGCCCGCGACGAGCGTGATGAAGGCGGATTTTCCAGACGCGCGTTTCCAAAAAACTCCGAGTAAAAAAACGGCGGTGATGGGCGGCGCGACATAAGAAATCAATTTGTTGATGCCTTCAAAAATCGTCGTGTAATGGCCGAATAATGGCGAACAAATGATGGCGAGAATCGTGCCGACGATGGTTGTGGTTTTGCCGATGCGGACGAGTTGGTGATCGCCAAGGTTTGGCCGATGGCGTTTGAACAAATCGTAAGCGACGAGCGTGGCGGTGGAATTGAGCGCGGCGGAACAGGTTTGCATCGCGGCCGCGAGCATGGCGGCGGCGACGAGGCCTTTCAATCCGACCGGCAATAAATGCGTGATGAGGAAAGTATAAGTGTCCGCAGCCGTTTGCGGCGCATCGTTGCCGAAAGCTTTTTGCTGGATCAACGCGACGCAGATGACGCCGGGGAGAACGAACAGGAACACCGGAAGAATTTTCAGGAATGCACAAAACAGCGGACCGAGCCGCGCATTTTTTTCATCCTTCGCTGCGAGCACGCGCTGAACAATCGTTTGGTCGCAGCACCAATACCAGATTCCCAAAACGGGATAGCCGAGCAGAATCGAATACCACGCCAGACCACTCGGGTCTTTCGAGTCGCGCGCCATGGTCAAAAAATTTCCCGTGCCCCAGGTCACTTGACTGCCGACCACGCTGGCGAGCGGATGCGGATGCGATGCGAGCGTCTGCGCGAGCGCCGTCCAGCCGCCGATTTTCAAATAGCCGGTGACAGTGATGACCACAGCGCCGACGAGCAGCAAAATGGTCTGCACGCTTTCCGTCCACACAACCGCGAGCAAACCGCCGAGCATTGTGTAAATTCCCGTCAGGACACCGAGCACGGCGATGAAAAGCATCAACGCGTCCACGCCATAAATCGTTGCGCCTGGCGCGAGGCCGAGAATTCCGCGCAACACCCACGCCGCCGTGTAAAGCGCCACGCCCATGTGAATCACGATGGCGGAAAATAGCGACACGACGGACAGCACGTCGCGGCAGCCGCGATTGAAACGGCGTTCGAGAAAATCCGGCAGCGTCGCGACGCGCGAGCGCAGATAAAGCGGCGCGAAAAAGAGTGAGAGCAAAATGAGCGTAAAGCCGGCCATCCATTCGAAATTGCCGAAAACCAAACCGTATTTGTAAGCGGCTTCCGCGAGACTGACGAGATGGACGGTGGAAATGTTCGCCGCGAACATCGCCAATCCGATGACCGGCCATGTGAGCGTATTGCCCGCGAGAAAATAATGTCCGCCTTCGCCGCCGCGTTCGTTTTTTCGCCGCAAAAATCCCGCCGCCACGCCAAGCCCGACAACCGCCAGCAAATATGCGGCGATGATCGTCCAGTCAAGTTGGCTCATCGGATTGTTCATCGCGGCATTGGTTGTAATTCGATTTCGTTGATGGTCGGGCCTTCAGTGGCGTCGAGAATGTTCAGCCGAAACTCGCGCGCCGTGATCGGGTCAAATGATTTCTGAAAATTATCGCCCAAAGTCGTGCCGGTGAAAATGTTTTTCCAGTCGCCGCCATCGCGATATTGAAATTCAAATTTTTGCACGCGGTTGGGATACGCCTCGGAAATGTGAACGCGGCTGAAAGTCTGCGGCTTCAGAAAATCAGCGGCGATCCATGCTTGCTTCGTTCCGTCGTCCGTCGCCCACCGCGTTTGGGCGTCGTCGTCAAACGCCTGCTGCGCGCCGTAATTTGAATCGTCATTTTGATACACGTTTGATGCGACGGCCTTGAAAGCTGGCGGGATTTCAATGGCTGGCAAATCCGTCGCGGAATCTTTGAGCGTCAATTTCACGACCGTGTCGCTGGCGTCGCGCAGCGTAGCGGGAACCGTCAGGCTGAGTTTTCCATCGTGCTGCGCAAATTCAACTTTGCCGCCGTGCAGCAACGAAGCGGATTTGATTTTGCCAGCAATGTCAGGCAATTCAATCGTGTCGCTTTGCGCGCGCAAAATGTGGAGATAGATTATTTTTCCCGTGCGCGTGCTGGCGATGGTTTTCGTTGGTTTCCACGGCCCGCCGCGCGTGCCGTAAATGCTTTTGCCATTTTTGTCCAGCCAGTCGCCGACTTGCTTCAGCACCTCGACCTGACGAGGTTCGATGCGGCCATCCGGCATCGGGCCGACATCGAGCAAAAGATTCCCGTCGCCGCCGACGCATTCGGCAAGGATGCGAATCACTTCGTCGGCGGATTTGATTTTGTCATCCGGTTTCCATGACCATTGCGTGCCGATGGTCATGCAGGTTTCCCAAGGAACTTTATCGTCGTAAGCACCGATGCGTTGCTCCGGCGTGTAAAAATCTTCATTCGGCAGAAGCTGGCCTTGATGCAGCCATTGTTCAGTAGTGCTGATTTCCAGACGATTGTTGATGAGGATTTGCGGCTGCAATCCGCGCACGAGCGCATAAGTGGCCGGCGGATCCCACATGGCTGGACGGCCGTCGCAGTCAAACCAAAGCACGGAAATTTTGCCATAATTGGAAAGCAATTCGCGGAGTTCCGCCTGAAATTTTTTGACAAAACGATCGTTATTCGTTGAACGACAATCGGGATCGCGCCAGTCCATCTCGGAAAAATACCAGCCGATTTTTTCGCCTTGTTGATGCGCGGCTTCGGCTAGTTCGGCGCAGACATCACGGTGAAACGGCGTGGCACCGATGTTATAGCCATCCACTTTTGAATTCCACAGCAGAAAGCCGTCGCCGTGCTTCGCTGTGAGCACCATATATTTCATGCCTGCATCTTTTGCGATGCCGACCCATTCGTCGGCGTTGAAATTTGTCGGGTCGAATTTTTTGTAGAGGTTATCATAAACCGTGACCGGAATCGGGCCGTTGTTCGGGCAATTGGTGTTTGAATTGGCGCGCGACCAGCTGATTTCCTGTCCGATAAGACTGACCGGCCCCCAATGAATGAACATTCCGAAACGCGCCGCGCGCCACCACCCCAGCCGCGCATCCGGCTGTCCGGTGGTTTCAGCTTGAACCACAATGGCGGTCATCAAAATGGCCAGCAGTATTATCATCCCCATTTTTCCAAGGTTACTCATAATTTCGTCAAGACGCACGCGGACAGTGTTTTAAACAAAAAATTTGGCATCATTGGTTGATGTTGACGAAGTTGACAGATTGCGAACAGGGAAATCTTGCATTATTGTTCGGCGAAGAATATTGAACATCGTGTGACGACAAAACCGACATATCAGACGCGCCGCATCCGCTACGAGATTGACCGTTGCGAGCCGCAGAACCGCGCGATTGAAACGGGCAAAATCAACTTTCATGCGCTCACTAAAGGACATTACCCCGGCACGCCCGTGCCCGAAAATATTCTGTCAGGACTGAATAGCATTGGTTTTTGGAACGCCGGCGACTCGCAAGATTGGGGAGAAGACCCGCATCGCAATGAGGGCGTTGAAATCACTTTTCTGGAAACCGGCACGATGGTATTTGCCGCTGACCAAAAAAAATACAACCTGCGCGCGGGACAGTTTACCATCACGCGTCCTTGGCAGCTTCATAAACTCGGCGCGCCAAACATCGGGCCGGGAAGATTGCACTGGTTGATCCTGGATGTCGGCGTGCGGCGACCGCATCAGAACTGGCACTGGCCGGCGTGGATGGTGCTGACCAAAGATGATCTCGCCGAACTCACGCGAAAACTGCGTCACAACGAAAATCCTGTATGGAATGCCACGCCCGGCATCACACAATCCTTTCGTGAACTCGCCCACACGGTTGAAGCTTGGAATCGGCCGCACGCCATTTCGCGGCTGGCCACCTATTTGAACCAGCTTGTTTTGGGCATCCTTGATGCCTTGTCCGAACAGCAGACGCAGGAAACTCCAGACCTGACTTCGCGCCAGCGCACAGTCGAATTGTTTCTGCACGAAGTGGAACATAATTCGGTAATTAGCCGGGAACTGTGGACCATCACCAGCATGGCGGAACACTGCAGCATGGGCGTGACGGCTTTCTCAAAATACTGCCGCGAACTTGTAAATGCCGGACCGATGGAATTCTTGAATCGCTGCCGCCTTGATCATGCCGCACGCCAGTTGCGTGAACAGCCCGGACTTTCAGTCACAGATGTCGCTTTCGCGAACGGGTTTAACTCCAGTCAGTATTTCGCCACCCGTTTTCGCCAGCGTTTTCAAATTTCCCCCAGCCGGTTTGTTTCAAAACCCGACGATTCCGGTGCCAAAAATAAATAGGCGGCGTGGTTGCATTGAACTCACGCCGCCCATTGTTAACCAGTGTTCAGCCGGTGAACTTTCAGGCCGCGCGATTTTTCCGGCGAAAACCGAAAAGCATCGCACCGGTGCCCATGGCAAGAAAGGCGAGCGTGGAAGGTTCCGGAACCGGCGTGATGTCGCGGAGTTGCATAAGGTTGATCTGAGCGGATCCACCAATGTCAGCACCACCAAATGGATTCACCGTAAGCGTCTCCGTTCCGGTGCCGTCTGACACAAATGTGCCGATAATAAATTGTCCGACGCCACCGCCGGCAAATCCGTAAGCTAAAGCGGCTGAAGTGCTCGTACCACCAGTGAGGGTCTCGTTTCGGTCGACGCTGCCGCCGTTACGCGAGTCATTTACCCAGAATTCAAGCAAGTATGTGTCTCCTGCCGTCATGCCACCCCAAGTAATTGACATGGCTTCCCCGTTATTATAAATCGCAGCCCGTAAGATGGTGTTATAATTGGAATCTGCAGTGCCCGGACTCTTAAAGCCGGTG
>Ga0210402_10003539_pt1 | contig 14575 bp, 13 predicted proteins | sample IncBWC7MmetaG_FD_161055 | JGI IMG/M metagenome (GOLD analysis project Ga0210402, IMG submission 161055) | Forest soil microbial communities from Barre Woods Harvard Forest LTER site, Petersham, Massachusetts, United States - Inc-BW-C-7-M | ecosystem: Environmental > Terrestrial > Soil >...
ACGCTTTCGTCCTCACCGTCGATCGTGGCACTCGTCGAAGCCGCAGACAGTTTTCCGCTGATGCTGCTCGCGCTGCCGGCCGGAGCGCTTGCCGACATCGTCGATCGCCGGCGGCTCCTGATCGTCGTTCAGGTCTACCTGCTGATTGTTACCGGCACGCTTGGGATCCTGACCTTGCTGGACATGGTGACCGCGTGGATGCTGCTCGGATTCGTCTTCGTCCTCGGAGTCGGCAGCGCGGTCATGCTGCCGGCGTGGTCGGCGATCGTGCCCGAGCTCGTCCCGCGTGACGAAATGCCGGCTGCCGTTGCGCTCAACAGCGTCGCCATCAATGCAGCGCGCGCAATCGGCCCGGCCATCGCGGGTATTCTGGTTGCGGCGGTGGGTGTGTGGCTCGTTTTCGTGCTGAATGCCCTTTCGTATTTCGGCATTCTTGCGGTCCTGCTTCGGTGGCGGCGCGAGCACCACAAGAGCACGCTGCCGGCCGAGCGCTTTCTGACAGCCATTCGCGTGGGCATGCGTTTCGTCATGCATACTCACGCCCTGCAAGTCGTGCTCATCCGCGGGGGCGCATTTTTTGTGTTTGCCAGCGCGACTTGGTCACTGTTTCCCCTCATCGTGCGGCGAGAGCTCGGGCGGGGCCCGGAAATCTATGGTCTCTTGCTGACCTGCATCGGCTTTGGCGCAGTGGTCGGGGCCCTGCTGCTGCCCAAGGTGCGGGCCAGGATTTCGCGCGATGCGCTGGTGGCAGGCTCGAGCGCGCTCTACGCACTTGCCGCCCTCGCGCTCGCGTACGTGCAGAATATTGGCCTGCTGGCGGTGGCGATGCTCGCGACCGGCGTCGCCTGGATCTCGATTCTGTCCGCGCTGCAGGTCACCGCCCAATTGACCTTGCCTGAGTGGGTGCGTGCCCGTGGACTGGCTTCTTTTTTCGTCGTTTTCATGGCTGGCATGGCGCTCGGCAGCATCTTGTGGGGACAGGTCGCAACACGGTTCGGCATTCCCACCGCGTTGACGATCGCGGCCCTCGGAATGGTCGCCGCCATCGGGCTGACCTGGAGATTCAAGCTTGGGCAACACCAGGTGCTCGACTTCAGGCCGACGCTGGATTGGCCGGCACCGATTCTTGCGGAGACCCCTGAACCCGATAGCGGGCCGGTCTTGGTGACGATCGAATACCGCGTGCAGCCCGCCAAACGAGCCGAATTCGTCGCCGCCATGCAGGCCGTGCGCGAAATGCGTCGCCGCAATGGTGCGTATTTCTGGGAGCTCTTTCATGACTCGGCGGACACTGCGCGCTTCATCGAATGTTTCATGGACGAATCGTGGCTCGAGCACCTGCGGCAACACGAACGTGCCAGTGTTTCCGATCGTGAGATTCGGCAGCGCGCAAAACAGTTTATGGTCGAGGGCGAATCGACGAAATCCCAGCACTGGCTCGCCGATCGGCGATCCTAGTCCGCACGTGAGGCGGACACACGTGAGGCTGGCCTGCCAAGGGCTCGATGGGCTCCCCGCGCTACGATAGCCCATCGCAATTTACTCAGATGTTCGGACTCAATAGACCCGGTCTTGAAACCTGCGCTAGGACGGCATTCAAACCCAGCGCCGTGTGTCTGTCGATCGCGCGTTAGCAGCGCCGCCGGGCTGCCAGCCAGCGGCGCGTACTACGCTTTAGTTCATCGTTGCTTCCACTTTCACTTCTTCGGCAGCCTTTTCGACGAGCGCGGCCACCGCACTTGGCTGCGATACGTAAATCGCGTGACTGCCCGCGACCTCGACGATGCTCGACCCCGCGCGCTTCGCCATGAAACGCTGGGCCGGCGGCGGGATCATCTTGTCGTCAGTGGCGACCAAGTACCAGCTCGCCTTGGCCTTCCACGCCGGCTCGCTGATCGTGCCGCTGAGCGCGTCCACCCCCCAGGGGACTTGAGAATCGGCCATGAATGCAGCTCTCTGCGCGTCCACGTCAGCCGCGAATGAGGCGCGAAACTTCGCCCTGTCGAGAAGCAGATAGCCGTCCTGTGGCGGCAGTATCGGCGGCACAGGCGCGCCCGGCGGTGGATCTTTGATGAGCGTTGATACCGACTCGCCCTTGTCCGGCGCGAAAGCGGTGATATAGACCAGTCCAGCGACCTTTGGATCATTGCCGGCTTCGGTGATCACGGCTCCGCCGTAGGAGTGGCCGACAAGAATTACCGGACCGCTCTGCGTGGCAAGAACGCGCTTGGTTGCCGCGACGTCGTCGGCCAGCGATGTCGTCGGATTCTGGACGATACTGACGACATACCCGTCTTTCCTGAGGATCTCGTAGACGGACTCCCAGCCGGAGCCGTCCACAAAGCCACCGTGAACGAGAACAACGCTCGGTGCAGCCGCACTAGCCAATTCGGCCATGATGATCTCCTGTTTTCATTGGTAATCCGTTGGTGTGGCGCAAGGCGAGTTGCGCGGTTGCGAAACAGCGAACAGCCCTCGGAGGGCACATCCCGCCCGCGGCGGAAGCTAAACGCGGTCAACTCAAATCGAGTTGGCTAGATCACGCTGCTGTACGCGCTCGCCGCGATGCGTGACTGGAGACAGGGCCACGACACGCAGGCGTCTGCTCGCATTGGTTTAGTGTGGACTCCAGAGCCAACGACGCAGTGTCAACGCAAGCGGGCGATGTGTCAGCTGACACATTGGGTCGCTCAATAGTTCGCGGTCTTCGAATAGAAGTCCGCCAACGCGTCGACCTCGCGCTCTGTCAGCTTCGCCGCAACACTGCGCATCCGTGTGTAGATGTCGTTGCGCCGGGCACCGCTCTTGAAGGCGCGAAGCTGGCTCGCCAGATACTCGTTGCTCTGACGCGACAGCGCAGGGGTCTCGATCGGCCCGCCCGAGTTCGAGCCGTGACATGCGTTGCAGGCCGGAAGCCCGCGAGCCGGGTCGCCGCGCTCAACCAAGCGCACAACATTTTCCTCCGACACGTGAGTCGACGAAGGTTCGACGATCGTCCGGGTGCCCGCGGCAAAATAAGCGGACACGTCCAAGATCTGCTCTTCACTGAGCGGTTGCACCATTGCGGACATGATCGGGTTGACGCGGCTGCCGCTCTTGAAATCGTGGAGCTGCTTGTAGATTGCGACGGCCGACTGGCCGGCGAGGTCCGGGTATTGACGGTTAGGAGCGATTCCCCGCTCGCCGTGGCAGCCGGCGCATCCGGCCGCAACCGCTGAGCTCGCGGGGGTCGGCTGCGACAGCTTACCGAGCAGGCCGGTGCTCCAAGCCACGTTCGTGGTCGGCTGTGCCTTGGCGTCGCTCGTCGGCTGGCGCACCGCCGGCGAGCCCGGCGCGATCCCGATCGCGCGGCAGATCGCCGTGAAGGGATCGATGCCGGCGCTGTATCCCTGGACCACGGGAATCAGGATAAAACCGAACAGGACCGAGAAGGCAAGAACCGAAACAATGATGACACTGGCCCAGATGCGCCACGGCCGGTCGAGTGCATCGGATTCCGCGGGCCTCATTGCTCACCTGGCGCCGTCGACCCGGTGGACCATCGCTGCAGGCGGGTTGATCAGGAAGAACTGCGCGATCGGGTAGCCATAAGCCGCGGCCATGAGAACGAGCACCAGCACGTTCCACAGCCCAAAGCCATTGAGGGTGGCAGGCACCCGAACCGGCGGGTGGACGGCGACCGAATAAACCGGCTGCAATCCCGCGGCTCCAACGGCATCCGAACGGTGGAACTGAAGCAAATTCCACACGAAGAGGAGCGCGCTCACGAGCATTATGATGGCGCCGATCAGCGACACGATGACCCATGGACCCCACGCGGCGATGATCGGATCCGCGTAGTTAAACGTCGCCACGCGTCGCCACTGCCCAAGCAGGCCGAGGTAATGCCACGGCAGCGTCATCACCAGCATCCCGCAGAACCAGAGCCACAGCTGGACGCGCTGCGACCTCTGCGAAGGTGCGCTGCGGCCCGTGAGCGTTGGCCAGATTGTGTAGGCAATCGCGAAGTACATGATCACCACCGTGCCGCCGAAAATCAGGTGGAAATGCGCGGTGACCCACGACGTGTTGTGGACCATGGCGTTCATACCGTAGCTCATGTTGACCAGGCCGCCGAGACCTCCGAACCACAGCATGAAAAACGCGAGTCCGGTGGCGAGCACCATCGGTCGCTCCCACGGCAGCGCACGGATCCATCCGAACAGTCCTCGTCCGCCGCGCAAGCGTCCGGCGATCTCCATCGAGGCCGAAATGGTGAACACGGTAAGCAGTGTTGGGACGACGACAAGCGCTGTGAAGCTCACTTGCAGGAACTTGAACGCGTTCGACTGCTCCGGATCCGTCAGCAGGTGATGGATGCCGACAGGCAGGCTGTAGATCAGAAACAGGATGAACGTGAGCCGCCCCATGGTGTCGCTATAGAGCCGCCCGCCGGCCGCTTGCGGCGCCATGGTGTAGAAGGCGATGTAGGCCGGGATAAGCCAGAAATACACGATGGCGTGCAACGTCCAAGAGAAGAGCGTTCGCGAAAGGCCGACGTCGACGTCGGCCTTCCACCCGAGTGCCGCGGGGATGACCTGGAACAGCAGCTCAACCGCGACGCCGACGGTGGTCCACAGCCAGAGAATCGCATTGGCGACCGTCGCGAACATTGCGAGCGGCACCGGCTGGCCGGGATTGGCGCGCTTCCAGCCGGCCATCGCGATCATCATCAGCGCGCACCAGATCCACGAGCCGACCACAACGAGTACGACACCGATGTAGTAGAACGCGCTGCCGGTCAGCGGCGGATAGAACGTGTAGAGGACGGTGGCCCGACCGGCGAAGACCGTCAGGTCCGCCATCAGCGCACCGACAACACCGAGCGCGAAACCAAACCATGCCCAGCCGGGTCCCGGCAGCGGCCGCCGGAGCGCCGTTTCGGCCACGTAATAGCCGAAGCCCATGATCACGAAGGTTGGCAGCACATAAGCCAACGTGGTGCCATGCGCCGTGACCGAGGTGAAATAGGATTGCGCGGTCAGGAATGGCGCCGGCAACGGGCTGCGGACCCACATCTGCCAGACCCCAAGCACGGCCGCAACCGCAAACGCCGCGAAAGCAAACCAGAGGTGGGCGAGCGTCAGGCGTCTAGCGTAGGTCACAGGCGACCCTTCCGTCGGCGTCCGGCTTGAACGCGTCCTGTGGCACCACGCGTACCGTCGCCAACATCTCGCTGTGGCCGAGGCCGCAATACTCGTGGCAGGGCATCAGCAGATCGCCGGTGCGCGTGAAGACCGTGTTCACCTGGCTCACGTACCCGGGCACCACCATGGTGTTGACGTTGGTTCCGGTCACGAGGATCCCGTGGATTACATCGGGCGACGCGAGACGTATCGTCACCGCGCGATCGGCTGGAACGACGATGCACGGTGGCTGGAAGGCGAATTGCGTCGCGACGATGCGACTCGTCACCTGGCCGTCCGCGGCGACCCGCGTGCCGAGGTTGCCTTCGGTGAACTCTTCCGATAGATGCAGCGTTTTCGGGTCGATTGTCTCGATGTTGCTGGGCGGGTTGATGTGGTGTACGAGGCCCGCATAGATCACGATCAGCAGAATGACGCTGACGACACCGATCGAGACGGCGGCCCAGCGAAGCTCCGTACGGAGGATGCCCTCCTCGCTCAGCGGCATGATTCAGCCCACCGTGCCACGAGGCAGGAACACAAATGCATAGATGAAGAACCACGCGACCAGCATCAGGCCGACAGTGAGTGCCGCGAGCGCCAGCGCGCCGCGCGGAACTTCGCTCATCACGCTCTCGAGGAGGGCGTCGTCGGTCTCGAGCGAGCTCGTGCGCTCATCCGCCGGAGACCCGGGCGCGGCGCTCATGCAGACCCCGCGTGTTGCGCGCCCGGGTTGCCCAAACACGTTGCCACAGACCCGCCCATTGGATAACTCCAAGGCGACTGAGCACGGAACCATGCCGGTCAGCAATGACGGGCTTCGTACCTGGCCCTTCAGTCGACCGTGTCGCGGCGGAGTCCGGTATTTAGGACTGGCTGCTCCACAGTCCCACGGCATCTGGCTTCGCCGCACCCGCGTGCAAAGGTAGCAGAGCCGCGGCGAGCCGGTCAAGGACCCGCGAGACACGCTCCGCACGAGGCGTTCGCAACGTGGTCCCGACGCCCTCCGCTGCGATGCGCGCGCGTATAGTCGCATGCCCAATGCTCTCGGAGCGCGCCGAGGGCGTATTGAATTGGTTCAACTGACCTTGAGCGAATTTCTCGTGCCAGCTCATACGCCGGTCCCTTATCAAAGTTGTCGATCGGCGTTGAGTGAGGACAGTCGATCGAATGCTCCCCGATAATAAGCCACGGCTTATTTAACCTGACAATGCCCTGACTGACGACTTCTGCGCCGTCAGATATTCTTAACTACAGTCGCATCGTTTCCGCTGGAGTGGCTGTTATGCGACGGTGGCGGTCACGCTGTGCACTCCTCAGGGGCCGGCCGCCTTTGTCCTCTCAATGCAGTGGCAAAAGGACTGCAGTGCCGCGTTTACTGGAGTTCGGAGCCGGTGCCGCGCGGGCAATATCCTACATGCGGTAAGCTCCCGCGCGCCGTCTGGGCGAGCGTTACATCGGCGACAGCGCACCTAGAGGTTCGCAATGCACCATCCGGGAAGCCGTCAACTCGTCCCCGCGGTCTGTGACGTTTCGGTCACGAACGCGTGCAACGCAGCCTGCGACTTCTGCTCGTATTCACGTGACAAGGGCATGGTGCGCGATCATCGTTGGATCGATGCCGAGAAATTTGCCGAGGCGTTGCCTATCTTGTACCGGCGCGGGATACGCTACGTGAATTTCCAGGGGGGAGAGCCTTTGCTCCATCCTGCCATCGATCGACTCGTGGCCGACGCGTGCGCTACAGGTATGCGACCCGCCGTGATCACCAACGGTTGGTGGCTCCCGAAAAAGATCGAGAATCTGGCGGCGCAGGGGCTCGGAACGTTGCTCGTTTCAATCGATAGCCACTCGATGCCCGAGCATGAGCGTAATCGAGGGCTCGCGGGGCTCGGCGAACGCATCCGCAGCGGCATTGCCATTGCCCGCCGTTATCACATCCCGGTCTTGGCATCGGTAACCGTCAATCGCCTCGTTAATTACGACAAGCTCCCCGCGCTGCTTGCCGAGCTGGGATTCGATGCAGTCACCCTATCGTACCCTCGCCGCGCGCCGTTTGGCTCGACTTCGCTTGTCTACAGCACGGATTCCTCGCTGGTAGCCTTCGGCAAAGATGAATTGATCGGTGAGCTCGACAAGATCAAGGCGATGACCAAGCACTTCCCGGTCATGAATCCGATCGCCGGGATTACCGACATCCAACGACACCTTCGAGGGGAGGAAGAGAAATTTGGTTGCGTTGGTGGACACAAGTACTTTTACCTCGACTGGAATCTCGTCATTTGGCGCTGTGAGGCGTGGGCCGCACCGCTTGGCTCGGTCTTTGAGTTCGACCGCATTCCCAACCAGCGTGATCGCTGCACGGCTTGCATGATGTCGTGCTACCGGGACACGAGCGTTCTCATGCATGCCGGTATCGCGCTGAGCGATGCCGCCGCTGCGATCGGCTCGGGGCGGATTAGCCAGGGGGCAGCATCGGTCTTTAGGAACAGCGTGGCGGTCTCACTGCTCTCGGTCGCTCAGCAGGCTGGCAAAATTCGACGTCTTGCAGGTATTCGAGCGCGCGACAGAAAAGCTAAGCGCAGTGTGCTTGAGACAATCTTGCCACCGGCCAGTTAATGATGGCGTATACGAATTCCCCGCCAAGGAAGCGGCACAGCTTGTCGATGGTGAGTGCGGGGTCTTCGAGGTCACATAAAGCAGATCAAGCGGTGCGCGCGATGGTCGGCGGTGATATCGGAGAAAGGCGGTTTGGCCTGCTTTCCGGAATACAGCACAGTAGTCGGCACCATGGTTCCGCGGTGCGCTCGTCATTCCATCAACATAACGCTACGCATTCATTATTCACAGATGAGGTGTAGCACATGAAAGCGGTTGTAATCCGGGCCTATGGCGGCCCCGAAGAATTGAAGTTTGAGGAACGTCCTGATCCAGTTCCCGGACCTGGCGAAGTGCTGGTAAGAGTTGCCGCAACGAGCGTAAATCCGTTCGATTTGAAGATCCGATCTGGGGCGTTCAAGGACATTATTCCCCTTACCTTCCCAGCTATTCTCGGTGTCGATGTCGCCGGCATCGTCGAAGCCTTGGGACCGGGCGTTCAGAGCTTTGCTCTCGGCGACAGCGTTTTCGGCCAGGCTACGCAGACGTATGCCCAGCTTTGTGTGGTCAAGGCAGCCGATCTCGCCAGGATTCCCGATCGAATCGACATCATCGAGATCGCCGCGTTGCCGACCGTTACGACAACTGGCGCGCAATTGGCGCAGGCTGCCACGCGTGAAAGACAGCGTGGAACCGTCCTTGTCACTGGGGCCGTTGGCAACGTCGGACGTTCTGCGGTGTTTACGGCCAAAGAGAGCGGGTGGAGCGTCATTGCTGGCGTACGGAACAAGCAAATGCAAGAGGCAAAAGCTACCGGGGCGGATCGCGTGATCGCGCTCGACGATCAGGCATCGCTCAAATCGCTGGAGCCGGTGGACGCAATAGCCGATACCATTTCCGGTTCGATCTCTGATCAGCTCATTGGCAACGTAAAAAATGGCGGAGTGTTCGCCTCCACGGTTGCGCCGCCGAGCAACGCGGCGGCTCGTCCGGACGTAAGGGTCGAGACCATGCGGGTGAAACCGGCGCCCGCCACTTTGGTACGTATGGCCGAAGCAGTGAGAACCGGCAAATTGGTGATTCCGCTCGGGCGGCGATATCCTTTGAGCGACGCGTGCAAAGCCCATAGCGCTGCGGAAAAAGGCGCCGCCGGAAAACTTCTGCTGCTTGCTTGACGAATTGATCGTGTTCAATCTCGTTCATCATGCGAAGAGGACGGTTGCAGGCAACAGGTCTGACCCGAGGTTTGAGTTGGCGCTAGGCTGGATTCCTCCGCGCGCACGTGCGGGAATTGATCCGCCGTACTATTCGAACCCTAGTGCCGCGCAAGCACATCTGATCCTATGCCGCCGACTCCGACCGCCAAACCCGCCTTTCTCTTCGATCTTGACGGTACGCTGATTGACAGCGTCTACGAGCACGTCCTCGCCTGGCGGGAGGCCCTGCGCGAAATGCAAATCGAGCTTTCCACCTGGCGCATCCACCGCCGCGTGGGTATGAGCGATGGCCTGATGGTCACCGCACTGCAGCGGGAAACCGGCCGTAAGCTGACCAAAGAGGAAACTGAGCGCCTGAAGCGACTGCACAGCGAAGCCTTCCTGAAGCGCGTAGCCCAGGTGCGTCCCTTGCCCGGCGCCCGAGAACTTCTCAGCACGCTTTCGCGCCTATCAGTCCCGTGGGCGATTGCCACGAGCGGCGTGGAAGAACGTGCGCGCGAAGCCGTGAAGATTCTTGACGTCGGCCCCGAGGTGCAACTCATTACGCGCAACGATGTTGCTCACGGCAAGCCGTTTCCAGATCTGTTTCTCGCCGGAGCCAAACGACTGAAAGTAGATATTAACGACTGCATCGTCGTGGGCGACAGTATCTGGGACCTGCTCGCCGCGCGTCGGGCCCGCGCCTTGGGAGTCGGCCTGCTCTGCGGAGGGTACGGCCAAGACGAACTCGTTCAGGCGGGCGCTTATCGCGTGTACGAAGACCCCGTTGAACTGACGCGCCACATCGACGAACTCGGGGTGCAGGCGGACCTGTGAATAGTTCCTATGTCTGCTTCTTTCATGAAGACCGTCAGTCCGCTTAGGAAGACGGAATGTCCATACGAGAGCATCCAGGCAGGCTCAGCACAAGATCCGCACCGAATGCCTGGGACGGAGTAATCAAGCCCAGTGCAATCGGCAGCGAACTGATTCTGTAGGCGATTTCCAGGGCACTATTCGCTGCGAAACCGTAAGCATCTGGCGTAGATAGACTTGCCTTCGAAGATCTCCCGGAACGGTCAATCGCTTCCGCCCGAATCGTGGCCCCGTGGGCAATTCTTTCGGCTGGGCTCGGTCCTTCTGGAAGACTGCGAACGATTGCGCCTAATCCTCTTTGTCCGATTCCGCTTCGAAGCAAAGGCCCGAACAGTTTTCCGAGAACATCCGCTGAATGGAGAAATTTCGTGCGGCGGAAATAGACGGTGACACAGAGGTTCGCGAAGTGCGCAAACCGCCCGTCGGAAGGCTTGCGCGGCGCGCTTGCCTTTATAGGGAAATTCCTCACACCACCCCCACCTACGCGTTTGAAAGGACAGTCGATATTGTGAGCTGCAGAGCCTGATTCATGATCAGTAGCACCGATGGTTAGATTGCAATTCTAATAGAGGCGTTGCAATTATCTATAATTCTCATCCAGCCTCGAGGATCGTCCCAACCTAGGCCAGCGCTGATGGCACAGTCTGCTCCCCATCCTGCGTCCGTGTCAGCATGGAGTCCGTTTCGCTACGGGACGTTCACGATCATCTGGATCGGAACCGTCGTATCGAACATCGGTGGCTGGATGGCCACGGCCGCCTCGGGCTGGCTCATGACCAGCCTCGACTCCAGCCCCTTCATCGTGTCGATGGTCCAAGTTGCCAGCAGCCTGCCGATGTTTCTGCTGGCTATTCCAGCGGGTGCGCTCAGCGATATCGTCGACCGCCGCAAATTTCTACTATTCGGTGAGCTCTACATCATGGCAGCGTCCTTCGTGTTCGCCTTCCTCGTCGCCTGGAATCTGATCACGCCCGGCAGTTTGTTGATCATGACTTCCGTCGTGAGTGTAGGTTCCGCTATGACCGCCGCACCGTGGCAGGCAGTAGTGAATCAACTGGTGCCGAAGTCCGACCTGCCGCCGGCAATAGCGCTAAACAGCGCAGGCATCAATGTCAGCCGAGCAGTAGGTCCCGCGCTTGGCGGCATAGTCGTAAGCGCTTTCGGAATTGCCGCGCCTTTTTGGATCAACGCATTCAGCAATGCCGGCGTCATAGCGGGACTGGTGTCATGGCGCCCGCCGCCGAAAGGGCCGTCGCGCTTGCCGCCGGAACACCTCGGCAATGCCATGCGTACCGGGCTACGTCATGCGCGCTACAACCCACATCTCAGTGCAACACTCATTCGAGCGGCCGGTTTCTTTCTATTCGCCAGTGCTTACTGGGCGCTCCTGCCACTTGTTGCGCGCAGCCAAATCGGGAGCGGGCCCACACTCTACGGAATTCTGCTGGGCGCGATCGGTACCGGCGCCGTGAGCGGCGCGTTCACGCTGCACTGGGTCAAGGCGAGGCTCGGCGCGGACTGGCTTCTGGGCGCGGGGGCCATTGGCACAGCGGTCGCGACACTGTTGTTCGGAGCTTCACATGAGCCCGTGCTGGCTATAGCGGCGAGTTTCGTCGCTGGTGTGGCCTGGATTGCGTCCGTTTCTAGCCTGAATGTTTCCGCGCAGCTCGCTCTGCCCGAATGGGTGCGCGGCCGTGGGCTTGCTGTCTTCGTGACCGTGTTATTTGGTGCCATGAGCCTCGGCAGCGCTTTCTGGGGAGAGGTTGCTACGCTTGCCGGCGTGTCGGCGGCTCTCTTCGCCGCGGCGGCCGGCGCATTGATCGCAATCCCGCTGACCTGGCGGTGGAAACTGCAGACTGGCGCAGCAGTCGACTTCTCGCCCTCCATGCATTGGGCTGCCCCCATCACCACGCACGAAGTCGAGCAGGACCGAGGCCCCGTATTGGTGACCGTGGAGTACCACATCGATCCCAAGGACCGCCTGCCGTTTCTGGAGGCGCTGGGGCGCTATGCACGCGAGCGCCGCCGCGATGGCGCTTACGACTGGGTTCTTTTTGAGGACCCCGCTCAGGATGGGCGTTTCGTCGAAACATTCCTGACGGACTCGTGGCTCGAACACCTGCGTGCGCACGAACGCGTGACCAATGCCGACCTTGTGCGAGAGCAGTTCGTCCGCCGCTTTCTCGTCGATGGTGATCCGAAGATTACGCATTTCATCGCCGTGCACTCGGACTGAATGCCGCCGCTTACCGCGTCGTGCGCGTTCGCGTTGGGTAAGCTCGCCCTCGAAGGAACCGTGCCGTGATGATGGGTCATATTTCTGCTCAAGGGGATCCGTCGGCCGCGTTGTTTGGTAGCTGGGAGAGGACTCGAACCCGACGGTTCCCTCCGTCGAAGAAGTACCGCTGCAACGACGTGTTGCTCGAATGCAACGGTGAGCTGGTCGACTCGGGCTCGGTGAAAGTGCTTCGCGTTCGCAAATTCTCCCTCGGCTTCGAGATGCTCGAGTTCGTCTGTCCGCGCTGCAAGCAACGCCACGAATCGCTTCAGTTTCGCTGACCGGTGCTTGCAGGGGTCGCGTGACCTCCCTTGCCGGCCCCGAAGTTCGACCTGGCGCAAAGCCTGGATACACCGTTGCGGTGGGCTGCGTAGTGAAATCCTAGCCGAACCGCGCCTCCGCGCGGTCCCCTCTCCCCCTTCGGAACTTGTCCGGTCTGGTGAGCCGGCTGTGCATCAGTCCGGCGCTTTTTTTCTTTCTACGCTCACTCGCGGTGACGCGTACCAAGCAGGATTTCAAAAACCCGCAGGCAGATGCAAGACCACACTAACGCGCACGCGTATCTTGGTCGATCGAAATCCCAACTTTGTAAAGGAACGAACCATGACAAGCAACAGGTACTCATCGACCACGAAACTCATCGTAGCTGCGCTGCTGGCCGCGGGGCTGACTGGTATCGCCAGTGCCGACGACAGCAGCATTGGCCGATTCGGCGACTCGTCCGCGTACTTCGATACCCAGACGATCGACAAGTCGCCTTCGGCATGGCGGCAGAGCAATCCGAACGGTCAACCCCTGAGCTGGCACCAGTCGAATTCCGCCTGGGGCGTTCCCTGGAAACCGACCCCCGTTTTTGCGAAAGCTCCTTCGGATCCCACGTTCAAGCAGACTCATCCGAACGGATTGACCGGTAGCGAGCTGCAGGCGTTGTCATCGGAAGGCTCCGCTTGGCATTCGGCGCCCGTGAAAGCAACGTCGACGGCCTCGATCGAGAACGGCGCCAAGGAAACGTTCGCTGATCGCGCGGCGGCTTTCTTCCACGTCGCCAGGTAAGGCACGAACCAGCCGACCCCGGACCGTGACAGCGCCGGCACGCGCAGTTCCGGAAGTGCCACGGTCCGACTGGCGCCGGCTTCACAAGCACTCTCTGTTCGATCTAGGAAGAAGACTTGATCGTTCGCGCTTTGCGGAACCACAACTGCGCCCCCGGCAAGTCGTGAGATGACTCTCGCTGCAATCCGGGATTAACCGGGCCCGAGACTGGCATGGACGAGAACTCGATCGACCTCGGACCCGACGTGATCGTCGAAGCGCGCCCGCAGGACCGCGCGTGGGCGCTGAAGCTCAATTTCAACCCCCGTTGGCTCTGGGCTGCCCTGGTATTGGTGCTGTCAGGCTGGATCCTTCGGAGTTTTTTCGAACCGCTGGTATGGGCATCGGTCATCGCAGTCGCCACTTGGCCCATCTACCGGCGCTTTGCGCAGCTTCTACCCGGGCGCGTGGCTTCAAACGTGACGCCCCTGCTCTTCACTGTTCTGGTTTCGTTATTCGTCCTCGGACCGCTGGTGTTCGCCTTCGGCGCACTGATCTCGGAGGCGCACAGATGGATCGACCAGATCGTTATTGCGGACAAGACAGGGCTCGCCACCCCCGCTTGGCTGGAGACCTTGCCACTCGTCGGCACCAGGCTGGCCGAGCGTTGGCAGGCGCAATTGGGCACGCCTGGCGGAATGTCGGTCTGGTTGCAGCGCGCCGATACCTCGGCGGCTCTTGGCTGGGCGGAAACGCTGGGCCAGTTCATGGCACATCACTTATTCATCGTTGTCTTTACCATCCTCCTCCTGTTCTTTCTCTATCGCGGCGGGGACGCGCTGGCAGTGCGCGTCAACCACTTGCTGCAGGACAGTCTCGGCGATCGCGGAGAGTCGTATGTCGAGCTTGCGATTCGCGCCGTGCGCGCGACGGTCAACGGCATGGTCGTGGTGACCCTCTTCGATGGCGTCCTGAGCGGGATCACCTATGCGCTGGCCGGCGTGGAACGTGCCGAGGTCTGGGGTGCGGTGACGGGTCTGTTCGCCATGGTTCCCTTCCTGGGCTACGTCGCCGTCGCCGGTGTTGCCCTGGCGCTCGCCGTCAAAGGCGCCGTGATGGCGGCGCTGGCGGTTTGTGCGCTGGGGTTCTTGGTAGTCTTCGCCGGAGACAAAATCGTTCGCCCCATGCTGATCGGCGGCGCCGTCCGACTTGGTTTTGTCTGGGTCCTGATGGGCAGTCTCGGTGGTCTCGAGCTGCTCGGGCTGCTTGGACTGTTCGTCGGTCCCGTAGTGCTGGCATTGGGTGGTGCGCTGTGGCGCGACTGGACAACGAACCGAGGCACGGCTGAGCATGGCGATGCAGCCGGGAGCCGAGGTCGCGTTTGACCTCTCTCGCGGCCATGGAAACGGTTGCCTGTCCCGATTGTGATC
>Ga0210402_10003540_pt1 | contig 14573 bp, 11 predicted proteins | sample IncBWC7MmetaG_FD_161055 | JGI IMG/M metagenome (GOLD analysis project Ga0210402, IMG submission 161055) | Forest soil microbial communities from Barre Woods Harvard Forest LTER site, Petersham, Massachusetts, United States - Inc-BW-C-7-M | ecosystem: Environmental > Terrestrial > Soil >...
GCGTCAGGTAAAGCCGTTCGCGCCCCAGCCAACGTCGTGTAGTGAAGACTTTCGCTATGCCATCGTTGATATTACTGACTTTTTTCGCCGAGTTGGGAAAGTTGGGCTAGCGAGGCTTCGCCTCAGACCGACGAGGCGTGTTCTGGCAAAACCTTTGTCCAGTCATTCCGGGGCTCGGTCGCAGGCCGAGAGCCCGGAATCCACAACGACAGGTTAGGGAGTATGGACTCCGGGCTCGCCTCCGCTTCGCTGCGGCGCCCCGGAATGACGCGCTTGACTAAAGTTGACACATGAGCGCCAAGAGTCCTGACTCAAGCAGGGCTAGGGCCCCGTTCTTGTATTTTGGACTTGTGTTCCGAACGTCAACGACAGCGCGCCTCACGCCCCGGTATGCCGATGATAGACGTCGTCGAGCCGCAGGATATCGTCCTCGCCCAGATAGCTGCCGACCTGCACTTCGATCAGGTCCAACGGTATCTTCCCCGGATTGGCGAGCCGATGCACCGCGCCGATCGGCACGTAGACGGATTCATTCTCGTGCACCAGCCGCACTTGTTCGCCGACCGTCACCTCGGCGACACCGCGCACCACCACCCAATGTTCTGAGCGGTGGAAGTGCTTCTGCAACGACAACCGGCCGCCGGAATGAACGCAGATGCGCTTGACCTGGTACCGCCCACCGACGTCCGCGGTCTGGTAGAAGCCCCACGGCCGGTAAATCCGCCGGTGCTCCAGTGCCTCGTTGCGGTTGCGGGCCTTCAACCGTTCGACCAGTTCCTTGACCAGTTCGGCATCGCGCTTGGCGGCCACCAGCACGGCATCGGCCGTCGCCACAACGATGATGTCGTCGAGGCCGACCACCGTGGTCAAGACGGTCTCGTCGGAGCGGATTAGACTGTTGTTGGTGTTAAGGACTTCAGCCGGTCCTTCGATCACGTTGCCGGCGGCGTCATGATGCTGCACGTCCCACACGGACTTCCAGTTGCCGATATCGGACCAGCGGAAGGTGACGGGCAGCACTGCCGCGTGCTTCGTGCGCTCCATGACGGCGTAGTCGATCGATTTCCGGGGGGCCTTTGCGAACGGTCCCTCGGCAAGCCGATAAAAATCGAGATCGGAAACCAGATCGTCGATCGCGGCCTTTGCGGCCCGCACAATATCCGGCTCGAACCGGGTAAGTTCGCGCAGCATGACATCGGCGCGGAACATGAAGTTGCCGCTGTTCCAGAGATAGCCTTGCTTGACATAGTCGGCCGCGGTCGCCTCGTCCGGCTTCTCGACAAACGCCGCGACATCGCGCACCGCACTGCCATTGGCGGGCGGTTTTGCCCTGATATAGCCGTAGCTCGTCGCCGGATAGGTGGGTTCTACCCCGAACGTCACGATCGAGCCGGTTGCCTCAGCCGCAATGGCCGCTTGGCATGCGGACGCAAAAGCATCCGCATCCGGAATCAAATGATCCGCCGCCACCACCAGCAGAATCGCGTTGGCGTCGCCCTTGACGGCAAATTCGGATGCGGCCGCGATCGCAGCCGCAGAATCGCGGCGCTGCGGCTCCAGAATGATCGTAGCGGCAACGCCGCGCGCCCGCGTCTGCTCGGCGACCACGAAACGAAAGTCCGCATTGGTGACGATGATGGGCGTTGCAAACAGCGGGTTGCGGCTGACCCGGTCGAGCACCTGCTGGAACGTCGTCAGGCTGCCGATCAACGGCACGAAATGCTTCGGCATCCGTTCGCGCGAAACCGGCCACAGCCGGGTGCCGGCGCCCCCGCACAGGATGACCGGGGTGAGACGTTGATCAGTCATCGACATTCCATCTGGGGCCGCTCGGTCGAACGAGCCGGGGGAACAAAACGATTGCATGACAAAAGGTTTGCCGCCAATCGGTGAAAAACGCATGTCGCTCCTGCGAGGATCGAAGTACTGCAAATTTGCCCGTCCAGCAATGGAGCCTTTGACGGTGACATGACGCTTGGACGGAGGATTGGTGCAGCCGCTTAGATAAAGCCCCTCGATAAGACAGGTAAAGTGTGAGGTCCCTCACACTTTCCGGCTGGACCGTATTTAAATTCACCTACATAGCTGGGGCTGATTTCTCTCCGCCTTGCCGGACACCAGAAAGCCACGCCATCGTAAGGATCGCGATCTGACAACGGCCAAATCGATGGTCGATCTTGTGAACGGCATGCAAGCGGTTCGGGAAGGTCAAGATGAAATCAATAGAGCGTATCGAGGGCACCGGTAGAGACGACGGCAAAGCTGCTGGCCCGTAGTGCAGCCTAAGAAGCGAGGGATGATAATCATGCCTATTACCGATAAGGACGTCGCTGACTTGTGCGTCGGCATTTACGCCTATCCGGACTCGCCCCCGGTCACGTGGGACCGCTTTGATGACGGTGAAGACAGTGACCAGATTTGCTGGGGCGTCAAGGTTGTCGACGGTTGCGACGTTCTGGTGTTTCGCGGTTCGACGACCTTCGAGGATTGGCGCCGCGATTTCGATCCGTGGGCCAATCCGTTCGGTCATTCCAAAATCGGCCCGGTCCATCCCGGCTTTTTGCTCGGGCTCGATCAAGTCCTTCGCGAGTATCAGCAGAAGGGCAGCGGCAAGCTGCTGGTCGCCGGCCACTCGCTCGGTGCCGGACGCGCCTCGATCTTGTGCGGGCTCGCGATCGTGGCCGGCATCATCCCGGTCGGGCGCGTCGTGTTCGGTGAGCCGCGGCCGGGATTTCAGCCGCTTGCCGATCTCATCGCTTCGATCAAGGAAAGCCGGAGCTACCGGAATGGCAAGTTTGGAACGTTCGAGCATGATTTCGTGACCGACGTACCATATCGCATCGGGCTGCTGCAGTACGTTCACCCGATGCCGCCGATCGACGTCTCTGCGCTGCCGTCGCTAGGCGACGAGTGGGGGATTTTCAGCTACCACCATATGCAACTCTACGCTCAGGCCGTCGCGCGAGGCGCGTTCCGGCCGGCGGCGCCGGCGCCGGTATAATTACCCGCCCCCAACCTACCCTCCCCCGCAGGCGGGGGAGGGTAGGGGCGAATGCAGCGCTGCATCAGCTGTTGCTTCTGCCAATCAGAGGCGTCTAATGCGGTTCACAAAGCCGATTGCAGCGAAGCCGAGGATATGAGCGTTTTTCAGCGCGCTGCGATCTGTCTTGAGCGCAAGGAAGGTGCCGTCATGTCCAGAATTCGTCATATCGCCATCATCGTTCCGGATGCCGAGGAAGCTGCGAAATTCTACGAGAAGGCGCTCGGGCTGAAACGTGCCGGCACTGCGCGCCGCGGCATCTACATGTCGGACGGCGTCATCAATATCGCGCTGCTCAACAAGGAGCACGAGAACGAAAAGCTCGGCCTTTACCATTTCGGCGTGTGGGTCGATGATCTTGATGCTTCCGAAAAACAGGTCATAGAGGCCGGCGGCAGCTATCTGGCGGGGCGTCCGACGTCGCCGAATTCGTTTTATGAAGCGAAATACCAGGATCCCAACGGCGTGGTTTTCGACCTCACCCACTCAGGTTGGGCCGGCGCTGCCAAGGACGTGGTGGCAAAGGCATAAAGCCGCCTGCGGCCGCCGTTGACCGATGACCAATCCGTCCCAACGCGTCATCGTCATCGGGGCCGGCCCGGTGGGCCTTTGCGTGTCGCTCGCGCTCGCCCGGGAAGAGGTGCCGGTCACCGTCGTCGAGGCGCTCGGGGATGACAATTTTCTTGAGCAGGTGCCCCGGGCCGGTACCAATCATCCCGCGACCTTGGAGATGTACGACCGCATCGGACTTTACCAAAAGCTCGAGCCGCGCGGGATTATCGCGCCGGTGTTTCACTATTGGGATCGCGCCGCCAACGAACAGATCGCGGCTTTCGACCACATCCACCTCAAAGACGATACGCGCTTTCCCTACGTGCTTCAGTGCGAGCGCATCAAGATCGTCGAGGAAGCGCTCAAGATGGCCAAGGCCCATCCCGGCATCGACCTGCGCCTGTCGACCGCGTTCACGCATTTCGAGCAGAATGGTTCCGGCGTCGTCGCGCACGTCCTCAATCCGGCCGGCGAGGCCGAGAGCATCGCGGGCGCCTATTTGGTCAGCGCCGAGGGCGCACGCAGCGTCGTGCGCAAGGACCTCGACATCGAGTTCGACGGCTTCACATATTCGGATCTCACGCTGAACATCGAGGTCGCCTACGACTTCCGCCGCCACGGCTATGCAGAGCGCAACTACATTTCGGATCCGGTCGAATGGTCGAACCTGTTCCACTGGAAGGGGCCGCCGGATCGCTGGCGGGTACACTTTCCAGTGGACGTATCGGAGGACCAGGAAGCCGTTTGCCGTCCCCAGGCCCTGCAGGCGCGCCTGCAGCGCTTGCTGCCGACCGGCCGAGACTTCGATATTGTGGCCAGCAATCTCTATACCGTGCATCAGCGAGTGGCGAAGCAGTTCCGGGGCGGCCGCGCGATCCTGGCGGGCGACGCCGCCCATGTGAACAGCCCGATCGGAGCCATGGGAATGAACAGCGGCGTCCACGACGCCTTCAATCTTGCCGACAAGCTCGTCAAGATTTTGCGTGGCGAACAGGACGAGGACATTCTCGACCGCTACGAACGCCAGCGCCGCCACGTGGCCGTCCAGCACACCCAGGCCCAGACGATGCGTAACAAACGCCTGCTTGCCGAAAAAGACCCCGCAATACGCCAACGCAATCAGGACGAATTACGCCGCACCGCCGAGGACCCGGCGCGCGCACGGGCATTCCTGCTGCGGGCCTCGCTCATCGAAAGCCTGCGTGAGGCGGAACAGATTGCATAACCCGCGCCGCTGGACGACTTGGGTTAGCTACGTCCACTCTGCTGTCATCGCCCGGCTTGTTGTCCGGGCGATCCAGTAACAACCGACCGTAGACCTGGATTGCCCAGTCAAGCCGGGCAATGACACCGGTAGAGTCAACCTAATCGAAAATTGCCCTACAAAACCTCCTCCACCCGCACGCTCCGGCAATCGACCTCGAATTCCAGGTCGCGCACCGGTGGCCGGGTGAAGTGCCAATTGATGCCCGCGTGGGCTGCGCCGCGGCGGACGATCTCGTCGGCGAAGAACGGATAGATGTCGCGGATCGTGTAGACTTGGCTCGCAGTGGTGTCGCCCCAGCCGACGCCGAAAAGCCCGAGCCGCCGGGTGATTTCCTCCAGCACGAAGTGCGCTTTTTCCCGCATGGCGTCGGCGTCGTGTTCGCCGTATCGGATGATGCGTTCGCGATAGCTTGCCTCGATTGCCCTTGCTTCCGCGCTTCCGGAAATCACGAAGCTCGGTGCCGCGCCGACCGCAGCCGGCATCGTGAACGAGAAGGCATGAAAGCCGGGCCCTGTCGGCGGATCGATTTCCGGACAGACGTTGCTGCGCGCGACCGGGTTCACCCGGCCGTCGTATACGCCCCATTTGCCGAGCGTGACCACGTAGGATTCATTGAATTCCCGAAAGCCCTGCTCGGTAAACTGCCCGGGCGAACGCAGCTCGCAGGCGCAGAACGCGGCGAGTGGCCGGCCGGCGGCCCGGATCATGGCTTCGATTCGGGCGAAGCCCTCCGTCAACGGCACCGGCGCCCGGAAGCGGCAGCGCCTGATCTCATAACCGGCGGCGGCCGCGACGCCGCCCGAAAACTGAAATCCGCCCGGAATGAAGCGGTATCCGCCAGGCTTGAATTCTTCGACTGATGCCATGTACGCATTCCTCCGCATTGCCTTCGGTCACCGTAGGGTGGGCAAAATCGCCTGCACGGCTGAACGACTAGGACCTGCCTTGCGGGCGATTTTGCCCACGCGGTCTGGTTTCTCCGTGATACTGCGTGGGCAAAATCGCGCATGCGCGTGCGAGAACTCGTAACTCGCAGCAGGCGATTTTGCCCACCCTATAGGGCTTCCTTCCTCCTCGGCCTCACCGCATCAAGGCTCGTCTCGATGATCACGAATTGCGGCCCATCCTTGGCGAGGATTCTCGGCAGATCTGCCAAGTCCCGGCACGACTTTATCCGCGTCACCTCGAATCCGAACGCGCGACCGATCAGTGCGAAATCCGGGTTGGCGAACATAGTGCCGACCGTGCGACCGGGATACTCGCGCTCTTGCTGGATGAAGATCGAAGCGTAGCCGCGGTTCTCCGAGAGGATCACCTTGATCGGCAGCTTGCGTTCCATGGCAACCGCGAGCTCGTTTCCGGTCATGAGGAAGCCGCCGTCGCCGACGAAGCAGATCACGGGGCGCGCCGGTTCGCGCAGTCCGGCCGCAACTGCCGCCGGGATGCCGAATCCCATGGCGCCGACGATCGGTGCCAACAGCCGCTGCGGCGGCGCGAACGGGATGACGCGGTAGACCGGCACCCCGAAGGTGCCGGCGTCGACGGTGACGATTGCGTCCGGCGGCAGGTTTTGGCCGACGAGCGCCACCACGTCCTCGAACGGCACGCCGTCATCGACGTCGAAGCGTCGCGGCGTCGCGATCTTGCGCCGTTCAGCCCCAAGGGCATCGATCCATTTGTCTCGCGCACCGTCCGGCTGCCGCGCCGGCACGCCGAGCGCCGCCATTACCTGTTGCGGGTCGCACGCCATGGCGAGGTCGGCGGCGAAATGCGTCCCAATGGCTGAAGGATCCGGATGCACATGGGCGAGCCGCATCTGCGGCCGAACCAGGTCCGGGTAGGTGTAGCCTTGTGAGGTGATGTCGGTGATGCGGGCGCCGAGCACAAGCAGCAGATCGGCGCGGCGCAGCACCGCCATCTGGCCGGGCGGATTTGCAAGTCCCATGTCGCCCGCATAGAGGCGATGCGCATTGGGAAGGAGGTCCTGAGAGCGGAATGACACGACTGCGGGCAGGTCCCATTGCTCCAGGAAATCCCGCAATGCCTCGCGACCACCCGGCCGGTCGAGGCTGCGCCCGCACAGCACCAGCGGCCGTGCCGCCGTCTCAAGCCAGCCGCGCAACGTTGCAATATCGGCGGGCGCCGCGGCGGCGCGGATGGCGGCCTGCGGGCCAACCGGCGTGGCGTCGGTACGCGCCGTCAGCACGTCTTCGGGCACCACGAGCACCACGGGGCCGGGCGTCCCGGTGGTAACGGTCTGGATCGCCCGCAGCATCGTTTCCGCCATCCGGGCCGGGTCGGTGACCTCGGCACACCACTTGGCGATCGCGCCGTACATTTGCCGGTAGTCGATTTCCTGAAACGAGTCACGGCGCACGTTGCGCACCGGCACCTGCCCGATGACAAGAATGAACGGCACCTCGTCCTGCTGGGCGGTATGCACGGCGATTGCGGCGTTGCTCGCGCCGGGCCCGCGGCTCACGCAGGCGACGCCGGGCCGGCCGGTCAGCCGCGCATCCGCAATCGCCATGAAACCGGCGCCCGCCTCGTGCCGGCACACCGCAGTGTCGATATCGGCGCGGCCGTAGAGTGCGTCCAGCAATCCGAGATAGCTCTCGCCCGGTACGCAAAAGACGCGGTCGATGCCGTTCGCCACCAGGCTGTCGACGATCAATTCACCTGCCGTGCCCACCCCAATAGCCCCGCTGCCTTGGTTTTCCGTCTTCTCAATACCTCAATTGGGAGGAGGGGTGAGCTGAGAGATGGCCAGTTCCCTGAGATCAGGGAAAATAACAGGGAAATTTGCGTAAAACCGACGTCTATGTGACGCGCACGGCCGTCAATTCTTGTGCGCTTCCAGTTGGTTGCAGACGAATTCCCTGCTCGCGCCAAACAGGGAATTGCCTATTCGATAACAGGGAATATCCTGCCGGAACAGGGAATTTCCTGGGGCTATCGGCTTTCACGGCATGATCCTCGACTTTTCGCACGACCCGACAATACGAATCCTCACCGCAGCAAGCACCAAGGCGTCTGACCGCTATCCCGCTCGATCGCAGGCTCCGGCCGTCTTGACGAGATGAGGCGGGCAACGACTTGCTTCGATCCCAAGGCGTGCATTCACAACTCCGGAAGAAGGTCCGTTTTGAGGACTATCATAGGCTTTTATACCGACTTGTCAACCTACGATAGTAGGGATTGGTAGGGGTTGGTGGTGCGTGGGGGCGGTTGTCGCAGGGGCTGGTCCGCCTGACCTACGTTGGGCGTTGTCTCAGGGCGGGGCAGCATACGGGTGACTTATGCTACCCAAATCACAGACGCCGCCTGAACCTCAGCAACTGTATGACTGGGAAATTTATCGCACCAGTTCGCCTGCTAGGTCTATCGGTTGGCTGGAAGCCAAGGATGAAGATCAGGCCATTGCGAAGGCAGTCAAAGAATTCAAGGACAGCACCCGAAGCGCGCTAATCGCAGTGCGTCGGAGGTGTGATCTATAGCGCCAAATGTGGGCGCGCAGTCCGCTAGGGCTTTACGGCAAATGTAGTCTTGAATTCAGGATGATTGTAGTGAACTTCAAAGCCATGGTCTCTGGCATGTTTGACAGCGTGCGGCGCGATTTCGAAGTGCTGTGTCTTACCAGCCACCAAAGGTATACTTTCCCAACCTTGATTGGTCTCCTTTAGCCAGTGCCAAGGGTGTCCAGGGTTGCCGGGCTTGGGTCCTTGACCGTGGCCTTGACCCTTAAGTGGCCCATCATAATAGTTGGAAAGAAAAAACACCGTGCTCATGGCGTCCTCCCTTGATTCACGATTTTGCTTTGGCGCATTTGATGCGCGACAAGCCAAGACGCGGTCAGGGCGGGCCATTGTAGCGACCGGCTTGGTCCGCGTCAGGGTTTGTTAACCGGGGTCACGGTAACGTGCCTGTTGTGGCCACTTCCACCGTCCCCGGCCGGGGGGCAAGTGGACTAGTGAAGCGCGTCAGCTGAATTGAAGGGTCTGCAAAGACATTCGCCTTCGCAGGGGCGGCCCTTGGGCGCGGCCCTTGTGGCCGTCCTGTGGGCCGCAGCCCTCGGCAGTGCCGGGGTGGGCACAAGGCCCGCCCCTGCCAATGCACTTCCTTCAATTTTGATGACCCACATGACTAGTAGATCGATCCCATGAAACCGATCATATACGCGACGTCATTCCGGGGCGCCACCGCAAGGTGGCGAGCCCGGAATCCATAGCCCCGGCCAGTGGTTATGGATTCTGGGCTCGCGCAAGAGCGCGCCCCGGAATGACACTGCATATGATTCGAACTTCGAAATCGCTCTACTAGTAAACACCGACCGTGGATACTGGATTGCGCGGTCAATCCGGGCAATGACACTGGTAGGATCAGGCCAACAGGAATGCATTCGCCATCAGGAGGAGTTCGCCCATGGGCGTCGCACGCCATCCACGTCCCAAAGAACTGGTCGGGGTCTCGGTCGAAGAGATCATGAGCCGTTATGTGGCCCGGTTCCGCGATCGCAAGCCCGATTGGGCCGCCTTCGAGGATGCCAAGATCGAGGGCTACCGGCGCGCGCAACACCGCTTCATCGGCGCCGGCGGCTCCGGCAAGCATGGCGACCCGACTGTCATCCCGGCCGGCAATTTCACGCTTTCGATCATGTTCGTGAACCCGGGCCAGGGCAACGCGGCCCACACCCATGAAGTCGAAGAATGCTTCTTCGTGCTGCAGGGGTTTCTCGACGTGTTCGTGGAGGACGAGACAGGCAAGCGCATCACCACGCGCCTCGGCCCATGGGAATGCATCTCCTGTCCGGCCGGCGTCATTCACGGCTACCAGAACGACAGCCTGGAGCCGGTCTACTTCCAGGTCATGCTCGGTCGCGGCAAGCCGGAAACCATGGGCTATGCGGACGAGGAGCTTTACAAGCGGCGCGGCGACCATCTGAAGGCGGGGGCGGCGTAAGCGCCGGTCACATCGGCTTGAACGCGCGGTCGAGTTCGACATCGATCAGCATCGGCACATTGTCCCTGAGAGCCTTGCCGATCAGGTCGGTCGCGTCGTGAACCGTCTTGGCGCGCTCGGCCGCGACGCCGAGCGAACGCGAGAGGCCGACGAAGTCGATCGCCGGGTCGAGGAGTTCCATGCCCACATAGGTGTCGACCTGCTCGGCATGGCCGCGCAACGCATGGAGGCGCTGCTTGAGGATGCGGTAGGACGTGTTGTTGAGGATCACGAACACCACAGGGATACGGTAGTGCGCCGCCGTCCATAGCGCCTGGATCGTGTACATCGCGCTGCCGTCGCCGATCAGGGCGACCACCGGCCGGTGCGGCAGCGCAAGCTTGATCCCGATTGCGGCAGGCAGACCCCAGCCGATGCCGCCGCCGCGCAGGCCGAAATAGCTTTGCGGATCGTCGCTGCGGATGAGCTGGCGGATGCCTGGCGCCGACGACAGCACTTCCTCGATCACGACGGCATCCTTCGGGAGCATGTCCCCGATCGCGCCAAGGAGCGCCAGCGGTTGGACTGGCGTCGTCTTGGCTAGCGCGCGGGCCTTGGCCCGGAGCGCCTCGCGGTCGGCCAGCGAAACCTCGCTCGCGATCTGCAGACGGGCGCGCGCCTCGCCGCGGGCGGCGCTGGTCATCCGCTCCCGCACCATCGCAGAAAGCTCCGGCAACGTGCTCTTCGGGTCGCCAAGGATCGCGGCCTTGGCTGGGTAGTTCTTGCCGATCTCCCACGGGTCGGTATCGAGATGGATGAGCGGCATGCCGGGCGGCATCGGATCGACGTTGGAGGGCAGCGACAAGGTGAAGAGATCGGCACCGGCCGAGATCAGCACGTCGTACTCGTCCAGGATCTTGCGTACCGCCGGCTGCAGCCTCGTCACGTTGCCGCGAAACAGCGGATGGGAGGCCGGGAAAGATGCGGTGTTCGGCACGAACTCGGCATAGACGGGCGCCCCGATAAGCTCCGCCAGCTCGACCAGTTCCGCCAGGGCGTGACTTTGCGCCACCGCATCTCCCGCCATGATGACGGGCCGCTTCGCGTCGGCGATGATCTCGGCGGCCTTGGCGATCTCGGCGAGATCGCCGCGCAGCCGCGTGCCGACCCGGGTCGGCCCCATCAGGTCGACCTCGCCCTCGGCCTTGAGGATGTCGCCGGGCAGCGCCAGGAACACAGGCCCGGTCGGCGGCGCCAAGGCGGTCTTGGCGGCGCGGTGCACGAGGCGGGGGAGATCGGGGAGACGATGCACTTCGGCGGCCCATTTGACGAACGGGCGCGCCAAAGTCGGCAAATCCGCAGACAGGATCGGTTCGGTGGCCAGGTAATCCGTGTCCTGCTGGCCGGCCGTGATGAGCACCGGGGAGGACGCCTTCTGCGCGTCGTAGAGCATCCCCATGGCATTACCGAGACCCGGCGCCACATGAAAATTGAGCACTGCAAGCCTCCCGGAGGCCTGGGCATAGCCGTCCGCCATCGACATCAGCGCCGCCTCCTGTAGACCGAGCACGTACTTGATATCGTTTTCTACCGCGAAGGCGTCCATCAGCGGCAGTTCGGTGGTGCCGGGATTGCCGAACACCATCTCGACACCCTCCTGCTTGAGAAGCTCGAGGAAGGCACGCTTTCCGGACATGGCGGGCAAGATCGTCTCCATCGGTTTTGGTTTGGGAATTCGCGGGTGAAATTCCAGGGCGGCGAAACATAGCGATCCTATGGGCGCAAATGAAGTAACCTGCTATGAGGAAATCCTTGTGCGGCCACTCGAAAGCTGGAGGGAAGCATGAATCCGTGCGCACAGGTCAGACTCCGGCATGGCGGGCCCATCATCGCGGCGCTCGCGCTTCTTGTGGCTTCTCCGGTGCATGGTGCGGACTGGCCGGCGAGGCCGATCCATATCGTTGCGCCGTTCGGACCTGCCGGGGCTGCGGATAAATTTGCCCGCGTGCTGGCCGACTATCTACCGGCGGAGATTAAGCAGGCCGTGGTGGTGGAAAACCGGGGTGGCGGCGGCGGCATCGTGGGTTCCGCCCAGGTGGCGCGCGCAGAGCCGGACGGCTACACGCTCCTGATCTCCTCGCTCGCCTCGCAGGCGATCGCACCGGCTCTCAACTCCAATCCGGGCTTCGATTCGCTGCGCGACTTCACCCACATCGCGTATCTGGGCGGTCCGCCGATCGGCTGGGTGGTTACGCCGGGAAGCGATCTGCGCAGTGTCGACGACGTCGTCGCCAAAGCGCGTCTGGGCGAGTTGCCGGGCTACGCCTCTTCCGGCATCGGCACGCTGGGGCATCTGGTTGCCGAGGCCGCCATTCAGCAGGCGGGGGTGCGCCTGAGCCACATCCCGTACAACACGGCCGCATTGCCCGATATCCTCGCCGGTCACGTACCGCTCGCTTCCTATGCGTGGAGTTCAGTAATCGGGCAGGTACAGGCTGGCGCATTGCGCGCCATCGCGGTCTCCACGGCAACGCGGCAACCGGATTTTCCCGATGTGCCGACATTCAGGGAACAGGGATTCGACATTGTCGCCAGTACCTGGTTTGCGCTATCTGGGCCCGCCAATATGCCGAGAGAGATCGTAGCGCAGCTCAATCGAGACGTTTATCGAATCATGGAACGGCCCGAGGTGCGCTTGCGCTTCGCCCAGGATGCGATCGAATTCAAATCGATGACGCCGGAAGAACTGACCAGGCTCTTTGCGGTCGAGATCGCACGCTGGGGCGTGGTGGTGCGTGATTCCGGCCTCAAACGGGGGTAGAACCGGTGGACCAGCGCCTGTGTGGCAACACTGGACTTTACATCTGCAAACCCCATGGTCGATGATGTCGGGGTCGAATTCATGAGCGTCGCTGAAACGGCCAGGCGGCGAGATTCAGCTCAGGGGGAGGTCTTCAATGGCTCGCAAGCTCAGCCGCCGCGCTTTCGCGGCCGGCGCCGTTGCAACGGCGTCAACCCGCTTCACTCCGGCTATCGCGCAGGCAGCGCCGTTCCGGATTGGGCTGCTGACGGTCAAGACTGGGCCGCTCGCCCAGGGCGGCATCCAGATGGAGCAAGGGATTGCGTCCTTTCTCAAGGAGAAGCGCAATACGCTGGGCGGCCGCAAAATCGAATTCATTTCGGCCGATACCGGCGGCAATCCTGCGGGCGCCAAGACCAAGGCCCAGGAACTCGTCGAGCGTGACAAGGTCAACGTCATTCTCGGTCCGCTGGCGGCATTCGAGCTGCTGGCAATCACCGACTATGTGCGCGAAAAGGCAACGCCGCTGATCAGTATCGCGGCAGCCGAAGACGTCACCCAGCGCAAGGCGAACCCTTTCATCATCCGGCCGTCCGCCACGTCGGCGCAGTGCTGCCATGTGATAGCCGATTACGCCGTCAAAGAACTGAAATACAAGCGCGCAGCCACCATCTCGGAGGATTTCGCATTCGGCTACGAGCAGATGTCGGGATTTCAGCACGTTTTCGAGGACGGCGGCGGCAAGGTCGTGAAGAAGCTGTGGCCGCCTTTGGTCACGCCGGACTACGCGCCCTATATCGCTCAGATCGGAAATGTGGATTGCGTTTTCAACGGCTTTGCCGGGTCGAACCCGGTGAAGTTCATGCGCTCCTATGCGGATCTCGGTCTGGCGGGAAAAATCCCGCTGCTCGCCGGATGGACCGCAATGGATGACGCCCTGTTGCGCCGCCTCGGCGACGAGGCGATCGGCGTCGTATCGGCGCACTGGTATTCGGCGGATTTCGATTCACCCAGCAACAAGCGTCTCGTTGACGCCTTGGATAAGGACTACAAGGTGCTGCCCGGCGGTTACGCGGCCGGCATGTACATCGCGGGCCAATGCGTCGAGGCTGCGATCGAAAAGCTTGGCGCCAAGTCCGATGACCGCGACGCTCTTGCTCAGGCGCTGCACCAAGTGTCGCTCACCGACACGCCGCGCGGGCCGGTGAAGTTCGACCACTTCGGCAACATCGTGGGCGACGTGTTCATCCGCAGGTGCGAGCGCAAGAACGGACAGTTGGTCAACACGGTGATCAAGCGCTATCCGAACGTCAGCCAGTTCTGGACCTATGATGAGAAGGCGTTCCTCGCCGATCCGGTCTATGCACGCGACTATCCGCCGGCTAAAAATCTGGAGCCGTGATCCGTTCCCTTCCCCGCTTGCGGGGGAGGGAATCGTCACCTTTGATGATCGCTTGATCTGGTCGGCAGCGAGCCCCCAGGAATGACCCTCTGGCTCACCCTGGCGGTGAACAGCATCGCCTTCGGGGGCCTGCTATTCCTTTTGTCCGCCGGGTTTTCCTTGATCTTCGGGTTGATGCGCATCCCCAACCTGATGCACGGCTCGTTCTTCATGCTGGGGGCTTATTTCGGGGTGACGCTGCTCGCGATCGGCGCCAATTTCTGGGTTGCGGCGCTGGGGAGCGCAATCGCCATGGCGATCATAGGGGGCGGCGTGGAGCGGCTCTTGCTGCGGCGTTTGGCGGGCCAGGAACTCGCCCAGGTGCTGCTCACGCTCGGGCTCTCCTTCATTGTCTCCGATCTCTGCCTGATGATCTGGACCGGCGATCCCTGGCAGCCGCTGGCGCCCGCTGAGCTTCGCGGAGTCGTGCGCGCCGGCGGCATGATATTCCCGCTCTACCGGCTTGCCGTCGTCGTAATCGCGGTTGCGGTTGCGGTGGCGCTGTGGCTGATGGTCGATCGGACGCGGCTCCGCG
>Ga0210402_10003542_pt1 | contig 14571 bp, 19 predicted proteins | sample IncBWC7MmetaG_FD_161055 | JGI IMG/M metagenome (GOLD analysis project Ga0210402, IMG submission 161055) | Forest soil microbial communities from Barre Woods Harvard Forest LTER site, Petersham, Massachusetts, United States - Inc-BW-C-7-M | ecosystem: Environmental > Terrestrial > Soil >...
AGGATGTCGCACTTCATCGTCAACAGATCATCATTGGTGATCCGCGACGCCCCCGGCATCCCCACCACCGTCCCTGACCGCTCCTTATAACGAATCGCTTTGATCGGATCGATTCCGCGTGAATTCGTCACGCCGCCTCGCGTATCGCTCAACGCGATAATCTTCGCCTTTTTCTCAGCGAACAGGCGCGCCGCCGTCGCTCCCGCGTTCCCAAACCCCTGGATCGCCACGGTCGCCCCGCGCAGCGGAATCTTCTTCAGCTTGCAAGCTTCTTCCACCACATACAACAGCCCGCGCGCCGTCGCCTCGCTTCGTCCTTCCGACCCGCCAATCGACACCGGCTTCCCCGTCACCACTCCATGCACGGAATGCCCCACCGTCATCGAGTACGTGTCCATAATCCACGCCATCGTTTGCGAGTCCGTGTACACATCCGGCGCCGGAATATCCATCGACGGCCCGATGATCGGCAAAATCTCGCTCGCGTACCGCCGCGTCATCCGCTCCAGCTCGGTCTTCGACATGCGCTTCGGGTCGCAGATCACTCCGCCCTTCGCCCCGCCAAACGGCACGTTCAACACCGCCGTCTTCCATGTCATCCACGCCGCCAGCGCTTTCACTTCATCCAGCGTCACGTTGGGGTGATAGCGAATCCCGCCTTTGCCCGGCCCGCGCGAAATATTATGTTGCACGCGGAACCCGGTATGGACTTTCACCTGTCCATTGTCCATTTTCGTCGGTATCGAAACTTCCAGCACGCGCTTCGGCGTCCGTAAAATCTGCCGCAGTCCGGGCTCCAGTTTCAAAAACTCCGCCGCCATATCAAATTGAATCTGCGCGATGCGAAACGGATTCAAGTCCTCTCGCGGAGCGATGCGCGGCACCATGGGTGGCGCGCCTATCGGTCTTATTGGGGCTGTGGGCTTTGCGACCGTGGCCATCGGCGTCGGTCCTTTCTTCTACGCGTATAGTCTCGACTTCTCGATCTATGAAAAATTAAAATTTCTTCAATAACCCCTGGCTTGAAACTCGGCTAACCGTTTGCCGCCAGCCTTTGCGTGTCGTTCACATACTTGTCGCGGCAAGCCGCCGAACAAAAATGCACCAACTCCCCGCCCTCGCGCAGCGGAATCGCCAGAACTTCCGCCACATGCGTGCCGCAAACCGGGTCTCGCACCAATCGCCGCGCTGCCGAACCGCCTTGCGCGTCGCCCGACCCTGCCGAGCCGCCCGCCGCATCCTGCTCCACCTGCGCCGGCGTCGCCTCCCGCAGCATCCACGCCATCACCCGCCGCAGCAGCGCCACGCTCCACGAGACGATCAGCAGCCAAAACAAAAACCTCATTATCCTGCCAATAAAGTTCATCGATTCTTCTAGCCCATGACCCCAAACTCGTTGGGGCCAACTCCTTTACCCTCGTTCGTTCGGGATTACTTTTCTTCCTGCGACCCGTAAGTCCCCCAGGGTCTGTTACATTGCTCTACCACATTGGGGCCAATAGTGTACTCAGGCGAGTGTATGCAAGGCGAAAAGGCAGAGTCAAACGAAAACACGTACTTTCAATAGTTTGCGCGGCAAAAGAACTTCTTCCATTACAGTCAGTTTGAGCTCATTTTCGACTTAAACAGTCTATTATCAGCAAGTTACGTAGAAACGGCGCGAAAATCCGGCCTCGGACCCCCACTGCCCGCTGCCCCGTCTTTACCTCTTTACATCCCTACTTCATGACCTCGATCCTCTCAATCCCCATATACGGCCGCAAAACCTCCGGCACCACAATCGACCCATCCGCCTGCTGATAATTCTCCACCACCGCGATCCACGTCCGCCCCACCGCCAGCCCAGACCCATTCAGCGTGTGCACAAAATCGCTTTTCCCTCCGCCTTTCGGCTTATACCGTATCCCCGCGCGCCTCGCCTGAAACGCCTCGCAATTCGAGCACGACGAAATCTCGCGAAACTCCCCGCTCGACGGCAACCACACCTCGATGTCGTACGTCTTCGCCGACGCAAATCCCATATCTCCCGTGCACAGCAGCATCGTCCGGTAGTGCAGCCCCAGCTTCTGCAAAATAACCTCTGCATTACCTAACAACTTCTCGTGCTCCTCGTAACTCTTCTCCGGATGCGTGAACTTGAACAGCTCTACCTTCTGAAACTGGTGCTGCCGCAGTATCCCGCGCGTATCTTTTCCCGCCGCTCCCGCCTCCGACCGGAAGCACGCCGTCCACGCCGTCACATAAATCGGCAGCTTCTCTTCCGCGATCGTCTCGTCGCGGTGCAAATTGTGCAGCTCCACCTCCGAAGTCGGCGTCAACCAAAAATCCGTTCCCTCCACGCGAAACAAATCCGCCGCAAACTTCGGCAATTGACCTGCTCCGGTAAGCGACGCCGTGTTCACCAAAAACGGCGGCAAAATCTCCATGTAGCCGTGCTCCCGTGTGTGTACATCGAGAAAAAAATTCGCCAGCGCCCGCTCCAGCCGCGCGCCCCACCCTTTATAGACTGCGAACCGCGCCCCGGTAATCTTCGTCGCCGCCGCCAAATCCAGAATTCCCGCGCGCTCGCCCACTTCCCAGTGCGGCTTCGCCACAAAATCAAAGTTCGGCGCCGCCCCCCACCTGCGTACCTCCACATTGTCGGTAACGAAGTGCCCAACCGGCACCGACGCGTGCGGCAAATTAGGAATCGTCAAAAGCAATTCCCGCTGCGTCGCATCCAACTGCGCAATCCGCTCGTCCGCCTCCTTGATCCGCTCAGAAACCACCTTCATCTCTACTAGTAGGTTTTCCAACTGGATTTTCTCGGCGTGCAATCCTAAATCGACCGGCAAGTGCGGGTTCTCGGCGTCTTCCCTTACGATCTGCTTTTCTACTCGGCCTATTTCCTTTTTCAAACGCGCAATCTCGTCGCTAGCTTTGTTCCTCTGCGCCTTCAACTGCTCCGTCGCGGTAATCAACTCCCGCCGCTGCGCGTCCAACACGCGAAACGCGTCCAGATGCAGCGGCGTCCCCCGCCTCTTCGCCATCTCGGCGAATACGTCCAAGTGGTCCCTGAAGTAATTTAGGTCATGCATAATCAAAAAAGAATACCAGATTCATCGCTTTCCCGTTTCACCTCCATCGAACCTCACAACACTCATCCGATCTTCGTCTGGGACGGCTTAACGCGCTTGCGGCACTCACTGAGGCAGTGGGATCGGGCACTTCGCTCTGAGCACGTTGTAAAGGGCAGCTTCGCCCCCCGTGCCAGGCTCGAAGTTGTCGGTCGTAAAATCATCACTATTCATTTGGATGCGGGTGAATATCTTGCCAAAGTCTTCTCTGCTCGGGACTTCACCAGGCCCAACCAAATATAAGTAAGAAGGCCTCAGAAACCTCATCAGCGCTCGAAATCCATTGGTCCTATTCAGCATAAAACCTTGCCCAGTCGCGTCCCAGGCCGCCGGCCAGCGCGCCTTCACAGCATCGAAGTAATTCCAGATAACGTCAGCGATTTCGATGTCCCGGCCGTCGATCATCATGTTTCTAAAAATAAGCACCTTCGATTCCTGAGCGGTCGCCTTGGCGAGAGACCTGCCCCTAATGTACAGATCTCGATCGTGAATCGGATCGGTCGAAATGTAGACGATTAATCCGTCAACGAATGTTGCCTGAGTCAAAGTTTCGTTAAATCGCCCTGCTGTGGCCACGCCAAGGCGCTTAATGCGATGAAAAAACGGACTTTTAGCATTTTGATCAAGCCCGACAGCAATGTTGTGACACAACTTTTGCGGGCTTGGAGCCTTGGCTAGGTCAAACAGATCAATTGCGAGACTCCTGTTAACCTTCGTCTGAGCAAGATTCACAGTCGAAAAGATGTACCCCTCCTCCGCCACGTCTATGTCGACAAAAATGCAAACATTAACTCCAAACTCGCTGCCCTTGTAGCTCTTTAGGCCTTCAATCCTGTGTTGACCGTCGATCACCTTGGCTATTTGCCTATAGAGTACCGATCTAGAGGGCTCCTCAGAATCCAGGTAGTTCGAAAGGACCAGCTGGTTTTTGTCCTCATCGTATCGGGCGCACACTCCGGGGACGGACAGAATCACTGCGGTAGGAAAACAGGCGTCGATCGTAGATACATATTTCGCAATATCCTTGACCCGCTTGGGATTCAGCGGCCTTTGAATCCCAAGATATGTCTCAAAATCCCTCTCCTTCAAGATTCTGCGCACGTCAAACTGTGTTATGTCGCACAACCTCTTGGAGTCCAGCGTGCCCACGAAGAACTCACCAATTGGCTGTTTCACCTTAATCACTGGCAAAGGAAATGAAACAGGTTCTTCCGGGATGCTCATGGCCGATGCTCGCCCAAATCTTCCGCAAATTCCTGCTCTTGTTTCCTGAATTCAGCCGGCGCGTCAGAAGTCCTACTTATGTGATAGACCGTTCCCAAATACAACAGAATTAGGGACAAGACAAAGAGAAATACGGAAAACTTGAACGACATGCTTGGATTTAGCTTTTGTCGAGCGATACCCAGACCAAAGAACGCCGCCGCGATTGTGTTGATCACAGCAATCAGGACCATATGCGAGATTTTGCTAGGGAATTTTCGCGCTCTCGGCGGGTCTACGAGTGCAATCCAAAATATAGGGGCCAACAATGCCGTGCAATACGTGAAGAGCTCCCCCCCGAAAATCGTGCTATAGAACGCACCCTTGAATGCCGCGCGGGAAAAAGCGTCGCCCAAGCCCACGATGATGACCGTTCCTAGCCAAATGGGCATCGTTGAGAGAATCAGAATCACGGTCGTCTGTTGCAAGGACTCCCAATGGTCCTCGCCGTCACAGTCGACCAACCCGCCGAGGAGAGGGAATCTGCGCGCTTTATCTTTGAACATACCTAAAATCCTTTGCAATTAACTGGAGATTATTAGTTCAGAAGTGCGACCCCGGTTCCTTGTGTCGGATGCGATGACACTCGACCGCGTAGCGGAGAAGATTTTAAAATGTTCCCGATATAACGCCCTGATCGATGGGGTGTCAGCATTGGTCGCCACAATAGCTGCTCCACGCCGCTTCGCGCCCAAAAGCGCATCCCTCAGCCGAATCTGATCCGTCCAACTGAATAGTCTCTCGTTGTACTTCAAGAAACCGTTCTGCGAGTGGGCAGTCACGTAAGGAGGATCAGCAAAAATTAGATCTCCGCGCCCTGCCTCGCATACGACTTGGCCAAAGTCGGAAGCTATAAGTGCCGCTCTCTTCAGCAAAACGCTGGCCCGACAAAAATCGTCAGCGCCAAGGAGCACTCTTTCCTTCGTTCCCATAGGCACATTGAACTCTCCGCGCAAGTTGACGCGGTACAATCCGTTCCAACAAGTTCGATTTAGATAAATGAATCGCGCTGCCCTGCCATGAAGTGTCCGAGGCCTGGAACTTCGTACCGAGTAATAAAAATCCTTCGAATGCTCACGATGGTACTCACTAAGTATCCTGACCACCGGTTTCCAGTCTTCCCGGATTGCCGAATAGGTCGCGATCAAATCTGCATTGAGGTCGGCCAAGATTGCCTTGTGGGGCCTTATAGCAAAAAAGAGGGCGCCGCTACCAAGGAACGGCTCAATGTATCGATTAAATTCAGAAGGAAGTAAATCCAGATACCGCGACACGAACCAGCGCTTTCCCCCCGCCCACTTTAGGAAAGGAAGGCAATTGTAGCTTTGAGGCATGCGTCGGACGGATCCCTCGCTGAGCCGGACTCTACCACGTTATTCGGCCTCTGCAAAGAACTTGGTAATTGGTAGGGAAGTAATCCACCAACACCGCGAACCGATTGCTACATCACGCGCCAGCGTTGGGAGAGAATCTCCGGAAGCCTCGAAATGGATCTCGCTTCCCGAAATGGAGCCAAACAGAACCTGCAATTCTTACGCAGCCCGTTCCTGAAGTAGTGGGAGGCCAGGCAGAAACCGCATACGGCTTCAAGTTTCCCGGAACCACTTTGTTTCTTATAATTTCGCTCGAACATCCGCCCATTCACGCCCGGATGCTTTTTCAACCATTCGGCAACCGTTTTCATACTCGCTCCTACCACAGGAAAGTGCACGCCGGTTGCCAGCCCACCGATTCCTTAAACCGGATGCCTCACGTGTCGGCTTTACACGTGGGTGTTTCTGCCTCTCACCCGCCGTTGTTATTCGCCGTCCTCATGCCCGCGTATCTCGCGCAGCCATTTCTGTATCGCTTTTCGACCCTTTCCAATTCCAGGATTGCCGATCCCTCTGTATTTTTCAAAAACGCTTTCCTTTTGTACTACCTTAACCCGCACCCCGTCGCCAGTGTCCTCAAACTCCAGCTTATCCCCGGCACGCACACCCAGCCTGCGCCGAATCTCTCGCGGCACCGTGATCCGGCCCTTGCTCGTCATCTTCGCTTGTTTCTTCATGGCCCTTCTCCCCGCTTTCCGTACTCTAACGCCGGGTGCCGCAGCCTTCGGTTCAAAGGCTGCGGGTTTTAACTTTTCCTCCGCCATTGCGCCGCCGCCCCGCCTCCGAGCGAGATTTTTCCCCAATTTCGAGTTTCTATTTTCGATTTTCCAATTCTTTGACCGGCTCCCCAACGCATGCGCCACCCGAATCAACGTCCCAATCGTCAGATTCCGCGGCTCATTCTCCATCGCCGAAATCTTCGGCGCGCTCATTTCCGCCTTCGCCGCCAGTTTTGTCTGGCTCAGATTCTCCGCCGCCCGCAGCTTCGCGATCTGCACTCCCAATTGCAGGTTTTCCAGTTCCGCTTCCACCAGCTCCCGGACCTTCACATCTTCATGATAAACTTGATCTCAAGATGACCCTCTACAGCTATCCGATCACTGTTGAGCGCGAGGGCAAGCGCTACTACGCCTATAGCGATGATTTCCCTGGCGTCTATGGCTTGGGTAAGTCTATCGAGCAAGCCAAGAAAAGCATCTTGGAAGCCATGCGCCTTTACATCCGGCATTGTCTGAAGAAAGGCAAGCCCGTTCCTGCCACCCGCACCGTTTACGCCGAAACCGTTACCCTCGCGCTGGAATAAATGGTTCCCGCCCGCGAGCTCATTCGCTTTCTGCTTCGGCAGGGCTATCACAGGGCACGCCAAGCCGGCTCGCACCTCATCTTGGAGCATCCCTCGCGAAAGCCGCTCGTGATTCCCGTTCACGCCGGAGATCTTCCCAAAGGACTTTTCCTCAAGATTCTTAAGGACGCCGGTTTTACCCTCCAAGACTTCCGCGAAGATTGATTTGAAGACGGGTGCCGCAGCCTTCGGTTTAAAGGCTGCCGGCTTTGACTTTTCCCCCATTTCGCCGCCCCGCCTCTCGAGCGAGATTGTTCCCCAATTTCGAATTTCCATTTTCGATTTTCCAATTCTTTGACCTGCTCCCCAACGCATGCGCCACACGAATCAACGTCCCAATCGTCAGATTCCGCGGCTCATTTTCCATCGCCGAAATCTTCGGCGCGCTCATCTCCTCCCTCGCCGCGAAACACAATCAGGCCACGTCTGCCCCCACGGGCTGCACTTGCCGATCGATCTCCGAGACTTTGCCCGCCCGCTTCTCGCACTCCAAATCGTAAAAATTCTGCAGGTTTAGCCAGAACTCCGCGTTCGTTTTGAAATAGCGCGCCAGCCGCAGCGCGGTTTCCGCCGTGATTCGCCGCCGCTCGTGCACGATTTCCCCGATCCGCGTGGCCGGCACGTGCAGCTCCAGCGCCAGTTTGTTCACCGACAAACCCAGCGGCTTCATGAAATCCTCGCGCAGGATTTCCCCTGGGTGCACCGGCGCCATCAATCCATTTGCCTTGCCCATTTTCTTCCTCACTTTCTCTCCGGTTTCAGGGTTTGTACTTGCAAACCTTGAATCAAGAGTGATAATCCACGATTTCCACGTCATAACAATGCCCGGCCCGCCAGACAAAGCAAATCCTCCACTGCTGATTTATTCTTATGGAGTGCTGTCCCTTGCGGTCTCCGCGTAACGCCTCCAGCTGATTTCCGGGCGGCGACGCCAGAACGCGCAATTCCGTTGCGGCATGCAACTGCAATAGTTTCCTCAGCGCGACCCGCTCGAAGGCGCGGAATCGCCGCGAGTGTTGATAGTGAAAGAGTTCTTCGGTTTCCGCGCTCGCGAAACTCTGAATCACACGCCTAGCATACCACGCGATACGTTATACGCCAATGGTATATCTTGCGAGTGAGCGGGTGCCCATTTCTGCTCTCTAAGGCCAGATGCCGCATCCTTCGGTTTAAAGCGCGCCCTTTGCGCTCCGGATGTATTTGCGGAGGCTGCGGGTTTTGACTCTTTTCCTCCGCCATTCCGCTGGCGCCACAACCCCCGATTTTTCGCCTTTTTTTCTTGACAAAAAATAACCATCAGCGTATAGTATTGAGTGGGTAATATCGCGCCCGAACCTGTAAACGCTGGCATCAAGTCTTATCCCTAGAACTCTTTGGAATCCGCACTTGCGAAAAACAGGGGCTACGGCTAACCGCGTCTTTGGTTCCAAAGGGTCTCTCTTGAGGCATTTTACAAAGATATGAAAATAAACGGCTTATAACTGCTTTAGAATCACATCTTTTGCAGACCCCTGCCTCCTAAGTCCTTTGGTGTCACATCTTTTCGAAAACAGGGGGAGGGGGGAGGGGCCAGCTACGGCGTGCCGCAGCTTTCGCTTTAAAGCGCACCTTTTGCGCTCCGCATGTACTTGCGGAGGCTGCTGGTTTTGATCTCTTCGGGCGGTTAACCGAGACGCAAAACGGAGAGACGCACTTCACCTCGCGCGAAGTGCCTCTGTGCTATACTTGTATAGCGAGGTCACTATGCTAGCCATCCGGCTTCCCGAATCCATCGAAAAACGCCTCGAAAAACTTGCCCGCCGCACCGGCCGCACCAAGACCTTCTACGTCCGCGAGGCCATCCTCGAGCACCTCGACGACCTTGAGGACATGTATCTCGCCGAACGTACTCTAGATCGCATCCGCAGCGGCGAAGAGAAGGCTGTCCCTCTCGAAGTTGCGATGAAGCGGCATGGCCTGGAAGATTGAGCTTTCCGCCCAGGTCGACCGCGACTTGGCCAGGTTCGACCCGCCGCAGACTAAGCGCATCCTCAAGTTTCTCCACGAGCGCCTCGCGCCGCTCGATAATCCGCGCAGCATCGGCCAGGCCCTGCACGGCTCTCGGCTCGGCGAGTTCTGGAAATATCGTGTGGGTGACTATCGTCTCATCTGCAAGATCGAGGACGGTCGTCTGTTAGTTCTCGTTCTTCGCGTCGGCCACCGCAAAGAAATCTACCGATGACGAAGTGCCCTCGTAGCGCCGGGTGCCGCAGCCTTGGGTCTAAAGCGCGTTTTTTGCGCTCCGCTAGTTCGAAGGGTCGCTGAGGTTCAACGTAGTTTCTGGCTTTGGCAGGGGCTTCCGCAGTTGCAATTGAGGACGCATAAATTCCACGAGGATGACCGCCGTGATGGCGGCCATGAGCACTTCCGCAACAACTTCGAATCGATGACCTAGCCTGGCGAACGCGATGAGCCCCACCCACACGGGCATCAGCACAACAACGGAGCGCGGATTCTTGCGCTCCAGCCTTGCCTCGCAATGCAGACAAGTCAGCCATCTCCACGCATCCACATTCAGCAAAAACGGGGTAGTCACTTCGTGCTCGCAAGCCGGGCACTTCGCCATGGCGCACACCCCTTTCGGTGTTTCAGTTACTTTGACGGGGCCCTCCTAACCCGTCAATGGAACTTCAGGATCGAGCTATTTATCCTTACGCCCCGCGTGCCGCACCGCTGTTTCAACGGGAGCGGAGTCGAAGGGAGCGGCGGACGGGAGTAAGCGATCTCTCCGTCACGCGTCACGCGTCACTCATCAACCCGCCGCCCGACACTTGCCACTCGCCCCGCGAGACTTGCCACTGACCCGCCGTGCTTGCCTTACCTTAGTAGCTCACCTGATACATGCCCTTGCTGGCCGTCAGTTTCACGAATTGCGCCGGCGGCACCGCTTTACAGCCCGTGTCGGGCGTTGCTTCCGCGTCAAACCAATTCTTGCCGTCCAGTGAAATTTGAATCGCCCCGCTGCCGCTTCCCGCGAACCAGCACACTGTAAGCGTTTTAGGAAAGCCCAGGTCTGGGCTCGCTGTCCCCACTCTGAGCGCTCCGCTCTTCCCGGAATGCTCGGACGGGGCCACCACCAGCGCACGGTCCTCCGTGATCGTCGCCGTCTCGCCGGTCTTGGGGTCCGTAATGCTCAGCGGATTGGAATTCGTTGCTGTTGCGGTTGGCGTTGTTGCGGCTGGATGCGCTCCGCCGGCCACCGCGTGGGGCGCGTGCCCCCCGGCGCCAGTTGCTGCGGGCTGCGTCACCACCGTCGGATTGTCGATGAATTTAATGGACACGATGGGGTGAATTTCCAGGTTATTTGGTGCGCGGCTCACCTGACCGTGCGCGCGATCGAAAAACGTAACGCCCACCAGCTCTACTCGCGCTCCTCCTGCCTCATTCCAGCCTCCACTGAGATCGGCGTTGGGAAACGCTTCGTTCATTTGTTGCCGGGCGGTGTCGATACCCATCGGCGAGCCGCCCCCGATTTGCAAAAATGGAGACTGCGTCCCGAACTCGTCATTCGAACCGGAGACGCAATTGGGATCCGGAATTTCGCCGATTATGCTGTGGCCGGTTGGTTTTCCGTGTGCTAGCGTGAAATTTTCCGTGTCATCGGTCAGCACCAGGTGGTAGTCGGAATCGGTTTCCATTTTCCATTGGATCAGCCGGGCTTGCACGCGGACAACTTTGGTTTCATCGGGAATGACGCGCGTCGTGTCGTCTCCCGGAAGTTTCGGTTCGTGGATCTGAATCAGCTGCGCAATGGATTGCGTCAGAATGTTGCTGAAATTTACCTGCCCTGCCGTTGTATCCGCTCCGTCCTTCACCGCCCAGCGTTCCTGGCCCCCGCATTGGCCGAAGGCGCTGCACGCCGCGCAAAGCATGACGCTCGCAAACACGATCAGTTTTCGCATGGGAAGTATCCTCCATTGGAAAGAATGTCTTGCTCCGGGAAAGGTCTTATTAGTTGTGTCAGGGTTCCGCGTTTCGTTGCAAGCAAGAACTATGAAAGCAAACTTCGGCAAGGGCTGTGTGGAGGCTCGGTATCCAATGTTACGGCTCTTGGATTCCGACCGCGCAATGTTATGGCGTTGCGCGCCCTGCTATTCCCGTTACGCTGACCGGGGTACTTCGCTCATCAACTGGTGGATGTTTCCTTCGCCGTCGCGAAAGGCGGTCATCCACAAATCGTGCGTTGGCATCGGCGCGATGAGCCGCGGCGGCGCCACGATGTCCACGCCATGCTCCACCAGTCGCCGGTGCCCCGCGTTGATGTCTGGGACGCGGAAGTAAAGGATGGAACTGGGATGATCGTATTCCGGCGACGAAGGGGTGCCAAGCATCAGTCGGACGCCGCCGCAATCAAAAAAAGCCATGCCGGGGACGGTGAAGAGCAGCGGCAAGCCCAGGACATCGCGGTAGAATGCGGTGGCGCGTTCGACGTCTTTCACGATGATGGAAATTTGGCCGATATTTGTGATTCCAAGATTTGTTGTTGAGGGGCTCATTTCACTTTACCTCCGGGAGTAAATTAGTTAGCATAGCTAACTACTTTCCATGGCGTCTGTCAAGGACAAAAACCGGCCGGCCGCGGAGGCCTCCACGGCGGGCACTCCGGTGAAACACACGGCCGCTCCCGGCGCAGCTCCCTTGACCCCGGTGGACGTAGCGGACCAGCTCCACTCCGCTGCCATTCACCTGCTGCGCCGCCTTCGTGTTCGCGATCGTGAAAGCGGCATCGGCCCTGCCCAGCTTTCCGCGCTTTCGGTCCTCGTTTTCGGCGGACCCAGATCTCTCGGCGAGCTTGCCGATGCCGAACAAGTCCGCGCCCCGACCATGAGCCGGATCGCCTCCGGGCTTCAGCGCGCCCGGCTGATCCGCCGACAGGCGACCGAAGACGGCCGTCGCATTCGGCTGACAGCCACGGCCAAGGGAACGAAAATTATGTGGGAAGGGCGCAAGCGCCGCGTAGAAACCCTCGCCAAGGCCCTGGCGTCACTGCCTGAAAATGAGAGAGAGCAACTCCGTGAAGCCATCACTTTGTTGCAGCGAGTGATTCGAAATCTTTAGCGGTCTCACGCGCCGACCGCTTGCATCCTGCCTGCCCTCCCACGTGGACAACTCCGCTCGGTCTGGGCACAAGGCGGACCCTGGATAAGGCTTCCGGACCTCAGCCGGTTCCGCCCATGTGCCATCGGCGGGCGCGGGATCCGGTGTACGGTCCGCTTCAGTCGCTTGCGGAGGGTCCCCGCGTGGTTGAGCCACTCGGGGACCAACGATAGATAAAGGTCCGTGGCATGGCACCGGCGGTGCCGACACAAGAACTGGATTGGGTTTGTTCGAGGCACCGGAAAGCCATCCTGACAGGCTGCCTGCGCCGCAGTGTCGAGCTGGCTAGCCTTTTCCGGGGAGTCTCCTAGGGCTTGCGCGAGGAACGCGAAAAATCTTGCCGGCAAAAGTGCATGAAATTCGGATTTTAAGTATTAGGTAGGCAGGGAGCAATCCAGCGGGGACCCAGAGTTCCCGCTAAGGCTTCCAAATCTAGGGGATGGAGCGAGGGTCTTTGCCCTCGGATCCGACCCCAACCTAATAAGAGGAGTTTATGAAAAAAGGAAAGAACCGTAGTAAGAAGTCCAACGCCGCAAAGGCGCGGGAGTTGTGCATCAAGGTCGTGGCGGTCGTTATCAGGGAGTATACGGAAATCGCTCTTAGCCTCGGCTATGACCGGAAGGAAATTTCGGCTTTCGCGGAGGCAGCGGCGCGCTTGGGTCAAATCGCGCGCGATGAAGAGCATCTGACAGAGCTTCTCGCCGCTTTTGATTATGAGATGATTGAGCAGAGAATCCCTCTCAAAAAGAGGGGCACAAACCTCCTCAAGCTCGCGTTGAGCGGACCGCCGCCGGAGGTCGGTTAGCGCTATACGGGGAGAAGGAATCCCCAAACGTCCGGGCTGTTTGCCGGCGCAGCCGCGGCAAAGGCAGGACCGCCAACTCCTTCCTGGAGATTGTCAGCCAGGCGGTCCTGCCCGCCTCGTCCCCACCCGGACCCGGACCGGAATCCCCGCCTTCCTGCAGCCGCTCCCGCTACCCTCCTCCTGAAAGCCCTTTCTGCCGCGCCCGCGATCACCAGCGTTTCAAAATAGCATCTATCAGGACCCCTAATAGGGGCATAAAAAGTTGCCTCGATACGAAGGTGAATCCATCTATGTCCGAGCTCGAACTAAACACTGCCCAGCAGTCTGGAACTTTAGAAGCCGATGCCGCTGCGTTGACAGCCAATGAGGCTCTGCCTGCGGCGAGGGATCAGGGGAGCGGAGCTACCCTGCCGCCAGAGGCGCCGCCAGTGACGGCAGCCTCCTCGCCGGGTAGTCCGATCGAGGGGGAAGAGAAGCGCGCGATTTCTCCAAGGAAGCTGGCGGCGAACCGCGCCAATGCCCAGCGCTCGACGGGACCGCAGACATCCGAAGGCAAGGAGAACAGCAAGTTCAACGCCGTCAAGCACGGTCTGACCGCGCGCTATTTCCCCGCGCTGATTCAGGCGGGAACAGCCGAGTCGGAGCAGTTTGAAGTCGTCCGCACGGATCTATACGGCTTTTATCAGCCGGCGGACCCGCTTGAGGAACTGATGCTCGAGAAGGTCATCATAGAGTACCTCCGCTACCGCCGGCTGGTGGAACGCGAGCAGGTTCTGTGCGCGCATAATCGCCCCTATTTTCTTGACATTGTCAATAAGCTGGCGCGCTACCAGACGGCGATAAACCGCCAGCTGTTTGAAGCGATGCGCGAGTTGGAACGCTTGCAGGCGCAGCGCAAAGCGAAACAGGCAAAGGAGCGCGAATCGAACGGCTCATCTAACAGAGCCTCGGAGTCCCTACTACGAAACGAAGCCACCGTGTAGGATTCCAAAGGGTGAACCCGATTACAAAACGAACCCAAGGCCGGTCCAATTCTTCAGGGTCGCGATCCCGGTCCCCTCATCCGGAGAGGCCCACCAGGGTTATCGGCAATGCCGCGCGAATCTTTAGCGGTTCTAATCTTTTTGGGGTCAGATAGTTAATGGGTCATGGGTTCGAACGGAGAAGCGCGTAAGCCACCTGCACAGGCGTAAGTACGGAGGTACTAAAACGGGGGTGACAAAAACGACGGGAAGTACTGAGAAAAATGAGTCCGTCGGGCTATCGACGGGAAAGGGGGTGGGGAGCAGAATCGCAATTGTGATCGGGAGTTGGTTGCCGCTTCCGGGGTAAAAAGGTTTAGGCCTGATTGCTCCTGTATCTCGTTCTGCTGCTCGCGAGCGCAGCGGAACGTGCGGAAGTAGCGAACTGGCTTCAGGTTACAAGACCCTCAATCCCCCACGCCCGAGCGGCCGGTCCCCCCACCGGCCGCTCATTTTTTTGGCCCATAGCTTTCAACCGAGTTGGGGCTCAAAGTCAAGAGTTCAAAGTCAAAAA
>Ga0210402_10003543_pt1 | contig 14570 bp, 17 predicted proteins | sample IncBWC7MmetaG_FD_161055 | JGI IMG/M metagenome (GOLD analysis project Ga0210402, IMG submission 161055) | Forest soil microbial communities from Barre Woods Harvard Forest LTER site, Petersham, Massachusetts, United States - Inc-BW-C-7-M | ecosystem: Environmental > Terrestrial > Soil >...
GGTCGGGGCACCCGTGCGAGGGAAGCGCGGATGCCTGGTGCAACGGCGGGGAGATCGCTGGAGCGGGTGTACAGGCTGCCGCTCTCGAGCATTCGCGTCGTACAATCTTAAGAAGAGCTCTCGCTGCAGACCCGCTGCAGGAGCAGCGGAGGGGTCAGTAATGGGACAACCAAAAGTCGCAGTGTCTCGATCCCGCGCCAGACAATCGGAGTCGCCTGATCTTCACCTGAAAAAACAGGTGGAACAGGCTTCCCCGGGCGATCGAGCCCTTGTCACTCCGCAGGGCGAGCCGCCAGGATGGGCGTTTTCTTGCGCGCCTTACGCCACTCCGCGAAGTCCTGCAGCACCGTGAAGAAGGAGGGGACGAACAGCACCGCCAGACACGTCGAGGCGATGATACCGCTCAGGACGCTCACGCCAAGCGAGATCCGGCCATTGGCCCCGGCTCCAGTCGCCAGCACCAGCGGAACGACCCCCAGCCCAAAGGCGAACGAGGTCATAAGGATCGGACGGAAGCGCAGCCGCGATGCCTCGACGGCAGCTTCACGGATCGGCAGTCCGCGGACGAGGCGGCCTTCGCGTGCCATCTCGACGATCAAGATGCCGTTCTTGGCCGACAAGGCGATCATCAGGATGAGGCCGATTTGCGTATAGAGATTGTTGGCGACCCCGAGGCTGGTCAGTGCGATGACCGGCCCCAACAATGCCAGCGGTACGGCCGAAAGCACCGCCAGCGGCAGGACCCAGCTCTCATACTGGCCGGCGAGGCAGAGATAGACCAGCAGCACCGACAAACCCACGCTTGTCGCGCATCGTCCAGTTGCCGGGCGAACGTTACCAGTTCGTCGAGCAGGATCACACTTGGTCCCGCAAGCCGGAACAACTCGATCATCAATGCGGCGCCGGGGTTGGTGCGCGCGGCAGACGCTAGGGAAGCGGAGACGCCGGCGAGCGCGTTCGCCCAGTCGCAGCGCGTCCTCATGGCCGCAGAGAGAGTCGTCTCGAAACATATCGTTCGCGCGGCCAGAGTAGCGCCATCAAACACAGAGTGTACCCGACCGCCAACAGGACGTAGCCGATCCGGGTCGAGAACGACTCTGGGGTCGTCGTCGGCAATGGCGATATGCCCGATCCCAACAGAGTGAGGAATGTCGTGAGCGCTCCGGCATACATCTTGGCAAGGCCGGCCGCGGCCCGCCCACCCAGGATCAGCGCCACGAGAATGACGGTCAGGAACAGGAAGGGCAGCGAGGGGCGCAGCTCGACGAACGCAAATGCCAGGGAGGCAAGCACGCCGCTCAGAGCCGGACCCAAAAGCCTACGTCGCCCAATCATCGACTGCCACTGACTTTCTTTCGAAACCCGCAACGGCCGCTCAACCTTCGCCGCAGGAACCGCTCTTCGTGCCCCGAAGCCGACCTGCCCGTCGAATTACAGGTTCACCGGAGGCTATCCTTGCCGGGCTGCGAACTAGCTGAAACCCGCCATCCACTTTCCCGCGCGCCTAATGAGCCGCGACGGCTCAAAGTGCCGTCGTGCTGGAGCCGCTCAAAGTCCGCAATTCGGGTAATCTGGGTATGGACAAGACGGGTACGGGTACGGGTATGCCGGGGCCGGATGGGCCGCACTGGCAACGGCACCGCCGACGATGGCACCCGCCGCGACGCCGGCGGCGACGCCGCCCCAACCTCCCCCGTAATAAGCGCCTCCGTAGCCACCACCGCTGACGTTGACGTTGCGGTTGACGTTAACGTTGCCGCGGTTGACGTTGGCACTGTTGAAGTTGCCGCGGTTCACATTGGCGCTGTTGAAGTTGCCGCGGTTCGCATTGGCGCCACTGAAGTTGCCTCGGCCGGCACCGGCCCAGGAACCGCCACCAGCGCGAGCACCACCGCCGCCAGCCCGAGCACCACCGCCGCCAGCCCGAGCACCGCCGCCGCCAGCGCGAGCACCGCCGCCGCCACCGCCTCGGCCCCCCCTCTGGCACACGAGGACCGGCGGCACGCCTGTCCCCTCCGGCGCGGTGGCGGTGATATTGCGACCCATGCTGCCGCTCCAGGCTGCCGTGGCCGCGGATGCCTCGGTAGCCACCAACCCGACCAAGGCGATCGGCGCCATGTAAAGCAGAGACTTTATCATCGCTGTGGCCTCACTCGCTGTATTGGCTCCGAATTGCTGTCCAGCTCGCGGCTGCTTGGGGCAGGTGTCGGGCTACGTCGAACACTGACCGGCGCCATACCGGCAATATACCCGCCGACCGGAGCAACGGGAAACCATCGAGCGTGACCCGCCTACGCATCTATGTCAATTAGAGCGGCTGAGTTATGGTATTTCTATATCCGAACGGTTGAAACAGCCTCCGATGCCGCAGCCACGGTAATGCCTGCGGAGACAGATTTTCCTCGCCACCGGAGCAACGCGATGAATGGGAAGACCGCCTTTGTGCTGTTATCGGGTGTGCTATCGGGCTCGCTGTGCGCCTGCGTGCAGCCTCCGGAGGCCGCCGCCCCCGCCGCACCGCCGCCCCCGGCACCTGCCCCGGTAGCCGAGCCGACACCCGGCGACCGTTGGGTCAGCATCCGGGGGGCGACGTGCGAAAGGCTGCTGGAGTTATCACCAGACGATCGGGCCGCGGCATCGCTGTTCTATACCGGCTATCAGGCCGCGCGCTTTGGTAGCAGAGCCATCAATGTGGCCGCAATCCCTAACGCCGAGGAGTGGGCGGAGAGCTACTGCGCAGAGCATCCTGGCCGACCGGCCGTCGAGGCGTTCAGGCAGGCTTATCGACAAACCCTCAGACAATAGGGCGCGCCATTTTAGCGGGGTGGATCACTGGACACTTGGGGGCGAACGCGACTGGTGTTGCGATCATCGTGCTTCATGTCATTGACAAGCCGCACCTCAACGCCGGTCGATCGTCATGCGTCTGCGCTCAGAGGTCGATCGGCTTCAAGTTCGTTCTCAAGCCGATGAACTGGGCGGTTGATCACGGTCGCGCGAACGGCCGGAATCGGCGCGATCTCGCCGTCGCCTCACGTACTGGCAATCGACCGAGTTGCCCCGAAGCGGAAATTAACGATCGGCGAAAACATAGGCCAATTCGCATTCCGTGGATGCTCGAATCCGGCATTTCGGCGGGGATGATGGTCAGCTCGGCGAGGGCCGCCTCGGCGTCGAGCCGGGACTGGAAGCGCGCGGCCTCCGTGAACAGCGCGCGCAGGCCGAGCTCTCTCGATTCGCAGAGAGGTTGGCTCTTCAACCAGGGGCGGTCAGCCTCGCCTCGTCAAAATTGTACACGCGGGCGGTGTTGCCGCTGGCGATCCCCGGATCGTGGTCCGGGGCAGGCTTGGCTTGCTCGTCGTCCGGCACTCCGGCCAGGATCTCCGCCAGGATCTTGCGCGATTGGGGAAACGTCGACTCGCTGTGCGGATAGTCCGAGCCCCACATCATGTTGTCCCAAATCATGTTGTCGGGGCCGATGACGTCGCGCAGGCGAATGCCGATGGCGCCCTCCTGGAAGCTTAAGACGACGTTGCGGCGGAAGAAATCGCTCCGGGAGCATGCCGTCCCCCGCCTTCGCGAGGGCAGGCCCCCCGCCTTCGCGAGGGCAGGCCTCCCGCCTTCGCGAGGGCAGGCTCTTGAACCGGTAAATCCCCTCGCCGTGGCGCTCCCGGTACGTGTAGTCCATCGTGGAGAGCAGGTGGGGCGCCCACGCCAGCTCGAATTCCACGATGGCCAATCGAAGGCGGGGATGACGCTCCACGACGCCGGAGAAGATCAGATCGCACATTGACAGCGCCGGATAGAACGCCTTTGTCGCGCGGCTGCTGGCGTCGCGCAGCGTCTTGTCGCCGACCCCGCGGATCCTGCCTTGCCGCCGCGTCGCCGTGTGTAGGCTCAGCGGCAGGTCGAGCGCCGGGGCGACGGCTCGTACTCGGATTGGTCGTATGACCCACCATTGCGAAATCATAATGACAGTCAGTTCCCGAATGGGATCGTCAGTTCCGTCTCGTTCGTGTCCACCACGAACACCGCGAGGAGCTTGGCCGGCTTCGTCTCGCTGGCATTGGCGCTGACGCCGTGGCGGTCGCCGGGCAGCTCGGAGAAGCTCTGTCCGGCCTTGTAGACCGTCACCGGTCCGTCATTGACCTGACTGCGGATCGCTCCCTCGAGCACGGTCGCGTAGATGAAGGCGGATTTGGGATGCGTGTGGCCAGGCGAGTAGCCGCCCGGGCCATATTCGACGAGCACGCCCTTGATGCTCTTGCCGGGAACGTTCGGCAGCTCGTGCTGGTAGACGAGGGTCACCTTGGCATTCTTCTCCTTCGGCTCATCTGCCAGAGCGCTACCGAGCGGCAGGGTGGCGACAAGCAGCGAATAGAGGATGCGTTTCATGGAACCATCCGTCGGTTCGGCGGATGCGGATCAGGCTTTTGCCTGAGAAGAGCGGCCGAGCCATTCGTCGAGACCGATGCGGCCGCCCCAGTATCGGGCCTCGGGTCGCGCACCACCTCACGCGGGTCGCCGGCCGCCTTCAAATAGCGGGCGACGATTTCGTTGAACGGCGCTCGTTCCGGGCCGGCGATCTCGACGATGCCGTTTCGCGGCACCGCGAGCGCCACCTCGGCGACGATGGGCGCAACGTCGTCCGCCGCGATCGGCTGGAACAGGCCGGGCGAAAGGCTGACGACGTTTCCGTGACGCGGCAAAGGAGAGCGTCAAGTGTCGCTTTACAAGCGCTATTTAGCGCGCAGCGCGGACGGTCTGGGTTTCCTTATACCCTCGCCTCCGGCTGAGCTCGGCTATAAGATCGCACGCTGAAACACAAGACAGGCGGGGTGGATGAACGCTTCCCCAGATCGGGTTAAACGAATCTCTGAGTCAGGAGACTAGCTGGGCGCCCATGAACGTGCCTGAGGAGCGCGCCAGCGGCCTTGAACCGATATGCAGCGCTCACGTGATCGAGCAAAACATTCTCGTGATGGTGCGGCGCCCAGCAACCGTCGCCGAGGTCGTTTCCGGGTCCACACCGGTGATCGCGTTCGGCGACCCATTTCGAGCGACGGTTGCCACATTGGGCATCAACCCCAGTCGCCGCGAATTTCTTGACACAAACGGCGAGCTGCTGACCGGTGCAGAGCGCCGCCTTGCGACGCTTGCGTCGCTGCAGGCAAGAGACACCGCCGGCCTCAATTCCGACCAGGCCGCCGCCTTGATTCGTGACTGCGCTGGCTATTTTCGTAGGAATCCTTATCGCAGCTGGTTTGATCGACTCAACGGAGTAATGCACGCCGCGACCGGGGCCAGCTATTACGAGGGCTCCGCGTGCCATCTCGACCTGGTACAATGGGCAACCGACCCGATCTGGAGTTCACTGCCGCAGTCAACAAGGCGGATTCTGCTGAATGAGGGTTTGCCCCACCTCCGGCATCTCTTGACGCATAATCACATTTGCATTGTGTTGCTGAATGGTCGCCAGGTCATCGAACAGGCGAGGTCTAGCGGGCTGGTAAGATTAGAGCTGTGTGGCCGGATCTCGGTCAATGCCCGCCGAACATGCTCGCCCTATTGTGGGGAATGGGAGATGGTTCGGTTTGTCGGGTGGTCAGCTAACCTGCAAAGCAGCCGGGGGATCACCAGGGATTTCCGATCCCGCCTCGGCAATTGGCTATCAACGAAATTGAATGCCACCGGCTCAGAAAGTGTCCCTGACACTCCGCCTCAGATGAGCTTCGATGCGCAAGGGTGCGTCGCACAGGGGAGCGTTGTTAATGGCAAAGCAGAGCTCTACGCACTCCTGAAACAGTGGCTCCTACGGACTGACGCGCCGACCATTGGTCCGATTGGCACATACGGCGGTAAGGCGTGGATCACGATTACGCTCGATGGGGCCAGGTCGCGGTACTAAATGCCGACACAAAGAGGGCAGCGGTCCAGGCCTACGTTAATGACGCAGAAAGACGACTCCCAGAGGTGCCTTGGCGGATTTTGCCCTCTCGCGGAAGCCACCGCTGGAATAAGCTTGTCTTCCGCGCGGACGGACACCAGACACCGGGCTGGTACTGCTATCTTCGCGCCGACGCGGACGGCCCGGGGCAGGTGTAAGATACGCGCTTCACCCTCAGGACCGGTCCTGGTCCATTTTCCGCACCGGGGGCTTGAGCATAAGCCGCCGCGAGGGGTTCAACGATATTCCTGGAGCACCAAGCGAAACCACGCCAGAAAGTTTTTGCGCAGCCCCGGCCGATACGTCACCCCGGGAAGGTCCCCTGTCGAAGCACTGCTCGCGTTCTGGGGCGAATGGGAGGCGCCCTCACATGTGCGTAAGTGCTGGCGGGAAGACGGTGAGTTACCGCGATTCTTACACGAGCCTGTCTGGGAATATCCGATAATCAACGGATTTCGAGCTCGACGTGATCTCGCGCACTGTCGAAACCCTGCTGGGTTTGGTGCAGACCCGAAGCAGCTTGCGCGTCGAGTGGTATATCGTGTTGCTGATCGTCGCCGAGCTGCTGTTGACGACCTACCCTCTGCTGCTCGGCCGCTAGGAGCGAGATGATTCGCGTCACCCCTCGCATCACGATCTACGAGGAGGCAATCGAGGAGGTTTTCGTGCGTGCCGGCGGTCCCGGCGGCCAGAACGTCAACAAGGTCGCGACTGCAGTCCAGCTGCGCTTCGACGCGGCAGGTTCGCCAAGCCTCGATGCGCCGATGCAGGCGCGATTGCGCCGGCTCGCCGGGCGGCGGATGACCGCCGATGGTGCCGTCGTCATCATGGCGCGGCGTTTCCGCACGCAGGAGCGCAATCGTGCGGATGCGTACGAGCGGCTGATCGATCTCCTTCGGCGGGCGGCCGAGCCGGGGAAACGCCGCGTGCCGACGCGCCCGACGGCGGCGTCGCGTGAACGCCAGCGCGAAGCAAAGCTCGCCCGCGGCCGAACCAAACGCCTGCGCCACCCGGTCGACCAACAGCGCGAGTGAGCCGCCGGCACCCGTTAGCCGAGACCGAGAGCCCGTCGTGCGGCGGCGAGACAATCCGCCGCCCCGCCCGAGGCATCGACGCGAACCCAGTCCAGCGGCCCCGGATCCTGCCCGAGCTGCTGCGCAAGAACTTCCGGCGACGCATCCGAGGCGTCATGGCGGCGGGCTTGCAGGCGCCGATCCATCGTCGGCGCCGGCGCTTCGAGCCAGAGACCAGAAAAGGGCACAGCCGCAGCCTCGGCGATTGCGGCGAAGGACTGCCGCTCATCCGGCTTCAGCGCTACCGCGTCGACGATTACCGAATACCCGGCTGCGAGTGCATCTCCTGCCTTCCGGCGAAGCGTCTCGTATACCCGGTATGACGCCCGCGGAGCATACGCGCTGGCCGGCAGCCTCGTCTCGAGGGAAACCCCGAACAACTGCTTGCGGATGACGTCGCTGCGCAGGACCCGGGCACCGAGGCTCGGGGCCAGCGCGGCGGCGAGGGTCGACTTGCCGGCGCCGCTGAGACCGCCGATCGCGATCAGGCGGCAGGATCGCGGCCGGAGAAATTGCGCGGAGAGGTCGAGGTAGCGGCGCGCCTCCGCCGCCATTGCCGGCCTGGGACCTGACCCTACCGTCCGCTCCAACACCGTCGCCGTGACGTGCGCCCGGATCGCCGCGCGCAATGACAGGAACAGCGGCATCGCCGGTAGCCCGTCATCCTCGCCGGTCAGATCCAGATAGCGGTTCAATACGAGACTGGCAAAATCCGCGAGCCCGTGATGTTCGAGATCCATCAGCAGAAAGGCGAGGTCATAGAGGACGTCGACGGAGGCAAGCTCCTCGGAGAATTCGAGGCAATCGAACAAGGTCGGTCTGTCCTCGAAGAGGCAGACATTGCGGAGGTGCAGGTCTCCATGGCAGCGCCGGACTTTGCCCTCGGGGCGGCGTCGATCGAGCACGGCGCCGACGACGGCAAGCCGTTCCAATGATCTTTGCCTGACCTCGGCGATGCGCTCGGAGGAAAAGCCCGCCTCTCGTGCCGCTGTGAGGCAGCCATGGTTCGTCTCGACAACGGCGGCCAGTGCCGCAGCGCCGCCGCGATCGGGCCGCCGCTCGGCGGATTGATGGAATGCCGTAATCCGAACAGCAAGCTCGATCATTGACGACGCGCTCAACCGGCCGGCCTTGGCCAGTTCGTCGAACACCAGCGTCTGATCGAAGCGCCGCATCACCACGATCCAGTCGACCGCCGGGCCGGCCTTCCCGAAGGCGAGTTCGCCTTCCGCGCCGCGGGTCAGCGGACGGATCTCGAGATAGAGTTCGGGGGCGGTACGCCGGTTGAGCTGAAGCTCGGCCTCGCATACCACCCGGCGCCGCTCCGCGGTCGAGAAATCGAGGTAGGAGTACTGTACCGCGCGTTTCAGCTTGTAGGCGCGGTCACGGGCAAGAAAGACGAGCGACGCATGTGTCTCGATGATGTCGACCCGCTCCACCGCCGCGCCGTACGAGGATGGTCTGCTGAGAAAATCGATGACGTCGCGCTGATCGTCGGGCATAGCTGAGAGACACCGCAAAAAAATTCGACGTGCCACTAGGTCATTTGCCGTTCGCACGAAAGCCGACAGCCGCGACCCCGAGGTACCGAATATGATGCTCCCAGCAACGAGCCGCTTCCAGTTGACCCCCGATCTCACGATCTGCCGGATCTTGAACGGGATGTGGCAGGTGTCCGGCGGCCACGGCGCGATCGACCCCGGCCGCGCGGTCGACGAGATGTTCGCCTACCACGATGCCGGGTTCGCCACCTGGGATCTCGCCGACCATTATGGTCCGGCCGAGGACTTTATCGGCGACTTCCGCCGCCGGTTCGCCGCCCGCAACGGAGCCGAGCGGCGCGCCGAGATCCAGGCGTTCACGAAGTGGGTGCCGTATCCGGCTCGGATGACCCGGCGCGTCGTCGAAGACGCGGTCGGGATCTCGCTGTCGCGGATGGGCGTCGAATGCCTCGACCTGATGCAATTCCATTGGTGGGACTACGGCAACGCGAGCTATCTCGACGCGCTCAAACACCTCGCCGACCTGCAGCACGACGGCAAGATCCGCCACTTGGCACTGACCAATTTCGACACCGAGCGTCTCCGAATCATCGCCGATCACAGCATCGGGGTCGTCTCGAACCAGGTCCAGTACTCGATCGTCGATCGCCGTCCTGAGGCTCGGATGGCTACGTTCTGCGGCGATCACGCTATGACGCTTGTCGCCTATGGCACCCTCCTCGGCGGGCTGCTGTCGGAGAAGTACCTCGGACGCCCGGAGCCGCAGCGCGCCGAGCTTGATACCGCTTCGCTGCGGAAGTACATGAACATGATCGACGCCTGGGGCGGCTGGACCCTGTTCCAAGAATTGCTCGCCGTGCTGAAGCAGATCGGCGACCGGCACCGGGTGAGCATCGCCAATATCGGCGCCCGCTACATCCTGGACCGCCCGGCGGTCGCCGGCGTCATCGTCGGCGCGCGCCTCGGCGTCGCTCAGCACATCGCCGACAATTCCCGCGTCTTCGAATTTGCGCTCGATCCCGAGGATCAGGCGACGATCGAGGCGGTTCTGACGAAATCGCGCGACCTGATGAAGCTGATCGGTGATTGCGGCGACGAATACCGCTAGCGACATAATCATGAATTGAAACGGCAATGGCTCATCATTCCCATCTGCAGCTGATCTGCAGCGGAATCCCAACTGCCAGTTGAATAGCATCGATTCCGGTCATGTCGGCCTCCCGAGCGGCATGGGCCGGCCGCAGGCCCTCGTCTCCAGCCGGCGGCCCATACCCGAAACTGTCATCGGCCCGGACTATAATGTGCGAATTAGGCAATATTCAGGTGACCAAAAATCATCACAGCTGAGAGCCCGGTTTCCGACTCATCGTTTAACCTAACGATGCGGCGTATGCGCCGAAGAGCGATGTTCTCACACTGTTGCCGAAGCAATCGAGGTCGTTACTATCGAGCCGGCTATGAGCAAGATCACGCTGTACGGGCGTCGCGGCTGGGGCTCCACCATCGTCGAGGCGCAGCTCGAGTGGCTCGGCCTCGATTACACATACGAGGCCGTGGGCGACTTGTTGCGGTCGGCCGAAGCCCGACGAACTCTGGCCCCGGTCAACCCGCTCGGCCAGGTTCCCACACTCGTGTTGGCGAATGGTCAGATCCTGACCGAGAGTGCCGCGATCACACTCTACCTTGCAGACATGACGGGTCGCGACGACCTCGTCCCGCCGCCAGACTCGGAGCAGCGGCCCGAGTTCCTGCGCTGGCTGATCTTTCTCGTCGCCAATGTCTACCCGACCTACACCTACGCAGACGAACCGGACCGCTTTGTGCCGGACGCTGCGGCGAGGGGACCGCCGCTTTCGGGCCACCGTCGACGCGTACGCGCAGCGGCTTTACGGCATGATCGAGGCGACGGCGCGCACACCCTGGTTTCTCGGCGAACGCTTCTCTGCACTCGACATCTATGTGGCGGTCATGACCCGCTGGCGGCCGCGACGCCAATGGTTTGCCGAGAACGCGCCACAACTTCACTCGATCGCGACGCGCGCGGACGCGGTCCCGCAACTGCAATCCGTCTGGTCCCGCAATTTCCCGGAGGCCGCGTCGTAAATCCCCTTCCGGAGACACAAGATATTGGTCGGGACTGTCCCCAAAATCCGGGGACAACCCGGTTGAAAACGTGCCCCGGTCGCTTCACCCGGCGGTGTTGAGCGTGCTGCCTAAAAAAGCGGCAGGGGTCTAGACGTAGGTCCAGGGGCACGAAACCATTGGCGCAGCTCTATATGGTTGCCGCTGGGATCGCGGATTTCTGCCCTGGCATAAGTCTCGCGGAATCGCGGGCCCCAGACGACGTCGATGCCTTTGGTTTTCAAATATTCGACGGTTTCTTGCATGTCGTCGACTTCGAGGGCGATCATGCGGTAGCCGAGATGCTCGTTTTGCGGAGCGGGTTCGACCGTGGCGCCGTCATACGAGATCAGCTCGACGGTGGTGCCGCCGAGCTCCAGATAAACGAGGTCGATCGGCGTCCCCAGCCCTGATTGCTCGATCCGGTCGCGCGCCCGCACGGTGAAGCCCAGCACATCGGTGTAAAACTCGACGGTGCGATCCAGCCGATCGGTGACGATCTCGACGTGGTCGATTCGCTTGAACATCATGCCCTCCGAGCAGACCGGTTCCACCACTGGCGCGCTACCAGGCTCGACACCGGCGCACCTCCTCGTCATGCCCGCGAAAGCGGGCATCCAGTGCGGCCGGCACAGAGGGCGGTGGCTCTCTGGACCCCCGCCTCGGGCGCGCGACGAAAGGCCGTTCGAGGCGTCGAGCTTTTCGTCTTTCCGGGATGGTCCGCAGGACCAGGCCCGGAACCAATGAACACCGGCTATTCCCAACGTCGCCGCTGGCCCGTGTTCCTGGCTTCCGGGCTCTTGGGCTGCGCCCGCGCCCCGGAATGACGAGTATTTCGGATTCTTTCATAGGCTCTTTCGCGGGAAGGGGCGACAGAAGTGACCGGTTTGGGTGCGTACCGCTAATTGATCGCGAAGCAATAGAACAACCCGTCGCCGCCGGTGCTGCGCAGATCGGCCTGGCTGCAGCCGCCGTCGGGGCCGCGCGAGGGATGCGAGGAATTCCACGATTTCGATGCGTCGTCGTCGCGCAGGCCCTGCCGATCGATGTGACCAACAATCGCCGTACCCTGGGTGCTGCTCGTCCAGTTGTGGCAGGTCTTATCCTCGCCCGGCGGAAACGCCTTGCCGTCCGGTTGCGAGCCGGTCAGCGCATCGTGCTTGTTGGGGGTATCGCCGCGGCCGTTGACGACATCACCTTTTTCGGTGAGATCGGTCTGCTTGGTGAGGTTGTTGGCGCCGTGGAGTTCCTCGACGTCCTTGGCGACGACCACACCCTTGCTGTTCTGCCAGGGCCCACGCCCGATGCGGTCGCGGGCATTGACCGCCGTCTGGCCGTCGTCGGCTTGCGTGCTGAGATAGGCGTGCCAGGTATGGCTGCCGGCTCCGACTGCCTGGGCGAGCTGCTGGCAGAGCCGGTCGGCGCCCGCGAGGCCGCCGAGATCCGCCCCCTTGCCGGGGCCGGCGCTGGTCACGAAGAATGTCGTGTTGGCCTGTTGGGCCCGGGCGCCGGCATTCATGCCGAGCACGAGCAAGGCCGATACCGCAAAAACGGTCGAGCGCGCCGTGGAATTCATCCTGATCCTCCTGCCGCTTCGAGGGGGTGCCGCTTCTACGACTCCCGCGCGATGAAAATCATCCATGCTCCGGTGGGCGTCGCGCCGACCTCCTTCATCTGAGCTGGAAGCTGACGTCCTCCGCCTGCGGGGTGCCGACCAGCATCATGAATTCTGCACCGGCAACGCCGTCATTGCGGAAATAGTGGACCCGGCCGGCCGGGTTGAAGATCACATCCTTCGGGCCGAGGTGCTCCTCGACGGTATCGCCGTCCTCCCCCCAGCCGACGGTGATGCAGCCTTCCAGCACGAAATAGGCGTCCTCCACCGGACGCGTATAGCCGCGGATCGCAACCCCCTTCGGCAGATGGACCATGTCCATGCGGTAGCGGCCAGGCGGGGCGCCGCCCTCGCCGATATAAGCCGTCCGGGCAAAACCCGCTTGCCATACCGGGCGCTGCTCGGCATGGCGGACCATATGGCGGGCGAACTCGCGTTGACGCGGATCCGAGCTATCGGGATCAAAGGCAAGGGTCTTCCCGGGTCTTGCGCCGAAATGGCGGGCGATGGCCGGGTCGGCCTCGCGCGGATGGCAGACATAGACTGGCGGCTTCGGCGTGGCGCTGCCGACGCTGATCGACATCAGCACCGGCTCGACCCCGTCATTGCGAAAGCCGTGCGGCCGGCCGGACTGGTTCAGCACCATGTCCTTGGGGCCCAGCTGTACCTCGATGACCTCGTCGCCCCAGGCCCAGCCGACGGTCAGCACCCCTTCCAGCACCAGAAAGTGCTCGACCACCTCATGGGAATGGCAGGCGGCGTATTTGCCGACCGGCTGATGCACCAGGCTCAAGGTGAATTGCCCCGGCCTCAAGGTGCTTGGGTCGTCGGCTTTGGGCGAACCGCCGGCCCCGATGTAGCGCATCTGCGCGCGCGCCAAATCCGGAAAGCCACTGCTTCCCGGAAACGCATCCCAGTCGAAGCTCTTCTCGGTGTGACGCCCGATAAAGGCCCGCATCTCGCTCTTCAGGTCGAGCGGGTCGGCTTGCGCTAAAACGGCCATGCGAGACTCTGGTTAGTTGCGGACCAATCCGCCGTCGATCGGGATCACCGCTCCCGAGACATAGTCGGAGAGATCGGTGGCAAGGAATTCGACGACCTTGGCGCAATCCTCGACTGTGCCGAGGCGTCGCAGCGCCACCTGCTCGGCGCGGTCGCGATTGCTGTTGCTGCCGCCGGGGAGGACGACCTGCATGATCCGCCCGGTGGCAATGACGCCGGGAGCGATGCAGTTGGCGGTGATCCCGTAGGGGCCGAGATCCTGCGCCAGATAGCGCGTGTAATGCGCGATCGCGGCCTTGGCGGCACCGTAATGCGCGTAGCCGCCGTCGGCGGAGGGCGACAGGCCGGCCACCGAGCTGACGGTGATGATCTTGCCCGAACGCTGGCGCTTCATGACCGGGGCGACCGCACTGCAGCAGTAGACGGTACCGTAGAGGTTCATGCCGACGACCAGATCGAGCAATGCCGGATCGATCGTGCTCGCCTTGGTGTCCACCGGCCGTCCGCGGCCGCCGCCGGCATTGGCGACGAGCACATCCACCCGGCCCCATTGCTCGACAACCCGCGCCACCATGGCGTCGACCGCCTGATGGTCGCGGACATCGACCTCGATGCCGATCGCGGCACCACCCGCCGCCGCGATTTCCGCCACCGTGCTCTCGGCGGTCATGTCCTTCGCCTCGGCCTCGAACTCCTCGTATGACTTAAGACTGAGATCGGCGACCGCAACCTTGGCGCCGAGCCCCGGCCAGACGCCTGGCATAGGCGCGCCCCAGCCCGCGCGCCGCGCCGGTGACGATCGCAACCTTGCCGTCGAGCTTGCCCATCGCCGTTCCTCCCATCCTCAGCTCGTTATAGCGCCGGCGGGGTGACCAGGGACCGAAAGAAGCGCCCAAATTCCCTGCCGAACAGGGATACTCAGGGAGAAAAATCGCAACCCAGTCGTCCCGAGACGCCAAAAGACCCAGTGGATCAGAGGCTTGCGAACCCGGTTGGGCACAAAATTGGGCCGCCGGCAGGGGAATTTTGACGACCTCCTGACGTCCGGACCCGTGCCAAAGCTGTGACCTCGCCGAGCCCCAACGCGTGGCGTGAGCGGCGCCGCGCCCATCACGATCCAACCCTACCGTCGCGTTTGCCCATCACCTTCCTCATCATCAAAATCCGCCTACGTGCCCTATTGCAAAAATCGCATAAATAGCGTAAGTTGTCAATCTGTGAACCGCTGTTCTCACCGTCTCGGACGCCCCGGGATCAGACCAGGATCAGACCCGGGGGACTTTGACTATCCAAAGTAAGCCATGTCAGGC
>Ga0210402_10003544_pt1 | contig 14566 bp, 11 predicted proteins | sample IncBWC7MmetaG_FD_161055 | JGI IMG/M metagenome (GOLD analysis project Ga0210402, IMG submission 161055) | Forest soil microbial communities from Barre Woods Harvard Forest LTER site, Petersham, Massachusetts, United States - Inc-BW-C-7-M | ecosystem: Environmental > Terrestrial > Soil >...
CTCTGATCCAACAACTTCAAGTTGGCGGTCGCGTGCGCTTTCTGGGGCGTCAATCGCGGCAGCAGGTTGCGGCAGCTATGCGCCGGTGTACTGTGTTCGCGCTACCCAGCCGATACGAAGGTCTGGGCTGCGTGTACCTGGAAGCCATGTCTGCGGGGAAGCCGGTGATTGGCTGCCGGGGGCAGGGGATTGCGGAGATTATTCAGCACGGTTCCAACGGTTTTTTGGTGGGACCCGATAACGAGCGGGAGTTGGCCTTGGCGCTGGCGATGCTTCTGCGTGACGAACCGCGCCGCCGCGCGCTTGGCGCCGCGGCGCGAGACACGATCCTGGAGAGACTTACGCTAGCGCAACAAGCGGAGAGCATGGCGCGAATCTACCGGGAGTCGGCGTAATGAAGCACCGCCTGGTCATTCTGACAGAGATTATCTCGCCTTATCGCATTCCGCTGTTCAACGCACTGGCGCAGGATGCGGAAGTGGATCTGCACGTTCTGTTTCTGGCCGAGACGGATCCCGTGCTGCGGCAATGGCAGGTCTACAAGGAAGAGATACAGTTCTCGTATCAGGTTCTACCGTCGCGGCGACAGTGGGTTGGCAGTTACAACGTGCTGCTGAACCGTGGAGTGGGCAGCGCCTTGGCAGCGGCCGCACCCGATGTGATTCTTTGTGGAGGCTACAACTACTTCGCTTCCTGGCAATCCCTGCGCTGGGCGCGGGTTCACAAAATCCCTTTTGTTCTCTGGTCCGAGAGCAACGCGATGGATCTGCGTCGCGGCCACTCTGTGGTGGAGTTTCTGAAGAGCGAGTTTCTGAGCCGCTGCAGCGGATTCGTTGTGCCGGGGCAGTCGGCACGGGAATATCTTTGCGCGCATAAAGCAATTGAGGAAGATGTCATCTTTACCGCGCCAAATGCCGTCGACAATGATTTCTTTGCCGCAGCCGCGGCGGGCGCACGCCAAAATGCGGCCACGCACCGCCGCGCGCTGGCTTTGCCGGACCGCTACTTTCTCTTCGCGGGACGCCTGGTACGGGAAAAAGGCGTCTTTGAATTGCTTTCTGCGTATGCCAAACTGGATGAGTCGACGCGCCAACAAGTAGGCCTCGTGTTTGTGGGCGACGGTACATCTCGACAGCAATTGGAGGCAAAGGCGGCCTCCATCACGCCGGGGATGATAAGATTCGCTGGTTTTGCCCAACGCGAGCAGTTGGCGATCCATTACGCGCTCGCCGAAATGCTGATTCTGCCTACGTATACTGATACCTGGGGATTGGTCGTGAACGAAGCGATGGCTTGTGCCTTGCCCGTGATTCTTAGCCGGGCAGCCGGATGCGCCGTCGACTTGCTGACGGACAACTGGAATGGGTTGTTAGTCTCCCCGCGGGATGTGTCGTCTTTGACCTTAGCAATGCAAAGTCTTGCCAATCAGCCTAACCTTTGTGCAACGATGGGCGCTAACAGCGTGCAACGGATTGCCAGATACTCGCCGCGAGAGTGGTCCAAGGGGATTAAGCGGATGGTAGAAGCCCAGGGAGCAACGCGTGACTGAGCGAATCCCGAAAATTGTCTACGTGGCAGCGATCGTTCTTGGCCCGCTGGTGTTGATTTACTTCGCTTATTCGCAGCCCGGCTATTTCACCAGCGTGACCTATCTGGGAGGGCTCCTTCTTCTGGAGTTTCTGGCCCTGGCAGTCTGGTGGTACCGGCAGGTCTTCTTTCCTCTGATCATGGTCGCTTTCCTCCTCGCGGGTGTGGATCTGCCCGTGGGCGCATTTTGGACACAGGCACGATGGTTGTTTCTGTTCGTGGGAGCAGCCGCAGGCGCCGTGCTCATGCTCAGAGAACGCAGCCATCCCTTCGGTCTGTTTCATATCATGGCAACGTTTGCGGCCCTGGCCACGCTGGTATCGGCGGCGGTTTCGCAATACCCGAGCGTTGCCCTGCTAAAGTCAGTGAGTTTCATGTTGTTGTTCCTCTACGCGGGTACCGGTGCGCGACTCGCGGTAACGGGACGGGAAAACCGCTTTTTCACAGGCCTTCTGAACGGATGCGAGGCGTTTGTTGGAGCGATTGCAGTTTCCTATGCCGTCGGAGTCGAGGCGATGGGTAATCCCAACTCGCTTGGCGCAGTCATGGGAGTGGTCGGAGCCCCGATTCTTCTATGGGGAGCATTCCTTGATGAGACCTCCTTCGTTCGCGGCCGACGGCTGGCGGTATACGCAATCTGCATGTACCTGGTGTTCCACAGTCACTCGCGAGCCGGTTTGGCGGCCGCTTCCGTTTCATCGGGACTGCTGTGTTTCGCGTTGCGCAAGTACTGGTCGGTTTTGAAGGGCCTTGGTGTCATCGTTATTGTGGTTGCGGCAGCAGCTATTGTTCAGCCAGAAGCCCTGTCGAATGCGGTATCTTCGCTGACGTCGGCCGTCATATATAAGGGCGGCCGGGATGCGAGCGTGCTGGCTTCGCGGGAGTCTCCGTGGCGGTCGGCCGTCGACAGCATTCACAACCACTTCTGGTTTGGAACCGGACTCGGGACAACGGAGAACTTGAAAGATCCGACTGAACACCTTGCGATGTTCTCATCGTCCACAGAGGTGTCGACCGAAAACGGGAGCAGTTATCTCTCCATCGTTGTCGGAGTTGGAGTGATTGGTGCATTGCCTTTCACATTGCTATTGCTGTTGCTCCTAAGGAAGATGTTTCGCACTTTTGCATGGCTGGTGAAGGCGCGGAACCCATGTCATCCAGCTGTCCCGCTCGCGATGGTAATGCTCGCCGGCATGATTCATGCGGGGTTTGAAGACTGGCTGTTCGCTCCTGGATACTACGTTTGCGTGTTGTTTTGGAGTCTTGCGTTCATTCTGGTGGATGTGGCTCCATCGACGGCTCCAAGGGCTGCGTTGGCGTGGCGTTTCAGGGCGATGCGGCGGGGTTTGGGCGGGGTCGCTCCCAGCCGATGATGCACTTGTTCATTAACGCCCTCGCCGCCAGCGCGGGTGGAGGCCTCACCTATGTCCGCAACGTGCTTCCACATCTGGAGGCGCAATCCGACCTGAAGGTCACAATAGCCTTGAATTCCGGCCTCCGGGAAGAGTTTCGCAGTTTCAGCAAAGTTGAGTTTCTGACCCCGCAGATTTCGCATGCCGGGCGATTCTGGTATGAGCAGTCGGCCCTGCCGGACCTGATCCGCGGTTGCCGCGCCGATGTTCTGCTTTCCACCGGAAACTTCGCGTTGAGAAAGTCGCCGGTGCCGCAGATCCTGCTCTCACGCAATTCGCTATACACTTCCGCAGATTTTTACCGTGACCTGCGGTCGCGCCATGAGTATCGTGCGTGGCTGGATACGCATCTGAGGGCGCTGATTGCAAAGAGGTCGATCCATTGGGCAGATATCACAGTCGCGCCGAGCGAGGCCTTTGCCGCGGAACTGCGTCGCTGGACCGGAGCGCCTGTGTTGGCCATTCATCACGGGTTCGATCAGGAAAATTTTGTTAGCGATTCCAGTCCACTCGGGCCAGAGGTCGAGGAAAAGCTGCGCGTCGCCGAACCGTCTCTGAAACTGCTCTTTGTCAGCCACTACAACTATTACCGGAATTTCGAGACGCTGATTCGGGCATTGCCGATGCTGCGCGATCAAATGGCGGATCGTCGGGTTAAATTGCTTTTGACTTGCAACCTGGTTGCCGGCAAGAATCCGGGGGCGTATCGCCCTGAAGCGGCCGCCGAACTGGTGAAGAAGCTCGGAGTATCTGACATGGTGGTCGAGCTTGGAGCGATTCCGTACCGGCAGCTTCATCACGTATACAGCCATGCCGATGTCTATGTAACTCCGGCGTACACGGAAACCTTCGCGCATCCCCTGGTTGAGGCGATGGCGAGCGGAGTACCTGTGATCGCATCCGATCTTCCGGTACATCAGGAAATCTGCGGCGCTGCGGCCGCGTACTTTCCACGATTCTCGGCAGAGGCCCTGGCTGGAACGCTGGCGCAGATCGCCAGGTCGCCGGAGACGTCGCGACGTATGGCGGCGGTAGGCGTGGGGCGGGCAAGTCAATTCTCCTGGAAAACACATGTCGAGAAGATTCTCGATTTGTGTCGCGCGCTGCTTGATTCCAAGCCTTCCGAAGTGAGGATTTAGCTCGGAAGTGGAGCCCCGGAACACGAATCCTGATGTGCTAATATGCTCACATTGTTTGGAAAAATCTGTGGACGCGCGGCCTTCCACCGTACCTACACTTCCTTGAACCGATGAGGATTATTGTCAATGCCGACGACCTCGGTATCAGCGAACCCGTGAACGAGGCGATATTCCAGGGGATGCAGCGCGGGACGATTACTTCGGCGACCATGCTGGCGAACGGTCCGGCGGTGAGACTGGCGGCGCAGGATTTGCATCTGTTTCCCCGATGCTCTTTTGGTGTGCATCTCGACCTGACAGAGTTTGAACCGCTTTGCCAAGGGAGTTACTCCGACCTGGCGAGCATCCTTGACAAGAACAATTGCTTCAACGGGAATTCGATTCGTGAAGTCCGGATTACCCGGCCGATGCTCAGGGCAATCTTTCGGGAGTGGTGCTCGCAGATCGAGAATCTGATGCGACTCGGCGTGGAACCATCGCATCTGGATGCGCACCATCACGTCCACACCATTCCACAGTTGCTGCCGGTGCTGGCAGCGATACGGCGCCGGTATAAGATCAACAAGGTGAGAATCAGCAGAAATATGTACGACGAGTCAGAGCATCCTGGGCAGCTTCTGCTGGCCAAGAAGTGGTTTTTTAATTTGGCTCTCAGGGCGGTTGGATTTCGGACGACTCGCATCTTTACCGACCTGGGGACCTTCGTCAAGTTATGCGCGGAGCGTCCTCCCCGGCCGGCAAGCGTGGAACTGATGACGCATCCGGGGTCTTTGCCTCGCAACGAGGAGGCAGGTCTGCTGGAGAGCGATTGGCCCGGCAGGTTGTCGTATAAAACTACGCTTGTGAGCTACAACAACTTGTAAGCAGGATTGACGGAATGTGGCAGACCGATTGGGCGGAAAAGCCCCGACAAACCGCCAATGCTGAGGCAACTCAGAGTTCCACCCTGCCGACCGCGTCCGTCCGTTCGACCTATCTTCTTTCCTGGAACGAACACTGCATTGAGTGCGCGGTTCCCGATTGTTATGCGCTCTGTCCGCTCTACGTTCAAAGGCGCGATCGCAAGTGCGCGCGCTTCAAGTATGGCATTTCTCCGAATCCGCAATACCCCGGGCTGTTCCCGTTCGGAGCTGAAGTCGAATTTCGCAGGTGGGGCAAACTCGAGTCCGCTTTTGGATTTGGATCGGTTACGCCGTGGCAAGTCCGCTGGCTGGACCGAATTGACCGGGTCGCTCTCAATTGCATTAATCCAATCTCGTCCTTGTTGCGCGGAGTGAGCCCGTATCTTCGGATCAACGGCGCCTACGCGGTTCTCCGCGAGCGTTTACTGCAAACCTTCACGCGAAATCGGAAAGAGGATTTCGATGAATTTGTGATTGAAGTCTGGAACCTGGAGTCTCAGGCGGTGCGACTCGTTCTCGAATGCTGGCAACAAGGACCCAAGTTCCGTACTTCAGTCCTGTTGGAGCCAGGCAGGACCATCCAGCGCATTCCCGCCGTCGCGATGAACATTGATCTCTATGGTGGGTTTGGAATGGTCAGGGTGTATCCGGATAACGATGCCGAGGCGCACGTTGTGTTCTCCTGGCTTGATTTTGTGCGGTACCGGCGGCCGGTGGGGCGCGATGCGGTAGCAGAGACCGGCGGGACGGACGCCCGGAGTGCTCAGCCCGCGGCAACGACCAAAATAAAATGCGTGATTTGGGATCTGGATCAGACCGCGTGGGATGGAATTTTGGGCGAGCAAGATGCCGCGCACGTTTCAGTCCGGCCGGAAGTGCTGCAAACCATGATGGCTCTGGACGAACGCGGCATCCTTCAGAGTATCGCCAGCAAGAATGACTATGACAATGCATGGAGCGTGCTGGAGCGGCTGGGCGTGGCGCACTTGTTCCTGTATCCACAAATTAACTGGGAACCAAAGAGCGCCAACGTTCAGCGGATTGTGACGGCGCTGAATATTGGGGTGGATAGTTGCGGGTTCATTGACGATTCTCCGTTTGAAAGAGCGGAGGTTGCGCATGAACTGCCTGGCATCCGTAGCTTCGCCGACTCCGATGTGCGTACTCTGCTCGAACGGTCGGAGTTCGACGTTCCGGTCACGGAAGAGAGCAGACAGCGGCGTGTGTTTTACCGTGCGGAATCGCAACGCAAGCAGGAAGCCATCCCATACGAGGGCCGCTATGAGACGTTCCTCAAATCGTGTGAGATGAAGACGACGCTGTTCAAGCCGACGCAGCGCGACCACGCGGAGCGCTGCTTGGAATTGTTGCATCGCTCGAATCAGCTTAATCTTTCGACCTATCGATACACGCGGGAGGAATTCGAGCAACTTCTCGAACAGCGAGATGTTGTGTGCATCTGCACCGCTTGTTGCGACCGCTTTGGAGACTACGGAATTGTCGGGTTCGCTTCATTGGTAGTTTCAAAAGACGGGGCCGTCTTGAAAGACTTTGTGTTGTCCTGCAGGGTAGCGCAGAAGAAACTGGAGAACGCCTGGTTCAAGTGGCTTGCCGGTGCGGCCGGAGCCTCTGGCTACAACAAGATTCGCGCTCCCTACCGGAAGACGCCGCGCAACGGTGTGCTGTTGAATGCGATGCTGGAAGTGGGATTTGTTGAAACAATGAAGAAAGATGCGGGCTCACTGCTGGAGTTAGATTGTGACGCAACTCCGCCGTCGTCCGACATCGTTTCGGTCGTGGCGAATGATCTCGATCTGCCACCAGCGGGCGAATTTTCACTGAGGTCCGGAGAGCTTGCTTCCGGCGACGTCGAAGAGCGGCGGCACGCTGCATCGTAGGTGGTCAAGGATTCTAATGCTAAGAGAGGCGATTCAGTGGTTAGGGCCATTGCGTCCGTTGGCCAAACGGTCGAGCCGCTTTTTCTTTCCACGCTATTCGTGGCTTTTCGACCGCCTCAATTGGGAAGCACGGTTGAACGCGACGGTGAAGGAATTCCCTTCCGCGCGGGAACTTGGATCACGAGAGGATCTGTACCGGCACGTGAGCGAAACGCTGCTCGACGGAAGCAGGAAGGCGTTCGATTATCTTGAATTTGGCGTTTTTGAGGGAGCCAGTATTCGCCAGTGGTCTGCTCTGAACCAGAATGCGGGCTGCCGGTTCTTCGGATTCGATTCGTTCGAGGGATTGCCCGAGGACTGGCACTCGGGAAAACGCAAAGGAGTGTTCAGCACGGGAGGTAAGGTCCCGGAAATCTCCGACCCGCGCGTAAGCTTCGTTGCCGGATGGTTTCAGCAGTCCCTGCGAGGCTTCCTGGCGTCGTACAGGCCGCAAAGCCAGCTCGTGATTCACGTGGACTGTGATCTTTATTCGTCTACGCTTTACTGCCTGACGACATTAGATCCCGTGATCTCATCGGGCACGCTGATTGTGTTCGACGACTTTTTCGACGCTCTTCACGTGTATCGAGCCTTGACGGATTACTGCTCGGCCTATATCCGTCAATACAAACTCATCGCCCGAACCCCTCAATTGGGACAAGTGGCGATCATGATGCTTTAGAATGCGCGTTCCCCTTCAGCGCTCTGCTGTGACTTCCATTTCTGTGGAGGGCGACACGCCCGGATTCCATAAAGCAGGACCAAACATAGTGCTAGAAAGGCCCACGTTTCGTGAGGCATCACGATACAACTCCACCACCAGGAATGCGTGATTGTTTCAGGAACTTTGCCATGCACGGCGAGTTGCTGCAGAAATGCGGTTCCGGGGACCAAGAATGGCGTCATAAGCAGCAGGGCGATCTTTGCAATCGTCCTCGGTCGTCCGACGGTGCTGGTCAGGCACCAACACAGCGGCACAACCAGGAGTCCTGCATCATAGAATCGATGGTAGACGGGCAGGAGGGCAAGGACCGAGACTGCCCCAAGAGACAGTAATTCCGGCCCGGGTTCGCGGTCTCGTGCAACCCAATAAAGCCAAATGCACAGCAAGAGTCCGCCGACCGCGAACGCCAGTAGGTTCGCCGATGAGGAATGCCCGGTAATCGAAAAAAAAAGGACTTGCAGATTAATCAGCGTGAAGCGCGCGGGATTTACCGTCGAAAAATCGTCAATGGGGTTCGCCGAGACGAATCCTCGAGCATTGTGAAGGTAGTCCTGAATCCAGGAAGCACCTCGGAACTGGAGATACAGCACGGCCACCATGTTCAGTGCGGCTGTGGTGCCGATGGCGGTCGCGAACAGTTGCCAGCGTCGCCGAACAAGAAAGTAGAGGACAAGAAAGGCTCCAAGTTGCGGCTTCAGGCTGCAGGCCACACCGAACAGAATTCCGGCAGCGACGTCACTGTGTCGTAGCGCCGCCCAGATTGCCACAGCGCACAAACCAATCACAAGAATAGTGGCATTTCCACCGGCGATTCCGGTTTGAAAGGGAGCCAGCGCCAGACATGCGGCAATAAAAGCCAAAGTGCGAAGCTCATGCCAACGAAAGCCGCCGGCCAGCGCCAAAGCCCAGACCGTCCCCGTGAATGCGATCAACAAGAGAGCTAGCCACAGGATCTTCGCGACCTTCCAGTGAAAAGCCGCAATCGGAGCCATCACCACCAATCCACCCAGAGGTGGGGCGAGATGGGTGCGTATGTCGGTGAGGTCCAATCGGCTGCCAGCCTCCTGCTTCCAGAGAGTGACAAAATTTCTAGGATCGGACGGGCTCTGCCCGTTCAGCCAAAGCTTTGACGCGGTGTAGTTTTGCGATAGATCGTTCCAGCTCGTGGGCTCGCGCAGAAACCTGACAGGACCGCGCATGACAAACTCTGCAGCGGCAAGGAAGATCAAAATCCAAAGCATGATTCTGAGATTTTTGTTGCGTGGATCATGCTGGCGCTGCGTGGTGGCGTCCATTCAAGCGGGGTTCCCGACCGAGCAAGCCTGTCGAAGGGCAGATGCAACTCGGACTTGCTGTTCTTCAGTCATTTGCGAAAATAGCGGCAAGATCACGCCTTCGCGCTGCGCCCGCTCACTCTCGACAAGGGTTGGACAACTTCCGCCGGGTTTACATCCAGCTTGGGCGCAGCGCCACGTTGTAGGGTCGTGGTAAGCAGGCTCAAGGTGCGCGCACATAATTCCCCTGCGCGTGGCAATGCCTTCGTCGAGCATCTCTTGCATCACTCGGCGCTGATCTGAGTTTTCAGGCACACGAACACAGTAGCTTTGCCAATTGGTGCGCGCCGAGTCTGGCTCCGCCGGCAGAATCAGGCCCGGAATGTCGGACAGCAGTTGCCGGTAACGTGCGGCCAAGTGCCGTCGCTGCGAGATTGCTTCGGGCAGGCGCTTCAGTTGCTCGCGGCCGATGGCTGCCTGGATGTCGGTCAATCGGTAGTTGAAGCCCAGTTCCGGATACGATTCGAACACAACTGCTCGTGAGGCATGCCGCACCGTGTCGGGAACACTCATGCCGTGTTGACGCCAGAGCCGAAACTTGCGATCGATTTCCGAGTCGGCGGTGGTTAACATGCCGCCGTCGCCGGTGGTCAGCAGTTTGCGTGGGTGAAAAGAAAAACATGCCACGTCGGCGTGCGGCTTGCCGATCTTCTCCCAACGACCTTGCCATAGAATCTCACTCCCGATCGCGCATGCCGCGTCTTCCACGACGGGGATTTTGTGCTGGCGCGCAATTTCGAGAATGGCCTTCAGGTCGCAAGGCATCCCAATCTGGTGAACGCACAGGATCGCGCGCGTCCGGTCGCTAATGGCCGGCCTGATTTTCCGGGGATCGATGTTGAAGGTTTCCGGATCGATATCCACGAAAACCGGCAAGGCCCCGCAATAGCGAATACTGTTTGCGGTGGCGATATAGGAATGGCTCACAGTGATGACTTCGTCTCCGGGACGCACGCCCACTGCCAGCAGTGCCAGATGAAGGGCGGTCGTGCCACTGGAGACTGCACAGGCGTGCGGGGACTCTACAAACGCGGCGAACTCCCGCTCAAAGGCGGCAACCTCCGGGCCTTGCGTGACCCAGCCTGAAAGAATTGCCCGCGCCGCAGCCGATACTTCTTCCTGCCCAAGATGCGGGCGCGCCACTGGAACAAAGTCTTTAGGCATGGGTGGGGACGTCCCGAGGCTCCCAGTTGCGCACGACTTCCCGCTCCAGCAATTCTTCCGGCGACCTCCCCTGGCTCTCGTACCAATCGCGAAGGAGAGTAAGGCCGTCGCGCAGTGCAACGGAGGGTTGAAAGCCGAGCAGTCTTTTCGCTTTGGAACTGTCTGCCAACAGTCGCCGCACGTCTCCGGGCCGAGGCTCGACGTGCGTGATGTCAGCATCGGGCCGGCCCAGAACTTGGGCGATGGTGTTGGCCAATTCTCTTACCTGAATTTCCTTGCCGCTTCCCAGATTGATCGTCTCTCCGACCGAGCTATCGGAAAGTCCGGCGGCAAGAATGCCGCCTGCTGTGTCGCCGACGAAGGTGAAATCCCGCGTCTGCGTTCCATCTCCAAAGACGACCACCGGCCGTCCAGCCAGGCAGCGCAGCATAAATTTCGGAATCACTTCGCCGCTGTCGCCCTCATGATGGCAGCGCGGGCCGTAGGCGTTGAAAGGCCGCAACACGACAGTGGGGTAGCGATACGTTTCCCAGAACGCTCGCGTGTAGGCTTCTCCGGCGAGTTTGGAAGCTCCGTACACGGTCATCGGCAGCGTTGGATGATCTTCGGTGATGGGCGTGGTTCGAGCCGTTCCGTAAACCTCAGAACTGGAGACGTAAACGAAGCGTTTGACTCCGCTGCTCCGGGCCGTGTTCAGTAATCCGAGCGTTGCCGAGGCGTTGACCTCATGATTCTCCACGGGCGAGTGAATCGAATGCCGCACCCCGAGGCAGGCAAGATGGAAAATGGTATCCACATCGCGAACCAGCGAGGCCATGGACTCTACGTCGCGGACGTCAGCAACGACGAGTTCGGCGTTCTGGCCCAGCACGCCGTCGAGATTTTCCCGGCGACCGTTCACCAGGTTATCGACGACGCGCACGGTGAGGCCGCGTGCGGCCAGTTGCCGCACCAGCTCGGAGCCGATAAAGCCAGCGCCGCCCGTCACCAGCACGCGTTTGCCTTGCACTGAACCTCCCACTAAACCTTCCACTACCCCACTGAACGTCCCGCTCGAACTGCCCGAGGAGAACAGCGAAAAATCGGAAAAATGATTCTATCAAGTTCAAGGAATCAGCCGGATGGCTGAATCGTGGATCCTGCACCGGGCTTGACCTGCAGACGGTTCCGCAGTTGTGCCAGGCTGATGCCTTTGACCGCGAGCAGGAGAACTCCGACAGAGATGTTGGCTACAAACACCCAAGCGTGGATCACGACTGTCAGTGCCAGCGCGCTGCTGGAGGCGATTCCGGCCAGCTTGAAGGCTTCCGTCCCAAACAGTTCATAAGTGCCCAGACCACCGGGCGCGGCTGGGATCATCAGTCCTAAGCCCAGAATCGCCGAAGCGACGACTGCCGACTTTAAAGACACGGCTAGCCCCAGAGCCCTGGCGAGTCCCCAAATCGTTGCGGCCTCGGTGGTCCAGATCGCCGCGGTCATCAGGAGCAGGGTCAGCATCTGTCCCGAGGAGCTGACGGCGCCCAAGCCTTCCGCGAACGAAGTGAGCAGGCTGTCGAATTTCTCTTTCAGAGAAGAGAGATGCACACGACGGAAAGCGCGGCGCACGGAGTCAATCAGAGCGCGCGTCCGATAGCGAAGCAGAAGGAGCAGAAGCAGCGCCCCGCCGAAGATGAGAATTGCCACCCGCAATAGGTCTACGACCCAGTGCGGCCGGGGCAGGGCCCACACGGAAAACAAAACCATCCCGACGAGAGCCAATCCATCCAGAGTTTTTTCGACCGCGAGTGTCGCCAGGGTGCGAGTGCCCTCGGTGAGGGAACCCTCGCCTCCCACCAGCACGCAACGAGCCAGATCGCCGGCGCGTCCGGGCAGCAGAAAATTCGCCATATTGCCGATGCCCAAAACCGTCAGGCAGGCTCCGAGGCTAGGGCGTCCCGCGGAAGGAAAAATCAATTGCCAACGCCAGGCGCGCAGGGGAAAGTTTACGAAGAATACTGCAAGCGGAACCAGCAGGAACGGCCCGTTCAGCCGGCCTAGCGCGTTCCAGGACTGTTTGAGGTCTACCTGCCGCAGGAGAATCGCAATGCATCCAAGGCCGATGAGCACGCCCACCACGGCTGACTGGACGCGGAACCTACGTCCCAAAGCGTCGCTCCACTTTTTGCCGTTGCGCATCGGACCTGGCATCGGCGTCGGCTTCCGACGTTTCTTCCAAGAAATAAATCGGACGCTGTCGCGCCGCTTCCAGCGTTCTCCACAAATATTCACCCAATATCCCGAGCATCATCATTTGAACGCCGCCTAGGACGAGCACAACCACGATCAGCGACGCCCAACCCTGCACCGGCGTGCGCGTGATTAGGCGCAGAAACATCACGACCAGGGCATACGCAAATCCCAGCAAGCTGAACGTCATACCCAGGTACGACATCGCCCGCAGGGGAGCGTAGGAGAATGACACAAATGCGTCAGCGAACGCCTTCAGTTTGCGTTTGAACGTCCACTTGGAGCCGCCGGCCGCGCGCTTTTCCTTGGTATACGTGATTTGTGCCGACGAGAACCCCAGGCGCGCAATCTCGCCGCCGATACTTGGATTGCTCCCCGCCGATTTCAACAATGCATCCCTCACTTTGCGATCCAGAAGAGCGAAGTCGGAGCCACGAGGCGGAAGATTCACTTCTCCCAGAAAATTCAGCAGACGATAGAAAGTGTTGGCCAGGAACAAATCGGTTCTCGAAATCCCCTCACGTTCCTCTCGAACCGCCCACACCACGTGGTGACCGGTGCGCCACAAATCCAGCATCTGCAAAATCAACTCCGGCGGATCCTGCAAATCCGCCGCGAGGAAGACCGAACATGCTCCCCGCGCCTCGCCGAGTCCGGCCAGGATGGCGACGTGGCTCCCACTGTTGCGAGCGAGCCGGGCGTAGTGGAATCGGGAATCTTGCCGGCAGATGTCTTTCAGGAATTCCGGGGAGCGGTCAGCGGAATGATCGTCGACCAGAATAATTTCCGTAACCAGCGGAGCGAGCCGGTCCATGAACGCCCGCAAACGCTCCACCAGAGCCGGAAGTACCGCCTCTTCGTTAAAGACAGGGATTACGATGCTGAGTTCGGGGCCGCCCATAAAGGTCATGCAAATGCGCTTCTAGTGTAACGGAGTCAGGGCGCAAACCGGCTGGCATTCTTGCGTAGACTCTCGGCACACTGGCCCACCCATTGCTCATCCACAGTCTGGTCCACCCAAAGGTTGACGATTCGCCGGGCAAACTGGGCCGCATTGGGGCAGGAATCGCTGGGCCGGAAGAAATCGTTCACTGGCCAGTACAAATTCGAAACGTGAAAGCCGTCGCGCCGCACCGCCTCGCTGAAATCGACAAGCTTCTCCGGAAAATTCACCAACAGTGAATAACGCCAGCAAACGCCACTTTGCTTCCATTGGCCAATTCGGTGCCAGAGCCCCTCTGCCAAGACCTGATCATATTGCTGCGCGTTGCGGTAACGATGCTGCAAGACTTGTGGCAATTTGGCATACGCGCCCACCAGCGCCGCCGGGTCCTTCATGCGACGCAGGTAGAGGGCTCGAAACGCAGGCTGCAATTTGAGAAATGCGTTGGAGACCTCGACCTCATCCACAGCTCGAGCTCTCAGCAATCCGACCAGCGAGTGATGAAGATTGCGATAGCTGAGGGCGAGAGCCTGGGCTTGTCCTTCTTCGATCGCCGGTGGGAGTGGATCAGCCTCGCCCAAATCTGTGCAGACTGGGACCAGTTTCGGAGACCGGATCAGTAATGCACCGCCCCCACATTCCAAAATCTTGGTCGGATTGAAGCTATAGACGGACATATCCCCGACCGAACCTGCGGCCGCGTCGTTCGGTAAACGACCACACAGGGCCTGCGCCAGATCTTCGATGAGAAGAATGTTCTTGCTCCGGCACCATTCGGCTAGGGGACGCAAATCTGCGGTCTGCCCAAACAGGTGGATGAAGACCACGGCACAGGTTTGCGGAGTCCAACGTTCCTGGATGCTCTGCAGCGTCGGCATACCGGTATTGGGATCTACATCCGCGAATCGCGGCGTCACTCCGGCCAGCAGCGCAGAGTTGGCGGGGGTTGCGCAGGAAATCGAAGGCAGAATTACTTCGGCCTCTTGCGTGGTTACGCCGACCGACTTCCGGGCAACGCGGTAGGCGCGATAGAGTGCGGTCGCGGCTCTGCCATACCATTCGATGGCGGCGCCGCCGGTTTCGCGCAGCAGGTCGGCCTCGACCGGTTGCAGGATCTGGTTCGTCTCCGCTTTTTGCAGCAGTGTACTCATGCGCTCAGCCGTTGCCGATGTCCTCTCCAGCGCTCTGCCGCATCCGA
>Ga0210402_10003546_pt1 | contig 14564 bp, 6 predicted proteins | sample IncBWC7MmetaG_FD_161055 | JGI IMG/M metagenome (GOLD analysis project Ga0210402, IMG submission 161055) | Forest soil microbial communities from Barre Woods Harvard Forest LTER site, Petersham, Massachusetts, United States - Inc-BW-C-7-M | ecosystem: Environmental > Terrestrial > Soil >...
CTTTTCGTTTGGCGGCAGCTTTCAGGATAGCGTCAACGTCGAACTGATAGGCGTCGCGGCGGAGAAGAAGGCGGCCGGTGGGATGTCCCAGGAATGAGGTGTTGGGATTTTCGACCGCTTTGAGGAGGCGGTCGGTCATCTCGCCGGGACTTTGGTTGAAGTGAGAGTGGACGCTGGCGATTACGAGATCCATTTGCTCGAGGACAGAGTCAGAGAGATCGAGGGTGCCGTCAGCGAGAATGTCGACTTCGATTCCGGCGAAGATTCGGATGCCGTCAATTGTTTCATTGGCGGCGCGAATGCGTTTGATGTGTTCGACCGCGCGTTGGTCGTCGAGGCCGTTGGCGAAGGCGAGGTTCTTGGAGTGGTCGGTGATTGCCATGTATTGATAGCCGTGGGCACGGGCGGCTTCCGCCATTTCTTCGATAGTATTGCGGCCGTCGGTTTCGACGGTGTGCATGTGGACGTCGCCTTGCAGGTCGGTTTGCGAGATGAGATTGGGCAGGGTGTGTTTTTCGGCGGCATCGATCTCGCCGAGGTTCTCGCGCAGTTCCGGGGGAATATAGTCGAGCTTTAGTTTGGAGTAGATTTCCTCTTCAGTTTTTCCAGCGACGGGCTTCTCGCCGTCGAGTTGCGCGAGGCTGTATTCGCTCAGGGTGTAGCCCATCTTTAAGGCGCGCTGGCGGAGCGCGACGTTGTGGGCTTTGCTGCCGGTGAAATATTGCATGGCAGCGCCGAAGGAATCGGGTGAGAGCAAGCGAACATCTACCTGCATGCCGCCGCGCATGCGAAAGCTGATTTTGTTTTCGCCGCGAGCGATGATGTCCATCAAGCCGGGTAGTTTGATGATGTGGTCGATCAGCTTTTGGCGCTCTTCGTCATCGCAGCAGACTTTACCGGTTACTAGAATGTCGAGATCGCCGACGGTTTCGCGTCCTCGGCGGAGCGAGCCGGCGGGCGTGATTTTTTCAATGTCGGGATACTGGCGCAGGTGTTCGGTGATTTTTGCGGCTTGGGCTTCGGCGGCGTCCAGGAGGAAGCGTCCGGCGATGCGACGGTAATCCTGGATGGCTTTCAGCAGTTTCTGTTCATGCTTTTCGCCCATGCGAGGGAGAGTGCGAATCTTGCCTTCCTGGGCCAGCTTTTCAACGCCTTCGGGATCGCAGACGTGGTAGGCGCTCCAGATCAGGGCGATGGTCTTCGGGCCGAGGCCTTGAATCTTCAGCAGGTCCAACATCGACGGGTGATATTTCTTGAGGAGTTCCGCGTGCAGAGAGAGGCGTCCTTCCTTAAACATTTCTTGCAGGTTCAGCAGCATTCCCTTGCCGATGCCGGAAATGGCTAGGACTTGTTTGGGTTCGCTGATTAGATCTGCAATCTGCTGCGGCTGGGCTTCGATGGCTTCGGCGGCGTTGCGGTAGGAGCGGATGCGGAAGGAATCCTGGCCGTCGATTTCGAGCAGGTCGGCAGTTTCGTAGAGGATGCCGGCGATCGCTTTGTTGTCCATGCGAAGTTAAGATTCTATCGCGGAAGAGTCGAGCGTGGAGTTTCGGGGAGGTATTAGAAACGCTCCTCTAGCCATCGGCGCACGATTGGTTGTAATTTGATGCTGGGGTTTGAGGATCTGATGAGTTCACCAATTGCGAACAGGCTTCGGGAAGCGGTTTCAGACGCGCGATGGAATGAAGCTGTGGCGTTGCTGCAGACTTCCGACGCGGGCTCGGCGGCTGCGGCATTGGGTGATCTGGCATTCGAGCAGCAGCAAACGTTGTTTCGACATTTGCCCACGGATCTGGCTGCGGCGGTGATCGCTCACTTTCCTTACTACCACCAATATGTTCTGCTGCACTCGCTGCCCGCGGAAGAAATGCGGGTGTTGATTGACAAAATCAATCCCGACGACCGGGTGCGCCTGTTCGACGAGTTGCCGGAAGAAGCCTGGCAACGGCTCATGGACGAACTTTCTGGTGAAGTCCCGGTTCAGACCACAGCGCCGATTGAACCGGCAGGCGAACCCGAGGCAGAGCCGCAGCTTCCGGAGCCGGGCGAAATCCTGATCGAAGGACGCCAGATCGAGAAGCGTTACAGACAGCCGGATGGGAGGGATATTCAGATCATCGCTCCATTGGATTTGTCGGTTGAGTCGGGTACGATCTGCGCGCTGCTGGGGCCATCCGGGTCGGGGAAATCGACGTTGCTCAGGATTCTTTCGGGATTAACGGAGCCTTCCAGTGGCACGGTTCTGGTGCACGGCAAACCGATGAATGGACAGACTCCGAATATCGGCATGGTGTGCCAGAGTTTTGCGTTATTTCCGTGGTTGACAGTCCTGGGGAACGTTGAGGCGCCGCTGGTGGCCAGAGGGATGGAGCATCCAGAGCGGCATCGGCAGGCATCGCAGGCGCTCGCCATCGTGGGGCTCAAGGGTTTTGAGAACGCTTATCCCAAGGAACTTTCGGGAGGGATGAAGCAGCGCGTGGGGTTTGCTCGCGCGCTGGCAGTTGAACCGGAAGTGCTGTTCATGGATGAGCCGTTCTCCGCGTTGGATGTTTTGACGGCTGAGAGCCTGCGCCGCGAGTTGCTGGAGTTGTGGATGAATGATCAGATTCCTACGAGAAGCATCTTCCTGGTCACTCACAACATAGAAGAGGCGGTTTTGTTGGCGGATCGAGTGGTTGTGCTGGGGACGCACCCGGCAAAGATTCGGGCGGACTTCCGCATTTCGCTGCCGCAGCCGCGCGACCGCAAGTCGGCGGAATTTCTCATCTATGTGGATTACATCTACAAGGTCATGACTCGGCCCGAACAGGAATTCGGCCCGGTTACGCAGTTGCCCGCACTGCGCAAGGCTTCTTTCCAGGTGCTGCCGCATGCGACTGCCGGCGGCATGGTGGGATTGCTGGAGTTTCTGAACGATCGCGGGGGCAGAGAGGATTTGTACCATCTCGCCGAAGAATTGCTGATGGAAGTGGACGATCTGTTTCCTATCGTGGACGAGGCGGTCATGATGGGCTTCGCGGAGTCGACTCAGGGCGACGTGCAGATTACTGAGGCGGGGAAGGAATTTGCCGAGGCGGATATCGCGACCCGGAAGAAACTCTTTCGCGATGCGGTCCTTAGCCATGTGAAACTGATTCAGCAGATTCGCAATGCTTTGGAGCGGAAATCAGACGGGGCGGTTCCGCTGGAGTTTTTCCGGGATGTTCTGGACGAGCACATGTCGCAGGAGGATGTTCAACGGCAGATCGATACGGCGTTGAATTGGGGTCGATATGCTGAGATTTTCACCTACGATTCTCAGTCTGATCGGCTGCTGTTGGACGAAGCGTCGAACGCAGCTAAAAACGTCGGGGACGTGCCTCTTCATTGAGTTGGTTCTTCGTGTCGTATGCACGAGACGCTCTGGCTATTCGTTTTGCTCGATGATCGGGAGGTTCGAGGCGATTTGTAAATCCAGAATCAACTGGAGCTGATTTTCCACCTGAAAGAATCGAACCGCCAAGACCGTCGGAAGCGCCTTCTTGAGTAGTTCGTAATATTTCTTCTTGAGGGCCAGTCTCTGCTCATCGAGCGCCATGACTCTCTGAGCGAGTTGATCGGCCTTCGGGTCGGTCATAGTCAGAAAGTTCTGGGCGTAGTCGTGGACGATGGCGAGCTTCTCGTCGCCCAGTTTTGTCTGTTCCGCATCATAGTTCCGGTAGATGGGCCAGAAAGCGGCCGCCTGCTGGTCGCTCAATTGCATGGCCTCCTTGATGATCTGTTCCTTCTTGGCTTTTAGGTCGGTGCGAAGAAGCCGGATGTAGGCTTGATCGTTGAGCTCAGTACTCTGCGCCGGATCCTGAACCTTTTTGTCCTGGGCCCAAAGTCCAGTTGCCGTTACGACGGCAAGGAGTGCAATCATCCATCGAATTCTCACGAGTTCCTCCGAGATTTCTTTTTTATGTCAATGGCGGATCTTATTGCGCGACTGGGAGCATGACGGGTTGCGTCAGGTGAAATTCCAACTGCGCTTCGCTGGGAATTTGGACCTGATCGCCTTTCTGTACGACCGAACCCACACCACCGGCGACGGCGCCAATCGCCGCGCCCATACCTGCGTTCCCCGCAATGGCGCCAATGGCCGCGCCCAACCCGGCTCCGCCCAAAAGCCTGAACGCGGATCGTTTTCCAGAGCTTTTGCCCTTTTGCGAATCGAAAACGTCGGTCATGATCGGTATTGCGTGTCCGCCGATTACGATTTGAGTCAGCTGGAGTTTCAACTGCGAGGAGCCCGTGGCACGCCCGGCTGAGTTTGCCTGGACGACTTCGCCATAGACCGTTGTGCCGCCATACGCGACAACATAACCGTTTGCAGCAAGGTTCGTAGACAGCGTGGCCGTGAACAGCTGGCCGGTATAGGCCGTGCTTGTGTCCAAGCCATCCACCATTCGTACGAGAAGGATGGTTCCGGCCGGAACCTGGACCTGCTGAGGGCCCGGTGCTGGCGGGGGCGGCGGCGGAGTTGGGACGGGTCCAAAGGAAAGAGATTGGACTTGCTGGGCGGGATAGATCTGGCTGATTCCATCCGGCCCAACGAACTGGATGCCCGCCGAGCTTCGACCCATGAAAATTCCGGTGATGACTTGACCGTTGGTTAGAACGAGTGTGTCAGCTGCGGCTGTGCATGCCAGGGCGAGACAGATTGCGCAAAGCACCACAATTCTCAGTTTCATGCGGCCCTCTTTCCCCGTTTTATTCTTTGTTCGTTTCGCAATCAATGGTTCACGCAGGATCACCGGCGAACGGCTGTACAGAGAATTTGCATCTTATCCTTTCTAAAGTCTAGAGAGAATAGTTAAGGCTGGAAAAAGTTGTAGTCGGCGTTCCTTAGAAGATAACTTTCCCGGCGAGTTGCATGTTGAAGGGCTCGCCGGGGCCGATACCGGGACCTCCAAAGAAGTCGCCGATGGTATCGGTGACAAAGCCACTGGAACCCACGGATCCGCCTCCAGTCGCGAGGTTGATGTGGTTGAAGACGTTAAACATCTCGGCGCGAAGCTGTAGCGTGAAGCGCTCTTTAATGGGGATATTTTTGATTACCGAAACATCTACATCGGCAAACCCAGGACCGTAGAATTTATTCCGCGAGAGATCGCCGTTCGAGTTATCCGGAAGACATGTTGGCGAAGGCGCGCAAAAAGCGGTGGGGTTCACCCATTGCTCGCCAGTCGATGCGTTGAACGCATGCGATACTCCGGCAAACGGATCGCCAGCCAGATTCAAACCGGGTCGCTGGCTTCCGGAAGCGCCTGTGCCGGGGAAGTTGAAAGGCTGCCCCGAGTGAAACGACAACAGCCCGCTCAACTCCCATCCATGCGTAAGAATTTTGGGACCATGCGAGGAGCCGGGAATGTCGTAGGTCCAATAGCCGGTGAAGTTTTGGCGTGTATCGAAGTCACTGTTCCCGTATTCCTGATTGAGATTTGTGCCTTCGAGCGGAATCACGCCCCGGAACTCGGTGGCCTCATCCAGGGCATGAGCCCAGGTGTAGGCGAACTGAGACGTAAAGCGGTGCCAGGAGCGAATTTTGAGAACACTCTGCAGCGAGTTGTAATTGGAGGTGACGGCACTATTAAACTGGTTGATCGAGCCAACATTTGGATACTGCGCGCCAAAACTTCCGCTCTGATTAATATTCTCAGTGATCGTTAACTTGCGTCCGAGACTTCCGACGTAGCCCACCTGCAACACCGCAAGCTTCCCGAAACCCTTCTCCACTTGCAGGTCGTAATTGAAGTAGTAAGGCGTGCGGAAGTTTTGTCCGACAGAGAAAACGTTATAAATATTGGCGCCCGTAACCGGATTCGGAATGCCGCAGCCCGATTCGAGTGCGTAGTTCAAGCTGGCACAAGTCACCACGCCCGGAAATATCGACTGGTCGCCTTGCTGGACCGCTTGCCAGTTGTACGAATTCCGGCTGTAGTTGTCCACCGCGTCCGGTCCTGCAGGATTATTTTCCAATCCATTGGCAGCCGCGTTCGGTGGACGATTGTCCAGAAATGGACTGATCGCAGTTTGCTCATAGAACACGCCGAATCCCCCTCGCACCACCAGGTCGCCCGTGTGCCCCGGCTGATAGGCAAAACCGAATCTCGGCGCAAAGTTGTTTCCGTCTGCCGGGTAAACCGAACTGATGCCTGCTCCCTGGATAACCAAGCCCCTGCCCGGGATGAAGACTGGAAGATCCTTATCGCCACTATGCAGAGGTCCGCTGTATTCGTAGCGGAGCCCAAAAGTCAAACTCAACTGCGGTGTCGCACGCCAGCTATCCTGTCCGAACAAGGCGAAAGAATTGACTAACACATGGCGCTCCGCGTTTCCCACCGCAATCGAGGATGCGCTCACGTTACCCGCCAGGAAATCCGCGAGAGCCAGCGTGTTCGAACATGAGGCGTTCGCTGTGGGGCAAGTTCCAGCCCATGGCCCTTGCGTGCCGTCGAAGCTGAAGCTGCCGAGCGAGCGGCGAAAATAAAACTCGTCTACTCGCCCCTGTCGTATTTCTCCTCCGAAGCGTAATTCATGCTTTCCCGTAACGTAAGAAACGATGTCTGTCAGATGGCCAGTGATGTCGTTGCGGCCCTCCGGCGGCGTGATTCCCACCTGATCGAAGCCAGAAATAACAATGTTCGGTGCTCCCAGAATGGGCTCTCCGTTAATAAGCGCGTCCGGGCTCAGATAAAGACCCAGGGCTTTGGTATTGAAACTGTTGTTGGCATCGTGAAAAAACTGATTGAAATAGCTCACTCCAAACAACACCTGATTGGTCAATTTCGGCGTGAACTGCGAGTTCAACACGGCCGAGTAACTCTCCACGCGGATAGGCGCAGCTTCGAAGTAGTACCCGAGATTAGAGCTGGCCTCGATCAGAACCAACGCTGCCCCGGGTGGTTGGATCTGATTGCCTTGCCCCATGAACCAGTGTCCTGACAAATGGTGCTTGTCGTTGAAATGGTAATCGAGCTTGGCTACGCCGTTGTAGCTGTACCCGGTTGCCGGGACGTTGCCGAAGAAGTTGCTGATGGTTCCCGGAAGCGTACTGATCGAACTGGGCCACAGAGTCGAAAACAAAGTGCTCGAGAGCGTGCTTTGTGGCACGTTGTATTTCGCCAGCACCGCTTGTGCGCTCGCGATCCACGCCGCCGACGGTTCAGTAGCCAGGCCGCTGAGTCCGAAGATGTAGTTCTGCTTTTCAAAGCCGAGAAAAAAGAAGGCTTTGTTCCTGACGATCGGTCCGCCCAGGGTGAACCCATAATTTTCGTTGCGCAGTCTGGGCGCTCTCGGAAACTCCGCAGACGGCACAAAGAAAGGCGAGTGTGCCGCATAGAATTCATTACGGTTGTAGTAATACGCCGAGCCGTGCAGTTGATTGGTTCCGGACTTGAGAATCACGTTGACGGTGCCTCCGGCGTCCCGTCCGCTCTCCGCCGTTGACTCCGTTTGCGTAGAGAACTCGTCAATGGCGTCTATCGGCATAATCACGCCCGCGATCCCCGAAACTCCACCTTGGTTGATGGCCGGGATGTTGTACCAAAAATCATTGTTATCCGTTCCGTCGAGTTGCCAATTCACTCCGTTGTTCCGAGCGCCGTTAATCGTGCCGCCGCCGTTGATCGAATAACCTCCATAGCCCGGCGCGATGGCCATCAGTTGGGTGAAGTCCCGGCCGTTCAGCGGCATATTCTGCACGGCTTCTTGCGGAATGGTGTCGCTTTGAGTAGCGGTCGTAGTATCGACGGTGAGTGCAGCAGCGGGCACCTCGACCAATCTGCTTTCCTGCGCAAGGGAAAGTTTAACCGCCAAGGTGTAAACCGAGCCGGCGGTCACCTGGACGCGATGCGCGGTGTACGCTGCGAATCCAGCGGCAGCGATGTTAATCTCATACGTTCCAAGGGGAAGATCTTGAATGGAAAACTGTCCGTCGGCGGTTGTGACGGTATTGTGACTTGCGCCTGTGGCGCTCTCTTTAGCCTCTACTCTGACGTTCGGAACAACCGCACCTGACGGATCGGTTACCGAGCCGTCAACGGCGCCACGAAAAGTTTGCGCGCCGAGGAATGTGACTTCGACCAGGGACAAAAATAAAAGGGCGAGAAGGCGCTTCATAGGGTCTGGGCTTATTCGAAAATCAGGCTCACGCCGACAAATCGATTCGATTAACTGTGCTTTCCGCACGGACTGGAACGCGAACCCGTATCTCGGTGCCGCGCATCAATTTTGAGGTGATCGAGATCGCGCCGTTCACCAGCCTGATTCGCTCCTGCATGCTGACCAGCCCAAGTCCTCGGCCCTTCATCGCCGCTTCGACGTCGAAGCCTGCGCCCGCATCGCTGACTATCAGATGAATCTCACCCGGCGTTCCCCACAAATGCACCGCAAAGCGGGACGCGCCGCTGTGCTTTGCTGCGTTGTGCAGAGCTTCCTGTAGAACCCGGAACAGAGAAAGGGAGATGTCCGGCGGTACTGGACGCGGCAGGTCGTGGTTCTTGAAGTCAATCTCCAGTTTCTGCTTCTCTCCGAACTCCTGGCAAAAGCCCTTCATGGCCGCCACGAGTCCCAGGTATTCCAGTCTGGGTGAATGCAACTGATGAGACAGGGCCTGAATGTCGCTGGCGATTTCCGAGGTGCGCGTCCGCAGTTCGTCTATGCGGTTCAGGACTTCAACGTTGCCATCGGGAACTTCCATCTTGACTCGCTCCATCTCAATCGCCAGCAATGCCAGTCGTTGATTGATGTCGTCATGAAGATCTCGCGCAATCCGAGTCCGTTCCTGTTCTTGCGCCTCGATCAACCTGCTGCTTACGCTGGAAAGGGCTTCTTCCGCAAGCTTGCGCTCCGTAACGTCCATGCACGATCCAATGTAACCGGCGAACGAGCCATCGGGATTGAATCTGGGAACTCCAATGTCGAGAACCCAACGATATTCGCCGTCGTACCGGCGGAGCCGATACTCCATACGGAAGTCTTTGTGGCCATCAAAAGCCAGGGTGTAGGTCTCCAAACACTTTTGCTGGTCCTCGGAGTGGATCCCCTCCACCCAACCGTTACCGAGCTGCGCCGACAATGATCTCCCGGTAAAGTCGAGCCAGGGCTTATTGAAGTAGGTGCACAGTTTGTCGGCCCCTGACATCCAGATCAGCACCGGAGCAGTGTTCGCCACCAGGCGGAACCGCTCCTCGCTCTCTCGCACCGCATCTTCCGCCTGCTTGCGATCGGTGACGTCCACTCCGATGCCCAACCCGCGCTCGGGATTCCCGTTGGTCGCATAGTAGAACTTGCCTCGATCCGTGACCCAGCGGATCGCCCCGTCGGCTCGCACTATACGAAATTCGGCCGTGTACGGAGTCCGGTTTTGCATAGCCTCTGCAAGCGCCTTCGAAACTCGCTCGCGGTCGTCCGGATGTATACGCTCGTAGAATTCCTGATCGCCGGGCAGATGGGTGTCGGCGCTGATCCCGAAGGTCGTCTCTAGGTCACCGAACCAGAAGTTCTGTCCGCTTACCAGGTCCCAATCCCAGCCGGTTGATTTGCTGGATTCCATCGCCAGCCGGAGACGGTCGTGGGCCACGCTGACGTCGGAAGTGAATTCGCGGTTGGCAAGGTAGTCCTGCACGAAGACTGCGACCGCCAAAAGCACGCCTGCGATCATGACCAGCAGCAGCCGAATTTCGTGGGTCCCAAAGGGTTCATCGGTGCGAAACAATTCCCAGACGCCGACGATCGGAATCGCCAGTACAGCCAGCATGGCCAGAACCGAACTGTACCTGGTGTCTGAGGTGTCCAACTGGACGGTTTGTGCCAGTTGCTGGGCCAGCTTCCGACCTTGCAGGCCAATCCACACCAGCCAGGAGATCGAGGCCGTGAAAAACATCCCAATCAAGCCTCTGGCGGCAGGGAAGGACGTTCCGGTCAAATCGCCGGAAGGATCTTTCAAGGCCCAGACGACATTCGCGGCCAGGGAACCGAATGCGTACAAAGCAGACGCGCCGAGCAGATGCCAATAGATCGATTTCCAGGGGGCCTGACTTCGAAAAATCAGCGTGCCCAGAACCACTAGAAGCAAGACATTCTCCGCGAAGTACAGACCCTCGAAGCGCAGGATCATGGCCGACGCCTGATTCCCGTAGTCGTACGGAAACAGGAGGTAAGCGTAGGCAAACACCCAAACGAAAAGCAAAACCAGAAAGTTGAATGTAGACCGATACGGCCTGTGAGTGGGCAGTCTGAGGTGGGGGCGAGACGCCACCGCCGCAACCATCAACACGATGTGTAAAAACAACGGAGGATTGTCGAACAGAAAGGCGGGAATCTTGCCATGCAGAACTACGCTGTAAAACCAGGAGCACGGCACCAGTGCCCAGAGTCCATAGGCCCCGGCGAGGAATAACCAAAACAGCCGGATTGTTTGCCTGCTCTGTAGCGCATTCCACGCGGCAACCCCGCTGGCTGCGAGAAGCAAGACGAGGTAAGTGATTTCGCAGAATGCAACCAGACCCGGGCCTTGCTTCAGCGTGAGCGAGAGGACGGCCTGAGCTATGAGCAGGGCGACGGCGATAGTCGGCCAAGAATAAAGCCGCGATCCTAGTCCAATTCCGAGACTTGACGGCCGACGTAGTTCTGACGCGGTAGAAATTTGAGGATTGGCAACGATGGCAAACCGTCCCAGCGGTATCCCGTCTGCGGCCGTCATTCAAGGCCCGCAACCTAGCATTTTTACTAGCTCCAAAGGGATATACCGTTGGCCGCCTAGGCACAACTGGTAATTTCACTAGTCACGTAGAGAGCCTGCTGCGGCAACACGTTGGCGAGCAATGTACTTATGGGGCCCTCCCAACCCCGTTTGAACCGAACCAGGCGGGAGATTGTGCCGAGGAGCAGTCAGGTGTATATTACCGGACTGTCGGAGCATCAAGATAGAGGCTCCGATGTTTGGTCGCCTGCTGCAGGTCAGTTCGCTGCTTGCTGAACGGACTCGATTGCTGCACTCGTTTTGAATTACCCAATAATTTCTCTCTGCTCAGTGATGCTGGAATGACACGCCAGGAACGACGGCAAACTTCGCGGACGATTATGGAGCGGCACGCTTATATCAACATCGAGCCGAACAATGGCGGCATCGTGTTGAACGTCTCGGACGGAGGCCTGTGTTTTCACTCCTTTGATCCGGTTAAGCCCAACGGGACGGTCCGTTTCTGGTTCTCAGACCAGAATCAGCGAATCGAAGCCGGCGGTATGGTGGCGTGGACCGATGAGACGCAGAAGGGAGGTCTGCAATTCACAGAGATGCCTGCGGAGGCTCGCGAGAAAATCCGCGAGTGGATCAGCCACCCTACAGCGGCGCTCCCGGCTAATCCGGGGACCGTGCCAGTCAGTTCGCTGCGCGGAGGTGCTGCGTCCCGCGATCCAAAAGATTTGTCCAATGCGACGGCTCCATTTGCGCCGGTTCTTTCAGGGTCGATACCGGCTCAATTGAGCGGGTTCTCGCGGGGTTTGGCTACCGGGCTTGTGATTTCGGCGCTGGTGGCTTGCGTGTTTCTATTTAATGGCTATCGCCGCGAGTTCGGCGAGTGGCTCATCAAGTTAGGAGAAGGTTTTGCGGCGAAACCGCAGACGCAGACTCTTGTCGTGTCGGCAGCGCCCCCGGTGGTTACGCCAGCCGCACAGACGGTGCAGGAAACAACTAAAACGGTCCCATCACCCGCGCCGATTGTGCCAGCCGTGTCGCAGACGGTGTTATCAGCGCCGCAGAAGGTGACGCCAGCGCAGGCAGCGACTCCGGTTTTACAGTCCGAGAAAGTCGCACCGCAACCAGAAAAGGTCGTGCCGCAGCCACTACCAAGTCAACCTAAACCACAGGTGGCGAAACTTGATCCCCCGGTTTCCGCGGTCCCGACCGCTGTTTCCGAGCCGTCTCCAAAGGCTCCCGCGCCGGTGGTCGGCACGCCGACGACAATAAAACCTCAGGCAGCGCCCGTTCCAACATCTCCTCCAACAACCGTCGCAGCCATCTCCAATCCTGTTCCGGCTTCGTCAAGCCCGGCCCCGACGCCCGCACCGGCGAGCCAGCCTGGCGTCCACACCGAAGCCTCCACAACCGCGAATCCTACTACGACTACGGAACTGTATTTTGAGGTTGGAAAATTCAAGAATCCGTTGCAGGCTCACGACGAGACCGACAAGCTGGCACAACTCGGGTTTCCGGCAACTGCGGTGAAAAAAAACTTCCTTTGGACGAATTCCTATCACATTCTCGTGGGCCCCTACGGCGATGAGGAGCACGCCAGAACCACGCACCAAGGATTGGTTTCTAGCGGTTTCAAACCGCGAACTTTCGAACGGGGCTCGCGTGATTTCACGCTAAGTTCTTCGGTAAAGCTAGGCGGTGCGCGCACGCCCGAGGGAGATTACACAATTCGTTGGGAATCGTACATTGGGGACGCGAGCGTGAAATTCATGCGGAACAATTCCGTGGTCGCGGAAGCGGACGGGAAGTGGGTGAAACACGAACCCAAATATCAGCGTGACGCCTACGTGTACCGAAGAAATCCGGACGGATCGCGAACTCTCCTCGAGATTCACTTCGAGGGCATGCACGAGTCGCTCGTCTTTTAGCACAGCATCAGTCGAAATCAACCTACTATTCTCCTTCATTCCGGTGGGAGCGCACCGACGAGGAATCTGGGGATTTCGTCCGCTCGCACGAAGGACCCGGATCGGGGCCGGGTCCTTCGAAAACAAAGAGTGTGCACTTCTTATTTACTGAGTTCAATAGAGAAAATCTGGCCCTCGGCAGATTTGCCCGAGGCGTCGAAAAACTCTACATTCCCCTTCATGCCATCCAATTCGGAGCATGGGTTTAGTTCGGGTTCCGGGGTGAAGTTGATGGCGGTGAACCGGATTTTGAAGTAGTTGTTGCTGTGCAGGGAAACCGTTTTTCCGTTGCCCTCGACCTTCAACTCCATAATTGCAGGGAGGGAGCACTGCACATCCTTAATCGTACCCCTGACCCCGTGGCGCGGACCATGAGGCTCCTCTGGCGCGGATTGCTGTGCCGGGCCCACCATTGCCGGCGCTGAAGATTGCTTTGGCGGAACAGTGGATTGAACTTCCTCGGCGGTTGCTCGTGATTGCTGGGCTTGCTCGCGTGCCGCCTGATATTGCTGGGCTGCCTCCAACAGATTCTGAACCGAGTTGACCTCGTCGGGCGTTTTGGCCAGGCTCGCGGCATTCGTCAGCACGGCGATCGCGTCCGTGGGGCGCTGCATTTGCAGCAAGATGTTGGCCGTGCTCAGCCGGTAATGAAGATTGCCTGGATCTAATTGCACGGCATTGAGGACTAGGGTGTGAGCTTCGTCCAGATTCTCGCGTCGCATTCCAAAAAAAACCGCTAATTGATCGTAGGCAGGAGCGAAGGAAGGATTGAGCTTGATGGCGGTTCGCAGACTGTTTTCCACCTGCGACTTCTTTTCTGAATCGAGCTGCCCGCCGTTCATCGTAATGGCGGCGAAATAATAATAGGCCAGAAAACTTTGCGAATTCAGCTTTATCGCTTGCTCGTACCATTTCCGGGCTTCGGCGAGGTTGCCTTGGCGGAACTCGATATATCCCATCGTTTCGTGCGCCGAAGCGTTGCTGGGGTCGTCGCGCAGCACCCGCTCAAGCAGAGGCTTCGCATCACTTACACGTTGGTTGTAGACCAGAAAGTCTGCGCGCACGGCGTCTGCCTGGGCTAGGCTGAGGGCTTTGACGTTGAAGGTTGTGTCGTCAATCTGGATCGAGGTAGCTTTCTTGGAATAATAGTATTTTCCCAGCTGTATATATTTCTGGAGCTCGTTCTGAAGTAGTTTCAGATCGCCGAATGCGTGGGTACCGGCGGTGACCGCGTCCACTTTTTCACTCACCAGCTTCATATAGTCATTCAAGAGGTGAGTATTCTCATGATCGTCTTTGATCATAAGGTAGTGCGTAAGGGCCCAGGACTCGGCGTAGAAGATCGACCCTTTGTGCTCTTCGTGGTAGTAAGGCGAATTGGTGTCGACAGCCAAAAGAGTCGCTAGCGGCAAGAGCTGATTTTGCAGGAGGACCGCGCGGTCTTCTTCGCTGGGTTCCCCGACCAATACTTCTTTATCGCGAATTTCAGTGGTTTGGTAAAACTCGGCGAAGCCTTCATTAAGCCAGAGCGGGAGCCAACTCGCAGCCTTCTGGTTGAGCAGATGTGTGTACTCGTGATAGACGATGGAGTAGGGATGCTCCCCGGGTGCGTCGAGTCTCATCAAAACATAGTTTTTGTCGGGTGCGCGCAAGAAAAGCCCAGCCAGGTGCAAGGTGCCTTTTCCCAAGTAAGCTTCGGGTTCGAGGGCGCGAAAGCCTTTTTCATCCCGGATGGCCAGCACCACGATGGGCGCCCCGGTGTCGATTGATGCTTTTGGAAAGCGGTCCTGAAAGACGGCCCGCATCCGCTCGAATTGGTCGGCGACCTGTCGGGCCTGTTTTTCGCTGGCATTACTCACAACGATGAAATGGGGGCT
>Ga0210402_10003548_pt1 | contig 14564 bp, 14 predicted proteins | sample IncBWC7MmetaG_FD_161055 | JGI IMG/M metagenome (GOLD analysis project Ga0210402, IMG submission 161055) | Forest soil microbial communities from Barre Woods Harvard Forest LTER site, Petersham, Massachusetts, United States - Inc-BW-C-7-M | ecosystem: Environmental > Terrestrial > Soil >...
GTCGCAGAGCTGCGACCAGCGGCAGATGCTGCAGTAGTCCACGGGATCGGGATAGGTGTCGGCGGTGACGGTCTTCGGATCGACGCGAGTCGTCTCCTCGAGGCGGCGTTTGACGAGTCGATAATAGGCGGCGAAATCGGCGGTCCGGTACGTCTCCATGCCCGCGGGGGTGACGACGTGGAAATGCTCGGGAACAAGGCCCTGAAGGCCGGCGAGCAGATCCGAGTAGAGCGATAGTTGAAGAATCGTCGTCCCGCGCGTTTCGCGCGCGAGTTTGGTGTCGTGGGCTTCGTAGGACCAGGTGCCGAAGGCGCTCGGGGTTTCGACGCGCAGGAGCAGGTCGGGGTAACCGATCCAGCCGTCGCCCGCGAGGCCTCCCTGCGCGATCGCCGGCTCGCCCGCCTTCATTGCGGCGAGGCAGGGCTCGACGCGGGCCTCGAACGCATACACGCCGAGATCAAGGACCCGAACGCCGCTGGCGGCGAGCGAGTCGTTGTGCCTCTTTTCGTGCTCGAGGCCACGCTCCTTGAGGAGCTCGAGGGCCGGATCGTCGTAAACGGGCGGCTTCGGCCGAAGCTCAAACGCGACTTCCGTGTCCAGCGCCGTAAGGTGGCGGCAGGACAGGAAGCGGCCGAGGTCGTGACCCGCAAGCACGAGGCGGCCGTTGTGGCATTGCATTGAAGCTCCGTGCCGTTGCCGCGGTACACCTGGGCCGCGCCTCGAGACATTCTCCGTATCCGGGAGTCTAGCGCGCGAGGCAAGCCGCTTGCCCTAGGCACTTAACAAAGGCCAGACAGCTGGGAAAGCGTCATATTGACTGGACCAGTGATGGCGGCACGTCAAAGAACGTCTGGGCGAGCGCTAAAGTCGCGCGTACGACCAAAACGTCGCAACGCCCACCAAACCGGCAGACTTGTGGTAGAAGTCCTGTTCGTCTGGAGCACGACTCGCCTAGCAGGAGTTTGAGTCATGATCGGTCATCCTCTGAAAGTGCGGGAACTGCTCGACGAAATTGCCCGCGGAGACGTCTTACTGCCGGAGATCCAACGTGCCTACGTTTGGAAGGGGCCGCAGGTCACCAAGCTGATCGATTCACTCTATCGGGACTACCCAGCGGGGCAGATTCTGCTCTGGGACACGATTGACCTTCCCATCACCAAGAATCTAGCGGGAGTCGAAACACCGACGCTGCCTTCGATGGGGCGACCGAAGATCGTTCTTGACGGCCAACAACGTCTTACGTCCCTCTACAAGGCTCTCGGAAAGTCCGACGACAGCATCGACGTCTATTTCAACGTTGAGACCGAACAGTTTCAACTCTATCTACGTCGCCTTGAGTCCGATCCTCACTGGGTTCCGGTACGGGAGGTCGTCAATGGAAATCGAGGAGAACTCGGAATTCTCCAGCGAATCGCGGTCGCCGGAGGCCCAAGTCTTTCTGAACCAGGAAGTCAGATTTATCTAGAACGGCTCCAGCGGCTCCGACGGATCGGAGAGTACAAGTTCCCCATCGAGATCTTCAAGAGTGACGACTATGAGCAGGTCACGGAGCTGTTCGTCCGGATCAACTCCGCGGGAACTCGGTTGCGTGCGGCCGAGCTCGTACTTGCTCAGCTTGCATTGCGTTTGCCCGGAGCGATTGTCGAAAAGTTTGAAAAGGCGATGGACGACTATGCTGACATTGACTACGAGCTCGATCCTCGGTTTCTAATTCGCGGTCTGATAGCTATCGCGACGGCCCAGAGCCGCTTCCGATATCTCACCGAATTTTGGAAAAAGCCGCCGGAAGAGATCGAGCGGCTTTGGAATCGCACCCGGAAGGGAATCGACAGCGCAGTGAACTTCGTTCGTCAGAATGGTCGTTTTGAGACGTCAGACTGGCTTCCTTCACAAAATGCACTGATTCCTCTGGCCAGTTACTTTGAGAGGCATCCGGCCATCACGCCCAACGTGGAGTCCGGGCTGCTGCGCTGGTTCTACGTGGCGACGCTGCGCGGTCGCTACAGCAGCAGCCCCGAAACCGCGCTCGACGAGGATCTGAAAGCGGTGGCGTCCTCCGATCCGATTGGGGAACTAATGAAGAACGCGATGCCCGCTGGCAGTTCGTTACAGGTCACTGCAGACGAATTCGACGACGCCGGTCCGCGAAATCCTCTCTTCCCTTTGACGTACGCCGCCGCTCGGAAGCGTGGCGCCAAGGACTGGTTCACCGGGGTCGGCTTGGCGACAGATGTTGTCGGAGCGGACCACGAAATCCAAGTTCATCACATCTTCCCGAAGGCCTTTCTTAAGCAGGCGGGCACCTCCCGGAAGGACCGCGACGAGATTGCGAATCTTGCCTTTCTCGCCGCGAAGCCCAATCGGAAGATTTCAAGCCGAGCCCCCGAGCTTTACCTGGCGGAGATCGCGGACCAACATTCCGATCGACTCGCGGCTCAGTCGATTCCCCCGAATCGTGAGCTGTGGAAGCTGGATCGATTTCAGGACTTCCTAGCGACACGGCGCGAAATGCTGGCCGACGCCGTCAACGATCTGATCGAAACCCCGATCTAGCCGCTTTAGCCGGCAGGATGAGGCTGAGAGGGGAGCATGAAACGTATTTCTGTAAAGGGCTTGGCAGAGTTCATGGCAGCCAACGACGCCAAGCGACGCACCGTCGTTCGGCGGTTCAAGTATCCGCGTGAGGACGAAGCCTTCGCGATGATCAAATACTACCAGGAAGCCCGGGATGCCATTTCCGCCTACCACTCGGGGAAGCGCGACTCGACGTGGCTACACAACGTCGCGAACCAGTTAGAAGCCGTCGCTAGGAGCGTCACGGGTCACAGTCGCACTCGCGTTCGCCATAACGCGCGCGCCGTTCACGCCTACGCAACCAACTTCGCGGGCCGGGAGTTCGAGGTTCTCACGACGCCTAGGTTACGGCTTAACTACTCCGGCGTAACCATCAGCGTTGTGCCCGACCTCAGAGTACGCGAGCAATCTCAGGACAAGATCATCAAGCTCGAATTTGGGAAAGACGCACCCGCAGAGCGCGAGATCAAGGTGATGTCACAAATCCTTTTCGAGGCTGCACGATTGGGCGGCCTACAGATTCCAGCTCGATCGGTACTCTATCTGGACGTGGCGCGAGGCGCCGAGCATCGCGGCGCGCGGCTTGGAGCACAGTTGGCTAACGATATCGAAGCTGCGTGTGAGACCATTTCGGATATCTGGGACAGGATTTGAGTGATCCTCGGACGCGGCAGGGGTCCTGGAATCCGAAGAAGGGCGTCAAGTAGCCGGGCGCTCGCGAAGACCTCCACCAGGAAATGGGACCGTCAATCCCCCGCATCGCAACCCGGCCGACGGAGCGGCGAACCCGTCGTCACGGTCGGGCAGGGGCGAATCGGGTCGCCTCGCTGCGTGACGTTCGTCGACCCGCCCGCCGAGGAGGAGGCGCCGAGCTCCCAGATGCCGCGGCCGTAGGTCGCGATTCGGATGAGCGACCCGTCGTCGCTGACTTGGAGGTCCTGGACCGAGCTCGCGGGAAGGCCCTGGCCGTATCGGGACCAGGTGGCTCCCTGGTCGGTCGAACGGAAGACGCCGACCTCGGTGCCGCAGTAGAGGACGGTCGAATCGATGGGGTCGACGCGGACGACGAGGGCGGCGGCGGCAGGGAGACCGGTGGACCAGGGGACCCAGTGGGCGGCGGCGTCGGTGGTGCGGTAGACGCTGGCGCCGTCGGTGGTCGCGAGGGCGGTATAGGCGATCGAGGCGTTCATGGGGTCGATCGTGAGGCGGTTGATCGTCGCGTCGCCGGGCAGGCCGGTGTCCGCCTCGGTCCAAGTCTGTCCGCCATCGGCCGAGCGATAGACGTCCGAGACTTTGCCGACCATCAGGACCGATGAGTCCCCGGGAGCCACGGCGATAGTGTTGACCGCGTTTCCGTTCCAGGCCGACCCGGCGGTCGTCGTGGGCAGGGGCGCCCAGGAGTCGCCGCCGTCGGTCGAGCGCCAGACGCGGGTCGAGCCGGTGTAGATCGTCCCGGGGCTGCGCCGGTCGACGGCGAGGACGGTGTAGAAGGGCCGGGGCTCGCTCTGGTCGTACGGAGGCGTGATCACCTTGGGCGCGTTGGCCACAACGCCCGGGTCGAACCGGTGGATCGCGCCGTATTGCTCCGAGGTGTAGAGCACGCCGGGGGTCGCGGTGCCCACGGCGCAGTCGAAGCCATCGCCTCCATCCAGGCGCGCCCAGGCGCTGCCGGCGTCGGTGCGCATGGAGGTTCCGTTGTCCTGCGCGCCCGCGAGGATGTGACCGGCGACCGACGGGTCGTTGGCGACGGCGTAGTACTGACGGGTCACGAGCCCCGCGTTGCGGTCGAGGGCGGTGACGCCGGCATCCGGGCTGGTCCAGACGCCGCCGTCGTTGGCGAGCCACAGCGTCGAGCCCTGGGACCGGAGGTCGTGGAAGTCGGCGTGCGTTCCGGGAAGAGCGCCCCACGTCGCGCCGCCATCGGCCGACCGGATGGCGACGACGCCGCCCGCGACGACCACTTCCGGGTTGCCCGCAACGACGGCGAGCGCGTTCGCCCAGGATCCGAGGCCGCCCATGTAGCCCTGGGCGCTGGGATTCGTCGAGACGGTGTCGAGATCGAGCCACGATTGGCCGCCGTCCGTCGACTTGTAGATGTGGGCGACGCCGGAGATTTCGGCCGCGGCGTAGAGCACCTGCGGATTGGAGGGGCTCATCGCCAGCGAGAGCCGGACTTTCGTGGACGGCAAGCCGGAGCTCCGGGAGGCCCAGGTGACGCCCGCGTCAACGGACTTCCAGACTTCCGACGCGACCGTTGCCGCAAAGAGAACGTTGGAGTCAGCGGGAGACCGGACGAGGTCCGCGACGGCGACCGAGCCCAGGAAATGGCTCCAGGTCTTGCCGCCGTCGGTCGACCGAAGTCCTCCGGAGTCCGTTCCCGCGACGAGCTCCTGCGGATTGTTGGGATGAACGGAGATCCGGTAGAAGGCGCGCGCGACCACCGCCGTCGGATAGGTCCAGGTCGCGCCGCCGTCGCTCGAGGTCACCAGCCCGATTCCCGGCGTTCCGCTCGGTTCGCCCGTCCCCAGATAGATCGTGTCGGGGGACGACGGCGCGATCGCCACCGCGCCGACGGAGAGATCGTTCAGGTCGTCCGTCAGGGGTGTCCACGTCGTTCCGTTGTCCTGGGTCTTCCACACGCCGCCGCCCGCGGCGCCGACGTAGACGGTTCCGATGGCCGTGGGGTGAGGGGCGATCGAGGTGACGCGGCCGGCGCCGTTGGTCGGGCCGAGCGATGTCCATCGCTCCCCGGGGGCCGTGGTCGCCTTCGCTTCGAGGCGGCCTCGGACGCTTTGCCGACGCTCATATTCCTGCCGCGACTTCTGCAGTCGCACGAGCGGATCGATCCTGGCATGCTGCCCGCGCTGCGAGAGGTAGAGCTCGACGCGCTCGGCGAAGACATCCTGGGACTCGGAGTCCTCATCCTCCTCGATCTCGGGGACTCCTTGGGGCTCGGGCGGCAGGGCGTTCACGCGGTGCGGATGCCAGCACTCTGCCGCCAGAAAAAGCGCGAGGACGACAACCAATCGCCTCATGGCCTCGGTTAGTGCAAGCCCGATGCCGCTCCCGAGGATTCGCGGATCCGGCCGGCTCGAAAAGGGCTCCGATGAGGGGGTCCGGAGCCGGGTCCTGGGCACGCTTCTTGAAACAAGACAGGCGGCCCGATTGCGGGTCGGTCCTGGAGGTCGAGCCCTGGAGACTCCTCATGGTCGTCATGGAGGGTTGAGCCATGGAACGCTCTCGATTCGCGCTCGTGTTTCTCGTGTTGGCGGGCGTGGGGTTCCTGCTGCCGTTTGATGCCACCAAGGCCGCCGCCGCTGGATGCGTTCTGGTGTTCGTCCTCCTGTTGGCGTCAGATCCGGCCCTGCGGGGGGATTCCTCCGTGCCGCCGGCTCGACTTCGGCACGGCACGGAGCCTCGAGGCGGCGGCCCGCGTTGAGTTAGCTACGAAGAGGCGGCGCTGGCGCGAAGCACCTGGTTCGCCTCTTTCTGAATCAGGAAGAAACACTCGCACGAGACCTTCTTGAGGCCCTCGACGTCGCGAATCTTCATGCGGCCGTTCTTGTAATCGATCAATCCCGCCGCCCGGAGCGCGAACGCCGCCGCGCTGACTCCGGCGCGTCGGGAGCCGAGCATCTCCGCGAGGAACTCGTGCGTCAGGTTGAATTCCGCCTTTCCCACGCGTTCCCAGGTCATCAGCAGCCACTTCGCGCAGCGATGCCGGATCGTGTGGAACAGGTTGCAGGCGGCCGATCGCGCCGCCTGGTGGAAGACGGTGTACGAGTACAGGAGAACCAGGCGGTGCGTGCGGGGGCTCACCTTCAGAATCTCCAGAAACACGCGCGCCGGGAGCCGGAGCGCCTCGCCCGGCACCTGGACGAAGGCTTCCGTGGGAATCGCCGGAATCCCGAGGATCAGCGGGAAGCCCGTCGTTCCCTCCCGGCCGATGACTCCCACCTCGGCCGTCGAGCCGTTCTTCATCCTCGCCACGACGGAGACCATGCAGGTCTCCGGGAAGTAGACGAAGGGAATGTCCGTCCCGGGATCCCAGACCTGGTCCCAGCGCTTCATGCTCACGCGCTCCGACGCCCGGGCGAGCCGCCGGTACTCGGTCTGCGGAATGGAGCGAAGAAGCAGGTTACGCGGAACCGCTGCGGTCACGTCGCCTCCGTTTTCTGACAGAAATCACTGGGGACTTCGCCGAGGCTGTACGGGAGCGTACAGCTTACCGCCGTCCGCGTGTGCTCAGAATGAGATTCAAGTCGACGTGAACGAAAACGAGTCAGTGATGAATCTTTGATGAAAGGCAGGCGAGTACGGCGACTTCCCGGTCCGAGCAATCGCGCCCAATACCAATGACGGTTGACGACCGCGCCGAGAGGGCGGGCGCTCCCGTCTGCCCCGTTTGCGTCGACGTACGCGGGGTTCGAGTCCCCATGGAGCTCAAGCGCCCCGAGGGAGAAGAGTTCGTGTACTTCGAGTGCCCGACCTGCCACATCGGAATCGGAGACCGCCGCCGCGAGCCGCGCGAAAAGCCGCCGCGCTAGCGAACCGGCGGCCGCTGTCCTGGCGGTGCCATCGAACCGACTAATCGTCCTCGAGGGCGGAGGCAAAGCCCGAGAGTCTCGTCGGCAACTGGCCCGCGTCTTTGGGCGGACGATATCGCCGCCGGGCGCGCTCGATGAGCTTCCAGGCGCGCTTTGGACCGAACCAGCCCAGGCCCTCGAACACCTTGCCGCACTCCGCGTTGTACGCCTGGAAAAAACGTTCGAACTCCTCGCGTCTGTCTCCGTCGATTTCCTTCACGGTCTTCAGGTCGCGATGCTCCGTCGATTCGGTCGCGACGCCGAAGAGGCGATCGTTGCGCACCGTCTCGCCATCCTCGGTCTGATTCGCCTCGAGCACGCCGATCGGGCGGGTCTCGACCAGGGTTCCGCCCGGGACGGCGTCGCTCATGAAGAGCAGGATGTCGAGTGGGTCGTCGTCGTCCGCCAGCGTGCAGGGAACGGATCCGAAGTTCAGGGGAAAGGTGAGGCCGGCCGGCAACACCTTGGTCAGGAGGAGCAGGCCGAGTCCGTAGTCGAACTCGACTTTGCTCCGGGCGCCCTGCGGTGTCTCGACGACGACGGGGATCGTCTTCGCCATCAGAAATGACTGAAGAGCCCGATCAGGATGATGAATGGAATCGGAACCCCCAACAACAACAACAGGATGGATCGCATGGCGTGTCTCCTTTCGGTTTTCCCGACCCGCGGTTATGGGTCAGGAGTGTAAGTCTCGCTGCCTGCCGCCGATCGTCGCGGCGAAGCTCGCGCAGAATGCGCCGATGAGAAAGGCGGCGAAGAGCCAGTACAGCGAATGAGCGACCGCTTTTCGCGCGGTCTCGGCGGTTCGGACGGCGGCCGACACGACGTCGTTGACGCGGGCCTCTGCCAGCGCCTGGCTCAAGCCGGTTCGGGCGGAAACCAGGTCGGTCAGATAACCTTTGTCCCCGGCCGACATCTCCGGTTCGCTCACTGCCTTCGCGAGGATCTCCCTCGCTTCTTCCCTCGGGGTGTTGTCTATCCCCTCCAGGGTCGGATGCTCCACCCTGAAGAGCGAGTCCACGAAGTAGTCGTGTCCGCCTTCGGCCCGTGCGCGTGAGGCGTCTTTTGCGAGCGACACGCCGACGGACGAAAGGAAAAACACGGAGATCACGAGGCCGACGGCCCACACCAGAAAACCGTGCGCGGTGTCGCGGAAATACACCTCGTGCGAATGGAGGCTGACCCACTTCGTTCGCAGGCGGCCCGCCAGGTACCCGCCGAGAGCGCACGAGACCGCCTGGACGAGGATGATCCAGAAAAGCGCCACGGGCGCGGCTCGCTGCGCCGACGAACCCAGGCTCGGCCAGAGGGAGAGGGAGGACAACCCCATGCCGGCTCCGAGCGCCATCAGGATGAACGACAGGGCTGCCGTCCCGAATGCGCCGGCCAGGATCGCGGGCCACGAAACTCCGGACGAGGACGACTCCACGGGTTCGGTCCGTGGACCAAGCAGGGACTCACGGGTACTCATCGAGATCATCTCCGTTTCTTTGCCGACGTGAATTGGGGTCAGGTCTCTCAAAGTGTGACTTCCCTAGTCGCGGCCGCGGACCAGGAATCCGAGGACGAATCCGAGGAGCGCTCCAATGCCCAGGGCGGCGACGGGACTCTGGCGAACCTGCTGCCGCGCCGTCTGCCACGCGGACTGAGCCGTTTCCCCTACGCGTTTTGACGCGGACGCCACGTCGAGATTCAAGTCGTCGAACTGCTTGCGCGCCGTTTCGGGAAGGCCGCCGAGTGCCTCCCCGGCGCGTTCCAGCTTGTCTTCCACGAATTCGTTCGCGTGTTCGATGATGGTCTTTTGTGCCACGGTCACTCCGAGTTGGAAAATGCCGCCCGACGGTCATGGACGGCGCTGTCAAAGGAAATTGAAGCCGACGGTCAAGGGAGCAAGGGTTGTGCCACGTCGGCTGGAATAAAAAGCCCCGCGAGAGCGGGGCTTTTTGAAGTCTCGAATCGGTTCGTTACGTACGCCGAACCCGGTCCCAAGCGTCGCGAGTTGCGTCCTTGACCTCGTACCACTTCTGGCCGGTCGTGCCCTTGGCCTTTTCCCATCCGCCTTCGAGGTCCTTCTCCGCGTCCCCGAAGCTGCGATTCTCGTAATCCGGGCGGCCGGCGCTCTCCCACCCGTACCGGTAGGCCGGCTCGTACTCCGAGTAAGCCTTCCCGGTCTTGTAGTACGGACGCGTGTGGTAGTTGTCGCGCCAGTACGCGGCTTCGATCGTGGGGTTGACCTCTTCTCCGGCCGCGTGTCCCGCGACGCCCCCCGCGATTGCGCCGACCACTCCACCCACTGCGGCTCCGACGGGTCCGCCAACTGCCGCTCCGGCTGCCGCGCCCGCGGCCGCGCCGCCCGCCGATCCGATTCCCGTCCCAACGGGATGGGAGCCGGGCTCTCCAGTCAACGGATCACGGTTCAGCGAATCCGGACCCGCGTTCCTCTCGTCTTTCACCGTGACCTCCTATGGTGGGCACGATCGCCCGCCTCGGCGTTCTGCAAGCGTCGAGCCAACCATCGCTCATCGTTCCGATGCTGGCCGCGCAGATGGGCGCGACGAAAACTTCACGCCCTGACTCTGACCTCTGCAGCCACGCGGGCATGAAAGCTGCAGTGTGCCGGCCCGGGAGCAACATCAGCATGGAAGATTTCTTTCGCCGCGTGGCCCACCGCGCGTCGTGCATGGTGGGTTCGGCCTGGGCGTTCTCGCTGGCTATTGCCGTCGTGGTGGTCTGGGCTGCGTCCGGGCCGCTCTTCCATTTCTCCGATACCTGGCAGCTCGTGATCAACACGGCCACGACGGTCGTGACCTTCCTGATGGTGTTCGTGATCCAGAACTCGCAAAACCGGGATGCGAAGGCCACGCTTCTCAAGCTCGACGAGTTGATTCGGGCGCAAACGGGAGCCCGGAACGGTCTCATCAATCTGGAGGGGTTGAGCGAGGGCGAGCTGTCGAATCTGGAGGCCGAATTCAAGCGACTTCGAGAGTCCGAAACCGGGTCATCAGCCCACCGGGCCAATCCGAAACCCAGCGGCGCCAGGCGACCACAACCAACTGAAGAGGAGAGTCATCATGAAGGCCGATCAGGTCAAAGAACTGCTGCTCCAAGCCCTTGAGACGGAGCTCGGCGGTGTCCAGGTGTACAGCCATGCGATCAAGTGTGCGGTCAACAAGGACCTCAAAGAGGAGTGGCAGAAATATCTCGGTCAAACGGAGACCCACGTCAAGATCGTTCTCGGAGTGTTCGAGAAGCTCGGCTTGGACCCCGAAGAGGAGACGCCCGGTCGAGGCGTCGCCCGCCACATCGGCGAATCCCTCGTCAAGGCGATCCTGATGGCGCAAAAGTGCGGCGATCCAGACGGCGCGCAGCTCGTTGCGGCAGAGTGCGTCGTGTTCGCCGAAACGAAAGATCACCTGAACTGGGAGCTGATCGGGTCCGTGGCAGAGGAAATCGGAGGCAAGAAGGCCGAGGTGCTTCAGGCCGCGCACGACGAGGTCGAGGACCAGGAGGACGAGCACCTGTACCACACCACCGGTTGGTGCCGCGAGCTCTGGATCAAGTCGCTCGGCATGCCGGCGGTTCTTCCCCCGCCCGAAGAGGAGAAGGAAGTCAAAACAGCGATTGGCGCCGCGCGCGCAAAGCAGTCTCGCGAGCAGATGCTGTAAGAGGATAGGCAGCTCCGTGCTCGGTCGCGCCGCGACCGGCGGGAAGAACTTGAAATGGCGGTGTGCCGGGCGCTACCGCTGAGGCGGGCGGGCCTTGTCCTGCCGGGTGAGCACGATCCACTCCGGGTAGCTCATTGCGTGAAGGCAGCGGCCGCAAACGACAGCCGTGTCCGACGGATTCGCCTTCGGAACGTTGGCCGAATGGGGGTCGCCCGGGCCGGGGCAAGGCACGATCCAGACCTTCTCGTCTTCGATCATGCGCAAAGTCTAACCGGTCGTTGGTTGGACCCGAGTTGACCAGTCGCACGCCTGATCGAGTCTTGTCTTTGTCGCTTCGTTCATCCTTGATGAGGACACCCTCGAGCCGGTTCAAGTCATACTGCAACTAATCAAATCAAGGAGTTACGTCCCTGAGACGTGACCCCATTTCACGAGGGCCCTGGCTCTCGGAACATTCAGCCCGGGTGCCGGCATTGCTCTTGCTAAAGAGAGTTGGCTAGGTAATTTTCTACGATGGATCTCACGAGAAGGGGATGCCTTTGACGAAAAGCAGGCTTTCCTCGAGTGGAAGTGGACTCGCGTCGAAGGGATCGATCGAAGGCGCGCCCTTGGCGAGGCGATCCGCGAGCGGCTCGCCCTCGAGAAAACGAACTTGTGGCTCGCGCTGCCGCGCCGGCGGAGGGATATGACTGATCAGAAACGGCCTCCGGAGCGGCTGACGACCGGCGTTGCCGGGCTGGACGAGATCCTTAATGGCGGCTTGCTCGCGAACCGGCTCTATCTCATCGAGGGTCTGCCCGGTTCCGGCAAGACCACCTTGGGACTTCATTTCCTATTGGAGGGTGTGCGTCAGGGGGAGCGCGTCCTCTACGTGACCTTGTCGGAGACGGAAGAAGAGCTTCGCTCGGGTGCCGCGTCGCACGGTTGGTCACTCGACGGGGTCCGTTTTCGCGAATTCATTCCCTCCGAGGACAGCCTTCGGCCCGATCAGCAGTACACCGTCTTCCATCCCTCCGAGGTCGAACTCAGTCAGACGATCAACGCGATCCTGGAGGAGGCGGAGAAGTTTCAACCCACGCGGGTCATTTTCGATTCTCTTTCCGGCCTGCGCCTGCTGGCTGGCAACGCGTTCCGGTACCGCCTCCAGGTGTTGGCCCTCAAGCAGTTCTTTGCGCGCTTGGGTTGCACGGTTCTTCTGATCGACGACCGCAGCGGCGGCGAGGAGGATCGGCAGCTGCGCAGCGTCGCGAGCGGAATCTTCGTGCTCGAGCAGCTCCATCCCGCATACGGATCGGAGCGCCGCCGCCTCTGCGTGGTCAAGCACCGCGGGACGACCTATCGCGGCGGGTTTCATGACTTCGCGATCCGCAGGGAAGGGCTCGTCCTCTTTCCCCGGCCCGTGGCAGTTCTCGCCCGGAGAGTCTCCAGCCGCGAGACGCTCGGCTCGGGCATTACCGGCCTGGACACCCTCCTCGGGGGTGGGATCCAGCGCGGCACCAGCACCCTCGTGTCGGGCCCCCCGGGTACCGGAAAGTCGTCGCTGGCGATGCAGATCGTAGCGGCGGCGGCGAAGAGGGGCGAGCGCGCCGCGGTCTTTCTGTTCGACGAGAGCCCCACGACGCTCCTCACACGGGCGCGAGGCCTTGGGATCCCGCTCGAGGAAGATGTCGAAGGCGGCCGCGTGCACCTTCGTCAGGTCGACCCCGCCGAGATGGCCCCAGGCGAATTCGCCAGAGACGCTCTCGCCGAGGCGCAATCGGGCGGCGCCACCGTGGTGGTCATCGACAGCCTGAATGGCTATCTGTACGCGATGCCGGAGGAGAAGTTCCTCATTGCCCAACTCCACGAGCTGCTCACGTGCCTCGCACAACTGGGGGTGGCGACCATTCTGATCAGTGTGCAGCACGGACTCATCGGTCCAGCGAACAGTCCCATCGACGCCAGCTACCTGGCCGACACGGTCGTGCAGTTGCGATACTTCGAGTTGGACGGCGAGGTCCGGCAAGCGATCTCGGTGACGAAAAAACGCGGAGGGCGGCACGAGCGCACGATTCGGGAGTTCTTCCTGGAAGCTGGCGGCATTCGTGTCGGCGAGCCATTGCGCCGTTTCCGCGGGGTGTTGACGGGGATTCCAGAGCGACTCGATCAGGCGCACGGCATTGTCGACGCACCGGACTCGTGACTGAGTTGGGGCCGTCGGAAGTCGAAGGTCGAGTCGCCATCTGGGGACCCCGAGCCCGCGACGCCGAACTGATTCGCGACGTTTTGCTGGGGGAGGGGGTTGTCGCCGTGGTTTGCGCGGATGCCGACTCTCTCCTCGCGACACTGGACGCCGGCGCGGGGGCGGTCGTCGTGGACGAGGAGGCGATAACCCGGGACGGGCTTCGGCTCGAAGGCTTTCTGCGACGGCAGCCGGCGTGGTCGGACCTGCCGGTTCTGCTGTTGTCGAGCACCGGCGCAAACTCCTCCACGGTCATGCACGCGATCGAGACTCTCGGCAACGTCACGATCCTCGAGCGGCCCGCGAGAGTGACCGCGCTCGTAACGGGCGTCCTCGCTGCGCTGCGTTCGAGGGCCCGCCAATACCAGATCCGCGCGCACCTGGTCGAGCAGGCCTGGAGCGAAAGGCTTCGGGGCACGGAGGTTGCGGTGGCGCGGATCCTCGCGCGGGAGGCGGTCGAAGACCAACAGGCCGAGATCTTGCGCGCCGTCATCGAGGGCCTGGCGTGGGAAGCGGGAGGCGTGTGGACCGTCTCGGCTGATGGCCTGTCGAACACCGCCTTCTGGTCCTCGGGCCCCCGCCCGAGGTTCGAAGCCGCGACCCGGAGCCTGAAGCTGGGGGTTGGACAGGGACTTCCCGGGCGTGTGCTTGCTTCTGGCGAGGCCTCCTGGATCCCGGATGTCGCGCAGGACGCAAATTTTCCACGCCGAGAGTCGGCGGCGGCGGACGGCTTGTGCGGCGCGTTCGCGTTTCCCATCCTTCGGTTCAAGGAAATCGTCGCGATCGTCGAGGTATTCAGCACCGAGGCTCGGGTCCCGGACCCCGCGCTGATTGCCGCGATGTCCACGATCGGCTCCCAAGTCGGACGAAATTTCGAGCGGAGGCACGCGGAAGAGGTGTTGCGTGAGGCGGACCGGCGTAAAGACGAGTTTCTGGCCACCCTCGCCCATGAACTTCGAAATCCCCTCGCACCGATTCGAAGCGCCGAGCAGATCCTCAGTTCTCCGCACGTGCAAGAGGAGGACGCGCGATGGGCGCGCAACGTCATCGAACGTCAGGTCGGTCATCTCGGCAGGCTCGTCGAGGACCTGATGGACGTCTCACGTATTGCGAGCGGCAAGATCGGCCTGCGGCGTGAGCGGGTCGAGCTCACCACCGTGATCGAAGCGGCAATCGAGACGAGCCGTCCCCTTCTGGATGCCGCCGGACAGCGATTCGTCACGACGCGAGCCGACGGCCGTCTCTTCGTCGATGTCGATCCGGTCCGCTTGTCGCAGGTCGTTTCGAATCTTCTGAACAACGCCTCGAAATTCACGCCGCGGGAAGGCGAAATCCGGCTCGACATCGCGAGAGAGGGCCGAACCCTGTTGCTCACGGTTTCCGATACCGGCATCGGGATCCCCGGAACCATGCTCGAATCCGTGTTCGACCTTTTCACTCAGGCGGAGCGTCCCCAGGACGGCGTGCGTGGGGGCCTGGGCATCGGTCTTACCCTCGTGAAGTCGTTCGTGGAGTTGC
>Ga0210402_10003549_pt1 | contig 14563 bp, 13 predicted proteins | sample IncBWC7MmetaG_FD_161055 | JGI IMG/M metagenome (GOLD analysis project Ga0210402, IMG submission 161055) | Forest soil microbial communities from Barre Woods Harvard Forest LTER site, Petersham, Massachusetts, United States - Inc-BW-C-7-M | ecosystem: Environmental > Terrestrial > Soil >...
CGAAGCCCAGCCGCTGCCCTCGGCGCGCAGGCAGCAGAGAACGTCTTTGACTTCGTGGCGGTCTTCGCGCCTTGGCGTGAGAACGCCTTTCGGCGGTGGAGCAGGGCTTTCTCAATCTCGCCATCTCCCGCCATCTCACCATCTCGGGAGCCGATGCAAGAGTCGCCGCAACGGCGGAGATTGTGATAAACTCCTCGCCAGCAAAACCCTTCAGGGAGGACCCAAATGATTTCGTTTTCGAAAGCGCTCTCGCTTGTTACAACGGCATGTCTTGGCGTAGCGCTGCTGACGGCTCAATTCGATTCCGGGCAGCTTTCCGGATTTGTACGCGATCAGAGCGGCGCCATCGTTCCCGGCGCCACCGTGGTGACGACCAACGCGGGCACCAAGGAACCGCATCGTACGGTCACCAATTCCGAGGGCTATTACGTTTTCCCGCAACTGGTGGTGGGGACGTACACGATCACGATCGAAGCTCCGGGGTTCAAGCGCTATGTGAAGTCGGCCATCGCTCTCGACGCCGAGGCCAAAGTAAGCTCCGACGTGGAACTGACGGTGGGCGCTGCCACCGAGTCGGTCGAGGTGACGGCTTCGAGCGCCACGGTCCAGACCGACAGCGCGCAGGTGGCCACCACCATAGAGACCAAGCAGATGCAGGATCTGACGCTGAACGGGCGCAATCCTATATATCTGGCGGCGCTGAGCCCCGGCGTGGTCGGGGGTACCATCGGAACGTTCGACCCCGACTCTGTCAGCAACGGCAGTTTTAATATCAACGGCGGGCGCCCCGATGAGTACGTCGTTGTGGTGGATGGCGCCATGGCCACGCGCACGCGTTCCTCGGGGTCGATGGTGGGAACCCTTGACGTCGACACCATTCAGGAAGCCCAGGTGCTGACGGGGAATTATTCCGCCGAATACGGCCGGTCTTCAGCCGGGGAGATCCGGTTCGTCACCAAGAGCGGCACGCGCGATTTCCATGGCGACCTGGTCGAGAACTTTCGCAATTCCGCGCTCGACGCCAACACCTGGACTCGCAATCATAGCCCCCAGGTATCGACGGCGGCCGGGCCCGCGCCCTACCGGTTCAATCAGTATGGATTCGACGTTGGCGGGCCGGTGTTCATCCCGAAGCATTTCAACGCGGACCGCAACAAGCTGTTTTTCTTCCTGGGCGAGGAGTGGATCAAGCGCCGCTACGACAGCACCAATACCGGAACCGTTCCCAGCGTGGCGATGCGGAACGGCGACTTCAGCGAATTGCTCAACCCCGCCAACCCGTTCTTCGGGAAAGTGCGGACCATCGCCGATCCGAATGGAGGAGCGCCCTTCGCGGGCAACATTATCCCGGTTTCCCGCATCAGCCACAACGGTCAGGCGCTGCTGAATGTCTTTCCGCTGCCGGTGGTTGGGTTCCAGCAGGGCACCACTAACTGGATTGGAAGCAAGTCAACTCACTCGGACTTCCGCAAGGACACTTACAAATTCGACTATCTGATCAACGAGAAGGAGCATCTCTCGGTTCGGGCGGGCTACGATCCCTGGCACTTCAACGCGCCGTTCGAAGATACCTTCGGACGCATGGAAGAAGTCTGGTCGCGCCCCAACCGCGTGGGCGCCCTCAGCCTGACCAGCACCTTTTCGCCGACCTTAGTCAACGAATTCAACTTTTCGGCTAACTCCGACGGCAAAGGCAGTATCGATTTCGGCAGTTACTGCACGGCCTGCGAGCGCAGCACCTATGGACTGAGTTACCCGTATATATTCCCCGGATCGAAGATCGCCCCGGACAAAGTGCCCAGCATCCGCATTCAGGGACTTACCACGCTCGACGCCGGCCCGTATCCAGGCTTCTGGTCCGGATTCGTTTACGGAGTGACCAACACCACCACCAAGGTGATCCACACGCACACCATTAAATGGGGCGTATACATCGAACATTCCGGCCAGAACGACGCCATTCAGGGGACGACAGCCAGCACCGGAACGACGGTGAATCAAAACGGCGACTTTTCGTTCAACGATACCGGCGGCACGCCGAGTACTACTGGACTCGCGATCGCCAACGCGATTCTCGGCAACTTCGATAATTACGAGGAGTTCGGAGCCAAAGCCTACACGCCATGGGTCTCAACCGCCATGGATCTGTTCGCGCAAGATAGCTGGAAGGCGACTTCGAAGCTGAATATCGAATTCGGACTGCGCTGGTCCCTGTGGCCGCCCTGGCACAGCAAGTGGGGAAACCTGGCGGAGTTCCTGCCGCAATTCTATAACCCGCAGGACGCGGCGGTGATCAATCCCAAAGGCGGCTTTATCGTCAGTGGCAATCCGTACGACGGCATTGTTTTTCCGGGAAATGGAGTTCCGTCGGCGGAGGGAAACCGCATTCCCGTGCTCGACAGCGGTCAATTCAAGGCGCTTTACCATAACCTTCCCGAGGGTCTTGCACAGACGCAATGGAAGGTGTTCCAACCGCGGCTGGGTTTGGCTTACGCGTTCAACTCCAAAACGGTGGTGCGCGCGGGAATCGGCGCGTTCGCCAACCGCGTTGCCATCAATCGCGATACGGCGCTCGGAGGCAACGCCCCGCTCCAGCCTCAAGAAGCGGTTGTCAATGGTCTGGTGGATAATCCAGCCGGTGCTACAGCGCAACAGTTCCCGTTTAACATGACGATTCAGGATCCGGTCTTCAAAATCCCCATGGCATGGCAATGGAACGGAACATTCCAGCGTGAAGTCGGCTGGGGAACCACCATCCAGGCGGGATACGTCGGGCGGCGCGGAATCCACAATCAGATCAAGCGCAACATCAATCAGTTGCTGCCCGGCACCCTCCAGGCCAATCCCGGCGTCAACACCAGCGCGTTGCGGCCCTATCTGGGAATGGGGGTCATCGGCATATCCGAAAACTCGGGGTTGTCCCGTTATAACGGGCTGCAGATCAGCGTGCAGCACCGCTTCACCAACAATCTGCAGTTTGGCGTGGCGTACACATGGTCGCGTTCCACCGACAACGGGTCAAGCCTTACCGACGTGCTGCCCAACGCGTACAATGCGCACAGTTACTTCGGGCCGTCGGACTTCGACCGCACCCATGTGCTGGTGTCGAACTACATTTATAAATTGCCCCTCTTCAGGAACCGGCGCGACTTCGTCGGATATGCGCTCGGCGGCTGGGAGATCTCGGGCATTTTTCAATACCAGACAGGCACGCCCTTTTCGGTGCGGACCACCCAGGATATAGCGGGCGTGGGGACCGGCAGCGGAAACCAATTCTGGAACCAGGTGGGCGACAGTTCGATATCCACCGGGAGTTTTACGCCCACGGGTCTGGTCTGGTTCAAGACGTCGGTGTTTACGCAGCCGGCGGCCGGGACCTTCGGCACGCAGCAGCGCAACGGCCTCCGCGGCCCTTCGTTCTGGACCACGGACGCCAGCCTGCGGAAGAATTTCCCCATTATGGACCGGTTGACGATGCAATTCCGCTTTGACGTATTCGATTTCCTCAACCATCCGAACTGGGGTGGACCCAACGCCACACCGACCAGCGGAGCGTTCGGCACCATCACGGGAAAGTCAAACGACGACAGGCAATTGCAACTGGCGCTCAAGATGATCTTCTGAGGCTCAGGCCAACGTGCGGGCCGCGGATGGGCTCAAACCCCAGTTGCGTCAGCGGCCCGGCTCGATTCCGCGTGCCGCATAGCCTCCCATTGATAGGAAGGCGCCAGCGCAAAAGCTCCGGCAGCCGGAATCCACACGTACCACTCAAGCGCGGACCACGGCCATGGCAGATAACCCCGTGAGGTTGCCCATATCGCCACGTCGCCGGCCAGAATAAGCAAGATGCCCACGCTGAACGCACCATAGCACCTGCCGATCCAACTGGTACCCATCATATGGACCGACCGGAACAACCGCAGGGCCTCGGCCAGCAGCACCCAGAGCAGCGGATCGACCGGAAAGTTGAGGGCTTCGGCGAGGGCGAATGGTTTCCCCTGCTGGAACGCCACCACGACTTCCACCGCCTCCTCTACCACATAAGCGCCGAAACCAGCCAGCACAGCCCAGTCCATCGCGGCGTACTTCCCCAGGAAACCGGACTGCCGGTAGAGTTTCAGAACCAGAAACAAGGCCACCGCCAGCATCGCCAGGCGGCATGGTCCGTTCAGAACTTGCCCCACGCTCCGCCACACCGGCGCCTGTTCGGCCCCGCCTGGAAAGAAGTTCAAAGGGTTCATGCGGGATTTGGTGCCGAACAATTGAATCAAAACCGATCCCGCAAACCCGCTCCCCGCCGAGAGCGCAATCAATTGCCAGGCGCCGCGCATGGGTTCCCCGGGAAAGAATCCACGGCACACGCGCACGCTTAGCAGCATGCTAACCGCCGACAGCCAGATCAGTAACAGGGCGCCGGGAATCCGGAAGAAATCCTCAATCCAGGCATCGTTGCCGGCGATTAGCCATACGACAAACACCGCCAGTCCGACAGCCAGATAGCTGCCTGTAACCAGCAGGATCAAGGTCGAACACCCGAACGCCGATTTTACGCCGTAGTTAGAGGAGAGGCCGGGCCAGTGCCAGGACAAGCATCTAGAATCTCACAATCGCGGCGTCCACGACGCAGCTCACCAGATTTCCGGCCGCCCGGCGCCCCAGAAACATGGTCAGTACCGGCGCCACATTGGACAACAGGTTCCGGCCGTCTTCGTGGACCGGCTGCAACAACGCATGCGCCGCTGCCTTGCCCAGGTAGGGCTCAACCGCACCAGCGACCCGCCGTTTCAGCGCTTCGCAGTTCCTCTTCGGCTGGGACCCGCCGCTTTCCCACTCTCTAAGGCTGGACAGCAACTCACCCACGTCATCCGCCGGTATCGGCGGCGCAGCCGTGTCCAGTGCCGCACTCAGCCGCCTCACTTCCAGCCGGCACGCCTCGCATCCCGCCAGATGCCGCGAAACCATCTTCTCCATTTGCCCGGAGAGTTCGCCATAGCGATGACACACCAACGTCTCTATGTCAGGATGAATGGGTTTGTCCTCCTCGCAACAGGAAACCTATCGCTCCGGCGGTACATTCCGAGAGGAAAATGCCTTCCGCCGCCCCATCCCGCAGCTTTGCGTACACTCGCGGCAGCAACGCGCCCACGGTGCCAGGCCGGACCCCGAGCAGTCCCGCAATTTCCTGGTAGGAGAAACCTTGGGCGCGGAGGCGCAGGCAATCCAGTTCACGGGGAGTGAGCCGGGATGCGATCTCCTGCGCGGTCTGAGTTTGCTCCAACAGCATTTCCGCATTTACCTGGCCGTCGGGCACCTGGTCGGCGCCCTCCGCGGATACCTCGTACTTCATGGCTGCCCGGTCCAGCCGGTCCAGCAGGTGATTGTGGAGCACACGGTACAACCACGCGCGCGGATTCTCCATTCGGTTGCCATATCGGCGTTCCGCGAAATACCGCAGAAATACCTCTTGTACCGCATCCCTGCCCGTGTCCCGGCTTCGCGTGAGAGTCTCCGCATAGCGCAAAAGACTGGCGGCGTGCTCCTGGTACAGCCCCGCAACTTCCTGCTCCAGTTCGCCGTTCGCCGAACCGCCCGCACCCCGAGACTCCGCGTGTGGTTCCACCAATTGTCATGCTACGCAAAACCACCAAAGACTCAAATGTTGACTTTGGATAACCCCCGGCTGATATCTGACCCCGGCCAGCGAGATATTTTCGAATATTTTCAATCGAGCCGTAAGGAGATCGCAGGGCTGAGCCGTCTTAACTATGTAGGCTATGCTATCGAAGTGAAGTATTGATTGCCCCGCGCTTCTCGTAGAGAGTAGTGACCGGAGCATCATTACGTTGCGCAGTCTTCAACCCAACACCCGGGCCAACGGGCCCTCTCCGTACCGAACGCCGAACCGAACCCGGGCGTCTTCCGCCCATTCAGGCCGGCGCGGATACATCCTGGTGGCAACGTCCATCAGCATGGTGTTCATGCTCGGCGTGGCCGGACTAGCCGTCGACATTGGGCGGATGTACATCACCAAGAACGAGGCTCAGGCGTACGTGGATTCGGCCAGCCTCAATGCGGCAATCCAATTGGATGGCACCTCGGCCGGTATTACCCGCGCCACCAGCGCCTTGAGCCGCGACACCGGAAAGTGGACCTTCGACACCACTGCCTTTTCGAGCGTCACCACCAGCTTTGGGACATCATCGGCCGGACCCTTCACCGCCACGCCTCCGAATCCGCCAACGAACTATAACTACGTTCAGGTTGCAGCTTCGGTGAATTTGCCGATGTATCTGATTCGGCCGCTGTCCGGTCCAACGGCCACGGTCGGCGCGGCCGCGGTCGCAGGCAGGCGTGGCGTCACCACGCTCCCATCGGGAGTCTTTCCCTTCTCTCCCTACACCCGCGCGGCCTCGCCCGACAACGCCGGCGATCCCTTCGGCTATCAGATCGGTAACGACTACACGTTACGCTGGGGAGCTCCCGGAGATGTCACCAGTTGCGGTACGGACGCCACCTCCGCCAACCTCTCTCAGAGCGGAAGCGTCCGCGGTTACTGCTGCGTATCCAACAGCGCCGCCAGCTTGCGGCAGGCCATTGTCGGTGGCCGTACGGACTCAATTACCATCGGCCAGAACGTCCCGATGGACGTCGGGGCGAAAAATACCGAAATGTCCGCGATCGCGATGAGGGTAGAGATTGACTCCGATACCAGTTCCGCTAGCTACGCCAACTATGTCACCAACGGAACGGGGAATGGTGCGCGCGTGGTGGTGGTGCCGGTCAACGGTGGAGGGCCGAATTACGTCACTCTCGGCTTTGCCGGGTTCTTCCTCTTAAACGACAGTTCCTACACAGGATTACATGGCAACGATTCGGCCTGCGCCGAGTACATCGGCGCCTGGACGCAGGGCGTAACCACGCCGCCCGCGAGTGGATCGGGTGCTTACCGCATCCGATTAGTCCAATGAGACGGCGAATCAGAGTTCCTAAACAGAGAGGGAGCGTCACGGTGGAGTTCGCCCTGTGCGTTCTTCTGTTGATACCTGTGTTCCTTGGTACCTGGGCGTTCGGTTTTACGTTCTTTCAATATGCCCAATTGAAGAATGCCGTCCGCGCGGGCGCCCGGTATGCTTCTGAGCAGACGTACGATTCCGCCTCCACTACGCCCAGCAGCGCTTTTCTGACCGCGGTCCAGAAGATGACCGTCTACGGCGATCCCGCTGCCGACACCGAGGCTGCAACGCCGATTGTCGCAGGGCTCACCACCAGCAATGTGAAACTCACGGTTCAATTCACGTCCGGCGCACCCAGCTCCACTACGGTTTCCATCACCAATTTCGATGTCGTGTCGTTCATCGGAAAGGTCACCCTGAACGGCAAGCCCTACGTCTGGTTTCCATACCTGGGTACCTGGGGTCCTCCATAGAGTCACGTATGAAAAAGATCACCAATCGAAAACGCCGCGCCGGAGCCGCTGTGCTCGAGGCCGCGCTTACCCTTGGACTGTATACCTCGATCGTCTTCTCAATTATTGATTACGGCTTCGTGATGTACATGCACCAGACCATCGCCAGCCGGGTTTCGGCGGCGGCGCGATACGGCGCGCTGAATCCAACCGACATTACCGGCATGCAGAACTACGTACTGCACAACCAATCAACCGGTACTGGCGCCGGCATTTTCGGCATCACTTCCGCTAACGTAACCGCCAGGCGCGTCGGCTCCGGTACCAGCGCCGACCGTGTCGTGGTGACCGTTACTGGTTTTCATTACCCCATGATTGCGCCCGGCCTCTCCGGCACAGCCAAGCCCATCACCGTCATGAGCCCGGTAGAAGCCAACTGACCCCATAGAGTAGGCCTCCCGGCTATAAGTTGGCGCTTGCTGTCCACCCACAGCCCGCTACATCTTTCCACTACCCGCTACATCTTGGGAGCGTAGTAGCCCTTCCGAACATGCACCTGGAGTTCCTTACGGCCCTTCACCCGCACATCCACGGTATGGAACAGGCCGTCGGTCTTGAGGGGTTCGGGCCGGTACGAAAGGTTGTACTGGTGGCGCAATTCGTTGGCGATGTTTTCGAAGGACTGCTCCAGGTCTTCCACTTTGAACGGAAAGAACGCGCGGCCGCCGGTCTCCTGCGCAAAATATTTCAGTACCTTGTCGCCATCCGTCTCAATGCGGCTGATGTTGGTGGAGATGGCGTAGACCACCACGTCGGCCTTCTGCGCCATTTCGAGCGCCTGGTCGCGGGTGTAGTGGCTCTGGTTGTCGTCGCCATCGCTGACAATCACCACGGCGCGGCGGAACTTGTGTTTCGGCTGGTCCTGCGATAGCTTGTCGCGGCAGGCGTAGAAAAGGGCATCGTACATGGCGGTGCCGCCGCCGGGACGCAGGTCGCGGATGGTCCGTTCCAACAGGTCGACGTCGGTGGTCAAGTCCGACACCAGTTCGGCGGAGGTGTCGAAGCGGACCACCATGGCCTTGTCCTGGTTGGAATGGACGACAGATTTGATGAACTCGCTGGCGGCTTCCTGCTCGAAGCGGAAGCGGTCGCGGATGCTGTTGCTGGTGTCCACCAGGATGCCCAGGCGAAGCGGCAGGTCTGACTCCGCGGTGAACTCCTGGACGGTCTGGGGTTTCTTGGCCTCGACCACCTCGAAGTCCTCTTTGGTCAGATCGGTGACGAAGCGGCCCTTGCGGTCGGTCACAGTGAACAGCATGCTGACGCGGGTCACGTCCACCTGGATGCGGGTCGGCTCATCGCTCGGCACGGCCTGGGCGGGCGCCGGCTGCGCCGGTTTCGGCGGCTGCGCGGGTTTCTGCTCAGCCCAAACGGCAATCCCCAGTACAGCGATGGCGCACAGAAAACCCCGTGATTTCATATGGCTCTGATTATAGCGTGCACCGCGAGCGCGGGCGGCCTGTCCTTTCTTGTGAGACGCCTGTAACATTGTGGCGGCATCGCGGCGGCGAATAGCATATGATGGTGCGCACGGTGTGTCCGGCTCCACAACTATATCGCTGACAGGGCGCGCGGCCGCACCCTGACGAACCCGCGCTCACAGCCTCACGCTGGGAGGAAAGGAATGCGAACGTTGCTCAGAACATTTTCCTGGCTCGCGGTGGTGCTCGCAGTCTCGGCGCACGGCGCGGAACGGCCGCGCATCGTCGGCATCGCCAACATCGCCGTGAAGGTGGACAACCTCGACCCGGCCCGCAAGTTCTACTCCGGGGTGGTGGGGATGGAGGAGGCTTTCGCGACGAAGGACCCCGCCGTGCCGGGCGATCTGGCCTGCTTCAAGGTCAATGACCGCCAGTACGTAGAAGTGTCACCGACGCTGAAGGGTGAGAGCGAAGACCGGCTCATCCGGATCGGTTTCGAAACCAACGATGCCCGGAAGCTGCGCGACTACCTGGCGGTGAAGGGCGTCCAGGTCCCCGCCAGAGTAGACAAAGACGCCAACGGCAACCGAAGCTTCACCGTGAAGGATCCGGACGGCCGCACGGTGCAGTTCGTGCAGTATCTGCCGGGATCGATCCACAGCCGCAATTTCGGCAAGCACCTTTCGGCGACGCGCATTTCCGACCACATGCTGCACGTGGGTGTGCGCGTGGTGGACCCCGCGAAGGCTGACGCCTTCTATAAGGATGTGCTGGGGTTCCGGCTGCAATGGAAGGGCGGGCCGGCGGACAACCGCTTCGACTGGATCTCCATGATGGTGCCGGATGGATACGATTGGATCGAGTACATGGTGCGCGAGACCACACCGACGCCCCAACAGCTTGGCGTGTTGCATCACTATGCGTTGAGCACAATGGACGTGCAGCAGGTGTACAAGACCGTGGTGGAGCGGGGTTACAAGCCGCCGCGCGAGCCCGCCATCGCGCGCGACGGCCGCTGGCTGCTGCAACTCTACGACAACAATTTCACGCGCACGGAGATGATGATCCGCAAACCGGTGCAGACGCCGTGCTGCTCGCCGAATCTGGATGATTTTAAGTAATGAGACAAAAGATCTGGAGCCATTTGCCCACGTTCGCACCGCAAGTGCCCGCACCGCAAGCGGCTGCGGCGGACGGTCTGTCGATCGCTACGGTGCGCGGTTGGCGCTTACGCGAGCCCTCCTCGGGCCGCCGCTACACGGTGCTGCGCCTCACGACCCGCGGCGGGCTGGTGGGATACGGAGAGGGCGCTCCGGCAACCGCCGCGGACATCGCGGAGGCCAAGGCCGCGGCGTTGGGCCGGCGGCCGAACGAGACCGAGTTTATCCGGCACCGGCTGGCAGCCACGCCCGCCATGGAGGCGGCGGTCAACTGCGCATTTCTCGATTTGCAGGGCAAGCGGACGAAGACGCCGGTATACCAGTTCCTGGGTGGGCCAACGCGCTTCAAGGCGCGGGTACTGGCGCACTTGGAAGGACAGTCAGAGGATGCCCTGGCGGCGCCGCTGCAGCAGGCGGTGCGGCAGGGGTTCAAAGCCTTCACCGTGCCGATTCCGGGCCGCGATTCCTTGTGGCGGATGCAGGCTTACGTGGACGCGGTGCGCGCGCGCGTGGCGCGGGTGCGCAGCCTGGTAGGTGTGGACCCGGTAGGTGTGAACCTGGCGGGTGCGGATATGGATTTCGTGCTGGATGCCGCGGGCACGCTGACGCCGGGCGATGCGGCGCTGCTGGCGACGGCGCTGGAAAAGAATCGCCTGATGTGGTTCGATGAGCCGACCAGCGTGCTGACCAACGATGGCCTGGCGCGGATCGCCGAAGAGAGCGTGATGCCGATCGGTCTGGGCCGCTCGGTAACCGATATCGCGACCTTCCAGAACCTGCTGCGGTGGGGCAGCATCGATCTGCTGCGGCCCAGCCTGGGGCTCAACAGCATCTCGAAGATCAAGCGGATGGCGGCGATCGCGGAGACGCATTACGTGGCGGTGGCGCCGTATCACGATGGCGGCCCCATCGCCACCGCGGCCGGCATTCACCTGGCGGCCAGCCTGCCGAATTTCTTCATTCAACAGATTCCGTTTCCCACCGCGGAGCGCGACCGCGCCATGCGCGCCGAACTGACGTCCGGCAACCAGGAGACGGCGAAGGATGGATTCGCGCCGCTGCGGAACTTGCCCGGTTTTGGAATCGAGGTGGATGAACGGGCGCTCGACCGCTATAGCGAGGAGACGGTATGAGACGGCGCGAAATGTTGGGAGCCCTGGCCGCCGCCGGCGCCCTGCGGGGATCGCCGGCCGGCGCCTTGCGGGGATCGCCTGTCAGGAAAAGCGGCATCGGCTGCGGCTGTGCCTTCGAACCGGCCGCGGCTATTCCGCCAGGCTCGGACGTATTCAAGGATGTCGGCTCCAAGCTCCGCATTACAGACATGAAGGTGTTCGGCGTGACGCTGGACGAGAAGATCGCCCGCGCCGACCGGCCCTATGTTTTCGTGAAGCTCGAGACCAATCAGGGAGTGGTGGGTTGGGGCGAGGCCACGCTCGAAGGCAAAGCCGGCGCTGCGATGGCTTGCGTGAACGACCTGCGGGATTTTATCGTGGGCAGCGACCCGATGCAGTCGGAGCATCTCTACCAGTTGATGTACATCGGCAGCTTTTATCGCGGCGGGCCGGTGCTCGGTTCGGCGATCTCGGGGATCGACCAGGCCATCTGGGACATCCGCGGCAAGGTTTTCGGCATGCCGGTATACGAACTGTTGGGCGGACCGGTGGATCCGCGGGGCGTGCGCGGATACTACCACGCGGCGGCATGGACGCTGGAAGAGGCGCGTGCGTTGCGCGACCGGACGCGCCAGGCGGGCGTGACGGCGCTCAAATTCCAGTTGCCCGATCTGCTGGAGTGGGTGGAGACCGGCCGCAAACTCACGCGCGCGGTAAAACACATGGAGATGCTGCGGGAGGGGTTGGGACCGGATATCGATTTCGCGGTGGATTTTCACGCCCGGCCGAGCCCCACGGTGGCGGCCATCATCCTGCGGGAAATCGAACCGTTTCATCTCTTCTTTGCCGAGGAGATTTGCCCGCCGGAGAACATGCGCGCCATGCAGCGGGCGGCGCGAAAATCGACCACGCCGCTGGCCACCGGCGAGCGATTGATCGCGGCCTATGGCTTCAACGATTTGATCGATCTGGGAATTGTGGATGTGCTGCAGCCGGACATCGCGCACGTGGGAGGGATCACGGCGTTGTGGAAGGTGGCGGCGGCGGCCGACGCGGCGGGCATCCGCATGGCGCCGCACGCCTGCGAGGGGCCGGTGGGCGGCATCGCCAGCCTGCACGTGGACGCCGCCATTCCGAACTTCCTGGCGCAGGAGATCTGCGGCCTGGTGGAAGCCGGCGAGATGAATCGCGTGTGGGAAGACCTGATGGGCTTCTCCGCCATGCGGATGGTGGGCGGGCAATATCCGCTGCCGACGAAGCCGGGACTGGGATTTGAAGTAAGCGAAGCGGCGCTGAAGAAGTATCCGTTCCAAGGCACGCGTCCGTTCCCGCCGGCGTTCCATGAGGATGGGTCGCTGGCGAGTTTGTAGGCTGTGGGGGGGTGGGGAAAAGGGGTATCGGCCCGGCGTCGCGATCTCAACAGGTGGACACCAGAGAAGCCGTGACGTCCAAATGAACGCTCGACGGTGGAAGATACTCACGGCACTAACGGCTGGAACATCGCTCCTTGCCCAACGTTGCGAGCATGCCGAACATGATCCGGTCTATAATTGCTGCCTGATAGCAACCTTATTAGCGCCCCCGGCGAGCTTACCGCGTCATCGAGCCACTCATTCTTCATCAGCGTCACAAGCAAGGCGCATGACCGGGCTTGACAGTTTATCGAGCGCTCAGGATTGAATTCGATGTCCGTGAAACCCGCGTAATGGAAGATATGACCCCGGAGCCACCCCCGATGCTCGTAGAGGGCAGTGAGGTAGAGCCAGTCGTAGAAGACCGTTTTAGGCTCCAGCGGAAAGCACATGTTCTCGAACTTGAAGCCGGTCAGGAGGCCGGATTCCTTGAGACGCGGGTCGCGTTTGGCGTCGCGCACGTCCGCCTCATAGAGGTCCGTAAACGGGCCGCCGCGCTCAAAGACTTTGCTGCCTTGGAAGGCACTTTCCAAGGGCAGTTTCCCCAGCGTTTCGCTGTGCACCTTGAGGCTAAACGCGCTCAGGCGCTGTCCAACCTTCTCCTCTGATTTCGTCGAGACTTCCAGCAGAGGCGCATAACCAGCGCGCGCGGCGGACTCATGCAGGGCAACGATGTTCTTTTTCTTCTGCGAGGGAGCAAAGCCGGGATGCCACGTTAACCGCATCGAAAGCTCTTTCACCAGTTCGGAACTATCGGGAGCCGGGATGAAGATCGGTCTCTCAGCCATTAGGAAGATTCCTTATAAGGTCAAGCGGTATACGCCTCGGAACCAGGATTTCATACTTCTCAGCTCCCTGCAAGCGTTGCTGAACTTGATAGTCACTCCAGTTCGTGCGCGAGTATAGCACCTCGAAGTCAATCATGCCCCTGGCCTGTTCCATCGTGTAGAACCCTATCCCGTTCGTATTTGCCATGCCAGGCACGAATAGGACGCCCTCCCACTGGAGGACGCTCGCGTGCACCTGCAGGACGATCGTGTCGCCGATTCTTCCCTCCTGCCGCGCTACAAATTCCATGGGGTGGTTGCTCTTAAAGCAAAGATGAACATAACGATGCAGATTCCGTCGCCGGTCAACCTCACGGCTGCCCTCATCGCTGCCCCGTGCCGGAATGTCCACGCCCCGCCCCTGCAGTTCCGACAGTGGATACAGACCACCCAGTTCCCGGATCAGCGGCAGATTTCGGCGGTCCGTGAAATGATAGAGGTACGAGATGCGACTGAGCTGGTCGGGCTCCGACATATCCCATTATTAAACTTTCCTCCCGACGTTTCCCAGGGCACCGTCCATGCGGCGGGATTGAAATAGCCGTCCACGCCGTGGTTGCTCCACACCAGGGGCTGGCCCGCCACCGCGCATCACCCGGAAGCGGGTAGGGGGCGTGTCATGGTCTGGGACTATGTGGGTCCGCTGCCCGGCTCGCGATCTAGCGCCGCAGCAGCGTGTTGCCGTCCCCATCGGTTTACAAGGACGGCGACCTCGGTTGGTGGTTTGCGAAGCTCAATACCGTGCCCGTCGCTGCCCCTGTCTATGCATGGGCAAGCTAGAGCATGCCCCGCCAGTATAATGAGAAGGACTGAAGGCCCCGTCTTACCTCCAGGCCGCGAGGGAATCCATGCCTATACGTATTGCACTGCACCACAAGACTGATTACCGGTACGACCGGCTGGTGGCGCTGTCGCCGCAGATTGTGCGGCTGCGGCCGGCGCCGTATTGCCGGACGCCGATCGCGGCTTATTCGCTGAAAATCGAGCCCGCGGGGCACTTCATCAACTGGCAGCAGGACCCGCAGAACAATTACCTGGCACGGCTGGTTTTCCCGGAGCTCGTCCGGCATTTTTCGGTGGAAGTGGGGCTGGTGGCCGAGATGACGGTCATCAACCCGTTCGATTTTTTTCTGGAAGCTTACGCGGAGAAGATCCCGTTCCAGTAT
>Ga0210402_10003550_pt1 | contig 14561 bp, 12 predicted proteins | sample IncBWC7MmetaG_FD_161055 | JGI IMG/M metagenome (GOLD analysis project Ga0210402, IMG submission 161055) | Forest soil microbial communities from Barre Woods Harvard Forest LTER site, Petersham, Massachusetts, United States - Inc-BW-C-7-M | ecosystem: Environmental > Terrestrial > Soil >...
ATTCCGAAGGGGCCGGCGCGCTCCACGACTGCGCTTACAACCAGCAGCAAAGCGGGAAACCCGGCGTCTGCCCCGCGGAAGCGCCGCCCATGCAGTTTGACGAGGACTCCACGGCCATCCTGAACATCCAGACTCCGCTACATCTGCTTGTTGAAGCTGCGCGTTCAACCAACCTGCCTCCAAATCTGCGGCAGGATGTCGTCCTCGCAACATGGGTGCGAAGCGTGCTGCTCGGCGACAACACGAGCGCCGCGGAACTTGCGCCGCATCTGCCCGAATCCATTCAGAAAACTGCAGGCCCCAGTATCGGATTCCCCGCCGTGCTCGCCATTCTGCGCAACCCCGGCCTGCGCCCCTATCTTGAACCGGGTGTCTCGCGCCTCGCCAGCTACAGCTTTCTTGAGAATTTCCGTGACAATTGGTGGTGCGGTAGCTCACAACGCCAGAACTACGCTGAGACTCAAAAGCCCAGCGCGCCCTCGCCGGTTGCGTTTCTAAGCGCAGATGAACAAAAGACAGCCGAAGCCGAATATCAGCGATTGACCCAGCGACCCTGCGCCCCCGCCGAACTCGGCCAGCGCGTGATCGATTACGCGAAAGACCACCCGTCCGATCCAGATCTCCCAGAAGCACTTGCCCTCACTGTGCGCGCCACGCACTTCGGATGGCTGGGATGGAGTCAGGACAAAGAAGGCGCCGCGAAAAATACTGCCGTCAGCAAGGCAGCCTTCCAACTGCTGCACAACCGCTATCCCAATTCGCCGTGGACGGCTAAAACTCCTTATTACTACTGAGAAAGCCTCTAAGCTAGCCCGGAAAATCGCATCGTCCATTTCCGGGCACTCTGTTTTCGAAAGCGAACGCCGTCCGCTCATGCTCGACTGACAATCCCAGCCCGATCAATTACTTAATCTCGCGCGGATTGGCCCGAAACCTGCTCATTCCACCTTGGAGATTCGCCAATGAACATCCGATACGCCTTGCGACAGCTGCGCAAGAACCCCGGATTCACCATCACGGCAGTGCTTACGCTGGCTATCGGCATCGGAGCTACTACGGCCCTCTTCAGCCTCGTTTATGCGGTTCTGCTACGCCCGCTTCCCTTTCCGCGGCCCGAACGGCTTGTTTACCCCACGCCTCTGACAATGCCCGCAGGCGTCAAAGACCCCGCTGCAGCAGGAGAAAACGCCATCTCCTACCCCGACTTCTTTGACTGGCGCGCGCAGAGCAAATCCTTCGATTCTCTCGCCAGCTATCACTCAACTTCCGTTACGCTCAATTCCTTTGGCTCAAATACCGCGAGCCAGCTTCGCGGAGCGATCGTATCCTCTGACTTCTTCCACGTTCTCGGCATCAATCCATCGCTCGGCCGCACCTTCACACGGGAGGAAGAGCGGCCCGGTAACCACGTCGTCGTGCTGAGCCACGAACTGTGGGTCGCGAGCTTCCACAGCGATCCCAACATCGTGGGCCAGCACATACAACTCGACGACCAGGCCTACTCCGTGATCGGCGTCATGCCCCGCGACTTCTCCTTCCCGATCGAGACACCCGCGCCTTCCCTGTGGATCACGCCATCCTATGACGCCGAGATGACCGGGCCGCCACCCTCGACAGAGCAGCGCGGCTGGAACCAGCTCGAAATGATCGGACGCCTCAAGCCCGGCGTCTCCATTGCCGCAGCACAAGCCGAGCTGACCCTTATCCAGAAGGGCCTTTCCGTCCGCTACCCGGATTCCGACACCAACGCCATCGCAGCCAAAGTCACGCCTGAGATCGACTTTATCGTCGGCGATGTGCGCCCGGCACTGCGCGTGCTCTTTGCAGCCGTCGCCGCTCTGTTGCTCATTGCGTGTGCCAACATCGCCGGTCTGCTGCTCGCGCGAGGTGAAGGTCGCCAGACCGAGCTTGCCGTCCGCGCTGCGCTCGGAGCCACGCCCGCCGAAATCGTACGCCAGCTTCTCAGCGAATCGCTTCTGATTTCCTGCTTCGGCGGCATCGCGGGAGTCGCGCTCGCATCCTTGCTGCTCAGGCTGTCCGTTTATGTAGTTCCGGCGAACCTGCCGCGCTTCGATCATGTTTCAATCGACGGAGGTGTGCTCGCCTTCGCCGCAGCTGCTTCCGTCATTACCGGACTCATCTTCGGGCTGCTTCCCGCGCGCCGCCTTTCGCGCGTCGATCCCGCCCACGCCCTGCGCGACGGTGCTCGCGGAACATCCGCAGGCCGCAGCCGCAGCCTGCTGCACACATCGCTGGTCGTCGCGGAAACCGCGCTGGGACTCGTCCTGCTCGTCGCCGCCGGCCTGCTCATTCGCAGCTTCACGCGCGTGCTCAACACCGACCCTGGATTCAACCCTCAACGCACGCTAACCTTCGGCGTAGGCATCTCTAAAAAGCGCTATCCAGAAGAGCAGCGCACACAGTTCTACCATCAGCTCCTTCCGAAACTTGCCGCCTTGCCCGGAGTAAAATCCGCAACCGCTGCCTTCCCTTTGCCGCTGAACGGCGGCAACATCTCCCTCAGCTTCAAAATTCAGGGGCGCCCTGTCGCCCCAGGCGATGAGCCGGACGCGCGTATCAGCATGATCGAGCCGAGCTTCCTGCGCACGATGCAAATTCGCCTCCTACACGGACGCGATTTCACCGACGCCGACAACACACCCCACTCCAAACCCGTCGCCCTCGTCAACCAGGCATTCATCAAGAAGTTCTTCCCGAATGAAGAGCCTCTCGGCAAGGGCGTCATGACGGGACTCGACGAGGATAAGAAGACGTTTCGCGAAATCGTCGGAGTTACGGCAATCGTCAAACGTTCCGCGCTCACGGAAAAAGAAGAGCCGGAAATCTACATCCCTTACGAGTCAGCACCGTTTGCGCCTGTCAGCTTTGTGCTGCGTGTCGCAGGCGACCCGGCCACCTACGCCAATTCTGTAACTGCGGCAGTTACATCTATCGATCGCGAGCTTCCTGCCTACCGTTTCCGCACCTATCAGGAATCGCTGAACCTGGCCTCTGCTCAGCCGCGCTTCCAGACACTGCTGCTGACCGGGTTCGCAACCATCGCGCTTCTGCTGTCAGCCATCGGACTGTATGCCGTACTCTCCTACATGGTGGCACAGCGTACCTTTGAAATCGGTCTGCGGATGGCGATAGGCGCGCAACGCTCTGACGTGCTGCGCATGGTGCTGCATCGCGGACTGCGCCTCGCTCTGGCTGGCCTCGTCATCGGCCTCGTCGTATCTGCACTGCTGACAAACTTTCTCAGTCACCTGCTCTACGGAGTGAAACCACTCGACCCCATCACCTTTGCTACCGTCAGCATCGTATTGCTCGCCGTTTCAGCCGCGGCCAGCTTCGCACCAGCATGGCGCGCATCACGTCTCGAACCGATGAAGACACTACGCGATCAATAGCTGTCCTAAGATCGAGCGTTCGATAAATAAGCGCGTGTGACCGCGTGATAGACTCTTAGCCGCCGTCCACAAAACCGATCCGCAAAGGAAACGAAACCATGCGTCTAGCAGCCCTCGCCTGCTTTGTTCTCTCCTGCACGCTCGCCGCGACTGCTCAAAACCCGCCTGCTTCCAAATGGCCCGCCAAAGATAACCTTTATGTCATTCATGATTTCCATTTCGGCAGTGGCGAGACGATCCCCGAACTTAATCTGCACTACCTGACGCTCGGCCAGCCACATCGTGGAGCAGATGGCCGTGTGGACAACGCCATCCTTCTGCTGCATGGCACTGGCGGAGACCGCCGCACGCTCCTGAATCCCGTCTTCTCCGACGTCCTCTTCGGCCCCGGTCAGCCCTTCGACATCACCAAGTACTTCCTCATCCTCCCCGATGACATCGGTCAGGGCGATTCCTCGAAACCATCCGATGGCCTGCACATGAAGTTTCCGCAGTATGACTATGACGACATGGTCCGTTCGCAATACATCATGCTGAGCGAAGGCATGCACGTCGACCATCTGCGCCTGATTCTCGGGACATCCATGGGCTGCATGCAGTCCTGGGTGTGGGGCGAGACTTACCCGCAGTTCATGGACGCGCTCGCGCCCTTCGCGTGTTATCCAATCGAGCTCGCTGGCCGCAACCGTATGACTCGCTATATTGCCATCGAAAGCATCAAACACGATCCCGCGTGGAAGGACGGTGAGTACACCACTCAACCTGTTGAGGGTCTGCGCGGCGCTGAAGCCATGCTTCTCGTCATGGGCTCGGCGCCACTCCAGATGCAGAAGAACTACCCAACCAGAGTCCAGGCAGAAAAATATGTCGACGACTATATGGCCCGCACCATCAGCCACGTTGACGCCAACAATCTCATTTACTACGTCAACGCTTCGCGCAACTACAATCCAGAGCCCAAGCTCTCCGCGATCGTCGCGCCAGCCCTTTGGATCAACTCAGCCGACGACTTTATCAACCCACCGGAGCTCGGGCAACAGATCATCAACGCGCGTGTACTTCCGAAGATGCCCAAGACAAGATTCATCCTTCTCCCCATTACCGATGCCACCCGAGGCCACGGAACCCACACTATGGCGGCTATCTGGAAGGATGAGCTGATTAAATTTATGTCGGAAACCGAAAAGCGTAACAGTCAGTGATCGAGCGATCGGGATTCCTCGTCCAGGTTGTCAAAGTAGTCGCCTGCAACGGAGAGGTCCCGATCCCTGAAGAACAAAGGAATTCGCTCTAGCGCTTCACTGCGGCCAGAATGTCCTTCTGATTCGTCAAAATTTCCTTCTGATTGGCCAGAATGTCTTTCTGATTCGACACGATCTGATCAAGCGTTTTCTGATTCTGCTTGATCGTCGCCTGATTCTCGAGAATATCCTTCTGATTATGAAGAATCGTCTTCTGGTTGTTCAGAATTTCGCTGTCGGACATAGGTTCTCCTGTTGTTAGATTTTGAGAAGCCTGATTCAGGCCGCTGCATAACAAGCCTACCTCGCCGGCTCAGGATCAGGCCAATCTGGAAGTCGGATCATCCCGGCATACCCGATATTTCGGTCGGGCTCTATGAGACCTTGTGCCAGTGCGCTTCAAACTGCGTGGCGACTCCTTTGTCATCCACCAACTCAACCTTTGAAGTAAACGCAGCCGAGCTGGTCCGGTAGATCGTGCTCCGCTTTGGATACGTCCCATTCGGATTTTCAAAGACGAGCTTGTCCGCGCTCACGCTCACCAGCTTCATTGTCGTCGCCTTCGCGCCCGACTCCTCTCCGAGTTCCGGCGAAAAGAACCGCACCTTTTCGACGACGCCTTCCGGCGTATCGCGCAGCGTGTAGACCTCGATCATGTCCAGCTTGCCGTCGTTGTTCAGCAGGTGGAAGACGCAGACCATCGAAGCGGGATCGGGCGTGTCGCACACCTGCGCGATCTTGCTCGAATCCACATCACCCTGCCAGCGCCCCGCGAGAAACGCCAGGTCGGAAACATGCCCAACCGGAGCCGCCGGAGGATCCGTCGCGCACACAGCCACGGTGGCAAACAGAAACAGGTTCGCCAGCGCAAAACAAACTTTGCCGATGGCTTTCACTTTCCCAATTGCTTTCACTCTCATAGAGATTTTCTCCTGATGGATTTTCTTCTGATGGATTTTTCCTTGGCCCGGGGGGAATCTTGGGGCTGCTCCAGAAAGCGGAAATACTGCCGCAGCTGCTCCAGGGAAGCGTCGAAGGGCACAATGCTCTTGTGCGAACGCGACTGCATCACGCCGCCCTCCATCACCGTTAGCACAAACTTCGCCAACGCGTCGGTATCCGTGCCCGGCGCGATCCGATCGCCCGCATCTTCCAGGCAGCGCTTCACCGCCGCAGTCCATCCGCGAAAGTTCGCGGCGATCTTCTCGTGCACATGGCTGCGCTCGGGATCGATCTCCAGCGCCAGCCGTCCAATTGGGCAGGTGAAGTCGAATTCCGTGATCAGAATCTTCTGTCGATAGCCATCTAAAAGCGCAAAAACGCGCTCAATCGGATTCTTCGTCGCCTCATAAACAGGCTTGATCAGAATCGGCTCCAGATTTTCGAGGTACCAGTCGAGCACCGCCAGCAACAAGTCTTCCTTGCTCTTAAAGAAGAAGTAGAAGCTGCCGCTGTTGACATCGGCCTTCTTCAGAATCTCGGCCACGCCTGTCGCGTTGTAGCCGTTGGCATAGAACAGCCAGACGGCAGCTTCGATGATGCGATCGCGCGAAGATGGCTGCTTTCGGGGCATTCTTAGTTGAACGATCAATCAATAACTCGCCGCACTCATAGATGTCAATCACCTTCTAGCTACTTAATTGCAAAAAATCCTGTTATGCTCGCCTCCGGATTTACACCAATCGTTAGGCTCCGCCTCAGTTAGGCCTATCTGTAACAAAAATCTCGGCTGCAAGAAGGACAAAGTCCTATGGCCCTGGATATCGTTGCCTGGCATGACCGCACGCCTGCGGATCATCAAAACCAATGGAACAATGCAAGAGCATCCGGATACAGCACGCTCTCCGTCTGCGTCTACGGAGATCCGGGCAGCCCGCTCTACGCAGCCTCAATGGTCAAGCGCGCCACACAGACACAAGAGCTCATGTTCGTCGGGCTGAGCGGTGCGACGCTCCAGACTGAATTCAATACTTTGGCTGCCGCAGGGTGGGGTCCTGAGATCATCACCGCCACAGGACCAGCTAACAGCGCCATCTTCGCCGCAATCTTCGTACCCGGCCCCGTACCCTTCACCAAGTACGGCATCACGGAGTCGGATTTCATCTCCCTGAACAACTCTCAGATGGGAACTCCCAACTGCATTCTTCGCTGGACCGACGTCTACGGCGATCCGGGCAACCTGCGCTACATCGGCATCTGGGTGCCGAACGCTGACAACCGCGCATGGAACTGTGACAGTGTCGATGATGACTCCGCCACCATGCAGCAGCGCTTCAATGCCCTCGTCGCGGGCTTCGGGCGGCCCGTCACCCTCGCGGAAACTCCCGACAGCAAATTCCTCATGATGTACGACGATAGCCAGATGCCCAACTGGCAGGCATGGGACGGAATGACCAGCGCGGACTACCAGACAAAGTTCAACACACTCTATCCGCAGGGGCTGCGCCCCATACGGGTCAGCGCGAAGGGTTCCGGAAGCAATGCACGCTTCAGCGTCCTTTTTTCTCAGCAAGAGGACGCCGGCGCGCGCGCGATGAGCATCAACGGCCCCACTGGATCGGCCGCCGTCCCCGCAGTCGACGCGGCAATGGAAGCAGTGATGACGGCCAATATGCTGCGCGGTGCCTCCATCGCCGTCGTGAGTGGAACAAGCTTGGTCTATACACGCGGCTACACCTTCGCTGAACCCGGCTATCCCGTCATCCAGCCCACGACATTCTTCCGTCAGGCGAGCGTGTCGAAGATGTTCACTGCGGCAGCGATCTACCAGCTTATCGATCAGGGAGCGACGCTGCCGGGAACAAGCACTGCGCTTACGCTCGGCACGCTTCTTAAAGATGCCTTGCCGAACATTGCGAACGGCACCCCAGATCCGCGCTGGAACAACATCACCATCCGGCACCTGCTGGAAATGACCAGCGGCGTTACATCAAGCGTTCTCGGAACGGACCCGTCGGTCTCGTCCACCCTGCCAATCACTGCGCTGCAAACGGCGCAGTGGCTCTATCGCCGGATGCTCGGGAACAATCCGGGCGACACAACGCAAGGAAACTACAGCAATGCGGGCTACATGCTGCTGGGCATGATCGTGGCTCGGATGCACGGAGCATCCGACTATCTCACGGGGTTGGCACCCCTTCTGAACAGTCTGAGCATCACACGGGTGCGCTCGTCAGTCTCGGGCCCGTCAGCGCCTGGAGATGAGGCGCGGTATCACTCGCGCCCTCTTACGACCGAGCCATCGGTGCTGGCAACCGGGCAGCCCATGTGCGCTCTGGGATACGGAGGGTGGAATCTTGAGAACTGTGGCGGAGGCGGAGGTATATCAGCCGCAGCCACTGATGTAGCGCGCGTGCTGGCAGCGCTGAGTGTGACTTTCAATAACCCCATGATGGGTCTAGGCACGCTGCAGACTTGGCTGACTAACGCAGCGAATGCGTCGGCTACCATCACAGGACCTTTCGCGCATGGTTTTCACGGTTTCGACAACGTCCAGGGTGATGGCTCGACAACACACCCGTTTTTTGGACTAAAGGGCGGAAGCCTGGAGACGAGCCAGAACGGCGTGCTTTCTAGTCAGCATGGTATTTCCGTGGTCATGTGCTGGAACGGCATGACCCCGTCGAATCCTCAATGGTTCTCATGGAATACCAACACCATGGATCCCAATCACTCGGTGGTCATGAGCGCAGTCATCGCGCAGAACTGGTCGGAAATCACGGATCTGTTTCCGACCTTCGGCATGCCTTCGTTTCCTGTGCTGAAACCCATACCGATACGGCCATTTGCACCACGCGTCTTCTTTATGCCGTCGCATATGCTTCCGCAAAAAGGGCCGAGAAAAAACATGTAGAAAGACGTTCCTTTCGTAATTGCTATTACGAAAGGAAACTTTATTCGTTTCAACGACCATTGGCGTAGAATTATGCTCGAAAATAGTAAACTGAATATAGGGCTTTGTAGATCGCGGAGCGTGCTTTTTCCGTTGCGCTGCGCAAAGAGAGAGTTCCGCGAAGCGAAGGCTAATGTTTTGAATATTCTGCGCGCACACCACGCAGAATGAATACTTTGCAGCTCTAATCAGAACGGCGCTTTAGATTCAAGATTTAGCTACCCTGGGGGTAGGTGGCATGAGGACAACCTGGGTCATGCTGGCAGGTTTGCCCGCCACCGGAAAGAGCACGCTGGCCCGACAACTGGCCCAGCATCTTGATCGCTGCGCCGTTTTAGATAAAGACCGCGTCCGCGCTGCGCTCTTCCCTGCTCCAATGACTGACTACACCACCGCTCAGGACGCCCTCTGCATCCGAGCCATGATCGAGGCAGCAACCTATATGACCTCTCACACCCTCGCCCAATTCGTGATATTCGACGGCCGAACCTTCTCGAAGAAAGCGCAGATTGAGGAAGTCATATCTGCCGCCGAGGCAGCCGGGGCCGCATGGCGGATTCTGCACCTGACCACCTCCGACGAAGCAGCCGAAGCGCGCCTCCGCGCACCCGATCCCGACCATCCGGCAGCCAACCGCGATGCCGCGCTCTACCATCGCGTCAAAGCAGTCTTCGAGCCGATTGAGCGGGAAAAGCTCGACCTCAACACGTCAAATGGAGTCGATTCCGTCGTGAAACCCGCACTCGACTGGCTCAAGATTTAGCCACGCATAGCCCTCACGGGATATATTGCTCTGGTATGCCAGCAAAGACTTCTAATAAATTGCCCGATACACTCTGCATCGACATAGGTGGAACAGGCCTGAAAATCATGGTGCTCGATGGCCGAGGCAAACCTCTCACGGACCGCCTGCGCACACCAACACCGGAGCAACCAACGCCCGAGCGCATACTCGTCGAGTTGGATCAACTGAGGGAACAGGCTCCCGCATTCGATCGCGTCGCCGTTGGCTTTCCAGGAGTGATCAAACGCGGCGTCGTCTACACTGCCGCTAATCTTCATCCGCAGTGGGTTGAATTCAACCTTCAGGCTCAGTTGGAGAAACGCTGGAAGAAACCCGTCCGAGTCGCCAATGACGCCGCTGTACAAGGCTATGCCGCGATCCAGGGTGAAGGCGTCGAGATGATCCTCACCCTCGGCACCGGCCTCGGCTCGGCTATCTACACCGACGGCCGACTCTGCCCCGGACTGGAACTGGCCCATCACCCCTGGATGAAAGACCAAACCTATGAAGACTTCCTGGGAAAGCGCGGCCTGAAAAAATATGGAGCGAAACGCTGGAACAAGTTACTGGCCAAGGCAATCAAGCAGACGGCATCCACCTTTAACTGGGATCGCCTCTATCTCGGCGGCGGCAATGCCAAGGAGATCAGCTACAAGCTGAGTGAAAACATCAAAGTGATCTCGAACCAGGATGGATTGCTCGGCGGCGTGGCACTCTGGAAACACAATCCTTGATTTCTACGGGCACTCAGCCTGCATGACAACTGTCACATTCGATTGGTGACAGACTCCACTCCTTTCGACAAGAAAAAGGCTGCATTCTGTTCTCCGTAGTCCAAGGAGACAAAAATGTCGGTCACCACCCTCATTCCGGAGAGAATCGGCGAGCAGTTTGAGTCGTTGCCAGCCAGAAACGGAGCTGTTGCATGGCTGCAGTCTGTCACCAAGCGGTATGGGACGAACGTTGCGCTTAACCAGTTCTCATTCGAGATTCAGCCTGGCGAAATCGTCTCACTACTAGGTCCGAACGGTGCGGGTAAGACAACCGCCGTTCGCCTCATGCTAGGGCTTATTTCGCCGACTTCCGGCAGTGTGCGCGTGCTCGGACGCGATCCACGCGACTCCTCTGCGCGCACACGTATCGGCGCAATGCTTCAAATCGCCCGGATGCCGGAAAATCTGCGCGTGCGCGAACACATCGATCTCTTCCGCAGCTACTACCCAAACCCTCTGAAAGCTGCCGACGTGTTTCATCTCGCAGGACTCGAAGGCGTCGAAGATAAATTCTTCAGCAATCTCTCCGGCGGTCAGAAGCAGCGGCTTCTCTTTGGACTTGCTTTGTGCGGCAATCCGGATCTTGTGTTTCTTGACGAACCCACCGTCAGCATGGATATCGAAGCACGGCGCAATCTCTGGGAACAGGTCCGCACACTCTCTGCGCACGGCAAGAGCGTTCTGCTCACGACGCATTATCTGGAGGAAGCTGATGCGCTCGCGAGTCGCGTCATCGTGCTGAACAAAGGAAGCATCGTAGCGCAAGGCACGCCAGCGCAGATCAAGAACCACGTCTCAGGACGGAAGATCCGTTGTGTTACTCAGTTGGACATTGATTTTGTCCGGAGTTTGCCAACAGTAACCGACGTAAGCGCAGACCGCGAAGCCTTGCTCATTACAGCGACGCATCCTGAATCCGTTGTCCGCATAATGCTTCAGCGTGACCTCACCTTGCGCGACCTGGAGATTTCGGCGGCCGCGCTCGAAGACGCGTTTCTAGCGCTGACAAAATCGCAAGCCCGCTAAAGGAGAACAAAATGGCCACCGCCGCAATTCGACCCTTAACGTTTAGCGCTTCTTACTATCTGAATCTCTTTGCCAAGGAGACAAAATACGAGTTTCTGAAATCCATGCGCAACCGCATGTACTCTTTGGCGACGCTGGGTTTCCCGGTCATGTTTTATCTTCTCTTCGGTGTTACCAACAGGCACTCTGGACCTGGCCTGAACTACGCACAATATCTTGTCGCTGGATACAGTTGCTTTGGCATGATCGCTGCGGCGCTCTTCAACCTGGGCGCAGGGATTGCTTCGGAGCGCGCGCAAGGGTGGCTTGAATTGAAACAGGCGAGCCCCATGCCGCGTCTCGCATATCTGGGAGCCAAAGTCATCACCTGCATGCTTTTTGGACTCGCAATTGTCACAGTTCTGGTTGCATTAGGAATCACTTTGGGCGGCGTGCACATTACACCCTTGCAAGTTGCGCTTCTTGCCATTGTCGTTATCGCTGGAGCACTTCCCTTTGCCAGCCTCGGCATGCTGCTCTCACTGCTGATGCCGCCAAGCGCTGCGCCGGGAGTCATCAATCTGATTTATCTCCCTATGTCTTTTTGCTCCGGCCTATGGATGCCGATTGAAGTGCTTCCTCAATGGCTTCAGAAGGTAGCCCCCGCGCTGCCGACCTACCACTTCGCGCAGCTTGCGCTAAACGTCTTCGGTTATGCACGTTCCAGTGCTACGCTCATTCATTGGGAGGCATTGGCAGGATTCACCTGTCTTATGCTGGGTACAGCATGGCTAATCTTTACTCGTAGCGAAGCAAAGGCATAGCAGGCGTGGAAGAAAACCACAAATCCGAATCTTCTTCCGGGATGCCGCTCGGAGTGTGGCATTCGCTGGCAAGTGGTTGTGAGAAGGTCACTCCCGAACAGGCGTACGCAGCAGTGCGGGTTCATACATTCCCGGGTGACGCAAAACGTCGACGCGACGGCTGGCCTGACAAGAATCGCCTCTACGACTACATTTGGCTGGTCTACTCTGTATTCTTTTTTATCGAGCCAATTTCACGCCACAACCTGCGCTATTGGCTGGAATTTGCCGCAGTTTATGCGATCTTCCTCGCTATCTATTCGGGCCTGGTATTCGCGCGCACCAAACTCCAGAGTTACCTGCTGCTCACAACAATGGCAATACTTGGACTGTGGTATCTGCCGTATAACAATTCGGCCTGCGGAATGCTGGTCTATGTTGCCGCATTCATTCCCTTCATCAGTGAATCGGTTGCGGTAGTAATTGGCACCATCGGTTTATTGTGCGGCGCGGTCGCTATTGAGGGATATCTGCTGCATATCAGTCCTTGGGCGTGGGGATTTCCGGCCTTCTTTTGCGTGATCGTAGGCGCCACAAATCTGCTTACGTCACAAAAGATTCGTTCCAAGGCAAAGCTCCAACTCGCTCAGGAGGAAATTGAGCAACTCGCGAAGCTTGCTGAACGCGAACGGATAGCACGCGACCTGCATGACGTGCTGGGGCACACGCTTTCTGTCATTGTTTTGAAGGCAGAATTGGCAGGACGCCTCTTCGAGCGTGACCCACAGCGCGCACGTCAAGAGATTAGCGACGTGGAGCAGGTTTCGCGAAAGGCTTTAGGCGAGGTTCGTGAGGCGATTCGTGGCTATCGCTCGGAAGGACTGGTAGCTGAGATTGAGCGGGCCCATCGGACGCTGGATGCGGCAGGGGTGACTCTCACTTGCGAGTCGAACCCTCCGTCGCTCTCAGCAGCGGAGGAGACAGTGCTAGCGCTGGCACTGCGCGAAGCGGTCACTAACATAGTGCGTCACGCACAGGCCAACCGTTGCATCATGAGATTCGCAAGCGAGAAGGGCCGCACATCACTCACGGTAGAGGATGATGGGCGCGGCAACATCCGTCTGGAAGGAAATGGATTGCGCGGCATGCGTGAACGCATCGAAGGACTAGGCGGTCACTTCAGCATTGATGGTAAGCAGGGCACACGCATCAATATAGAAATACCGGTTCGATCTGCATGAATAAGAAAATCCAAGTCATTGTCGCAGAAGATCAAGCCATGGTGTTAGGTGCGCTTGCCGCTCTGCTTGAAACTGAATCGGATATCGCCGTATGCGCACGGGCACGGAATGGCCGCGAGGCCCTCTCTGCCGTGGGCAAGCACTCACCTGATGTTCTGGTCACCGACATTGAAATGCCGGAAATGACGGGCCTGACGCTTGCGAGTGAGGTCAACAGCCGCTATCCAAAAACACGCGTAGTGATCCTGACAACATTCGCACGGCCGGGATATTTGCGCCGCGCCCTTGATGCCGGCGCTAAGGGATATTTGTTGAAGGATCGTCCTGCTGCGGAATTAGCGGACGCGGTGCGGAGGGTTCACAATGGTCTGCGCGTGGTAGATCCAGACCTCGCTGCAGAAGCATGGAGCGCAGATCCGGATCCACTCACGGAACGTGAAAGACAAATTTTGTGGCGGGCGGGCGAAGGCAAATCCAGCACAGAAATCGCCGAGGAATTACACCTTTCTGAAGGTACGGTAAGAAATTACCTTTCAGAAGCAATCAGCAAATTGGGCGCGTCAAACCGCGTAGAAGCATCCCGTATAGCGCGGGCAAAAGGCTGGCTTTAGAGCTTCTTGCCTTCACTGATGTCGCGAGACAATTGGAACGGCCGCGGGAGTCAGGCCCAATACCGTCAACACTTCACAACATTCGGCGCGTCGATTCCCTTAGTCGCGTTGCGCGTGTCTACTACCAGCTTAGCTTTGTCGACAATGCTGACATAGTCGTATTGCGAGTGGTCGGTCACGATTACAACGCAATCAAATTCAGGAATTTTATCGAGTGGCGTGCTGTTCATATTCAGTGCGTACTTGCGGCCCTGCCCGACCGAGGGAAAATAAGGATCGTTGTATTCGACCTGAGCGCCGCGCTTTTGCAACAATTCGATAATGGTCAGCGAAGGTGACTCGCGGAGGTCGTCGATATCGCGTTTGTACGCCACTCCGAGCACCAGAATCCGTGAACCGTTCAACGCTTTGCCGTGCTGACTCATGGCTTCGATAATGTTCTCGACCACGAAGTAGGGCATTTCAAGGTTTACCTGCCCCGCGAGCTCGATGAAGCGGGTATGGAAGTCAAACTGCTTGGCTTTCCAAGAAAGATAGAACGGATCGATGGGGATGCAGTGACCACCGAGACCCGGCCCCGGATAGAACGCCTGGAAGCCAAAAGGCTTTGTTTTAGCTGCATCAATCACTTCAAAAAGGTCTATTCCCATGCGCATGCACAGCTGTTTTAGCTCGTTGACCAAAGCGATGTTCACGCATCGGTAAATATTCTCGAGGAGCTTGGCCATCTCTGCCGCAGCAGGCGAAGAGACTGGGACCGTCCGGTCGAATATGGTGGCGTACAGAGCGGATGTCAAA
>Ga0210402_10003552_pt1 | contig 14557 bp, 18 predicted proteins | sample IncBWC7MmetaG_FD_161055 | JGI IMG/M metagenome (GOLD analysis project Ga0210402, IMG submission 161055) | Forest soil microbial communities from Barre Woods Harvard Forest LTER site, Petersham, Massachusetts, United States - Inc-BW-C-7-M | ecosystem: Environmental > Terrestrial > Soil >...
CCCGGCGTGAAACTTTGATTTTGGGGGGCGCCAGACGCCGGGCGGCGCGGGGCGGCGGCTGGCGCGCGCGCAGGTTTCTTTGCCGGCTGCGTCAGCCCGGTGGTCACCACTCCCGCTGTCAGCAACGTGACGATAATGGCCATGGCGATGGTGGAATAGTTTTTCATGCGGTCCTCATAGCGGTTCACGGTTTGGCATGCATGGCCAGCGACCAGAGAAAGCTGGTGCGCAGCCGTCCCGGCGCAAAAGCCGGATCGCTCCGAAGATCGGGGGCGCCGCGTCTGACCGGCAGAAAAGCCACGGGCGGATAGCTGGCGCGCTGGTGGCACGCCATGCAATTGCTGGCGGTGCCGCCGCCATTGCCGCCATCGGGAAAGCGTCCTTCCAGCCAGGGATTGAAACAGGTATGCGGCCCCGCATCGGCAGCTTCGGGCTTTTCGGAATCAAAGGCGGTCTGCATCAAATAATTGCGCCAGGGCGCCTGCAGCGCCTGGGGCCTGTCCGCCGCAAAAACACCTTGTTCAGGCCGGTCGTGCCACCAGAAACTCGCCCAAATCCAATCGGGAATCTCCCGGGCCGCCATATTCGCGGCCACCAGCACAAGATAATCGCCGGCCTGGAGCGGCCGTCCCAGTGCGATCAACACGGCCTTGCGGGTTTCGGGATCGCGCATCATGCGCCCGGCCATCGGTGCATCCACCGCGACATGATAAAAGGCGCCGATGCCGATCCGGCGGGCGCGGGGAAAATTGCGGCCGGCGAAATCGATTCCCACCATTGCATCGGCTTGCACATCGGTCGCCGGATCCACCGCGACAACGCGTTGCCAGTTGATATACGGATTGCCATTTGGGCGCGGCGGATTCTTCTCCGGGTCCCAAACCGGCAAAGCCGTCAACCCGTCCCGCGCGACCGGCCACCACACGGTTTTCAGCACGATAGAGTCCGCGGGAAAAACCGGCAGCGCCCGATCACCCGCGATGCTGTCGTCAGGCCGGCCGCTCTGGCGCAGCCTGTCCAGTTCCGCGGTACTGTTCAGGCGATTGCCGCGGATATGGCGATAGGCCGGCTCATTGTAAAATGTGTAGGTGAGAACCGGCGCGCCCGATTGCGAATTCAGGGCCGATGTGCCGGTGCGGGAAAACCCGCCAATGCCGCTTATGCCGGAAGCCGTGTTCGAGAAAAGCTCGTCCTCGCCATGCCAATTTTCAAAAAAAGCGCGGTGGTCTTTCGTCCCGTTTGGAGGCGCGGCCGTGAGATGGGCAAGGATGTCCCAGATATGACGCCGCTGGCCCGGCATATCACCGCTGTTGCGCAAGGCTTCCAGCATGGCGGCGGAAGCGCTCATGGGTGGTGCAGCCTCAGACCGTCCGGCGCGCAGCGCCAGAATTGCCGAACCGCCGAAGATCAGCGACAGCACGAGCAGGGCTATTTTTCTCACGGGCACGGCAGACCGCAGGCTGGCACCTGTCCCTATTTGATCTTGTGCAGGACGCAATCGGCCTGAATCGTTTGCTTCGTGCCGTTGGTCGGGCCGGGCCGCTTGACCACCCGCACGAATTCGTATCCCGGCTTGGAACATCCCACCGGCGTATTTTCGATGGTGTACATCTCGTCGATATTCCCCCGGTATCGTCCCTGTTCGTCGGTGACCAGGGTGTAGGCATGCGCGATGACCATGGTGACGCCCGGCAGCAAGGCGCCCTGATCGTCCTTGGCCGAGCCGAAATATTTTATCCCCGGGCCATTCTCGTCCGCATTGTTGGGGTTGAAGCTATACTGCGCCGATGCAGATGAGAGCGGCATCAAGCTTGCCAGCCCGATGCCGGCGGCCAAAGCCGCAAGATGCACCCCTTGCCATCGACCGTGCATGCCTAACCCTGTAACAAGAATTGCCGCAGCATATAAACGCAGACCAGCATGGCGCCACAAGGAAACAGCCAGAAATAATTGCGGAAAATCCGGTCGAGCAGGCGGTCGGGGACGATAAAGGCCAGGACCAGTGCGGCAATGCCCGCATCGGCCATCAGCCCATACCAGGCCATGCCGGGGCCCGCGCCCTTCAGCAGCTGCGGTCCCCAGGTGAAATCGCCATGCAGTGGGTAATAGAGGAACAGCGGCAGGTTGGTAAAAAAGGCCAGCGCATAAACGCAGCAGAAGACGATCGCGAAACTCACGGGGCCGAAGCGCAGCGTCATCCGAGCCCCCGGATATTGTTCAGGATATGGCCGATGAGAAAGCCCCACCACACGATAAACGCCAGGATCGAGGTGATGACGAGGCGGTCGCGGCGATGGCTTTCGGCAAGCTGGGGCCGCCACAGCCAGAAATAAAGCGGCAACAGGCCCATGCCGATGCCGGCGAAATGCTCTTTCATTTCGAACATCCCGATCTCCCTGAAAAGAAACATTTCTTCGAAGGGAATGCGCACATTCAGGCGGTAGGCGGGATAAATCACCGCGCCGAGCAGGACCTGCGCCACATAAAGCGACACCACCGCGACCACAAAGACCTGCGGGTTGACGCCCGTATAGCGGTCAATGAAGGAGCCGCTGCGGACGGCGCGGCGCCGGTACATCGACACAAGCTGGTGCGTGATGGCGCCCAGCAGGCTTACGCCCACCAGCGCGTGCAGAATAAGAAGCGCCGTAATCATCGAAAGCCCCAAAGAGACTCAGGCCTCTTGCATCCATGGTCCGTGAAATGAGGCTTTGGCGAGAATATTAACATGACAGTCGGATGCTACAGAGAAATATGCCGCCAGAGTCTTGCATCGACGCCTCGCCCGTGAGGCCGATCAGGGAAAGCTCCAATGGAGCTTTCCCTGATCGAACGCACGCGTAGGGAGGCAGCGGCTTAACCGGCCCTGCATTTCATTCCACCCAGCTTAGGCCGCGTCTGTGCGCACATACTGGTTGAACCACTCAATGGTGCGCGTCCATGCCTGCTGGGCCGCGACCTTGTTGTAGCGTTCCGGCGTGGCGTCGTTGAAGAACCCATGAACGGCATTGGGATAAATATGGCCTTCATAGCGGATGTGGTTTTTTTTCAGCTCCGCTTCCTGTGCGGGATATCCCCCCGCCAACGCCTTGTCGAGCCCGCCATGGTGTATGAGGATAGCCGCCTTGATCTTGGGCACGTCCTCCGGCTTGGGCGGGCCGCCATAGAAGGGCGCCGCCGCCCCCAGATCCGCGCCCATCAGGACAGACAGGGTATTGGCCACCCCGCCGCCAAAGCAGAAGCCGGTCGCGCCGATTTTCCCGGTACAGTCGGCACGCGACTTCAACCACCGCGCGGCGGCGAGGAAATCCTGGAGCCTCTTGGCGCCGTCTTGCTTGGCAAATAGCAGGCCGCCCTTGTAGTCATCGCCCGGATAACCGCCGACCGACGAAAGCGAGTCCGGCGCGAAGGCCATGAAATTCTCCAGGGCAAAGCGCCGTGCAACATCCTCGGTGTGGGGATTGAGGCCCCGATTCTCATGGACGATGATTACGCCGGGCAATTTCGCCGGTGTCGCATCGCGCGTATCGGCGCTGAACGGCCGGACGAAATAGCCCCGGATGGACCCATTGCCATCCGGTGAGGGCACGGTCTCATAACTCGCCTTGATCCGCTCGTCATTTTTGGCGACTTGCTGCCCCAGCGCGTAGTTGGGCATCAACGCATCGACAATGGCCGTGGCGGTAAGACCGGCGACGGAGAAACGCTTCACGCCGTTAAGAAAGGCGCGGCGTCCGATCTCGCCGTGAATAAAGCGGTTGTACAAATCTACCGCTTCCGCGGGAATTTTCTTGCCTTCACTCATCTGTCTCACCTCCTTTATCTCTGGCAATGCTACCACGACTCGCGCCGCTTTGTGGAGCTTTCGCCTGCCGAACGCCCCCGTAGCGGGCAGCCCGGCCTTATTGTCCCGGGATGCTATTCATGTTGATAAAAACATACCCGCCCAGGGCAAGGCGGATGGAGGGGCCGGACGGCGCCTCCGAGTCCATCGAATGCCATGACATGGGCGGGGCATAGAGCACATCGCCTTCCACGGCATGGAACTGGCCGGTGTTTTCGAACTTGCCGCTGACCGCCCCGGCCTGGACGATCCACCATTGCGCCGGCCCGGGATGGAAATGGCCGAAGGTCGAGGCCGGATTGAACGTCGGCGTCGGCTTGCCCCCGGCATCGCCGAGATTGCCGTTGCCGCCGCATTTGTTGTCGGCCGCATTGAGATAGCCGATCAGGGGGCGGGCCCAGACATGATCGTCCACCACCACCTCATTCACCGGCAGGCAATGGGCGATGATGTCGTCGAAGGTGTTGACCATCAGCTTGTTGTTGCCCGTGTAAGCGCCTGGCGTGTGGTTGAACGAAACCTTGACGATCCCGGCCCCCTTGGGCGCCGTGGGCTGAGGCCCCGAGGTCGGATAAACACTCTGGTAGTTTGGCGGGTTCACTTCGACCCACAGCGCGGGTTTGTCGCCGGTCACCTCGTAGGAATAAAGCGTGGTGTGCATGATGTTGACCAAGGCGCCGCGCGTCGCCGTGATGGGCTGCTGGCCCTCGACATCGAAATGAAGCTGGCCCGCCACCACCACGAACAGCGTCGGCGTATCGGCATGCATGCGGGTGGCGAATTTCGTTCCCGCCGCCGCCGAATTGTAGGTGGCGTCCTGCTCGGGATCACGGACAATCTGCTCCGACCAGTTGTTCTGGCCCGCATGCGCTTTCAGAAGATCGGCCTGCTTCCACAGCGGTTTGTTCGGCGGCTTATAGATCCCGCCCTTGGTCTTGGGGACCCACCAGGTTTCCGCCGGAGCCCTGCCCTGCGCGTGGCTTTCCGAAACCGGCAGCAATGCCAGCGCCCCGATCGCCACACCGATAACCGCACGCCGCCTTGCTGATGAGATCATCCAAGCCTCCCCTGTGTGCAGAGAGTTACAGTGCCGCTTGCTGGACCGGGGTTCAAGTGGCGCGCCAGGCACGCGCCACTCTCTTCACCGTTTAATGTCCAGGCGCCGCCATAGAATCGGGCTTCATGGCATTAGACTTCATGGCATCAGGCTTCATGGCCTTTTTCTTGTGCGCCATGGGCTTGGTCATCGCCATCGAGCCGCTGGGCGCGGCCATGCTCGAACCGGCGGGAGCAGACATGGTGTCTTTTGGGGCGGCCATGCCCTGGGCATAGGCGGTTCCAGCAATCCCCGTCGTCAGTATTACGGCAAGGGCCATCGTCTTGTAGCCAATCATGATTCTCTCCTGTTTTGTCATGGCGCGTGACGGACCATCCGTCCGCGTTTCGTTGCCGTATTGCTGCGGCGCGGAACCTGTTATCCTTTGGTTGCGGCCAGGATCGGGCCGCCATTCGTTCTTTGAATCAAAATGGCCGTTAACAGGCCTTGCGGCGTTGGCGGCAGCACCAGTTGAAGTGCATCGCCGCGCCATAGTCCCAGATGCGTCAATGCCTTGACCACATTGCGATGCGGCAGGGTCACACCACCATTCTCGCCCGCCGTGATGGGCACGCTTATGGTGCGCGGATCATAACGGACAAGCCACACATCAGCCTCGCCACGGAACGCCGCCGCGGCACCAATCTGGATATTTCCTGGGCGAAGCGACAGGGACGGACCGGCCAGAGGCGCAGCCTGGGTAAGCAGTCTATCAAATTCGGCACGCGTGATGCCGGTGCCGTCCTTGATGCCATCCACTACGACCTGCGGGGTGAAAGGTCCGTCATGACCGAGCGAACGGGCATAGGCATATTGGCGGGCGGTGAATTTGTCCTGCGCAAACGTGTCTTTCCAACCGAGCTGGTCCCAATAGGTGACGCCAAAGCTGAGGGCCAGCACATCTGGACGGCCCGCGATCGCCGCCAAATTGGCATTGGCGGGCGGACAAGAAGAACAGCCCTGGCTTGTGAACAACTCCACCACGACCGGGTCCGCCCGGACCGATGAAGCCGTCGCGGCCAGAACGGCGAGAACGGCGCCTGTCACAAAGCTGGCCTGCTTACCCATTATCCGATCCCGATCTGTCTACAAAGACATTCGGACATGGCGCGGACTGGTTACAGGATATTTTCAAGGTTAAGCCTGAAATCGACGTTGCCTTTGACGGCATACCTGCCAGCAGGCCCGGGGCATGTAGCGTCAGGCTGAAACGTCGACTTGCACGCCGGACCGAGGCCCTGTTTGCGGACCGGATGCGCCTTCCGCGCTGGGTGGGCCGCTGTCGGTCGACACGTTAGTTAGATTTTGTCTGGCATTCAGACCGCTGAGCGCCCCGCCAAACGTGACGGCGGCTATCGCGGCAGTTTTCGTGACTGTGGGGTCGTCCTTCGCGTCTATCCCATAAGGGCCGGACTTGGGGTGCTGGGGATCAATATGTTTTTTGGCATTGTCGACATCTGTGCAATTTCGGCACAAAAAGCCATTCACGGTGACAGGCGTGGCGTAATCGGTGCCAATCGTCATGGCGCATTTTAGCCGTTTTGGGTTACGGCCACGTTAAGGGCGCAACTTGAGGCGTAGGGCGGACTCAAAAGTTCTGCTTTCGCTCAAACCAGCTCTAGGGAAATTCCCGCCTGCAATCTGTCATCTACTTGCCGCCAAAAACGCCAAGTTCCAGCATTTGCTTTGGAGTCAGCTCAGGTGTGAATTCAGGATCGAAGTCGCTGCAGATCGGGGCGGTAAGCTCATAACGACAATTCCGTTGCATTTTGTCCTGGACGGTAACGGACTTCTTTCCACGCAGTTTTGATCTCCGGCGCGGCGCTTGGCTCGGCTGTTAAGAAAAAGCGCTGGGCCGGAGTTTTCCCCGGCGCTTCACCCAAGCTCGGCGCGTCCATGCTTGCACGAACATTTCGTTATGTATATTAATATATAACGGCACAGCTTAACCAGTGGTTTGGGCGTGGTTTTTGTGGCTTTTCAGACCGGCCACATATAAATGGCGTACCGGCGTGATCACTATGGAGAGAGAATAGATGATGAAGTTGGCGAGTGCGGCACTGCTTCTGGCCCTGGTGGCGACCCGGGCGGATGCGCAGATCAATGCGGGCGAACTGAAACCCGATACAAACCTGCCCTTCACCATGACTCAGGTGACGACCTTTGACCTGCCCTGGCGCCTCGCCTTCCTGCCCGATGGCCGCATGCTGGTTACCGAAAAGGTCGGCCGCGTCGTCCTGGTGACCCAGCAGGGCGCCAAGACCGAGGTGGGTGGCGTCCCGCCCGTCTATTACCAGGGCCAAAACGGCATGCTGGGCGTCTTCCTGTCGCCCCATTATGCGACGGATCACAATGTCTATCTCACCTATGTCGAGCCGGGTGACTATGGCGGCGGCCTGGCGTTGGGTCGCGGGCAGCTGGCGCTCAATGGCGATCGGGTCCGGCTCGATGGCTTCCAGGTCTTGTGGCGCCAGATGCCCAAGGGCAAGGGCGGTCAGGAAGGCGCACAGATCGCTTTTGCGCCCGACGGCAATTCCCTCTTCCTCACTGTGGGCGACCGCCAGCGCTTCACCCCGGCCCAGGATCCCAACCAGCCGGAAGGCAAAATCCTGCACCTGACGTTGGACGGCAAACCCGCCGCCGACAATCCCAATGCAGGCAAGACCGGCGCGGCCACTATTCCCCTGATCGATCCGGCGGCCGATACCGAAGCCGCCAAAACCGCGCCGGTGGTGAGCACCTACACCTTCCCCGGACCGAACCTGACACCCGCCGAGACATGGACCATGGGCCACCGCACGCCTTACGGTTTGGCCTTCGCGCCCGATGGCCGGTTGTGGGAAGTCGAGCATGGCCCCAAGGGCGGCGATGAGCTGAACCTGATCGAACGCGGCAAGAATTACGGCTGGCCGCTGGCCTCCTACGCCACCAACTATAATGGCGTGCCGATCCCCAGCCCGGATTCGCGGCCCGACCTCACCAAGCCCGTCATCTATTGGACGCCCATCATCGCGCCCGGAAACATCATGTTCTACAAAGGCGCGATGTTCCCGCAATGGCGGGGCAACGCCCTGATGGGCGGTATGGCGACCATGACGCTCAACCGCATCGTCTTTGACGGCAAGGGTGGGGCCAAGCCCGCCGAGCGCTGGGCTGTCGGCCACCGCATTCGCGACGTAGAGGAAGGTCCCGACGGCGCGCTGTGGATGCTCGAAGACGCCAATCCCGGTGCGCTGTTCCGCGTGACGCCAAAATAGCTCGGCGCTTTATAAATACGCAAAGGGCCGGAGCAATCCGGCCCTTTTTGTTTGGGGGGCAGCAAAGTCCACCAGACTTGAATGTCCAAAAAATTGTCGCATGGCCGGGAACCGCCCCTCATTGGGTGCGTTTGCGTACCGGCGTCTTGGGGGGCGTCCGGGGGAACCATGGTCTCGAAGGGCTTGAATAGGAATACAATCCTGGTTGTGGAAGACGAGACCCTGATCCGGCTCATGGTCGCCGACGCGTTGCGCGCCGCCGGTTTTGAGGTTATCGAAGCCGCCAACGCCGATGAGGCCTTGGCGATCCTGGAAAGCCAGCCGCCGATCGACCTGGTCTTCGCCGACGTGCGGATGCCGGGGACCATGGACGGCGTCGGCTTGATGAAACTGCTGCGCGAAACCCGACCGAACCTGAAGCTTGCCGTTGCCTCGGGCTGTTCGCCGGACTGGCCTTCACCGAACCTGGTCGATGACTTTGTGGGGAAACCCTATGACGTTGCGCGGGCGGTGAACCGGATCAAATCCCTCCTGAATTGCGAGTAGCAATTTCCGGCGAAAATAGAATAGGCCGCCGCTGTTCAGTGCGCATTGGAGTCGGCATAAGCCCGGCTGACCGCATCGGCAAAGCGCGCCATGCTCGTCCAACCCGCATATTTGACGCCAGCTTCCTGCGTGACGATCTTGGCTGCCTCGTCGGCGGACTTGCCTTCTGCCTTCAGCGCCGCCGTTCTCGATTGCAGGAAAGCCAGCATGTCCCGTTCCTGGGCGATCAAACCGCCATCGCCCACGCTGCTGTGATCCGGCACGATGATGTTCGGCTTCAAGGGCGTGATCCGGTCCAATACCGCGATCCAGCTGCGCGGCGTGCATTCCGCGCAGAAAAAATAAGGCCCGGTCTTGTTCTGCACCACATCGCCCGAAAACAGCACGCTGTCCGGCGCCACCAGGATCAGTTCATCGCCCTTGGTATGCGCTGGGCCAAACCAGAACAGGCGGACCTCGACCCCGCCGCCCAGATCCAGCCTTGTGTCCTTGTCGAAAAGAATATTGGCGGGCCGGATGCGCGCGTCCTGCAACAGGGCCTTGTCCTGCTCGGAACGCCCGCTGAACAGGTCGATCAGTTTCTGCCCTTCGGCTTCCAGTTCCGCCTGCTGGACGCGTGGGCGGATTACTTCGGTCCCCGGCGGAAAGCCGCCGTCGCCGGAGGCATGTTCGGCATGATAATGCGTGGTGGTGAGGTAGAGCTTCTGGCCCTTGGGAGACAGGCGAAGCGCCGCCGCCGACACGGTCTGCCCGTTCTTCGTCCCCATCCCCGTGTCGATCACCAGGGTGGCGCGCGTTCCCACCACTATGCCGATATTGGGAAATCCCTTGATCATCCAGACATGCGGCGAGACCTGGGAAAGATTGTCCGGCGATAAAAGATGGTCATTGGCCGGCTGCGCCAGCGCCGGCAGCGCCGCGCCAATCAGGGCCGCCATGCCCGCCAGCGCAAGTTTGACCCGCATCTGTCTCACTGTCCGGCTGTATTGTTCATGTTGATGAAATTATAGCCGCCCAGGGCAAGGCGGATGGACGGGCCGCTGGGCGCCTCCGACCCCATCTGGTGCCACATCATCGGCGCGGCATAGAGCACGTCGCCTTCCACGGCGTGGAATTCTCCGGTGTTCTCGAACTTGCCGCTGATCGCGCCGGACTGGATAATCCACCATTCCGCCGGTCCCGGATGGAAATGGCCGAATATCGAAGCCGGATTGAACGCCGCGGCCCCGCCGCGGCCGCCGTCGCCGATATTGCCGCTGCCGGTGCCGCATTTGTTGTCGGCCGGATTGAGATAGCCGATCAGGGGGCTGGCCCAAAGATGATCGTCCACCACCACCGCGCCTCGGGGCTGGCACTTGCCGATGACATCGTCGAAAGTATTGACCATCAGCTTGTTGTTGCCCGTGTAAGCGCCCGGCGTGTGGTTGAACGAAACCTTGACGATCCCGGCGCCCTTGGGTGCCGCGGGCTGAGGCGCCGACGTCGGATAAACAGCCTGGTAGTTTGGCGGATTCACCTCGACCCAAAGCGCATTCTTGTCGCCGGTCACCTCATAGGAATAAAGCGTGGTATGCATGATGTTGACCAACGCGCCGCGCGTCGCCGTGACCGGCTCCTGGCCCTCGACATCGAAATGAAGCTGGCCCGCCACCACCACGAACAGCGTCGGCGTATCGGCATGCATGCGGGTGGCGAATTTTGTTCCTGACGCCGCCGAATTGTAGGTGGCGTCCTGTTCGGGATCGCGGACAATCTGCTCCGACCAATTGTTCTGGCCCGCATGCGCCTTCAGAAGATCAGCCTGCTTCCACAGCGGTTTGTTCGGCGGCTTGTAGACGCCGCCTTTTGACTTGGCGACCCACCAGGTTTCGGCGGGGGCGCGGGCACCGCCCTGCGAATGACTTTGCGAAGCGGGCAGCAATGCCAGTGCCCCGGCCACAGCACCGATCACTGCACGCCGTCTTGCCGATGACATCATCCAGGCCTCCCTTGGCACGGCGCCTTTACTGTGCAGCTTGTCGTATCGGCGTTCAATTCATCCATTTGGGAACTTGCGCCTGATTGCTCGAAATTTGTACAGGATGGATGGCAAAATACGCGTCACACTGCTATGTTGCGATGCAATAAAAATGTTTGACGATACGTAGAATCAGGAATAATTTGGTGCTGCACTGCAATGGGCCCCTGGAATTCCAGACGCGCCCGGACCACAGGGTGAAACGTCCTTTTTATTGTTGTCAAAGGAGATCACCATGTTGTTTCGTACCTTCCTCACCGCCGCCACTCTCGCCCTCACCATAGCCGGCGCTCATGCCGACGATGTCAGCCAGGCCTCCGCCTATGTCTCGTTTGGAGACCTGAACCTTTCACAACCCGCCGACGCCAGGATTTTGGCCGCCCGTCTTGAGGACGCCGCCAAGTCTGTCTGCCTAAAGGCCAATCCCGACCTCGCCTCCCCGGCCCTCATGCAACGATGCATCGACTCCGCGATCAGCATGGGAATATCGGGCATTCGTGACAGATTGGATCAGGACGTCAGCGCCAAACTGGTCGTCGTTCGCACGTCCCTGGCCAATCCCTGAATCGATCCTGGCGCAAGGCTGAACGCGGCGGCGCGCCGCGTTGCCCCCTCCTTCCAAGTGCAAAGGGCCGGAGCAATCCAGCCCTTTGCGTTTTTGTAATGTTCGCGGAATTGCGATATCGCCGCAATTCCGGCCCGTGACTGATCAATATGAACCCCAGATGAATGAGCTGTCTGTCATGACGTTCAGGGTAGAACGCTAATCTCCCCGCAGCGTTATCGGGCATGGCCGAAACGTCGAACTCAAGGGAGTCCCCATTATGAACGCGAAGAATAAAGCTCTGATTGTCATTATGAGTCTTGCCCTGGCAGCCGGCGTGGCGACATCCGCATCGGCCGCGACGCACCCCCGCAGGGCGGAAGTCAACGCCCGCCTGGCGAACCAGAACAAGCGCATCAGGACCGAGGTGAAGGAAGGCGATCTTACCCACGCGCAGGCACAGGATTTGCGTGCCGAGGATCGCGGCATTCGCGCCCAGGAACGCTTTGATGCCAGCAAGGATGGCGGCCATATCACAAAGGCCGAAGACCATACGCTGAACCAGGAAGAAAACGGCGTCAGCAAGCAGATCGGCAAGTAGGCGAAAGGGGCATGTAGCGCCCGCAAAGGCCCGGTGGAAACACCGGGTTTTTTGTTGGGTCGGGCGGGCGCGGCGCGGCCGATCAGCGCTGGAAACGGGATTGTGCGCCGTTGCTACTTTCGAACGAACTTCAACACATTGCGGTCGCCGATCGACGCGCCCCAGATCACTCCGTCCTTGCCCACCGTGATGCCCTCGGGAAAGCTGGCGCCGTTTTTCGGCGCGGGATCGGGGATGAAAGCCGTGACGACACCATCCTTGACGCTGCCAATCCGAATGCCGCGGTGATAGCCAGGGTTAAAGCCATACTGTCCCGGCGCGTTGTTCCGGGACTCGGAGTCGGCGACATACAGGATGTCGTTTTGAATGCGCACGCCGCTGGGGCGCCCGAACTGGCGCCACTCGGTGATGAACTGTCCGTGCGGCGAAAAGATTTGAATGCGATTGTTCGAGCGGTCCCCAACAAAGACGCGTCCCGCCGAGTCCAGCGCGATGGAGTGGGGATTGTCGAATTGCCCCGGCCCCATGCCCGGCATGCCCCACTGCTCGATGAACTTTCCGTCCTTGGTCAGGTGGACGATCCGGCGGTTCGACTCCGCCGCGATGTGGCCGTCAGCGACGTACAAGTCCCCGTTGGGAGCGATGGCAAGGTCGGAGGGTTCGTTGAACAGATCCTTCGATGTGTTCGTGCCGCGAATGCCCGGCTTGCCCAGCGCAAGCAACAGGCGTCCGTCCGGCGAATATTTGAAGATTTGGCTGCCTTTGACCTTGTCGACCACGCCGGCATCCACGATCCACAGGTTTCCGTCATGATCGAATTCGATACCATGGGGGAACACGAATTTCCCCGCGCCGAAGCTCTTGATCAGCTTGCCGGAGGGATCGAATTCCAGAATTGGGTCCACCGTCGAACCCGTGCAGATGTTTGCCCCGCAGCGTTCAAAAACCCAGATATTGCCCTTGGCGTCGAGGTTGATGGCGTTGGTTGACCCCATCTTCCGCCCTTCGGGCATCGTGACGAAATCCCGGATTGTTTGGTAGGGATTGGGCAAATTGGGCAGTTCATTATTCTGCTGGTCGTTTGGTGCTGGCCCCTGTTGCGCAGCTGCAGGGGTATTTCCGCCCGCGGCTAACAGCACATAGATGACTGCTGGAATGAGAATCCGCTTCATGAAATCTCTCCCGGAAAACTTGTGCGATTGATCTGTATAGCGTCATAAAGCGTAGCCATTACATTTTATGGCGTATATCCCCAGCGGAAACAGTGGGCTTTTTTATTCAAGCCCGGCGGATCGAAACTGCCGGAACTTGACGCATGCGTCCCTTGAATGGGTCCCTTGGGCCGCCTTTGCGCTGCCCGGCCTTGAAAGGCCTGGGCCGGGGAAGAATCCCTAGGCTTTTCGCATATGCCTGTCTGGCCCGGAACCCCACCGTCCGCTATCCTCCCCCCATGCTGGCATGCCAGACCGGCCCGGGAGGAAAATCATGTCCAGAATTGCCTTTTCCGCAATCATCGCGGCGTTCCTGCTCTCAGCCGCATCGGCCGAGGCCGATGTCAATGTGCTGGCCCCCGGTGTCGCCTTCAATGCCGGCCTGCCGGCCCTGGCCGAAGCCTACACCAAGAAAACTGGCGTCAAGGTCACCGTCAAATCCGACGGCATGACCACCATTGTCGAGCATTTCAACAAGGGCGAGCCCGCCCCTGATGTGGTGGTGGTGCCCCTTTCCTTCATGGACGGCATGGAGGCGGCGAGCCCGAGCCATATCAAGCCGGGCAGCCGGGTCGAGCTGGGCCGGGTCTATGTCGGCCTCGCGGTGCCCAAGGGCAAGCCGCATCCCGACATCTCCACCGTGGCCAAGCTGGCTGCGGCGCTCAAAGCCGGCGGCACCGTGCTCTATTCCAATCCCGAAGGCGGCAGCATGGAGGCCCGCGTCATCAACGACATGCTGCACCTTCCCGAATTCAAGGGCGTCAAGACCAAGATCAGCACCAAGGGCGAAGGCGGCGAAGCGCTGGTGCGCGGCGAAGGTGATATGGCGCTGCAGCTTTCCTGCGAGATCCTCAACCATCCCGAGCTGGAACAGGTGGGTCTGACGCCCGAAAGCCTGCGCGCCTATATCGACACCGCCATGGCGATCTCGCCGCGCTCAGCCAACGCCGACCAGGCCGCCGCCTTTATCGCCTATGTCAAATCTCCCGAAGGCGTGGCGGTGCTGAAATCCAAGGGCATGGTTCCGGCGAATTAAACGGCAGGCGATCCAGATATGAAACACGCTATCAAACTTTCCCTTCTGCTCTGCGCCGCGCTCAGCATCGGCAACGCCCTGGCCCAGGAAGCCGAGCCCGCAGCGCCGGCGCGCGATCCTCATATCGTCAGTCCCATTGCCTCGCCGGATTCCAAGCTGACACCCGACGCGCCCATGCTGCCTTATCATCTGGTTCAGCGCGCGCCCCTGCCCGTCGAGACCACCCTGGTCTCGGGTGTGGGGCTGACGCCCGCGGGCCATCAGATATTCCTCACCCGCAATCCGGCGGCGATGCTTCTGGAGTTCGACAAGAATGACAAATTCCTCCGCACCTTCGCTCCCAACATCGCCATCGGCCCGCATGGGCTGAGGGTGGACCGCCATGGAATATCTGGGTGACGGATT
>Ga0210402_10003553_pt1 | contig 14554 bp, 9 predicted proteins | sample IncBWC7MmetaG_FD_161055 | JGI IMG/M metagenome (GOLD analysis project Ga0210402, IMG submission 161055) | Forest soil microbial communities from Barre Woods Harvard Forest LTER site, Petersham, Massachusetts, United States - Inc-BW-C-7-M | ecosystem: Environmental > Terrestrial > Soil >...
CGGCCGTTCTCGCCCCGGTTGCCTTGCCCGATCAGGATCATGTTCTTGACGGCGAGCGGCGCCGACGAGTGTCCCTGGTTGGGCACGACTTCGGGGGCCGTGGTGTTGACGTCGAACACAACCTGGCCGGTATTCTTGTCGAGCGCGACCAGGCGCGGCACTGAGGTGTCGTTGTTGGTGTTGAAGTACACGTTGTTGCCGAGCAGCGTGACGCTGTGGGCGCTCCTGCCGCCGCCCTGGACCTTGGCGTCGAACTTCCACACCACGGTCGGCTTTTCGTTTCGTACGTCGAACTTCCAGTATTGCTGCCACTGGTTGCCCACATACATGAAGCCGTCCTCGACCAGCGGCGTGAAATACTCGGTGGCCTTGTTGGGCCGAGCAGGATCGCCGAGCGAGGCCATGAACTTGACCTTGAGGTTGGCGACGTTGCCGCGGTTGATCTGGTTCAGCGCCGAATGGTTCCAGTTGCTGTAGTTCCCCATCCGCATCAGCCAGTTTTGCGGCTCGGAGGATGCGTTGAGAAGGCGCTGATAGGTGACCTCCGCGGGCGACGCCGGGACGACGGAGAGGCCGAGACAAGAGCCGAGCGCAGTCGCGGCGAGAAGGCCGGCCTGACGGCGAGCCTGCTTGAGGTCGCGCGCCTTGGCGCAACGGTATTCGCGATCGTGCGGCGTGCAGCAACGTCCCGATATCGTCATGTGCATCCTCCCGACATGTGTTGTGGTTATGCGGAACATAACATTGCGCCGGCCCCAGGTCACCGCCTTGTCGGGAGACGTTTCCGGAGGTTTGCGGGTTGAAGCCAGAGGACGGCAAAGAACTCATCATCGCTCAAGACTTGTCATCGCCCGGCTTGACCGGGCGATCCAGTAGCCTCCGGCATCGCAATTATGATCACTGCTTATGGGCTGGCAATCCCTGGAAATAGATCGATCCAATGTGGGTTCGTCTTAGATTGGTGGATACTGGATCGCCGGTCAAGCCGGGCGATGACAGTCTAAGTTCGTTGGCCAGTGGTCTCCCTTTCAATCCGGGTTTCGCCTGATCGCTCCACCCGCCCGTCGGCGGATGTCCGCTTTCGGGGCATATCGGCCGCGCACACAGCGCGCCGGTGATGCGTCGACGCGGCTGAGTGCCTCATATACAGTCCACGAAGCTTGCTAAGGGAGGAGACTCTAAATGGAGCAACAGAACTTGAAGCGGATGCCGCTGGCTCCGGCCATGGCGGCGATTGTGACGTTGCTGATCCAGCCTCTCAAGGCGGAAGTGTCCGAAAACACGAAGAATGTGGGGGGTACGACCGTTCACTATAAGGTCGTCCTTCCAAATGACTATGATCCCGCAAAGGCGTATCCGGCCATTCTGGGTTTCGGGGGCGGTCCGCAAACGATGAACACGGTGGACAACATTCTTAATCGCAACTTCCGCGAAGAGGCCGAAAAGCGCGGCTATATCGTTGTCGCTCCCGCGGCGTCGGACAATCGGTTGTTCTTTTTGGGCGGGGACCGCATCTTTCCTGAATTTCTGAAAATGATTCAGGCGGACTACAAAATCCAGGACAACAAATTCCACGTCGCGGGACCGTCAAACGGGGGGATCGCGGCCTTTCATGTCGCGGCTGCCAATCCGCAATACTTCCTATCCGTTACGGCTTTCCCTGGATACATGTGGAAACCTAGTGAAGCGAAGCTTGAGGCAATTTCGAAGATGTGCGTTTTCATGTACGTCGGCGAATTCGATCCGTACCGGTGGCACGACGAGATGGAGGACGAGGCCGAATTCCTTCGTTCCAAAGGTACGGTCGCACGCTATAGCGTCGAGAAAGATCAGCCACACCGGCTCGAAACCCTTGCGGGCGCCAATGCCGGGCGCTTGTTCGACGGGTTCGAAGAGACCAAGAAGGGCTGTAGCCAATAAGGGAGGCAGCCTCCGAAAATCAAAAGTCCGGCTTGGCGGCTTCGGGCAGTGGCACCAGCCCATGATTGAAGAAATCGCCGTTGTTTTCGTTACATGCGACGGGCAGGAGCGGCGCGTCTTCGACGCGGCGCCAGCGCTGCAATGCCGACCAGGGCATCGCAAAGGCGCCTGGGTCCTCGACAAAGATTGAAACGTCTACGGTCTTGCGGTCGGCTGCCATCTTCCAGCGCTCCACCACATGGAGTTGGTCGGTGTGCGGCGTGCGGTAGTTGTCGACAAAGGACTTGGTCGAGATGCCGATAGTGTCGATGACCAGCGTGTCGCCATTCTCGTAGTGGCCGACCGATTCTCCGTACCAGGAGGGCTTCACATCCTTCGAATGCGTCACGTTGAGATAGATGCGGCGAATCTCCGGTCCGCCCTGGTTGATGACCACCACTTTCTCGGAGGTCTGATAGAAGTAGAACGGCTCGACCAGCGAATAAGCATTGAAGCCCGGCACGCCGACCGGCCAGCAGCGTTCGCGCGCGCGAAACGGCACCTTGCCGGCCACCACCTCGTCATTTGCCTTCTTCATCGACGGGATGGTCCAGGGCTGCAGGATCGGATTGGAAAGATCCGCAACCCGATAGGTCGATTGCTTGCCGGAGCCGTTAGGCACATAGGGATAGGCCCGGTCGAAAGTGACCGGGCCCGGCCCGCCGGTTGGCGGCGGAAGCAGATCGTCCACCCCGAAGCTGCGGTCGAGCACCCAGCCGGTCTTGTCGGTCGGGGCGAAATCCGGGATGACTTGTTTCATCATCTCCACGGCCGCGGCTCCGCCCGCCGCGCAGAGGACGGCTGTCACGAAGCTCATCGAACCGAATCTGAACATCGCCATCTCCTCATTAGAACCGGACTTGTGGACTGCGGGATCAGAAGGGCTTCATCGCCGAAGCGAAAACCGTCGTTCTCTGCGCAGTTTGATTCCACGAGCACGGCCGCTTCAAACGGAGACTGCACCTCCCGCTGGCAGCTCACGATTAAGCTACATCATTGCCAGTGTCGGCGGAAGGAGTTCATGCGGTTCCCGGCCTTACGTCCAACCTCCCCTCGCCTGCCAGGAGCGGTTCCGGTTAACGGGGCCAACCGCCCGCACATGAGGCACACGCGGTGCCGAAGGCGCACTACGCGTTCAACACTGGGCCGACTTCGATATCCCGGATGGCCGTAAGATGTTCGTCATCATCGATGCGCAGTCGCCCACGCAGGCCATTTCTGAAATCGCTCAACCTGTCGCAGTGTTCACAAACAGCAAGCGGACCATTCGGTGGGATCCACCCAAACTATTAGGGCCGTTATCTGACCTCGATCGAGAAGTGACGCTTGGATGATTGTCCCAGGGGAAAAATAATATCGACGGTGATCGAGTCTTTGCCTATGAATTCTGGTTCCGGCTCATAGAACACGAGCGTGCCGTCCGACTTACGTGTATTGCACTCGTATCGCTGATTTTCCTTCGGGAAGTTGGTGAATGCTTGCCCGTTTTCGACCGTGACCATGCCGTGTTGCGGCTTTTCGAGGATGCGCACGGTCGTTTGGCCGACTGACGAGCAATCGGGCTGGATCGCATACAGAAATTCAAGACGCAGCTTCTGGCCGCTCGCGACGACTCGGGGAAGTTCTACCGGTTGAGACGAGGCAGCCGCATTCGGGGCACTCTGGGCCGGCAGGTTTTCCGCGGCTGGTGGATTCTGCGCCACCGTAGGATTTAACGACGCCGGCGGTTTGGCGTTGGCCGTATTGGCGAGCTTGTTTGCAAGAAGCCCGTTGTTACTATTTACATTGTCCACATATTTGCTGAGGCTGGATGGGGACTGGTTCGGCGCGTCTGGCGGATTTTGCGCCACCGGCCGGTTTTGCGCGGGAGCGGGATTTGGCACGACTGCAGGATTCGGCGGTTTCGTACCGAACGCAAGGGGCAGATTTTTATACCACCCCCTTTCGTCCATCTCAATCCGGGAGACGGCTTGCCCGACCGCAATCCCGGTTGGCTTGGTGGCCGCACTGGGCGGGCTGATCCCAAAAGCGAACGCACCGAACACGTTGATCCGCACGGTATTCAGGTCCGCGGCGATCTTCGCCTCGAGATCGGGAGGACAGACCTGCCGTTCGACCCGGGAAGTGAACTCCCGATGGATCTTCATTGTGCGACCGTCGACTTTCATGCTCGACCGGTAGCTGAAAGTCGGATTGTCGATCATGATGGGAGCTAATGGAAGTGGCAGCGGCAATAACGGTTCGAAGCTCGCTTCAATGTCTTCGGTCTGACGACCCGCGTAACAAGCGAATGCGGCTTTGCGACCGTTGAGGCGACTCCCCAGCAGAGAATTTCCTGGCCAAGTCGAGAGAGGGATCCCGCGCGGAATGATGGCGCGCGCTCCGACGGCCGGCGCCTTGAACCGGTCATCCAACGTGAATGAACCCTTGATCTCCGCCGGGTCCGTTGTTTCGGCGAAATTGCCGAGATCGAAATGCCCGGTGCCCGGTGTGAGGAAAAGCTGCAGCACGTGCCGAGCGGCCACAGCGCTGCCCAAGGTCTGCACGTTTGAGGCTGCAAACCGCAAGGCCGTGGCGAGCGCACCCGTGTTGCTCTCTTCGGTTTGTCCCGTCACGGTGCCATCGGCGGCAACATTGATGGTCGTCTTGGCATAGGCCGTGTGATCGTCAGGTCTCATTGCGGGCGTGCGGGAAAGTCTCGCGCCGCCCGCAGATACCCGCACAACTGGCTTGTCATAGGCCTCGAGCGCCAATACGCCGAACGCCGCTCGATTCGCTGTCGGATCGTCGTAGAGATCGAATTCCGGAAGATAGAGAATGACGTGGTTGAGCGCCGCAAAAGTCGGCGGCTCCGCGAGCGTGTAGGCATTGCCGAGATTGATGAGCACAGGTTCCGCCGCAATGCCCTTGGCGGCGAGCAGTGCCGACATGAGCGTGGTCTTGTCCTTGCAGTCCCCGAACTTGTTTTTCAATACGATCGCTGCGTCATTGGGAATGAAGCGGCCGGAAGACAAATAGACCGCCACATACCTGATGTTCTTTTTCATCCAGGCGTCGATCGCGATCGCCTGCGCTTTCTTGTCGTCGATTCCCTTCGTGATTTCGTTGGCCAGCGTCGCAATACCGGGCGTAACGTTTGCCTTCGGCAGCGCGGTCCGCCCGTAGGTCGATCCGAGTTCCTCGTAGGACTTGTAGGTCGAGATCAGGAGGGCGGGATCACGATCGAGCGCGGACACCGCGCCAGCCTCGTCGGGGGCATAGGAATCCGGCGTGATCACCATCATGTGGCGCCGGATGCTACCGCTCTCATCGACAGTCTCGACGACGCCATTCCCCGTGGCCTTCACGCGCAGGCCGATGGAGACCGGAGCCTCGACCACGATCTTTGCGGAAGTGTAGGCCCCGCTGCGCGGAAATTGTATGCTTTCAGTGAACTGTTTGAAAATTTTCCCCTTTGCAGTTTCCCGTTTATGGGTCATCACCAGCACATCGTCGACGCCGACATCTGGGAAAATGATGGTGCGCTGTTTCAAATCGCGAAAATAGACTCCCGGTAGCTGCGGGGAGGCGTCTTGCGTCAAGATATTCTTCGACGTCACGGGTATGCGTCGGCCGTCGGCTTTCTCCGTGTGGGCCTCGACGGTATCGAGGGTTTGCATGCCATCCACGAACGTCAATTTCTGCTGACTGACGGACGCAATTGCACTTTGCGTCAGAATTTTGAATCGTTGTGTGAAGGTTTCCGATGCGGTGCGGTCCGCCCGGACTATGAGATGGCCCTCGTACTGCTGCGTATAGGGCGCCTCGCCGACAAGCGCCGCTTGCGTTGGCGTCTGCGCGAAAGAGGACTCGATGCCAGCGAGACCGACGATGACCGCCACCGCCAGCGCGGCGTTGATCAGCTTGACTCGGCGATTCATGAGCACTTTCCTCCCGATGAGGAATCCCCTCCCCAGCATCTCCTCTCAGTTACCACTATCTCGTGTCATTGGTACTTCCAGTCGGCGGCTCGGGTATCGGACGCTACGCGACGCTCGTCGCTCAATAGCGGGGAGCGTCCAGCGTCTTGTGGTCCCGAGCGGAAACCGGATCTTCATTATCTTAGCATATGACCACGCTTCAGCCGCAACAATCTTGATTCTGCGAAACGCTGTTCGGACAGCGCGCTGCAAGATTATTGTTTTGGGCCTTTGCAAGCGCAATTTTTGTTGCAGTCCGGCGATTGCGGCAGACTACGTGCTGGTTGGTCACGCCGCCTTCTGCATGCCCGGATCATGTCGATCGTGCAGAAGCTGAGCTTCTCTCTCGGCCATCTCTTTTCAAGAGACGGTGCCCACGCTGCGCGTAGCGACCGTAGGCCGGATTGAGCTACCGGGTCCGGCCTTCGGCCGGCCCGATCGTTCGCGATCTGGAACCGATCTATCATTCGGCAACGGCGCCTCGGGTTTCGATCCCCTCAACCCGGCTACAGCTTCTAAGACGAACGAGCCCCCCTCGGGGCGCGCGCAGATGCGCACGCCCCAGCCCACCAGGGGTTTACGGGCTACAGCACCGGCGGCCCCAACGGCCCCCGCTCGATGATCTCGATGCGGGTGCCCCACGGATCCGTGATGTACGTGATGCTGCTGCCGGTGGGCGTCTTACGAGGCGGCTCGTCAAGCTTGATGCCTTCCGCCTCGATCTTCTTCACGAAGGCGGCATGATCCTTCACGTCAAAGCCGATGTGATCGAGGATGCGCCCTCGGGTCGGAGCTTGTGCCTTGTCGGCCTTGGTGAAGCGGAGCTGTGCGCCTGGGACGTCAACGACCGGCGCGTTGTTGCGGGCGCCGGCCTTGCCGCCGAAGGTCTTGGCGTACCAAGCCTGAGCCTTGGCGATCTCGGCTTCCGGCAGGAAGAAGTGGACGTGCTCATGTCGGACCGGCTCCGATTGCGTCTTGTCTTCCAGGATTTCGATGCGCACGCCGTCCGGCGTCTCGACGAAGGCCTGGTCCAGCCGGTTGTTGTTGCCCGGAAGCACCGGCACCCCCGCGGCCTTCCACTTGGCCACCTGCTCCTGGACGTTGTTGACGATGAAGCCGACGTGGTTCACCACCGAACCCTGGCTGCCGCCTTCGCCCTTCTCGGTCCCGAGGTTCAAATTGATATAGACGCCGGGGAACATCATCAGCGGATTTCCGCCGACCATGAACATCTTGCCGCCCATGCCGAGAAAGAGTTTTTTGTTCGCTTCCACATCCTTGGAAACGATATGCCAGTGACCCATGGTCACGCCGGCCTCGTTGAACGGAGCCGGCTGCGCGGCCGCGGTCCCGGCGGTCAGTGCCGACGCAAACAATAGAGCTGCGAATGCAGTTATCTTCATGAATGCCTCCCTGTTGAGCTGGATTTCGTTTTGACTTGGCGAAGCGACGTGCTTGGCGAAGCGACGTGAACGCTATCAGCCCAAGGGGATATGGGGAAGCGTGGCCAGGCGGAATTTTGCCGCCGTGTACTGCGGTCGTACTTGCCGCCCGAACGCTGACGCTGTCGCGCCAGCCAACCACTGACGGTCATTCATCGACGTAGAAAAGCAAGATCTCTGAGCCCCCCTGGGGAAGCATGTTGGGCCAAGACATAAACAGACTGTCTTGGGTGCGGGTCTTGAGGTGAAAGCTCGTACTACCCGCCCCTGCACCGACGGGGACATGTGCGACGGCGTTGTAGTGATCCGGATCGACTTGCTCGAATACGTCGATAGAGCCAGCACCGGGAACATAAATCCGCTTTCGCGATGCATCAAACCATAAATCGTCGACGCCAAGCACGCAAGGAAGGCTCGAAACCACTTCGCCAGACTCGGTATTTACGACCGTAAATCTTCCAGGCTGAAGGGAAGCCGTGAACAGGCGATGATTGGATTCATCTAGCGCCATCGCGTGGGTATTGGTGTGGCCAGGGATCTTCCATTTCGTTATCGCACCAGTCTTTTGATCGATGACTCCGATGGCCTCCTGATCCGGAAGGTTTACAAAAATCCGTGGCCCATCCTTTTCCAACTGGAACGATTCCGGATGACTGCCGAGTTTGAACTCATCCATCCGCTCCATGCGGGCCGGATCGATGATCGCAAGTGCCCCGCGTGTACCGCGACCGTAGCCCACATAAACATGCTTTGATGCCGGATCGTAGCGCATGTTGTCGGTGTCTGCGTTGGTGCCGAAGTCCAGGGTCTTGAGGAGAGCATAGCTTTCGGCGTCGTAGAAACGGACCTTCCCTGATTGGTTTGACACCAGGATCCGGTCGATGCCCGGCACGTAGACGGAAGCCTGTGGGTGCTCCAGGCCGGTAATGGTATGCACCCGCTTCCACGAATTGACGATTTCCACCGTGTCGTTGCCGAGCGCTGAAGCGATCAAGATGCCGCGTTTGCTATCCCACCCATAGTGGTCCATGCGTCCGTAGACGCCGGGCAACGGGATGCGGGTCCGGAGCGTCAATGGCGGGGGCTTGCCGGAGTCTCGCGAGTCCGCCTGCGAACCCGTTGGAGCTGTGCCCGGCTGAGCCAATGCCTGGCCCAGAAGCAGTGCCGCCACCCCGCTAACGACGATGGCAAAGCGTCTACTCATCTCATCGAATGCCAACAACGACCTCAATCGGTTTTTCTCAAGGGCGGAACGCTTGATTGCTCACCGGCGGGGCACTCGCCGCGACGTCGAAAGCAGCTAACCCGCCCCCGATCCTGGATCGCCCCGCCAGAAACTAGCTCTTTGTCGCATACGGCAGGAGTACGTACGCAACATAGATGATCGCACAAAGCGGAACCAGCCAAGTGAGGCTTCGCCACGGAACGCGCTCCATCACATTGTCCGGGACGAAGGCCGCGATGGCAGTCACCACGGCCGCCCCCAGCGCCGCCGTAATGATCGGGAGAGCAGCAGCACCCGTCGCTAAACGCAGAAAACGACGGCGTGGAAATTTCATTGCGGCCCTCCCACGGCCACGAACCTACATGACGCACACATCGTGCGAAAGAGGCGGTATTGGAGGCATTATAACGGATGGATCGCTATCACGGATGCACGCTGTTGTCCGGCATGATGGCGCCTTCGAACTTGGTGCCGGTCTGGTTCGTGTTGAACAGCTTTGCCGCCGACAATCGCGAAGACCCGAGGTCGGCGCGGCTCAGATCGGCCTCGACCAGATCGGCCTGGAAAAAGTCGGCCCCGCGCAGCACCGCGCCGGAGAGGTTTGCGGTGCGCATGTTGGCCCGGATCAGGTTGGCGCGTTCGCCGGTGGCGCCGCTCAAGTCGGCCCGCAATAATGTGGCTCCGTGCAGGTTCGCGTCGGTCAAAGTCGCGCCGCGCAGGCTTGCATTTGTCAGCCTGGCCTCCCACAGATCCGCGAAGGTGAGATCGGCGCCATCGAGCTTGGCAACGATCAGCCTGGCGCTGCCCATGAGGGCCGCGCTGAGGTCCGCGCCGGTGAAATCGGCGCCGCCCGCTTCGATCTGGAACAGCAGGGCCTCGGTCAGTTTTGCGCGCTGCAGGTTGGCCGACGTCAGGACCGCCGCATTGAGGTTTGCGCCCGCCAGATTCGCGCCCGAAAGGTTCGCACCGCGCAGTATAGCGCGGTGCAAGGTCGCTCCATCCAGATTGGCGCCGGCAAGGTTTGCACCGCTGAGATCGTGCCGCTTGAACGGGGCGCCGTCGAGGTTTGCGCCCGAGAGGTTCGCGCCGCGAAGGATCGTGCGGGAGAACGTCGTCCCACGCAGATCGGCGCCCGACAGGTCCGCGCCGGTGAGGTCGCGCCGGTCGAGGTTCTGGCCCGCGAGGTCGCAGCCTGGGCAATCGATGGTTTGCCGGGCCAGGAACGCGTCGCGATCCTGTGCGACCGCGGTTACGGCGGCCGCCATGCTGGCCATCACCGCTGCCGACGTCACGAGGAAGGCGGCACAGCGCCTATTCACGGTCTCCTCCCACTGCGATCGACACCCACTTTTCGATCAATGACAACATTTTAGTGACAGCCGGACAAGTCCGTGACATCCAGTCCGCGATATTTCGTTCCGGAGACCTGAGCCGACATGCGCGCTCTCACTCTTGTTGCCGACCGCAAGCTCGAGCTTGCCGACGTGGCGGCGCCGCCAGCGCCCGGTGCGGGCGAGGTCCAGGTCCGCGTCAAGGCGGTCGGGCTCAATCACATCGATCTGTGGGGCTATCGCGGCATGGCCTTCGCCAAACGCAAGCTGCCTCTGGTAGTCGGCGCCGAGGCGGCCGGCGTGGTAGCCGCGGTCGGGGCAGGGGTGTCCTCGCTCGCGCCCGGCGATCCGGTGGTGATGTATGGCGCGCTGACCTGCGGGGCCTGCAAGGCGTGCCGCGAGGGTCGCGACAATCTGTGCGAAAATGTCGGCGGCATCATGGGCTTTCACGTCGACGGCTTCGCGCGCGATGTCGTCACCATGCCGGAGCGGCTTGTCATCAAGGCGCCGTCGAATGTCGCCATGCGCGACCTCGCGTGCGCGCCGATTGCGTTCGCGACCGTCGAGCACATGCTGTTCGATAATGCAAAGCTCAAGCCCGGCGAAACGATCCTGGTTCATGCGGCGGGTTCGGGAATCGGCAGCGCCGCCATCAAGATGGCGAAGGTGATCGGCTGCACCGTCATCACCACTGTGGGCGACGATGCCAAGGCCGAGAAGGCGAGGGCGCTCGGCGCCGATCATGTCGTCAACTACCGCACCGACCGGTTCGAGCATATGGTGCGCAAGATCACCGCCAAGAAGGGCGTCGATGTGGTGTTCGAGCACACCGGTGCCGAGACCTTCAACGGCTCCCTGCTCTCGCTCAAGCGCGGCGGCCGGCTCGTCACCTGCGGTGCGACCTCGGGGCCTTCCACCACGTTCAATCTGATGCAGCTGTTCCAGCAGCAGTACAAGATTTTCGGCTCGTTCGGCGCCTCCATCGAAAACATCCGCACCGTGCTTACCAAGATGGCCGACGGCCTGTTGCCGGTGATCGACACCGAGGTCGCGCTTGCGGAGTTCGAGCGCGGTCTTGCGCGCATCGAGACCCGGCAGGTGTTCGGCAAGGTCATCGTGAATTTCTGAGTGGCGCTTGATGCTACGAACTTACGACATTCATGGTGCCGTCATTCCGGGGCGCGGGCTCTTGCCCGCGAGCCCGGAATCCATGACCCCTGTCCGCCGATGCCATTCCCGCCTGTGGTTATGGATTCCGGGCTCGCGCAAGAGCGCGCCCCGGAATGACTGCCTGAGCGCATGAGCACGACCTGGCAACGGTATCGCAGGCTGATGTTTGCTCGCCTCAAGCAGGCGGTAAACGCCGTGGCCGGATGGAGTGCGGCGCTGCTGCTCGCCGGCATTCACCGGTGCGACCGCGTTGCCGTCAGCAACATTGCCGGGGCCGTCATGCGTACTGTCGGGCCATGGCTGCCCGAGCACCGGACCGGCCGCGACAACCTGCGCGCCGCGTTCCCGGACAAGAGCGATGCCGATATCGAAACCATCCTGCGCGAGGTGTGGGACAATCTCGGCCGCGTCGCGGCCGAGATTGCGCATCTGGACCACATCTGCTCCGGCGATCCCTACAAGCGCACGTTCATCGACTACACGCCCGAAACCATCGCACGCTTCCTGCACGTCAAGGACGACGGCAAGCCTGCGCTGGTTTTCGCCGCCCACCTGGCCAACTGGGAATTGCCTGCCGTCATCGCGGCGAGCGACGGGCTCGATTCGGTGGTTCTGTACCGTCGCCCCAATCTCGGCGCCATCGCGGATGCCGTGATCGCACTGCGCAAGGGACTGATGGGCGAACTGGTGGCCTCGAGCATGGGAGCGCCGGTGGCGCTTGCCCGCGCGCTGGAGCAGGGCCGGCACGTCGCCATGCTGGTCGACCAGCACTACACAAGGGGCGTGGACGTGACTTTTTTCGGGCGCACCTGCAAGGTCAATCCGCTCATCGCCATGCTGGCGCGTGAGGTCGAATGCCCGATCCGTGGCACTCGCGTGATCCGGCTGCCGGGCAACCGGTTCCGGGCCGAGGTCAGCGACGAAGTGAGGCCGGTGCGCGACGCCAAGGGCCGCATCGACGTGCGCGGCACCATGCAGGCGATCACCGATGTGGTGGAGGGCTGGGTGCGCGAGCATCCCGAACAGTGGCTCTGGGTGCATCGGAGGTGGCGGTAGTTGCCTGTCTCTCCCAACCGCGGACTCCTCCCCTCCCCCTTGTGGGGAGGGGTCGGGGGTGGGGGTCGGCGGGCGTGGCACCGCCGTGCCCCACGGCACGACCCCCCACGCCAACCCTCCCCCACAGGGCGGGAGGGAGCCCCACGGCATTCCCTCAGAACAGGGAAAATAACAGGGAAATTTCGAAAATCTCCGGCCATTGCGGCGCTTTTCGCCGCTTCCGGCGTCCGTTTGCGCTGCGATTTCAGCGCGCAGCGGACGATTCCCTGTTCCGCGCCGAACAGCGAATTCCCTCGCCCCGAACAGGGAATTGTTCGCCGGAACAGGGAAATTCCTATGGCGATCGGAGGAGAAACGTAGGGCGCAATAAGCGTAGTCATGTGCGTCATCAAATTTGAAGGAAGTGCATTGCGTAGGGGCGGGCCTTGTGCCCGCCCGCACTGCCGGGGACTGCGGCCCACAGGGCGGCCACAAGGGCCGCCCCTACGAAGGCGAATGTCTTCGCAGACCCTGCAATTTAGTTGATGCACTTCAGTAGCGCATTGCGCCTCGGGTCGGCGGATTACGCTTCTCTCATCCGCCTTACGAAAATCGGTTTCATGGCATCGGTCAACTGGAGCAGACAGCATCGCGCTTTTCCTCCGCCACCTACGGAAGCCAAAGCTTACATAAACCCATTATAGGACTATTCAGCGATCCGTCAAGCGTCAGTATTCTCCGTGCCCGATCCCCACCCAGACCCTCCCCCAGCCGAAACCGCGTATAGACGCGTCGACTCCCACTTTCAGCATTTTAAGAAAGTTCTTCGGAAACTAGATGACCGGGGCGACCCTTGTGGTCCCCCCGTCGGCGGATCGTGTCTCGTGACCGGATCGGCAGAACGCGTCGGGGCGCGATCAGAGCCATCTTAAACTGTTCATTGCGTCCGCCGAAGGCAGGGCGACCACAAGGGTCGCCCCTACATCATGCTTATGGTGGCACGATAGCGGAGAGGCTCCCGCAGGCTCACACACTCGCCCCCGCAAACAGGCTCTTCCGGATGATGGCGTGGATGCCCCAGTTGCCGTCGACTACCTGGGTGACGCCGAAATCCACCGCGATCGACATCAGCGAGATCGCCTCGTCCTCGCTCAATCCCTTGGTCGTCATCAGGAATGCCCGCATCTTGCGGAACGCGTCCTTGAGGGCGAGATCGATCGAGGATTTCTCGTAGATGTCGGACTGCGCCTTGGGGCCGAGCTCTTCGAGATAGTTGGCGAAGCTGAAGCCGTGCAGCACCCATTCGTCCTGGGTTTCCAGCAGCGGCGAGTTGAGCTCTGCGAGCGAGCCTGTGAGCGCGTTCTTCTTGTGCAGAATGAGCTGGAACGTACCCGTCAGCGAGCACTCGATGGCGGTGCCGCACAGTTCGGAGTCGCCCTGGGAGGCGTGGGAATCGCCGATCGAGAACAGGCCTCCCGGCACCGCGACCGGATAGTACATGGTCGCGCCCTTGCCGACGCGCCAGTTGTCCATATTGCCGCCGAAGTAGCCCGGCGGGATCGAATCCACATAGTCCGCCTCCTTCGGCGCCACGCCCATGACGCCGAAATGCGGCCGGATCGGAATGCGGATGTTCTTGAGAATGCCGTGGTTTTCCTGGACGGTCGCGTGATCGACCGGCACGCCAGGATAATCGATCGTCTTGTGCACCACGCCGAATGGATCGGTCTGCGGCGTCCAGCGGAAATTGTAGACCGCCTGCGCCCAGTTGCGCTGCCCGGTGGCGTCGATCTCGTAGATCGTGCAGACCTCGCGCGGCTTCGGCTCGGTAATCAGTTCCTTGTAGTGGAAGCCCCACCATGCAGCCGCGTTGCTGCCGAACGCCTTGCCGGCATAGGCCGGATTGGCGCAGGGCCGCGGCTTCACATCGATGATACGCACTTCGAGAATGTCGCCCGGGTCGGCGCCCCGGATATAAACCGGCCCGGTGCAGATATGTACCCCGAAGCCTTCCCCGGAGCCTCTGCCGAGCAGCTTGCCGTCGACCGGCCCGGCGCCGCGGCGGTCGACACCCTTTTTCTCCTTGGTCCACAGGAACACGCTTTCGGCGCCCGGATCGCCCTTGACCATGCGCTCGGCATCGTCGTTGGCGTGATGGGTGAGGGCCTCGATGGTCACATAGTCGCCGGAGTCGATCTCAAGCTGGGGTTTGAGGAGCTTACTGAAATAGCCCCAATGCACGGTCTCGGCGGTTGCGGGCAAATAATGGTAGGCCGGCTTGCCGGGGCGGGCCGAGCTCTGTGCGGATGCCGGTGCGACCAGAGTACCGCCGGCCGCCCAAGCGGCGGCAGCGCTGCCGCCGGCCACAAACGCGCTCTTGAGAAAGCCGCGCCTCTCGGTGTCGAGGTCGTCGAGCAGTTTCTGACGGTGCAG
>Ga0210402_10003554_pt1 | contig 14547 bp, 12 predicted proteins | sample IncBWC7MmetaG_FD_161055 | JGI IMG/M metagenome (GOLD analysis project Ga0210402, IMG submission 161055) | Forest soil microbial communities from Barre Woods Harvard Forest LTER site, Petersham, Massachusetts, United States - Inc-BW-C-7-M | ecosystem: Environmental > Terrestrial > Soil >...
CATGACTGGAATCGCGCTCGCCTCCACATCCTGAGCGACGAGTTCCTTATAAAAGTACGTATTCGCATCTCCGTTTATGGTTGATATCACCGCCGTCTTTTTTCCCTCCGAGCCGAAGGCTTTTATCTTCCCGACGATCTCCTTCCATTCGGAATGGCCAAATGGCGTATAAATCGTCATAATGTCGTCTGGCGGCACCCCTTGCGCGGTCAGATACGCGTTCAAGATCCTGTTGGTCGTGCGCGGATAGACGTAGTCAGTACCGAGCAGAACCCATCTGCGAACTTCCCCTCCTTCCTTGCTCATCAGATATCGAATGGCCGGAATTGCCTGCTGATTCGGCGCTGCCCCCGTGTAGAAAATGTTGCGCGAGCTTTCCTCGCCCTCGTATTGCACCGGGTAGAAGAGCAGGCCGTTCAGCTCCTCGAAGATCGGCAGAACGGATTTACGGGAGGCGGAAGTCCAGCATCCGAACACGACCGCGACTTTTTCGGTGGTGAGCAGCTCCCGGGCTTTTTGGGCAAAGACATCCCAGTCGGACGCCGGATCGACGACGATCGGCTCCAGTTTCCGTCCGAGCAGCCCACCCTTCTTGTTTTGGTCTGCTATCAGCATGAGAACCGTGTCCTTGAGAACCGCCTCGCTGATTGCCATGGTGCCGGACAGAGAATGCAGAATACCGATTTTGATGGTATCTTCGCCCGCGCCAGCCGCTCGAACGAAAGCGAGCACGAGCTGCAAGACGAGCAGACCCAGCACGATACCCCGTGAGATCGAAGCTGACTTCATTTCGCCGTCCCCACGAGCTCGAAAATGCGGGTTTCCTTGGTCATCCCCTTGGCAACGACCGACTCGAAGGCTCTGAACTGGAAGCAGCGCGGAACGCGCAAATAGACAGCCTCGCTCACAAGGATAACTGTCCCAAACTGCTTGTTCAGACCTTCGAGACGCGCTGCCAGATTCACCGTATTGCCAAGAGCCGTGTAGTTCATCCGCTCGGTCGACCCAACGTTGCCGACCACGGCCTCCCCGACATGAATCCCGAACCGGGTAAAGAACGGCTTCAGACCCTCAGCTTCAAACTGGGTGTTGAGCTTCTCGCCTGCCAATCTGGCCGCAAGAGCTGCCCGGCAGGCTCGCGCGACGTGGTCTGGCTGTGGATTGGGCGCGTTCCAGAACACCATCACGGCGTCGCCAATGAACTTGTCGATTGTTCCGCCTTCGGCGAGGAAAGCCTCGGTAAGCGCGGAGAAATAGCGCGACGTTTGGTGCATGAGAATGTCGGGGTCGGCGGACTCGGCGATCGTCGTAAAATCCCGAACGTCGGTGAAGACGACGGTAATCTCTTCTCGGGCTCCGCCAAGCTCTGTCGAGATCGAATTATCGACGACCCGCTGGACGAGCTCTTTCGGGACAAAGCGGGCGAACGACCATATGGCGCGCTGCGCGAGCTTCATCGCACTGCCAAGTTCGTGAAGCTCCCTGATACGTGACGGGACCGGCGAGGGGCCGGGCTCGGCGAGCGTCTGGAGTTTGACAGCCTCGGCCGTTATCCTTTTCAAGGCCCGCGACATTCCGTTACCAAATATCCAAACGACGGGAAGAAAGGCAGCGCTGGCAAGAGTTGCCAAGATCAGTCCGGTGAAATGGAGCCTCCTTACTTCTTTGGCAAAGTCTTCCTGGGCCGCCAGCAACATGATGCCGGCACTGTACTGCTCGCCCAAAGCGAACTTCGCCACCCTGAACAGATAGTCCCGGCCTTGGTCGTCACGGATACTTCCTTCGTACTGGTCGCGCCCCTGCGACATCCGCAAGACAGCTGCCACGATCCCGGAGTTGATCTCCTTAATATTTGGCAATTGTGGTTGGGAGGGATGTGTCAACGCTTTGACGATGAACTCTGCAAAATCCGGGTGGGCTATGAGCGAACCAGTCGAGTCGAACATCACGACGATCCCGTGCTCTCCAGGGCGTTGCGCCTGGACGAAATCGCTGAAGGTGTCGAGCTTGAGATCGGCCGCAAGGACGCCGGGCACTTTGCCGCGCAAGGGTGCGCTGACTGTGATCACCGGTGCGCCAATGCTGAACGAGAGATAGGGCGCCGAAACGAGCGACCGGTCGGCTTTCATCGTCTGGCGATACCACGGCCGCTTGCGTGTGTCGTATCCGTATTTCCATAGATCGATTTGTCCGACTTCGTTGCCCTGCCGATCCTCAAAAATGCGCCGCATGGGCAGCTCGCCATCGGGCGCGGGACGAACCAAGTTAATCGCGGTGCTGGCGTCAGGCGTCGCACGTAACCTCTCACGCTGTTCATCGTTGAGTTCGTTGATGCGCCGCACCTGTAACCAGGCGCCATTCTCGAAACCGGCATAAACACTGTCCAATTGAGGCCGCTCCTGCAGTACGGCTTTGAACAGTGGGATCGCGGGGCCCGTCTCGGTTCTCTCGTTCGAATCGGCCACACTAGAACTGGTCGCCAGCACATGCACCAACGAAGCTAAAGCGGTTAGCTCCGTCTGAAGCCGCCCGACGGCCTTCGTACTGGACGCGTCCATGTAGGCAGATGCGGCGTCCTGCGTGGCCCAGCGAAGAGCCCGGTCCTGAATAGCGATCAGCAGCGCGGCGAGAGCGACGACAAACGCCATCACCGCGAAGGTGATTGAGGTTCGAAATGTCAACATCCCGCGTGCGCTCCTCGATTGCAAAGGATGCAGCTGGTAAGTCCCGTCGCGGAGACCAAACTGGTTTGCCGGGCTCAAGGCCACGGGCGGAACAGAGGCCACCAGTTGATCCGCCCACTCGATCGGAAGCTAAGGCCGAGCTTGTATCAGCACTATGCACCTTCGGCACAATTGGACCGTGGTCACCTAGTTGTCATGCGCCAACAACGGCGAGACAGTCCGCTATGGGGCAGAACCGGCAAGCTCTGCGCGAAAAGCAGGAACGAACGATAGGATGCAAGGTTCGTCCCGGCAGGAGCGATTTCGGCGCCGATGAGCAAGGCAGTGCGAACAAAAGCTTTTCAACGGTGCAGGACGATGCTGTCCGAGACGCGCCATTTTATGTAAGCTCTCGTGAAATCTCGGTGGCTTTGGGAGAACCGCAATGAGAGCGTTCTTGCTCGCCTGCGTCGTCGCCATCGTCGTGGCGGCAGTCGGGGCCATGGTTCTAAACCGCGTGCAAGAGCCGGTCCAACAGGCCTTCGCAACGACGGGCGTGCGGCTTTAGCGAATATGCTTTGAACACCTGAGACCGCGTTCCCTTACTCCGCCGCAGTGACGGCGGGATGAGCTCGCGCGCTGGTGCGCGCATTCTGCTCATCAAGCCAGAGGCTGTGGTGCTCCGCAGCCCAGTTGACATCGACGGTGCCGCTGCCCATCGCCTCGAACGCGCCCTCCATGCCGATGGTGCCGATATAGATGTGCGCCAGCATCACCGCTATGAACAGCACCGCCACGATGGAGTGGACGATCTGTGCAAGCTGCATCCCTTCTATACCTGACAGGTAGAAGGGGAACATCAGCTCATATCCCGTGGCCGCCACCAGGCCTCCGCCGATGACAACGATCCAATAGATCGCCTTCTGGCCGGCGTTGAAACGATAAGCCGGCGGATGATCGTGACCAACGATACCACCACCGCGCTTGACCCAATCGACATCCACCTTGTTTGGGATGTTACCCGCGATCCACATCAGGAAGATCAACACGACTCCGAGGGTGAACGGGAAGCTCAGATAGTTATGCGCATACTTTGCCCACTGCGACCATTCAGAAAACGCTTCGTGGCCGATCAGCGGCAAGAGCAACGGACGGCCGAAGGTGATGTTCAATCCCGAAATCGCCAAGACGATGAAGCAGGTCGCCGTCATCCAGTGCACGAAGCGCTCGAATGACGTAAAGCGCACGATGGTCCGGCCCGAACGACCGCGCTCGAGCCGAACCATGCCGCGACTGAGATAGAAGATCATGAGCACGGCGAGCATGCCGAGGATGGCGATTCCGCCAACCCAGCGCAATGCCACAGTTCGGAATTCGCGCCACTCGCGGCCGGCCGGTTGGATGAGGACGCTCGAACGCTGATCGGGAATGCTGACTCGCCCCTGGATTCGGTCCAATTCCTGCAGGAGCTGCTGCTCTCTCACTGAACTCGCGGTCGGGTTGACCTGACTCTGCTGGGCGATGGATGGCGCTGACGCCGTCAGTATCAACAGCAATGCCCACGCGCCGACAATCAGGCGAATCGATCGTGCAAAGAATGCCATGAACTTCCTCCCGATAGTTGCACGTGTCGCAAGCCGTATCGCCCTCAGGACTCAATGGTCTCGCGATAGGCAGTCTTCCAGCCCCAGGCGCCAGAGCCGTAGCCACGCTTCATCACGCGCTCCTTGTAAATCTGGGCGATGATTTCGCCGTCGCCGGCCAACAACGACTTGGTCGAGCACATCTCGGCGCAGAGCGGCAATTTGCCCTCCGCGAGGCGGTTCGCTCCGTATTTCTCGTATTCCTCCTTGCTGCCATCGGCCTCGGGGCCCCCGGCGCAGAAGGTGCACTTGTCCATCTTGCCGCGCGAACCGAAGTTGCCGACCTGCGGATATTGCGGTGCGCCGAATGGACAAGCGTAGAAGCAATAGCCGCAACCGATGCAGAGGTCCTTGGAGTGAAGCACGACGCCGTCGGCTGTCGTGTAGATGCAATTCACAGGACAAACCGCCGCGCATGGCGCATCGGTGCAATGCATGCAGGCCATCGAGACCGACCGTTCGCCGGGCTTGCCGTCGTCGATGGTAACAACGCGGCGCCGGTTAATGCCCCAAGGTACCTCGTGCTCGTTCTTGCAGGCGGTGACGCAGGCATTGCACTCGATGCAACGGTCGGCGTCGCAGAGGAATTTCATACGTGCCATGGTCGTTGCTCCCTATGCTGCCGCGATCTGACAGAGAGTGACTTTGGGCTCCTGCATGCCGGTCGCCGGGTCGTATCCGTAGGTGGTGATCGTGTTCGCGCTTTCGCCGAGCACGATCGGATCGGTGCCCTTTGGATAATTGCCGCGAAGGTCCTTGCCTGCGAACCAGCCGCCGAAGTGGAAGGGCATCCAGGCGACGCCCTTGCCGACACGCTCGGTCACGAGCGCCTTCATCCTGGCACGCGAATTGTTTTCGGCGCCGGTGACCCAGACCCAACCGCCGTCCTTGATGCCGCGCTCGACCGCATCGGCAGGATTGATCTCGATGAACATGTCCTGCTGCAACTCGGCGAGCCACGGATTGGTGCGCGTCTCCTCGCCGCCGCCCTCATACTCGACGAGGCGCCCCGAAGAGAGTACGAGCGGGAATTGCTTGGCGATCCCCTGCTCCACCGCTGCCTTCTGCACGGAGAAGCCGATATTGGGCATTCGGAACTGTTTTGCATCGGGCAACGTCGGATATTTCGCAACCAGATCGACGCGCGGCGTGTAGATCGGTTCGCGGTGGACCGGAACGGGATCCGGCAGGCCGAACGCGTTCATGCGTGCCTTGCCGTTTCCGTAAGGCACGCAACCGTGCATCAGCGCGACGCGTTGGATCCCGCCCGACAGGTCGAGCGACCATGACACGGCCTCAGGATTGGCGGGATTGACCCTGTTGATGGTGGCCATTTCGGCCTCGGTCAGATCCGTGTCCCAGCCGAGTTTCTTCAGGATCGCCAGCGTGAACTCCGGATAGCCATCCTGGATCGCGGAGCCCTTGGAGTAGGACCCGTCCGCCAGCAGGCTCACCTTCCGCGTCGTGCCGTCGGGAAGCTTCTCCTCGCGCTCGACGCCGAAGCGCGGGCGGAAGGTGCCGCCGCCATCCATCACATGGAGATTGGTGTTGTAGAGCAGCGGAGTACCGGGATGCTTGACCTCCGGTGAGCCCCAGCACGGCCAAGGCAGGCCGTAATAATCGCCGCCGACTTCGGGATCGTCTTTGGGCGCGCGCATGGTCAGAAAGTCGAACTTGGCCTGGTTCTTCATGTGCGCCTTGAGGCGCTCGGGCGATTGGCCGCAGTAACCGGTCGACCAGCTGCCGCGATTTATCTCGCGCAGGATATCCTCAGCCTCGGGAAGGTTGTTCTCGACCTTGATGTTCTTGAACATCTTATCGGCAAAGCCGCACTTTTTCGCCATCAGATAGATGACTTCGAGGTCATCCTTTGATTCGAATACTGGCTTGACGATCTGCTCGCCCCACTGCAGCGAGCGGTTCGAGGCAACACGCGAACCCTTGCACTCGAATTGCGTGGCGACCGGGAGAAGATAGAGGTTATCCGTACGTCCTGCCTCTACCGCGAGCGAGGCCCATGTGGTCGGATGAGGATCGGCGACGACCAGCAGCTCAAGCGCCTTTAGACCCTTGAGGGATTCAGGAACCCGCGTGATGCTGTTGCTGGCGTGTCCTTGCACGAAAACCGCCCGCACATTGTCTTTCTGCGCGACCTGATCTTTCGGCAGGGTCACCGCTTCGAACCAGCGGGTGAGCGGGATGCCGGGGGTCTCCATGATCTGCTTGGTGTCGAAGCGCGACTTCAGGAACTCGTAGTCGACTTCCCAAACCCGCGACCAATGCTTCCAGGCACCCTCGGCTAGGCCGTAATAGAACGGGAGCGTGACGATATCGAGCCCGACGTCGGTCGCTCCTTGCACATTGTCATGGCCGCGGAAGATATTGGCGCCGGCGCCAGGGCCGCCGACATTGCCCGTCATCAATAGTGCGATGCAGCTCGCCCGCACGTTCGCGGTGCCGACGGTCTTCTGGGTCTGACCCATGGCCCAGATCAGCGTCGCCGGCTTCTCGGTGGCAAACATCTTGGCGACGCGCTTGAGCTGTTCGCCGGGAACGCCGCTGACGCGCTCGACTTCTTCCGGATTCCACTTCTCCACTTCCTTGCGAAGATCATCGAACCCGTAGACACGCTGTTTGATGAACTCCTTGTCCTCCCACCCGTTCTGCAGGATGTGCCACATCAAGCCGTAAAGGACCGGGATATCGGTGCCCGGCCGCATCCGCACATATTCGGTCGCATGGGCCGCGGTTCGCGTCAGGCGCGGGTCGATGACGATAAAGTTGGCCTTTTGAAGCTCCTTGCCCTCGAGCAGGTGCTGCAACGATACCGGGTGTGCCTCGGCCGGATTGCCACCCATGATGACCTGTGTCTTCGCATTGCGGATGTCGTTGAAGCTGTTGGTCATCGCACCGTAGCCCCAGGTGTTGGCCACGCCGGTGACGGTCGTCGAATGGCAAATGCGCGCCTGATGGTCGGTGCTGTTGGTGCCCCAGAACGCGCCGAGCTTGCGGAACAAATAGGCGCCCTCATTCGTCATCTTGGCCGAGCCGAGCCAATAGACGGAATCCGGACCCGACTTCTCGCGGACCTCGAGCAGCTTGTCGCCGATCTCGTTGATCGCTGTGTCCCAGGAGAGGCGCGTCCACTGTCCGCCCACGAGCTTCATCGGATAGCGCAGCCGCCGCTCGCTGTGCACGAGCTCGCGCACGGAAGCGCCCTTCGCACAATGCGATCCGCGATTGATCGGAGAATCCCAGCTCGGCTCCTGGCCGATCCACACCCCGTTCAATACCTCCGCGGTTACGGTGCATCCAACCGAGCAATGGGTGCAAATGCTCTTGCGAACGATCGCCCCCGATGTAAGCGGACCCGCCACGGCCGCGTTCGCCTTGCGGACGCCGCCGATCGGCAGCGTGCTCAGAGCGGCGAGAGCGCCGCCGGCAAGTCCGGACCGACGCAGGAAAGTGCGGCGGTCGAGACCATTGGTTTGCCCGGACAAGCCCGCCGCGATTGATCCGCGCGAACCGATTTCGGAACGCTGTTGTGTTCTCTTGATCAGCACGGCAGCCTCCCTCAACCAGGATAGCGATTGACACGGTAATAGGTTTTGACGTGGTCGGTTTCCTTGTACCGCGCCTTGCGTTTCTCTTGGTCGGTCTCGCTGTCGGCTTGCGCGGGTGTCATCAAGGGGGTCGCCAGCGTCGTTCCGGCGCCGATCGTGCCGATGGCGGCCGTGCGGAGGAAATCGCGGCGGCCGACTGTCGCTTTCTTATCGTCTCTCATCGCATCTCTCCTGGACCAGCGGCGCTGGTCAGCTGGCGAACGTGAAAGCCTCGGATTCTATTTCCAGAAAAACGCGTCCAAGCGTCCCGACCGACCGGTAGAATTTGGCGTTTTCCGCCTTCTCCAAGTCGGCGAACAAACGTCCAATCCAGCGGGACACATGCTTCTCGAAAAAGGCTCGTTGTGCCTCCGGCGTTGCCGGAAAGCGCGCCGCCGCGAAGCCCGCCATGATCTCGCATAGCGTCGCCGCGTGATCCTCGGGCTCAAAATTGCCACCCACCCGCTCGATGCCGAGCGCGGCCAGATCATCGCGCAGGCGCGACAGTGGTCGTTCGTTGAGAAAGCCGGTCAGGTAGTAGGATGCGTAAGGCAGCAATTCACCTCGCCCGAGACCGACGAACAGATCGAAATATTCGCGCGCGACCTCGGTTGGCACCGCATTCGATGCGGCCTCTGCAAGGGTCGCGTGGGTCCGGCCAAGCTGTGTCGCATCGCCCTTCAGTTGCGCGATTTGTTCGAGCAATGCAGCCGATGGCGCGGCGGAGAGCAAGGTCGCGAGCAACGCGTATTCTTGCGCGCGCCCGGCATCGATCGGATCGACCGCGTCGTCCGTGACAGCAGGCTCGCTGTACAGATCGGGACGAAGCACTTTCCGGGACACGCCCGTCGCGGTCTCGACCGCAACGACGCGTTGCGCGGGCACCCTGGACCAGTTCGACACTGAGGGCTGGGCAATACCGATTTTTCGGGCAAGCTGGGCAACGCCGCCCGCCGCATCGATCGCACGTTCGAGGCCCGCATCGCGCACGCCGACCTCCCGTCCAAGGGGCCAAGCGCTTGATTGCTTTTGCGTAACGGAGACTAGGCGCGCATCCGAGAGTGGTCAATTGACAGCCATAGCTTGAGGCTATCGCATTTAGTCGCACTCTATCGAGGCAACGCTCCGCCATGTGTGCGGCGCGGAACGGGAGCCTCTTCGCTCGAAGCTATGGGTTGAGATTCAGCAGAGTTTGACCTCAATTCCGTGGCTGACGGCTCGCCAATCGGACGAGGATCCCCGATGGTCTTCACCGGATTTGATGATTGCGCGAAACCGGCCTCCGCATGCGCCGACCGCCCGGCGGCCGCGGCAGTCTCTGCGAGCGGGTTGGGGAGGCTCTCAACGGTCTCCACCACGCCCCCGACGATGCGGCGGACGAGTGCGTCAACCTGCTCGGCGGAATGATCGAGCGTACCGAAGCCAGCCATGGCGTTCGGGTCGTTGAAGTCCCAGGCGTTTTCCGCCAACCCCACGAAATCGCGGATCGCGGGATCGGCGCTCCAGGCGCGACGAAGCGCCGCGCGGCTCAACTCCTGCGGAATGCCTTTGCGCAGAAAGGCCGTGATGTCGGTGGCAGCATCAATCGATTCAATTGGGGGCAAGTTCGAAAGCTCTGTCTCCGAGGGAACTGGCTCCGCCGTGGCGTCGGAAGACGCGGGGCGCAGCGCCTCAATAGCTTCTTCCGGCGCAGGTTCATCGTGACCGACCTTCGCCTCGTGCTTGCGACGCGACCAGCGCGCCAGGAATTGCTCGTCGCTCATTCGTGCTCACCTTCATGGTGACGCCGCGCAAGAGCCTCCGGATCGGCCCGCTGCCGCTCGCGTTTGACGAACTCTGTCTCGACGTGGTGCTCCGCGATGAAATCTTCAATCGCCTGATGTAGCGCCTCAGGCATTGGAACCGCTTCGACCAGATTAGCGCCTGCTTCAGTGAACGCCTCCCCTTCGGCGGGGTCAGCCGTGACGGCCGCAACAGCGTAAGGCCAGACGCCCTCGGAAGGAGTCAATACGATCCAGATACTGGGCGCGCCGGTGGCAAGATTCTCGCGGTAGCGCGCGGTTTCGGAACGATAGAGATCAACAGTCGCGCTCCCGGCATAAAACAGTGTTGTTCCCTCCTGCTCCCGTATGACTGTCCACAGCGTCATCTGCGGCTCATCCGGCAGCACACCGATGCCGCGCCAGATAAAATCGAGCCATGGAGAATCCGCCTTGCGGCGCTCGACCACGACGCCGACCGGAATGCGCAGCAACGGCCGGGCGCCTGCGCTCATGTTGCAGCCTCCAGATGTTTGATCGGTAGCCCCGTCAATAGATTCTGCGGCTTCATCCGCACCAGCAAGTCGGAGGTCATTGCAAGGATCAGATAGACCGGCTCGCGCCCGACGGTATCAATGACCAGGCCGGAATCGGGAAAGGTGAGCCGGAACAGCGCCAGCAAGCGGCTTGCGGTGCGGTCGTCCAGCGCATCTCCGTGCCAAAGCCGGTCGCCCATCCGGGTGGCCTCAGTATCGAGCCCAACATACCAGGTGAGCTTCGCATCGCGCAGGGCGGTGAGCGGCTCGATTGCAACGTGAACTCCAAGCAAATGGGAAATCCAGCGCGTCAAGGCGGCCGCCAGCGCGGCCGGCCCTCGTGTTCCCCCCGCGAAATCGAGCGCAAGATCGAACTGATCGCTGCGCCGCCAGTAGCTGTCGGCATTCTCCTCATTCAATACGTCAATCTCGGTGCTGTTCGCTCCCCTCAACATGGACATCAACGACAGCGCAGGCGGCGGGCTTGGCCCGCCAATGATTTCCTCGTCCACCAACAGCAGCGAGTGTTCGCGCGGCACGATGCGCTGCGGCCGGAAGAACAGTTCGGCCGCGCGTAGCACAAACGGGTCGTTGCAGCCATCAAGCAAGTTTCGCAGGATCACGTGAACGAGGTGGTTCACGAACAGCGGTGGCAAGTTGATAGGTCCTGAACGAACCAGAGCAAGATAGGCAGCTTCCAACGTAGGCTCACGCAGCAAGAGCGCGCGAAATGCCAGCACGAATTGCCAATTCTCCCGCGCATCTGCGTCGGCGATCGCAGCGACCTCCCCGGCAGCCACTGACCGGCGCGGGTCCGCGAGCAGTTCCTCGTGCAGCCCGCGCTCGACCACGCAAGCGTCGTTCGGCGGCATCAGCTCGGGACGCGCGAAATAGGCCTTCAGGAATTCGTCCGTGACCACGAGCCCACCGCTCGCATTGTGATCGAGCAGGTGGTGGCCGCAGGCGATCCAGAAATCCCTCATCGGCGTGACGGCTCCTCGCTCATATTTGCAAGGTGGAGACGGCTGTTGGGCTCGATGTCATCCTCTGTTTCCATGAACGAAAACGCCTTGCCATGACGCTCACCCTCACGCAGCTGGAGTCTGCGAAATGACTCGCGGACGTCGTCATCGCTTGAGGAGCGGTGAACGGCGATCAGCGTGCTGATGGGATGCGTGCAGAGCGATTGCGCGAAGACGACTTCCTCTTCCGCTGCAAGGCGCGCGGTAGCAAGATCCGGCGCCCCGAACCGTTCGACGAGCTGCCTCGACAGGAGCTCTACCAGCGCCCGCCGATCGTCCTCGGTCGCGTGGACGATTTGCGCCAGCGTCGACCAGCCCCAGGACTGCACTCCGAGAAAACCACTGCGGAACGCCGAACGGTCCTTGCCGCTTAGCTCAGCTGGATTCCGATCACAAAAGCGGAATGCGCCAGACACCGCCCAGTCGCCGGGCTCCGCAGCCACATCGAACACAAATGTGTCGGACGGATCGAGCGCGATGGTACGCAGGAGCTTCACAGGCGTGGCCCTCCGAGTTCTGGATCGAGCCACGATGGCACGCGCAAAGCCTCCTTCAAATCATGCCGCTTGCCCTCACCCGTCTCGATCCAGCGTTCCAGGAGATCGCCGTTGTCGTCGATGATGCACGAGGCCTGCCGGTTACGCGCTAGCCGGCTCAGGAATTCCGGCGCGATGGCGTCGAAACCATCAATTTGCCAGGCATCGATGGCGCGCATCAGATGCCGCGCAAAGCTTTCGGTCACCTGAACCGCGCCGGCCTCACTAAAACCCTCCTGATCGAGTGCGGAAGCGAGCGGATGCACGCCGGCTTCCCTGTCGCTCACCGCGACTGTCCGGATCATGGCGCCGAAGACCAGCCAGCGCGGCGGCTCATTCTCTTTCGCGGGTGAGGGCCAGCCAAGCCGTCCGCCACCGACAAGGCCGCCGTCGACGCGGATCGCGTCCGGCCAGTCGATTGCGATCTCCTTGTTCGGCGGCGCATAGGCGCGTAGCGCGTCGATCAGCGCCACCATCCCTGCATAGAAAGCGCGGCGCGCTGTGCGTAAGGGCTCGCCGGGCTCAAGCACGATGGCGAACTCGGCAAGGTCGAACCGTCCCACATAGGTCAGCGTCCCTGCCCCGCTGGCTTCGGCGATATCGATGGCGTGGGCGAACGCGTCACGACTTTCGCGTAGCCTCACCAGCGTGAATAGCGGAGGCAGATTGATGGGCTCCGAGACCGCTGAACGCATTCGGGCTGTTCGTGACAGTCGAACCTCCAACTTCCTTTTCTTCCCTTGTGAGAATAACTTATCCGAGCAGAGGGATCGGCGCGAGTCCGCTCGCCATCGTTCCGAGACCTCTCCGGGAGGTTAATAGCTGGGCATGCCGGATCCGCCGAAAACGATCCTGATCTGCTCGTGCGAAAACACGATGCGCCTCGATACGGCCGCCGTTAAGCGAGGATGCCGCAATAGCGAAATTGCCGAGTTCCGCCAGCTCTGCGGCGCCGAGCTTGATCGATTTCGTAGCGCGGCAAAGGCTGCGGAACAGCTCATCGTAGGCTGCACCCAGGAGGCCCCGCTGTTCGGCGATGAGGCGGAAAGCCATTCGCGGAAAATCGAGTTCGTCAACCTCCGCGAGACGGCGGGCTGGTCGGTGGAGGGAACCAAGGCGGGACCCAAAATGGCAGCGCTACTCGCCGCTGCGTCCGAGCCCGCGCCTGCTTTTCCATTTGTCACCCTGTCGAGCGAAGGTGTGATCCTGATTTACGGCCGCGATGAGGTTGCCGTCGAAGCTGGCCGACTGCTCGCCGATCACCTCGACGTGACGGTCATGATCACGAAGCCCCCGCAGATCACGCCCCCGGCGACGAGATCGTTTCCGATCGTTCAGGGAACGATACGCAACGCCAAGGGCCATCTGGGGGCGTTCGAGTTGACGGTCGACGACTTTGCGGCCCCCCGCCCCTCCTCGCGCGATGCGCTCATCTTCGAGGCGTCGCGCAACGGCCTGACCTCGCGATGCGATATCGTCCTTGATCTCTCTGGCGGCACGCCGCTTTTCCCCGCGCATGACTTGCGCGACGGCTATCTCCGCGCGGATCCGCGAGATCCGGCCGCGATGCTGCGTGCGGTGCTCCGGGCGCGCGACCTTGTCGGCAGCTTCGACAAGCCGAAATACGTCAAATTCACCGCAGAGATCTGTGTTCACTCGCGCTCGAAGCTGACCGGTTGCCATCGCTGCCTCGACCTCTGCCCAAGCGGAGCGATCACGCCGGATGGCGATCATGTCAAAATCAACGCGGAGGTTTGCGCCGGATGCGGCCAGTGCGCCGCGGCGTGCCCGACGGGCGCAGCCACCTACGCCCTTCCGCCCGCCGATACATTGCTGCACAAACTGCGTGCGATGCTCCTGAGCTACCGCGAAGCCGGCGGCACCAATGCCGTTGTGCTGTTCCATGACAGCCAGCACGGAATCGCACTGATCGATGCGCTCGCCCGCCACGGCGACGGGCTTCCGGCCAATGTGCTGCCGTTCGCCGTCAACGAGGTGACGCAGGTTGGACTCGAAGCGATCGCGGCATCGTTTGCCTATGGCGCGGCGGCGATCCGCTTCCTTCTGCGGGCAAGACCGCTGCACGACATCGCCGGGCTCTCCCAGACCCTGGCGATGGCTGATGCCATTGTCTCCGGGCTCGGATTTTCGGGGGATCGCGCCTCGACGATTGAAACGGACGATCCTGATGTGCTGGGGAACGTGCTGCGGGCAATCGAACCCTCGCCGGCCGTGGAGGGTCCCGCAACCTTCAAAACGGTAGGCAAGCGGCGCGACCTGCTCCGCTTCTCTCTTCACGAACTGCACCGCGTCGCTCCTGTACCGAGCGACGTGATCGCCCTGCCCGAAGGCGCACCACTTGGCACGATCAGCGTCAATGTGGACGGCTGCACCCTGTGCCTGTCCTGCGTCTCAGCCTGCCCTACCGGCGCTCTTCGCGACGATCCCGAACGTCCCGTGCTCAAATTCGTCGAAGATGCCTGCGTGCAGTGCGGGCTATGCCAGAGCACATGCCCGGAAAAGGTCATTACGCTCAAACCGCAGATCGATTTCCATGCCGCGAGAGCGCCGGCACGGATCATCAAGGAAGAAGAGCCGGCGCTTTGCATCCGCTGCAACAAGCCCTTTGGCGTGAAGAGCACCATCGAGAAGATCGCCGCGAACCTCGAGGGCAGGCACTGGATGTATCCCGCGGGCGACAAGCGGCTGGACGTGGTCAGAATGTGCGCGGACTGCCGCGTCGTCGCCATGAGCGAGCAGCAGTTCGATCCGTTGCTGGGCGTTC